>VFQN01000026.1_pt1 | contig 358103 bp, 307 predicted proteins | sample 3512371 | NCBI WGS metagenome assembly VFQN01 (sample SAMN10412370, study PRJNA504923) | tailings metagenome | isolation source: Replicate 2 from Balatoc abandoned mine | place: Philippines: Itogon, Benguet | collected 2017-08-28 | reverse complement strand
GCCACTGCACGCAGCATCAAGGCTGGGCCGTGGAGCATCTGTTCTGCCTCGCGGGACATCCACGGACACCCGGGGCACGCTGCCCGCACGAGGCCCTCCCACCGGCGACGAAGTAGCGCACACAATTCGTGCGCCACCAGTCGCTCGAGCGGATGACTACTTCTTCGCCGCCATGTACATGAACGTGTACGACCCCGAGCCCGCCGCGCCATCGGCGGCGATGGCCTTCCACTGCACCGTGTAGGTCCCGTTCTTCAGCGCCCCGGCGACCTTGGCCACGGCGACGCGCTCGGAATCCGGCACGGCCGCAAGTGCGCCGACCTTCACCCGCGTGCTATCGGCCGCCAGGAGCTCCACAGTCGCCGTGGCGACCGCAATCTTGCCGCTGAACGTCAGGCGAATCTCACGCACGGGCGTCATCACATGCGCATCCTTCGCCGGGGTCGAGCTGACGAGACGGATGTGGCGGACGGCACCGACGTTGGCCATCGGGATCGCGAGTAGCACGCCTGCTGCGACCCCGGCGAGCACGCGCAGCGCGCCACGGCGACGGCTGGGGACCGTGGTGACAACGGGGGCGCTGGAATCCGACGTGGAATGGGACATTGGTGGGCTCGGAAGGGGCGTGGAGAGGCCAGACGGAGTGGCTGGCCTGGGAACCGCAGGATTTTACGCGCGTTAAAGCTCCCGGAAGGTATCGCGACCGGTAGGGGAAGTCAAAGCGCGCGCACGGTGGCGACCGCACCGCCGCTTGCGTACATTTTATGCGTAGTAAGCGCGACATGCGGGACGCCCTGACACCCCGCATGTCCCGACGCATCTCTCGAACTCGATTCTTGATCCCATGAACGACGTGGAACGCTCTTTCACGGATGGCGTCGTCACCCACCCGGTGACGCGTCGCCGTTTCCTGCATGCGGCGGGCGCCTTTGGGGCGCTGACCGGTTTGCAGCGCCTCGCACCCGCATACGCGCTCCCGGCTCTCGACGGTGGCGCTGGTCGCGCGACGCATCCTGGTGTGGTCGGTCGGGACACGCGTGTGGATCTCATCATTGATCGCACGCCGTTCGGCTTCGGCGGGCGGCGCAGCGTGGCGACGACCATCAACGGGTCGGTGCCTGGACCGTTGCTCCGCTTCCGTGAAGGGGAGCGTGCCACGATTCACGTCACGAACCGGTTGCGTGAGGACACCTCCATTCACTGGCATGGACTGCTGGTGCCGAACGCCATGGATGGCGTGCCGGGCGTGAATTTCCCGGGCATCCATCCGGGGCAGACGTTCGTCTACGACTTCCCGCTGCGGCAGTACGGCACCTACTGGTACCACAGCCACTCCGGCTTTCAGGAGCAGCTGGGCCACTACGGACCGCTCATCATCGACCCGTCCGAACCCGAGCCGTTCCAGTACGACCGCGAGTATGTGGTCATGCTGTCGGACTGGTCCTTCGAGGACCCCGGCAAGATCCTCGACAACCTGAAGAAGCAGTCGGCGTACTACAACTTCCAGCGCCGCACCGTCGGCGACTTCTTCCGGGACGTCGACCGGAACGGGCTGCGGGCCACCATCGCGGACCGCTGGGAGTGGGGCAAGATGCGCATGACCCCCACGGACATTTCCGATGTCACGGGCTCGACGTACACGTATCTCCTGAACGGCCTGCCACCCGCCGCGAACTGGACCGGACTGTTCCGCCCAGGCGAACGTGTGCGGTTGCGCTTCATCAATGCAGGTGCGGGTTCGTACTTCGACGTGCGCATTCCCGGCCTCGAGATGACGCTCGTGCAGGCGAGCGGCCAGCACGTGCAGCCCGTCGCGTTCGACGAGTTCCGCATCGAGATCGCGCAGACATTCGATGTGATCGTGAAGCCCACCGAGGATCGCGCGTACACGATCTTCGCGGAGTCGATGGATCGCTCGGGATACGCACGCGGCACGCTCGCGCCGCGCGCCGGCATGAGCGCCGAGATCCCGCGCCGCCGGCCGCGTCCCACGCTCAACATGGTGGACATGGGCATGGCGATGGGGATGGGCGGGCACGAGGGAATGTCGATGCCTGGGATGGACATGTCGGGCACGGGGACGGCGTCGAAGCCCGGCGCCGATGCGAGCATGCCGGGCATGGACATGCCCGCGGCTGCGACCAAGCCAGCGGCAGCAGCGGCATCAGGTCACGCGGGCCATGACATGAGCAGCATGCCTGGCGTGACGGCATCCGGAGGCGCCGGTGTGTTCGAGGGACAGTTGCGAGACGGCACCATCATTCGAGCCTCGAACCTCCGGGCGCCCGGCACGATTCCCGAGCCAGTCATGCACGGCAACAACACGCACGGGTCGGCAAGCGCCGGAACGGCCATGGAAACCCGGAGCCGGCTCTCGGAGCCTGGCGCCGGACTCGGGGAAGATGGTTGGCGCGTGCTCGTCTGGACGGACGTGAAGCGGCTCACGCCGGCCGAAACCTTCGAGCCCCCTGTGCGGGAGATCGAGCTGCACCTGACCGGCAACATGGAGCGCTACATGTGGTCGATCAACGGCATCAAGTTCTCCGATGCGCGCGACCCGATCCCGCTCAAGCACGGCGAGCGCATTCGCCTCACCATCGTGAACGACACGATGATGGCGCACCCGATGCACCTGCACGGCGTGTTCATGGAGCTCGAGAACGGGCATGGGCCCGAGTGCCCATACGTGCACACCATCAACGTGAAGCCTGCCGAGCGCGTGTCGCTGCTGGCGACGCCGGTGGATCCGGGACCGTGGGCCTTTCACTGTCACGTGCTCTTCCACATGGATGTCGGCATGTTCCGCGTGTTCCACGTGTCGGAGCCCGGCGGGCCGATGACCACCGAGGGGGAGGCGAGATCATGAGCGTCGTCACGCATCGCGCGCGCGTCATGTGCTCGAGTCTCGTGATCGCCGCGCTCCTGCTCGTGCAGCCGGCACGCGTCCACGCGCAGGCCGGTGGCGCCGCACATGGGATGGACCTCGATCGCGTCATCCGCACGTTCATCCTCGCCGAACAGCTGGAAGTCCACGCCAACCAGCCCGAGCGCCCGATCGACGTGGAGCTGGTGAGCTGGATCGGCGGCGACTATCGCCGCCTGTATCTGCGCGTGCAGGGAGAGCAGTCGACGCTGATGTCCGGTGGCGGAGAGATGCAGGGCGATGCGCTCTACGGACGGCTCATCACGCCGTTCTGGTCGTTCGTCGCCGGCGGACGCGTCGACACGCGACCGCGCACGGTCATCGCGCCGGTCGACTTCGGTGATCCATCGACCGGGCGGCGCGAGCCCGGTGGTCGCCTCACGCGCGGCATGCTCGCGATCGGCTTCATCGGCCTGGCGCCGGGCTGGTTCGAGGTGGAGCCCACGCTGCTCGTCAGCGACAAGGGCGACGTCTCGCTCGAGGTCGAGTCGTCGTTCGACCTCCTCTTCACGCAGCGGCTCATCGTGCAACCGTGGATCGAGGTCAACGCGGCGGTGCAGGCCGTGCCGGAGATCGGCGTTGGCTCGGGTCTCAACGACGTCGAGATCGGCGCGCGGATGCGCTACGAGATCCGGCGAAAGTTCGCGCCGTACGTCGGCGTGTCGATGCTGCGGCGCACCGGCGCGACCGCGGCCATGGCGCACGGCCTCGGCGAACGGCGCAGCGTCGGCACCATCACCGCCGGCCTGCGGATCTGGCGATGAGCATCCCGACGCGCATCGCGACGAGCATCCCGACGCGCATCGCGACGAGCATCCCGACGCGCATCGCGACGCGCATCATCGAACTCATTCACTCGATCGGGCCAGTTGGCCCTGCATCACTCACGGAGGCACCTCCGATGCGACCGCTTTCAATCGGTTCCGTCGCCGCCCTGCTGGTCATGGGAAGCGGCGCGCTACAGGCGCAGTCCACGGCTGGCGACCATGCCGGCCACGCGGGAATGTCCGCGCCGGCGAACAACGGCACGCTGTCGGCGCTTCTCACCGATCCGCTGGGCTCGCGCACGGCGTCCGGCACGGCGACCGTCGCGGGCACGACCGTGCGCATCGCGTGGACGGGCGATCAGGGCGGCGCGGTCCGCACGTGGTCGGTGCGTCGCGGCTCGTGTGCGCGTGACGAGGGCGTCGCGGGCGCCGCCAGTGCGTTCGCACCGATCACCGTGAACGCGACCGGCACGGGCAGCGCGAGCGCGACGCTCGATGCGCCGCTCACGAGCGGAGGCTCGTACCACGTCGTCGTGCAGGGCACGTCGGCCGGCGCGGCGGCCACGACACTCGCGTGCGGCGCCCTGGGCACCGGCGCGATTCCACCGCGGACCGACACGGTGCTCACCTCGTCGCCGAACGGCAGCCGGCCGGCGCCGGTGGACCATTCGAAGATGGATCACTCGACGATGGATCACTCCACGATGACGACGCCGACCGGCGCAGCAACAGGCACCGCGGCCGGCATGAACATGTCGGGCATGAACATGTCGGGCATGAACATGTCGGGCATGAACATGTCGATGATGAGCGACACCACGCTCATGGCGATCCACATGCGCATGATGGCCGACCCGGTGATCCGCGAGCGCGTGATGACCGATCCCGTCCTGCAGCGCATGATGGCCGGCATGCCCGGGATGACGGGCATGGACATGAGCATGCAGGGAATGACGGCGCCATCGCCTGCGGACAAGGGCGAGGCGGGTGCAGTGACCTCCTCGACGCCGGCCCGCAAACCCGCGGCCAAGCCCGCATCAAGACCTGCAGCCAAGCCGGCAGCGAAGCAGGCAGCGAAGCCCGCAGCCAAGCCCGCAGCCAAGCCCGCTCCTGCCATGCCCGGCATGGATCACAGCAAGATGCCCGGCATGCGGAAGCCGCCCGCCTGATGCGCACACGAGACGTCATCCCTGGCACGTCAGGGTCGCGGAGCCGACACGTGCCACACGGCGTGAGCCGTGTCTCCCGATTCGCGTTGCTGTCGGTCCTGCTCCTTGCGCCAGTCGAGCGCGCGCTGGCGCACGGTTCGCTCAAGAGCTCCGCGCCCGCCGCGAACGAGCGACTCACCGTCGTGCCGCGAGAAATCCGGTTGACCTTCACCGAGGCACCGGCGCTGGCCTTCAGCCGACTCGAGTTGCGGGGGCCGGGCGGTGCGGCCGTCGCGCTGTCCCCGCTGCGTGTCGCCGCGGACTCGCGGCGCGCGCTGGTCGCGAGCATCGAGGCACCACTGGCTGCGGGCACCTACACCGTGACGTGGCAGATCGCGGGCGACGATGGCCATCCGGTGCGAGGGCAGTACGCGTTCACGGTCGCCGAAGGGGCGCCGGCGGCACCGCCGCCCGGGACGCCCGCGTCCGGCGAGCCGCAAACGCCGACGCAAACGCCGACGCAAACGCCGACGCAAACGCCGACGCAAACGCCGACGCCGGCTGCACCCGGCGCCGCCGACTCCGCGATGCACCATGACCAGGCGTCGATGCCATCGGCCAGTTCGTTCGACGCCGAGTCGCCGGCGTACGCCGCCATCCGGGCACTGTTGTATCTCGGCCTGCTCATGGCCATCGGCGCCGTCGCGTTCCAGGCGGCGGTGCTTCCCCTCCTGATCCGCAAGCGCGGTCCAGACGCTCCGATGCTCGTCGCTTCCAGGCATGGTGCCGCGCGCATCGGCCTGCTCGGCGCGCTGATCGTCGGCGGAGCTGCGCTCCTGCGGCTCGGCGCGCAGTCGGTGGCGATGCATCCTCCGGATGCGACGTTCGATCCGCAGCTCGTGCGTGCGATGCTCACCGACACCGTGTGGGGACGCGGCTGGCTGTTGCAGGTGCTCGCCACGGTCGTGGCGATCGTCGGCTTCCGCACGGCGATTCGCGGGCAAGGGGGGTGGGGGCTCGCGGCGTTCGGCGTGGTCGTCCTGGCGGTGACCCCCGCACTCTCCGGACACGCTGCGGCCACTCCGGGGCGCGCCGGCCTGGCGGTCGTGGCGGACACGCTGCACGTGATCGGCGCAGGCGGATGGCTCGGGAGCCTGCTGGTCGTGGTGGCCGCCGGCGTTCCTGCGGCCCTGCGACTTCCCGACGACGCGCGGGAGGCGTCGGTTGCCGACCTCTTCAACGCCTTCTCGCCGACGGCGCTCGCGTTCGCAGGGCTCGTGGCGTCGACCGGTGTGTTCACCGCGTGGCAGCACATCCCGGACGTGGCGGCGCTCTGGCAATCGAATTACGGGCGGACGCTGCTGGTGAAGCTCGCCATTCTTTCCGTCGTCGCCCTCACCGGTGCCTACAACTGGCTTCGCGTGAAGCCGACGCTCGGCACCGCAGCGGGAACGGCGCGCATGCAGCGCTCGGCGCGGACCGAGCTCGTCGTCGGCGTGCTCGTCATCATCGTGACGGCGGTGCTCGTGGCGACGCCGACGCCGATGGACATGGCCTCGATGTCGGGAATGTAGCGTCTTCCTGCCCAGCGAGCCGGCGTGCGTCCCTCACGGATGGCGCATGCCGGCAGGCATTGGCGCAGCGGGCACCGTGTCCTGCGGTGCGTGCGACGGCATGCGCCCGCTCATCGCGAGGTCGCCGTACATCGCCGCGAGCAGAACGCTGCCGCCAAGCGCCACGAGCGATAGGGCACTGACGGCGGCAATTTGCGGTGAGGTCGCCGCGGCGGAGGCGCGCGATGCGCCGCCGTCCGCCCTGACCGTGCCGGCGTGACCTGCATGGGGTTGCGAAGTCGGGTCGACCGGCGCGCTGCCGGGCTGCGTGGAGCCGTCGTGCAGAGGCGACCCGCCTTGGCCGAGGGCGCGCTCGGTACCCATCCCGTGCTTCAGGCCGACGGCGACCAGCCACACGTTCACCGGATAGGCGATCATGGCGCCGACGAAGGTCGCAAGCGACATGACGCCTCAGAAGCGCAGCGACGCAGGCTCCATCGCGCGCATGTCACGTGTCATGATGATGACCATGACGGGGACCATCCCGGCCATGACCGCGTTCATCGACAGCCACTCCGGGATGAACGAGCGGCGCACCGCGAGCGCGTACGACCCGCCGAACATCTCGCGCATGAACAGGGCCTGGAAGATCAGCAGTCCGAACGCGAAGCCGAAAACGTACTCGGCGACCACGTCGAGGCCCATCGGCAGGCCGAGGGCCATCGTCACGGCGGCCGCCGCGATGATACCGGTGGCATCGCCCGCGAGGCAGTGGATCGTCGAACCCAGCGCCTGCTTCCAGAGCGGCTTCACGAACTGCTCGTGCGTGCCGCTGGATGGCTCCTGACACGAAAGGACATAGACTGCGGCCCCGATCACGCCCGTATAGAGCGTGACCAGGACCCATCCCCATTTCATCACGCGCAGTTCGGGGTTGCGTGTGACGGCATCCCACGCCACGTAGCCGGTGCTCAGCGCGGTGAGGATGAACCACACGAGCAGCACCCGATCGATCATGTGGGATGCGCCTGCAGTGCGAGCGGCGCCACGCGGTCGCTCACGGGGTAGCGGACGCCTTGCGCTGGAACTCCTCGATCTCGCGCGTCTGGTCGCGCTTCATGCGCTCGGCCATTGCCCTGACCTTGGCATCCTTCAGCATCGGCAGGTGCTGGTCGATCATCTGGGTCGCCTGCTGATGATGCTGCACCACGTGGTGGTAGAACATGCGGTCGTACGCCGAGCCTGACAGCGGCTTGAGCTCGTCGACCATCTTCTGGTTGTCCGGCATGATCTTCGGATCGTACGGATCCTTGAACTGCTGCTCGAGCATCGTGACCATCGAGTCGAGTTCGGCATCCTGCTTCGTGTCGATCTTCTCCGCATCGGCCTGTGCGGTCGCCGAGCCCTTCTTCTCTTCGATGGTCAGGTGCGCCATCGCGATCATCCCCTTGTGGTGCTCGCTCATCATGCGCAGGAAGTCGCGATCGGGATCGCCGGTGGCACCGCCCATCGGGGCCATGCCGGCCATCTTGCTGTGGTCCATGCCGGCCATGCCGGTGTCCGATGTGGCCGCCGTCGTGGACTGACCGGCTCCGGGAGCGGCTGCGCTCGCGCCGGCGGCTGCGTCATCGGACTTGGGGCCGCAGGCCGTGGCGACCGCGAGCAGTGCAACCGTGCTCCAGCGGGCGGTGCGTCGCGCGAACGAGAGAATGCCGTGATCCGTCGCCGGACCAGTGGTGTGGGCGACCGTGGGAGCGTGCATCGATGCCTCGTGGGGTGGAGTGAATCGAGGAGACCGTCGGAACAAGGCGCCTGCAGCGGGCAGGCGAGCGCACCGACACTTCAGCGCGCATAAAACATACCCTGTCGCGCATGTCGGCCGAAACTGCGAGCGACAGCAGCGCGTCGGCGTCGAGAACGGCCGAGCCCGCACGCGGGAAGGCAACATCGCGGGCGCAGGTTGTTTTATGCAGGATAAAGCGCGGCATGCTTCCTGCAGGCAGTCGGGCACCTGCCACGACCTCGAGACCTCGAGGCACGCGGCTCACGCGGCTCACCCGCCGCCCACTCAGGAGACCTCATGGCTCACGACCATTCGCACGGCATGTCGAACGCCGAGATGCAGCAGTGCATCCGGGAGTGCCTCGACTGCTACGCCACCTGCACGGCGACGGCGGCCCACTGCCTCACGCTCGGCGGCGAACATGCCGGCGTCGAGCATCAGACGGTCCTTCTCGACTGCGCGAGGATATGCCATACCTCCGCGGACTTCATGCTCCGCGGCTCGCACATGCATGCGCAGGTGTGCGCCGTGTGCGCGGAAGCCTGTCGCGCCTGTGAGCGCGCCTGCGAGCGGCTCGGCAGTGGCGACGCGATGATGAAGCAGTGCGCCGAAGCGTGCCGGCGGTGCGCGGAATCCTGCGAGCGCATGGCGAGCATGGCAACGTGAACTCGGGTGACGGCGCTCCGCGTTCGAGCCAGGGCAGGATGGGACGCCGCTGGCTCGACGCGTGGCGCCGGGCAGGCTGCTCGCTGCTCGATTGACGTCGTTCTCTTCGCGCAGCCGCATGCACGCGGATCGCCTCGACGCGCGGGCGCATTGGCGGGTGCATCGATGGGAGATCGCGGCGTGACGGATGCGACGCTCGCTGCAGGTCAGCGCAGCCCGAGCAGGAGTGGCACGTGCGCCAAGGCCCACACTCCGTAACGCCAGGTAGCCGCCCGGCGGCGGGCCGGGACAAGCGCCGCGAAGTACGCGCCCTTGGCAACGGTGTTGGTGAGCGTGGCGATGAGGATCGCAGCCACGACCTGCGTCACGGGCGCGTCCGGGGCGCGCAGCATCGCCAGAATGAACGGATCGACTTCCACCGCGCCCGCAACCGCGGCGACAGCCATCACACCTGTGCTGCCGGCGCGTGCCCGCACAGTCGCGGTACCGACCGACAGCAGCACGAAGACCGCGGCAAAGGCAAGTGCGGGCCCCAGTTCGAATGGGTTGCGCGGGGAGGCAGGACGCGGACTCGGTGTGCTGAAGGTCCCAACCGTGTCTTCGGTCGACGGTTGAACGCCATGACGCTCCCACTGTGGGGCAAGGGCTGCGCCGATCGCTCCGAGAAGTGCGAGACGCCACGACAAGGCGGGGAGGACGCGAGCGTCGAGCAGGGCGGCGAATGTGAGCAGCCGCACGTACATGACGCTTGCTGCGAGCACGGCGGCACGAAGCGCGTCAGCGGCAATGGCCGGAACGGCGCGTGCGCGGCGGGCCATGGAGACCGTGAGGACGGTACTCGACAGAAGACCCCCGACGAGTCCCACGAGCGTCAGCCCGCGTCGTTCTCCCAGCCGTCGCGTGAGCACGTAGCCGACGAAGCCGATACTGGCGACGAGAATGACCAGCTGCCACACGTCGGCTGGATTGAGGGCAAACGGTGGATAGCTGCGGTCGGGCAGAATGGGGAGGACGATGAAGGTCACCAGAACGAAGCGAAGCGCCGCGAGGAACTCCTGCTTCTCGAGCCGTCGCACAAGTGCAGCGAGCCGGGCCTTCTCGCTCAGAAGCAGCGCGTTTCCGATGCCGAGCGCCGCTGCGAGCCACGGTTCGGCGAGCAGGGCGAGCGCGCCGACCACGAATGTCAGCAGCCCTGACAGCTCACTCGAAACACCCGGCGAGCGCTCCGGGTGGTGAGTCCTCAACTTCGTCGCGTACGAGAGCGCCGCAAGAAATGCGACGGCGCCGAAGCCTGCGGGTACGGCGAACGGTACGCCCATCAGCTGCAGGCACGCTGCGGCGAATCCCAGCAGCGCGAGAAGGGGTTCCGTACGAATGCCGCCGAACACCAGGCGGCCACGCACGGACTTGGCGGTTTCGCGCTCCAGTCCGACGACCAGCCCGAGCCCGAGGGCGAGCAGCAGACGGAGCGGCAGTGTCCACGTGACGGTCATTTGCGCGCACTCCGCAGTGGAATCTTCGCGTCTTCGGTACCGGTGCACGGTCCGGCGAGGATCGTGTCGTCAGCCGGTACTCGCGCCGCTCCCGATCACACTTCCTCTCGAACGTCGTCACTGCAGCTGAGCGGTCGCTGAACGCCGGCTGAGCCCAGCAGAGTTGCTGTATGCGCTCGAGTCCGACCAGGGGAAGGCCTGGGCGGAGCTCGAGATGCTCCTCGGGCGCACCCTGTTCGATGCCAACGACGTTGCGCCCGATCCAGGGGCGGGAGGAAACCGATGAACATGCATTCCGAAACCGACGCGGCCGCGCCGGAGCCATCGCGCGGCCCCGTAGATCCTCCTTCTTCAGCGTGGACCCCGGACTCGGCGCCGTTCGGCAGGCCCGCGTCGTTGCATCGACGCGTCCTCTGGCTCCTCGGCTTCGTGGGGCTGCTTGCCACGGCGGTCGTGGGCGTCGTGCTCGCGAGTCGGCAGCCCGAACCGGTAACGGCGGCAGGACACACGGGCCACGGTGGCGGCGGGCCCGCGGTGAGCAAGGCGAGCCCGGTGACGTTGTCGGCCGATGCGGCGCGTCGCATCGGCGTCACGTTCGCGCCGGTGCTCAGCGAGTCGCTCGCCGGCGAAGTGCGCACGGTCGGAATGGTGGTCTACGATGAGACACGCGTGACGACCGTCGCACCGAAGCTCGACGGGTGGATCGAGCGGCTGGACGTCAACATCAGCGGGGCACCAGTGCGCCGTGGCGCGCCACTGTTCGCGATCTATTCGCCGATGCTCGTGACGGCCCAGGAGGAGCTGCTGCTGGCCCGCCGACTGGCGCGAGAGGTTGCCGCGGGCACGCCGGATGCCGCACGCGGGGCGAGCGAACTCGTCGAGTCGGCGCGCCGGCGACTGATGTACTGGGACATCCCGGCTGAAGAGATTGCAGAGCTGGAGCGCAGTGGGGAAGTCCGCAAGACGCTCACCCTGCGGGCTCCGACGAGCGGCATCGTGATCGAGAAGAACGTGCTTCAGGGGCAGCGCATCATGGCGGGCGAGCCGGTCTTTCGCATCGCCGACCTCAGCGTCGTCTGGATCGAAGGCGAGGTCTTCGAGCGCGACTTGTCGGCGATTCGGCTGGGCCAGATGGTCACGCTCGAGTTCCAGGCACTCGCCGGGGTGGCACGGCGCGGGCGCATCACCTACCTCTACCCGACGCTCAACGCCGAGACGCGCACCGCGCGGATCCGGGTGCAGATGCCCAACGGCGACGGCACACTCAAGCCTGGGATGTATGCCACCATTCGCGTGGCGACGCAGGGCACCGCGGTGGCCGTGACGGTGCCTCGATCGGCGGTGCTGGCCACGGGAAAGCGCACGCTGGTTTTCATCAAGGACGCCACAGGCAGCCTGATTCCGCGGGACGTGGTGTTGGGGCGTGCTTCCGACTCGCGCGTCGAGATTGCGAGCGGTGTGGTGCCCGGTGACACCGTGGTCGCGTCGGCGACCTTTCTCGTGGACGCCGAATCGAACCTCGGTTCCGCGCTCGGTGGCATGGGCAACATGCCCGGCATGGACATGGGCACTCCCGCGGCTGGATCACGGGGAGCACCACCACCGGCTCCGCAAGACATGCCGAACATGCCGAACATGCCCGTTCCCGGTACGCCGACGCCGAGTCCGCGCGGGACGCCGGGCGCGCCGGCGGCCCCCCGAACCCCAGCCCGTCCACCTGGCAGCACGACGGAAAGCCCAGGCGTCCATGCCCGGCATGGAGGCTGACGGCACATGCTGAAGCGCATCATCGAATGGTCGGTCGGGAACAAGCTGCTCGTGTTCCTGTTTACGGCCGCCGCGCTGATCGGCGGATACTTCGCCGTCAAGCGCACGCCACTCGAGGCCCTGCCGGACCTGTCCGACGTGCAGGTCATCGTGCAGGCCGAATACAACGAGCAGGCACCGCGCATCATCGAGGACCAGGTCACCTACCCGATCGCCGCCGAAATGCTCAAGGTGCCCGGCGCGCGCACGGTCCGCGGGTACTCGTTCTTCGGGGTCTCGTTCGTCTACGTCATCTTCGACGACGGCACCGACCTGTACTGGGCGCGGAGCCGTGTGCTGGAGTACCTGAACGGCATCAAGGGGAAACTGCCGGCGAGCGTCACACCGACCCTGGGCCCGGACGCGACGGGACTTGGATGGGTCTATCAGTACGCCCTGGAGGACACGACCGGCCGGCTGAATCTTGCCCAGCTCCGCAGCCTTCAGGACTGGTATCTGCGCTACGCGCTGACCGCCGTGTCGGGTGTGTCCGAAGTGGCGACGCTCGGCGGGTTCGAGAAGCAGTACCAGGTCGATCTCGATCCGGCGAAGCTGCTCGCGTACGGCATCCCGGTGACGCGCGTGATGAGCGCAATCCAGAATGCCAACGCCGACATCGGCGCCATGGTGATGGAGCTCAGCGAGCGTGAGTACATGGTCCGCGGCCTCGGATATCTCAAGTCGCTCTCGGACATCGAGAACGTCGTCGTGGGCGCGACGGCGAACGGCACCCCGATCCGCGTGGCCGAGCTGGGCCGGGTGAGCGTCGGGCCGGCGGTACGTCGCGGCATCGCGGAGCTCGACGGGCGCGGCGATGCCGTCGGCGCGATCGTCGTCATGCGGTTCGGCCAGAATGCGCTGACCACGATCGAGCGCGTGAAGGCGAAGCTCGAGATCGTGAAGCGCGGGCTGCCGCCCGGCGTCGTCATCCGCCCGGTATACGACCGCAGTGAGCTCATCGAGCATGCGATCGAGACGTTGCGCGAGAAGCTGCTCGAGGAGTCGCTCATCGTGGCGCTCGTGTGCATCGCGTTCCTGCTGCATGCGCAGAGCGCGCTCGTGGCGATCCTGACGCTGCCCGTGGGCATCCTGATGGCATTCATCGCCATGCGGTGGGTCGGCGTGGGCGCGGACATCATGTCGCTGGGCGGAATCGCGATCGCGATCGGCGCGATGATCGACGCGGCGATCGTGATGATCGAGAACATGCACAAGCATCTCGAACACGCGATCGTCGCCAGGGAGCGCGAGCGTGAGGGCGTGGACGTCGATCTCTCCGCCCGGCGCTACTTCCACACGAGCGCGCTGACGACAGCCGAGCGATGGAAGGTGGTGATGGAGTCGTCGAAGGAGGTCGGGCCGGCGCTCTTCTTCTCGCTGCTCATCATCACCGTGTCCTTCGTACCCGTCTTCGCGCTCGAAGGGCAGGAGGGTCGCCTGTTCAAGCCGCTCGCGTTCACCAAGACGTTCGCCATGGCGGCCGCGAGCCTCCTCTCGGTGACGCTCGTCCCGGTCACGATGGGCGTCTTCATCCGCGGGAGGATCTGGCGTGAGCGCGCCAACCCCATCAACCGGTGGCTCATCGCGGCGTATCGTCCGATCATCACGTTCGTGCTCCGGAACCGCTGGCCGGTGGTGGGAGTGGCGGTGCTGACCCTCGTGCTCACCTGGCTCCCGTGGGCGCGGCTCGGCAGCGAGTTCATGCCGCGGCTCGATGAGGGCACCATACTGTACATGCCGACCACGCTGCCCGGGGTGAGCGTGGCGCGGGCGCGCGAGATCCTCCGCACACAGGATGCGATCATCAAGCGCTTCCCGGAGGTCGCCAGCGTGTGGGGCAAGGCCGGGCGCGCCAACACGGCGACCGACCCGGCGGGCCTCGACATGTTCGAGACGACGATCGCGCTCAAGCCCGAGTCCGAATGGCGACCGGGGTTGACGTACGACCGCCTCATCGCGGAGCTGGACTCGGCCGTGCGGCTCCCGGGTGTCACGAACGCGTGGACCATGCCGATCCGCGGACGCATCGACATGCTCGCGACCGGCATCCGGACGCCCGTAGGAATAAAGGTGTTCGGACCGGACCTCGCGGAGCTCGAGCGGCTGGGCAAGGAGATCGAGAGCGTCGTGAAAGGCGTGCCGGGGACGCGCAGCGTCTTTGCCGAACGTGCGGTGTCGGGTTACTACGTGGACATCGACATCGACCGCGCGGCGGCCGCGCGCTATGGGCTCAACGTCGGTGACGTGCAGAGTGTGATCGCGACGGCGATCGGCGGCATGACGATCACGCAGACGGTCGAGGGGCGCGAGCGGTACGGCGTGCGGGTGCGTTATCCGCAGGAGCTGCGCGACAGCCCCGAACGTCTGGCCGCTGTGCTGATTCCGGTGAGCACGGGCGGCGGTGGCGCGTCGGGGAGCACCATGGGTGGTGGTGCTGGTGGCGGCACACTCGGCGTCACGCAAGTGCCGCTCGGGCAGATGGCGACCATCAAGGCGGTCGCGGGCCCGATGGTGGTTCGCACCGAGGGGGCACAGCCGACCGCCTGGGTGTACGTGGACGTGGCAGGCCGCGACATCGGCGGTTACGTGGCGGACGCGCAGCGCGCCGTGGAGCGCGCGGTCGCGATGCCATCGGGCTACTCGATGCAGTGGAGTGGGCAGTACGAGTACATGGAGCGCGCGAAGCAGACGATGCGCGTGGTCATCCCCGCGACGCTGGCGATCATCTTCCTGCTGCTCTACTTCAACTTCAAGAGTGTCGGCGAGACGGCGATCGTGATGCTCTCGCTCCCCTTCGCGCTGGTCGGCGGCCTATGGTTCGTCTGGCTGCTTGGCTACAACTGGTCGGTGGCGGTGGCGATCGGGTTCATCGCACTCGCGGGCGTGGCGGCGGAGACCGGCGTCGTGATGCTCATCTATCTCGATCACGCGTGGAAGGCGAAGGAGCAGGCCGCGGGGGGGCGACGCCCACCGTTCGTGATCTGTACGAAGCCGTGATGGACGGCGCCGTCGAGCGCGTGCGGCCGAAGATGATGACCGTCACCGCCATCATGGCCGGCCTGCTCCCGATCCTCTGGACCGCCGGCACCGGGGGCAGCGTGATGAAGCGCATCGCGGCGCCGATGGTCGGCGGCATGATCTCGAGCACCGTGCTCACGCTGGTCGTCATCCCGGCAGTGTACTCGCTCTTGAAGGAGCGCGAGGTGCGGCGAGCCGCCGCCTGGTCGCCCGGTCCGGCCGTCAGCTCGCGTTGGGCGGCGGGACCCGAGAGTCGCCCAGCGTCGTGACGCCACGGCGGACCAGCGCGTCCGGCGCCGCCCAGCGCACGGGAAGCGTGAGCAGCGGCGCAGCCGCATCGGGATGTTCCGGTTGCACCCGTACGGTGAAGCCGTGCAACCCGCTCATCGCACAGGCGACGCCGCTCGCCTCGAACAGCACCGCAGACCCACTCGCGGTATCTGCCGCCTCCGCGACCGGCAGAAGTCTGGTCGCATCCGGGTGAATGATGTCACCCCCTGCATCAACCCGCCCGAGGTACAGCTCCACGCGCACATCCGCAGGCGTCAACGCGCCAAGTGAAACCAATGCGCGCACCCGGATCGGCGTCCGCGCCGGCAGTTCGGGCGCGGCGTCCGTCTCCACCGCGTCGATGCTCACCTGTGACCATGCGCCGCGCATCCGCTCGCGCCATCCGGCAAGCGCGCGCGCTTCCGCGCCGTCGTCGCCGCGGCGCCCCGCGGACGCGGCGGCGCCGGGAACGTAGAAACGCTGCGTGTACTCGCGCACCATCCGGTGCGCGTTGAACTGGTGGCACAGCTGCGCCGTCGCCGACTTGACGCGCGCGATCCACGCGCGCGGCAGACCTGCGTCATCGCGGTCGTAGAAGCAGGGGATGATCTCCTGCTCGAGCAGGTCGTACAGAGCGTCGGCCTCCTCTGCATCGCGTGCCCCCGCATCTCCATCGGCCGCGTTCGTCGCGCTCGTGATCGTCCATCCGATCGAGGGTGCATCCGGTCTCGCATCGGCGATGGCCTCGGCCCACCACCCGTCGCTCGTACTCACGTTGAGCGCCCCGTTCGCGGCGGCCTTCATGCCGCTCGTCCCGCTCGCTTCATTCGGCCGCAGCGGCGTGTTGAGCCAGACGTCGGCGCCGCGCGTCAGCGCGCGCGCGACGTCGAGATCGTAGTCCTCGAGGAACAGGACCCGGCCGCGGAAGCGAGCCTCGCGCGCGAACGCGTTCACCTGCGCGACGACTGCCTTGCCGGGCTCGTCGTGCGGGTGCGCCTTTCCGGAGAACACGATCTGCACCGGTCGACCTGGCACCGAGAGCAGCCGCGCGAGCCGGTCGGGATCGTGGAACAGGAGCGCCGCCCGCTTGTACGTGGCGAAGCGTCTCGCAAAGCCGATGGTCAATGCCTCCGTATCGAGCACTGCGTCCGCAGCGGCCAGCTCGGCCGGTGCTGCGGCACGACGAACGAGCTGCGTGCGCAGGTGCTGTCTGGCGAAGGCCACGAGGCGTTCGCGTCCCCGCTCGTGCGTGCGCCACAACTCTTCGGCCGGAAGCTGCGCCACCCGCTGCCATGCATGGGCGTCAGCGGGCTCCTCACGCCAGCGCGGTCCGAGGTAACGGTCGTAGAGTTCCGCGACGTCGCGCGACACCCACGACGGGAAATGGACGCCGTTCGTGACGTGGCCGATCGGTGCTTCATCCGCCGGCAGGCCCGGCCAGAGCCCACTCCACATGGCGCGACTGACTGCGCCGTGCAGGCGACTGACGCCATTGCTCCACGCGGCGAGCCGCAACGCGAGTACCGTCATCGTGAAAGGCTCGGACGGATCGTCCGTGTGCTCCCGGCCGAGTGCGAGGAAATCGGACCACGCGAGTCCGCATTTCGCGGCGTAGTCGGTGAAGTACGGCGCCAGGAGTTCCGGTGAGAAGCGGTCGTGTCCGGCCGGTACCGGCGTATGCGTGGTGAAGACGAGCCCGGGCGCGACGAGCTCTCGCGCCGCTGCGAAGTCGAGGGCGTGCGCATCCATCGCCTGACGCACGCGCTCGAGGGCGCAGAATGCAGCGTGCCCCTCGTTCATGTGCCAGACCGACGGTGCGATACCCAGCGCCCCCAGCGCGCGCACGCCTCCAATGCCAAGCACGATTTCCTGCTGGAGGCGGCGCTCGATGTCGCCGCCATAGAGCTGCGCGGTAATGTCCCGGTCTGCTGCCGCGTTGAGCGGCACGTCGGTGTCGAGCAGGTAGAGATGGACGCGCCCGACGATCGCACGCCAGAGTTGAACGACGACCGTGCGGCCCGGCAGGTCGATGCCAACGGTGAGCGGTGCGCCCTCCGTCGTTCGCTGCAGCGTGAGCGGCCACGTGAAAATGTCGTTGGCCTCGTACGCCTCATGCTGCCGCCCGGCCGCGGTGATCTGCTGCCGGAAGTATCCCTGGCGGTAGAGAAGCCCGACGGCAACCAGCGGGACGCCAAGATCACTTGCGGACTTGAGGTGATCGCCGGCAAGCACGCCGAGGCCACCGGCAAAGATCGACAGGCTCTCGGTGATTCCGAATTCGGCAGAGCAGTACGCGACGAGCGGCGTGGCCACGTGCCGATGATCCGGTGCGGAACGCGTCGTCCGATCGAACCAGGTGGAGGGGTTCTGCAGGTACGAGTCGAGCGAGGCGACCACGCGGTCGAAGTGCGCGAGGAAGCCCGCGTCGTCGGCGGCGCGCTCGAGGGTGGACTGATCGGCGCGGCCGAGAAGCAGCAGCGGGTTGTGTCTGGCGCGCTCCCACAGATCCGCATCGAGGCGGCGAAAGAGCGCGCGGCTGTCGTGATCCCACGACCAGCGAAGGTTGTACGCGATGTCGCGAAGGCGTTCGAGCCGGGCCGGAAGCACCGGTCGCTGCACGAACGTGCCGATGGGCTGCATGGTATCCTCCCGTTCACGACATCGTGTCACCGAAAGCTGAATGCGGCGTGAACCCCGCCTGAACTCCGCCTGAACTCCGCATAAACTCGCATGAACGCAATGCCCCACCGCCGGTGCGAACAGCGGCCCGCGTTCCGGCACCGCGCGGAGCATCGGTCGCTCACGAGCGGCTCAGGCAGACCTCAGCATGGCAGCCCACGTTCGGATTGCCGCGTTCACCATCCTCGCGGCCGGTTCGCATCGAATCCTCACTGCCAGAGAGGTCGCCATGTTTCGGCCTTCGCTCGCTGCTCGATTGCTCGGTCGCTACCTGCCCGCAGTGCTTGGCGTCGCAGCCGGCACTACCGCGCCACACATCGCCGACGCGCAGTCCGATGGCACGGCGAACAGCCTCGGCATTTCGGTCGCGGCAGGACCAGCGTTCGCCTCACGATCCGGCGGCGCCGCGTCGTCGGGCTACGCCGCCGGCGCATCCGTCGCGCTCGTCGCGCCGGGATCACCGTGGCGGGTCCGCGGCGAGATTCTCTACCAGCACCTCGGCATGGCCGGCGAGGACATGCGCGTTGGTGCTGACGACGCCTACCGCATGCGCGGCGCGGGCGAGCGTTCCACCAGCGCGTTCGTCAGTGGCGTTCTCGCCGGCCGTCGCACCAGGGCCGTCAGCCCGTACGTCGTAGCCGGACTCGGCGTCAGGTGGGTGAGCGCGATGCGGATCGAATCCGACGTCACGTGGACAGGAGGGATGCACGCGGGAGACCGCGCCACGCGTCTCGCGCTTCAGGGCGGGACAGGGCTCGAGTGGAAGCGCGGGAGCCGTGCCCTGAGCATCGAGGCCCGCGTGCAGTCCATGCGAACCGCGTCGAACCTCTTCGGCTCCACCTCGCTGCCGGTCACGGTCGGAGTGTCCTTTTGATCGCGCTCCTGGAACCCCCAGCCCCGCTCGCGACCGGTGCAGCTTCCCTGTCCGAGCTCTCCTTCGGAGCGCTTCGAGCGCGAGAGTTTGCGCGACTGGACGCGCGCGACGAAGCCTATCTCGACTACACGGGGAGCGCACTCCCCTTCGATTCGCACGTCGCCTGGCACCTGACGCTGTTGCGGACGGAGCTGTTCGGCAATCCGCATTCCGAGAGCCGGACATCGCTCGCCAGCACACACTGGGTGGACGCGGCACGGAGATCCGTACTTGCGTTCGTCGACGCCGACCCGGCGGAGTACGAAGTGGTCTTCACGGCCAACGCCAGTGCCGCCGTCAAGCTCGTGGGAGAAGGCTTTCCGTTCGGACCGCAGTCGCGCCTCGTACTGTCGGCAGACAACCACAACTCGGTGCTCGGGATCCGTGAATTCGCGCGCCGTGCAGGCGTGGTCGCCACGCACGTGCCGCTGGATGCGGACCTTCGTCTGCGGGATGCGCAGCGGATTCTCGAATCCGCCGTGCCGCGTCAGCCGAGCCTCTTCGCGTTTCCGGCCCAATCCAATTTTTCCGGCGTACGGCACCCACTGGATCTGGTACATCGCGCGCGAGCGCTCGGCTATGTCGTGCTGCTCGATGCCGCCGCGTTCGTGCCCAGCGCGCCGCTGTCGCTGCGCGCCGTGCCGGCCGACTTCGTCACCTTGTCGCTCTACAAGCTGCTGGGCTATCCCACGGGCGTCGGCGCGCTCGTGGCCCGTCGCGACGCGCTGGCGCGGCTGCGCCGTCCCTGGTTTGCGGGCGGCACCGTGGAGTTCTCCTCGGTGCAGAACGACATGCACATGCCGCGCACGGGCTTCGCCGGCTTCGAGGATGGCACCCCGAACTTCCTCGCGCTGTCCGCGGTACCCTATGGGCTCGGCATGTTTCGCGAAATCGGCATGGCGCGTGTGAGTGAGCAGCTGCGACCGATGCCCGTCGCGCTCATCCGCGAGTTGCATGCCCTCCGCCATCGCAACGGCCGGCCGCTCGTCACGGTCTACGGCCCCACCGACGGAGACGCGCGCGGCGGCACGGTCGCGTTCAATCTCTCGGATCGCCGCGGCCACTGGATTCACCACGAGCGAGTCGAGGCACGAGCCGCGGAGCACGGTGTCTCGGTGCGCAGCGGATGCTTCTGCAACCCGGGAGCGGCCGAACACGCGTTCGGATTCGACGCGGCACGTACGGCCGCCTGCATCGAAAGCTCGCGACGACATCATCCCGACCCACAGCTCTGGAAGGAGCGCTTTTCCCGCTGCATGGATGGCGCGCCGATCGGCGCCGTGCGCGCATCCGTCGGCATCGCGACGAACGATCGCGATCTGTCGCGCCTGCTCGAGTCGCTGGACACGTGGCGCCATTGAGGCACGACCATGACACGCTCATCCCGACTCCACTCGACGTGCGTTCCCGCCCCGAGGAGGCCCGCCCGGCCGACCTCGGCGGGGGCCGGCTCGTCCGCCACGACGCGTGCTTCGCGCCGCGGTGCGCCCGCACGCACCGACATCCAGCCGCTCAGCGCGCCGTCGCACGCTCCGGTGCTTCATGTGAGCGCCGAATGCTGGCCTTACGTGCGCACCGGCGGCCTGGGCGAGGCGGTCGCGGCGCTCGCTGCTCACCAGGCCGCCCATGCACCGGTCGCTGTGGTGGTGCCGTTGTACCGGAAGGCCCGCCAGTCCCTCGACGCACTCGGGGTGGAGCTCGTCCCCGCGAGCGACGTCCTGCCGCTCGCCGTCGGATCGTGGAGACCAGAGACGCAACTCTATCGGCCGTCGGCCGCCCTGCCGGGCACACCGGATCTCGTCTTCGTGCGCTGCGACGAGGCCTTCGATCGAGCGGGGATCTACGGCGAGGGCGCGGTCGACTTCGCCGACAACGCGCGTCGCTTCGCGGTGCTGTGCCACGCGGCCCTGCATGCGCTTCGCGGCCGCGCCGGAGGCACGCCCGCCATCCTGCATGCGCACGACTGGCATGCCGGACTCGCACTCCTCTACCTGCGCACGACGTACGCACATGATCCCGCGCTGCGCGGAGTCGCGTCGGTGCTCACCGTGCACAACGCCGCGTTCCAGCAGCATCTTTCCGCGGAAGACGTGGGCGCGCTCGACCTCCCGGCGGAACTCTACGACTGGCGCTGCCTCGAGTGGTACGGACGGGCGAACCTGCTCAAGGGCGCACTCGCCGTAGCGGACCACGTCACGACGGTGAGCCCGACACATGCGGAGGAGCTCTGCACTTCGCTCGGCGGATTCGGGCTGCATGACGCGTTCACCGCACTCGGCGAACGGCTGGTCGGCATCCGGAACGGCATCGACCTGACGTGCTGGGATCCCCGCACCGATGTCGAGTTGCCGATGCGGTACGGGCCGGATGCGCTCGACGGCAAGCGCGTGTGCAAGGCAGCGCTGCAGAAAGCGATGGGTCTCGCCATCGAGCCGGCTGTGCCGCTCATCGCCGTGTGTGCGCGACTGGACAGGCAGAAGGGGTTCGACCTGCTCCTCTCCGCCGGCGTCCTCGAACGCCCGGACGTGCAGGTGGTCGTACTGGGAGAGGGCGAGACGCGCTACGCGGACGCGTTGCATGCGCGTGCCGACGCCGCACCCGACCGCGTCGCGGTGTGCACGCGATTCAGCGACGCCGCCGAACGTCGGCTGCTCGCCGGTGCCGACCTCGCGCTGGTGCCGTCGGTCTACGAGCCCTGCGGGCTCGCGCAGCTGCGCGCGCAGCGCTACGGGGCGCTGCCCGTCGCCCACCGCGTCGGCGGGTTGGCGGATACGATCATCGACGGCGTGAACGGGATTCTCTTCGCGACGCATACGCGCGACGCGCTCGACGACGGGATCGCGCGCGCGCTGAATGCGTATCGTGTACCGAGCCACTGGCACACCATCGTCGGCACCACCATGCGCGCCGACGTCGGCTGGATGGCGCCAGCGAGCGAGTACGCGCGCGTGTATCGGGCTGCGCTCGCGTCACGGGTTGCGATGTCCCGGTAGCCGGTACGAACATCGCGGACGAGGAGGATCGACGTGCGGCCACGGCGAACGAGCGATCGGCCGTTCGCGCCGTGCCGTGATCGTCACGGCGCGTTTCGCCGGGCATCGCGTGCCGGCATGAACGGGTCCCGTCTGCTCACCTCCGCCTGCCGTATCCGCTGAGCGGGCGTCCACTGGGACTTGAGATACGTCAGCACCGCGCGGATCTCCCCATCGGTGAGGGTCGCACCGAAGGCCGGCATGCGCGAACGCCGACGCGACACGGTGTCGGACGCACCCGTCGCGACGATGCGATGGAGGAGCCCGTCCGCGTGATGCCACGTGTGCCCGGTGGAGTCGTGCGGCGGCGGCGGGTAGTTGCCGTTTTCATCGGGGACCTTCCAGTCGGGCCTGGCCTGACCGGCTGCGCCGTGGCAGCTCGCACACCGTGCCTCGTAGATGACACGCCCGGTGCGAACAGCCGCGGGGTCGAGCGTCGGGCCGTCGTCCTGGCGCTGGCACCCGCCCATGCCGGCGATCATCAGTAGCAGAAGTCGAGATCCCATGCATGGAGTCTGCACCGTTGCATTCATCACGTCGATCCCCGGCCGGGACCGACCGACGCGTCAGCCGACGTAGAGATTGCTGAGTGCGCAGCCCGTGCTGGATGAGCCGTCACCGCGCGCGCCGGACGCGTCGCACCAGTCCGGTCCGCAGCCTCGCACCTCATGCGTCGCACGAGACAGGTCCGCCGTCAGCACGGCGCTCGCAAGCGTGGACGACAGGTCGATCGCGTTCGTCGGATGGGCGACGGTATTGGACGTGACGAGACGCGCTGCACCTGCCGCCGAGAGCAGCGCGGCGGCGTCATCGCTGAAGACGGCATGAACGCCGACGCACACGGGCGGAGCCATGCCGGCGTCGAGCAGGTGCGTGATGGTCGCGATCGTCACAGGCGACGGGGAGATGATGTCGTCGACCAGCACCGGCGTCCGATGCCGCCAGCGTGCGAGGCCCGGGATGTTCACACGTGTGTCGCAGTCTCCGAATCGCAGTGCTTCCGCCGCCACGCTCGGCATGCGCGTCCGGCCGGCCATCACCTGTACCCACGGCGCCTCCTCGCCATCGGCGGTCACGAGGAGCGGCGCGTGCACGTGACTCGCGATCCAGTCGGCGACGCACGGTGCGGCGTCGGCCACGACGCAGGAAGGCTTGCGACACCCGGGCAGATCGAGCACATCCTGCGCGCGCGTGTCGACCGTCGCCGTCCAGTCGAAGACCTCGCCCAGCAGGCGAGCGAGTGCCCCGGCGCTCACGGCCTCGCCCGGAAGGAAGCGGCGGTCGCGACGCAGGTAGGGCAGGTACGGCGCCACGAGGCCGACGCGGTGGGCACCCAGCTCGCGCGCCGCGCGAGCGGCGAACAGGAGAGGCAGCAGCTTCGCGTCGGGGCGGTCGAGGGTGCAGACCAGCGCGACGTCGCGAGCGACGACGTTGCGCGGCACGTGCACGACGGCTTCGCCATCAGCGAAGCGATGGACGTCGACCGAGCCGACCACCGGGTCGTCGTGCGCGACGAGATGCGCCGACAGGGCCTGCGCGAACGGTTCGTTGCCCGGCAGTGCGAGGATCAGCGGTGGCGAAGTGTCCATGGTCCACATGTGAATCTCCTGCGTGATCGGAGGTGGTCTGGCGATGAGGGATGATCACGGCACGAGCGACATGGGCCGCGTGCCGCTCGTGCCGCTGGTATCGGGACGGATCGCGCCACTCGCAACCGCCCGCCGCGCATCGACCACCATGCGCTTCGTGCACCAGCGGGCATACCACGGGCCGATGAGCCGGCCGATCCACCGCCAGCTCCCGACATGAGGCAACGTGTAGTCGATGAACACGCGAAGCCGAATGTGCCCACCGGCGGGGACCAGGTCGAACCCCATCCGATACGGGCCGATCACGAGCAGTCGGACATCGTTGGTGGTTTCCCACGCCTTCCGGTGCGGTGGGTCGTACTCGCACACGATCTCCTCCGCAAAGAGCTCGAAACCGAGTACCCGTCCTCGGAGCCGGATGGTCGATCCGAGCGCCTGGCCGCCGAGGGCATCCATGTGCATGGTCATCCGGCCCCCGGCCATCATCCACGAGGAACTGCGCATGTGGCCGGAGAGTCGCCGGTGGTCGTCCAGATACTCGAACAGGGCGGCGCCGGCTACCGCCATCGTTGCGCCGTACTCCTCGTGTCGTTCGAACATTCTGGTCCCCGCTGCAGGATTGCTCATACGGAATCGGCGAAGCCGGAAATGATCTCGGCATCGGTCCCGTGCATCGGCGGCATTCCGTCTGATCGTCGTCCACGCAGTGCTTTCTCCAGCGTGAGAAGAAAGGCGAACGCGGGATCCTTGGGACTCATGGTGCGCAACGCGTGGAAGTGCGTGCGCACGTACCGTTGCAGGTAGTCCACCACGCTGCCGAGTGCGACGCGGTGATACGCACCGTTCGCGGCGCCGACCGTCGATCCGAATGCGATCATTCGCACGCCGTGCCCGTTGGGGAGGATCGCGTGTCCGCGGTGGAGGAGGGTCGTCACCAGCGCACCGACGCCGTCGCTCTCGCAGCAGCCAAATCGCACGAGGGCGGTGCGGAGCACCGCGGCATCGGTGGCCGCCGCGTTGAGGACGGCCGCCCCTTCCTTGACCTCGGCGATGATCATGTCCGGCCGATCGAGCGGAACAGCCAGCGCCGGATCTGCACCTGACTCGTCGTCGTCGCCGGTCGCGGCACCGCGTCGCGGTGCGATGTGCCTCGCGTGCGCGAATCGCACGGCGAGCACGTCGAGGTCGGTCGCGCTTCGGTAACCGCCGCCGCGCAGAGCCTCGATGACGGGATACTCGGTCACCGTGAAGTAGCCGTGAAGGCGCAGGTACGCCTGCACGAGCGCGACGGCGTTATCCATGGGATGCGTCTCCAACGCCCGGCGTAGCGGGCGGCACGTTGAACCGGCGTCCCGAATCGCGGCCGAGTCGAGGCAGAAACGCGGGAGTGACTGCAGCGTAGTCCGCGTAGGCATTGCCGAAGCGTGCACGCGCATCGCGCTCCTCGCGCCGCGCGAGCCGAACGTACATCACGGCAAGCACGGGGAAGAGGACGAGCGTCGGTATGGTCGGCCACTGCAACAGGAATCCCAGCATGATGAGCAGGAACGCGAGGTACTGCGGATGGCGCACTCGCGAGTACGGACCCGTCGTGGCGATCGTGCCGTTGCGCTGCGACTCGTGCAGGACGGGCCATGCACGTGCGAGCACCACGAAGCCGACTGCGAGCAGCACGGCACTCGACAGGTGAAACGGGCTCAGATGCGGATCGCCGCGCCAGCCGATGAGCACGTTCCAGAGATGACCGCTCTCGTGCGTCAGCGGGTCGAGGGCAGGAAATCGGCGCCCCAGCCATGCAGAGGACAGGTAGATGGTGAGCGGGAATCCGTACATCTCTGCAAACAGCGCCACGAGGAACGCGGCAAACGAGCCGAATACGCGCCAGTCGTGTCGCGTACGCGGAAGGAAGAACCCGTAGGCGAACACCGTGAACAGGGCGACGTTGAGGAGAACGACGGACCAGAGACCGTAGGCCGGATCGTGCACCGGAATACTCGACACCATGAGGTTCATGACGTCCTCGGCGGCTGATGGCCGGTCTCCCCGGACCCCGGCGGTGTCGGCGGCGGCATGTGCCGATCACCGGCCGGATGGGCGACGTGCTCACCGTGCCGGCGATGCCCGAGAGCGTGCAGGAGCGGACAGACCAGGACGAGCAGCCACGGCAGCAGGCCCAGCACATGGACGCGGTGCTCGTAGAGCAGCACCAGCGCAGCGGCGCCGAGGAAACCGGCGACGCCGACGAGTCGGAACGAGGCGCTCCATGCGGCGCGTGCCGGTGACCGTAGCGCGATCGGGCGCCCCGGATACGAGGATGCGGTGTCGTCTGGCAAGATGGCCTCTGTCGGGATGTCTTCCGACACGCTGACTCGACCCGCTGAACGACAGCTGAGCGCGCGGTGAGGACACGTTAGGACACGCGAGCGTTCCTGCATTTCGCATTGCGTGCACATCGGAACGTGTGGGTGCGGTGGTGACGTCGCGCGACGATTCAGCGGCCACTCAGCGAGCGCTCAATGCGGACGCGTACGATCCGGCCGGACGGAGGGCTCGTCCAGGCAGGCGCCGCATTCGGCTACCCGTCAGTCGACGGAGCATCACATCATCATGGAGCATCACATGACGACCGACCGCGAGATCAGCGACGAGTCCGGGACCGATACGCACCACGGTTCACCCTTGCCGTCCGAGGCCTTGCGCGACCGCCAGCTGCACGATCCGCGAATCGGCTCGTTCGCGAGCGGCGTCGAGGCACTGCTCGATACACAGACCCACAGCCGTGCGGGCCGGGTGCAGGCAGTTGCCGTGGAGATGGCCAGCCGTGACGCCGCGATGGAAGCATTCGAGCGCGTGCGGTCGTTCATTTGCACGCGCCTGCTGCAGTCTCGCCTGGAGGTGCTCGCCACCCGATTTCCCAACTCCGGCCTGGAGACGATCCACACGCCGGGCGGGACGCGCATGCACTTCGCCTTCGCACGGACGGATCGGATTCCGGCGAAGGTCTCGCTCGTGACCGGCGCGTTGCTGGACGTGGAGCGGGCCGCCGCAAGCCTCTTCACGCGTATGGAGGTGATCCCGGTACTCGTGGCACTCCCCGATCAGGCGCACCACGCCGTGGCGCTCGGCGTGCTCGACGACATCGTGGCGCGCGGCGACGATGCGTCACCGGAGGCCCGTGCACGGTGGGATGCCGCGGTCGCGTGGCTCGACCAGCAGATACTCGCCATCGTGCAGTTGTATCTCTCGTTCGAAACGGATGCCGGCTATCAGAAGCTTGCGTCGCACGTCGACCCGGTGTGCGGCATGCGCGTGTCCGGCGGCAGTGCTGCGGCCATCCGGGATTTCCTGGGACGCAGATACTACCTCTGCTCCACCACCTGTGCCTCGCGCTTCGCGTCGAACCCGGGCTTCTACGTCGACCAGCGTCGCGAGCCGATGGGTGCGTGACCCGATGAGCGCGTGCGTGACCAAATGCGCACGGTAGCCCCGCGGCTCACTCGACGGCCGGAAGCAGGATGCGAACCGTCGTGCCCACGCCAAGCGTGCTGTCGACCGTGATCGTTCCGCGATGCTGCTCCACGATCCACTGCGCGATTCCCAATCCGAGCCCCGAGCCGCCGGGCTCGCGGGCACGCGCACGGTCCGACCGGAAAAAGCGGTCGAAGACGTACGGGAGATCCTCCGGCGCGATCCCGACGCCGGAATCGCGTACGGAGAGCGCCGCCGCGGTGCGGCCGCCATCCGCGACCCGCCGAAGCGCGATGTGCAGCTGGCCACCAGCGGGCGTGTACTTGGCGGCATTGTCCACGAGAATGAGCAGCAGCTGCAGCATGCGATCGCGATCGCCAGTCACGACGACATGGTCGATCGCGTCGACGGACAGTACCTGCCCGCGGAGCAGGTGCCGTGCGTCGCGTAGCGCGTCGCTCACGACGTCTGCCATCGCCACGTAGTCGGTGCGGATCACCCTCGCACGCGCGTCGGCGCGCGCCAGGGTGAGCAGGTCGGCCACGAGACGCGCGAGCCGGTCGGCTTCTCGGCGCGCCTCGATCAGTGCGACCGCGCGCTCCGCGTCCGGGACCGACCGTGTCAGGAGCTCGAGGTTTCCGATGATCGCGGTGAGGGGTGCCCGGATCTCGTGCGAGGCGTCGGCGACGAAACGCTGCTGTCCCGCGTACGCCTGTTCGAGGCTTGCGAGCATGCGATTGAACGTCGAAGAGAGCCGCGCGAGCTCGTCGTGTTGCGCGTGTTGCGCGTGGTGTGCGTTTCCTCCAGCGCCCGGCAGCGCCACGCGCCGGTCGAAGGCACGCGTGCGCGCGATCTCCTCTGCGGTCTCCGTGAGGGAAACGACCGGGCGAAGGAGTCGCGCCGCCATCCACCACGCCATCACGAGGGTCACGAACGTCCCGACGACGCCGGAGAGCACCATGACGTGCCCGAAGGTCGTCAGGGAGGCGTCGAGTTGTTCGAGCGGCGCGACGGCAGCGATGCCCGGACGGCTCGGAGTGGCGGGGAGATCGAAGACGCGCCAGCGCGCGCCGGATGCCGGCGCGAACACCGTGAATCTGCCGCCCACGTCGGCGTGGGTATGGACGACGGGGGCCAGCGTGGCGAGGGGTGGATAGGCCGGCCCCGGCGTTGCCCGGCGGAGCCAGCCGGGATCGATGCTCGGCGCGCCGGCGTCGCGGGACTGCCCGACGAATCCAGGAGGCGCATCGATCAGACGGATCACTACACCAAGGCTGGTGGCAGCGGAGATCACCGTGTCACGCGCGCCCGGAGTCGACGCGAGCACCAGCTCCGCGGCGATGTGCACCGCGGCTGCCTGCATGCTGCCGTCGAGTTGCTCGTAGTGCGTGCGACTGTGCACCGCGTAGCCATATGTGCACGCCAGCACGACGACACCCGCCGTCAGCGCTCCATAACAGAGCGCGAGACGGAGCCGCAACGAAAGCCGGAGTCCGCGCAGACGATGGAGGCGTGCCGCCGGCCGTACTCTCGGCTGCGGACGATCAGCACTCCCGGAGGACATAGCCGGCACCACGGAACGTGTGGATGAGCCGTGGTTCGCCGGCCGCCTCGAGCTTCTGCCGCAGCTGCTTCACGTATACCTCGAGCACGTTCGTACCGCCGTCGAAGCCGTAGCCCCACACGCGATCCATGAGCATGTGCTTCGGGAGCACGCGGCGAGGGTGCAGCAGGAACTGGCGAAGGACCTCGAACTCGGTGTTGGTCAACTCCACGTCGCGGGTCCCGCGGCGGGCGCGCCGGGTGCCCGTATCCAGCGACAGGTCGTCGAAGCGCAGGACGTCGGGCTGCTCTGCCTGACGCCTTCGCATCAGCGCGCGAAGCCGCGCGACGATCACGTCGAGGCTGAACGGTTTCGCCACGTAGTCGTCGGCGCCGTCTGCGAATCCCTTGACCTGCGCCTCGGGTGCGTCGTTCGCCGAGAGCATGAGCACCGGCAGGCACTCGTCGGCCTGCCGAAGCCGGCGCAGCACCTCGTAGCCGTCGATCCCGGGCAACATGAGGTCGAGGACCACGACGTCCGGATTGTGGTCGCGAGCGATCGCAAGTCCCTGCGGTCCGGTCGAGGCGGTATCCACCGCGAACCCTTCGTACGCGAGACCGCGCTTGAGGACGCTGGTGATTGCGGGATCGTCGTCGATCACGAGTACCTTGTGCATATCGGTCCGGTTGCCGGAGGAGTCGCCTCGGGCGGGCGCCGGAATGCGCCCGGACGAGGTGAGACGAGCCGGGGAGCGCACGACGACGCTCGCCGACCACGGGGAGTATTCGCGCGAATCGCGACCGTCACCATCGGGCCTTCCCTGAAATCCCTCAGGGAACCGCGGACAAGGCCGGCGCCGGAGGTCGGGGATTCCCGCACGCGGCGAGCACGGTGCCGGCACCCTGCTGCCGTGCGGAGCTGGCGAGTCCGGGATGCGACCGGAACGCTCAGCGAGCGCTCAGCTGGCGCTCAGCACGCTGCGCCAGAGTCTGGACACTCCACTCCTCCCGGCGATCTCCACCACCGCGACGTTCAACTCACGGCGTAATAGCGCATGTCCTTCCCGGATCCGAATACAGGCGAGCCGCGCTCGGCGCACGCCGACGAACGCCATGCGTGCGACACGGCGTCGCACACCGCACCCGTCGACGGTGCGGGTACGGCCGGCGCGGCGACTCCCGTGCCCAGACGAATCGCGCTCCAGCTGCTCAGCGCAGGAGCGGCAGCCACGGTGGGCGCCGTCGTGGGTGTTCCCGCACTCGTGGCGTTCCTGTCGCCCGGTCGCCGCAAGGCGGGCTCCGAGGAGTGGATCAAGGTCACCGAAGCCGATCAGGTGGAGATCGGAGTACCGGTCGCGGTCAGCTTCGTCGAGCCGGTGAGCGACGCATGGGTCGAAAGTCGCGTGCTTCGCAACGTCTGGCTCCGCACGGAGGACGGCGAGACGTTCACGTGCTACAGCGGGGTATGCCCGCACCTCGGCTGCAGCTTCACCTACGAGCCGGATACGCAGCGCTTCCACTGCCCGTGCCATCACGGCCTCTTCGAGGGCAGGACCGGGGCCGTCGTGGGCGGCCCGCCACCTCGCGGGCTCGATCCGCTGCCGGTGAAGGTGGAGGCGGGCGCGGTGTACGTGCAATACAAGACGTTCCGGATCGGTGTCCCCGAACGCGCGGAGGCGTGACGTGGACAATCCGGTCGAGCCGTCCGATCCGTCGTCCGACGACATCGCCTCACAGCGGCGCGGCTGGCTGGACCAGCGCATCGACTGGCGCGGGATCCGGCGAACGCTGCTCGATCGTCCGGTGCCCGATGGCCTCACCTGGTGGCACACCCTCGGCAGCGCAGCGCTGACGGCGTTCCTGGTGCAGGTCGTCACCGGGGTCGTGCTCGCCACGTTTTTCGCCCCCGCCCCCGATCACGCGTACGACAGCGTCCGCTACATCCAGACGCAGGTGCCGATGGGCGCATTCCTCCGCGGGATGCACACGTGGGGATCGAGCGCGATGGTGCTCCTCGTGATGGCGCACATGGTGCGCGTGTTCGCGATGGGCGCATACAAGTACCCGCGCGAACCCAACTGGCTGCTCGGCGTGGCGCTCCTCGCGATCACGATCGCGTTCGGATTCACCGGATACCTGCTGCCCTGGGATCAGAAGGCGTACTGGGGGACACAGGTCGGCACCAGTCTCGCCGGAACGGCGCCAGTCGTCGGCGGGTTCGTCGCGTCGGTGCTGCGCGGTGGGTCGATGCTGGGCGCCGCGACGCTCTCCCGCTTCTATGCGCTGCACGTCCTCTGGCTCCCGATCCTGCTCGGCGGGTTCGTCGCGCTGCACCTCGTGCTCGTGATCAGGCAGGGGATCGCTGCGCGCACGGCAGCCCTCGAGGCGGGAGCGCCATCGCGCACGGACGACCCGGCCTATCCTGCGCACTACGCCGCCGCGTACGCGGCGACGAAGCGCGGCGGCGTGCGCTTCTGGCCGCACATCGTGACGAAGGACCTGGTCGCATCGGCCGCCGTCGTGCTCGTCATCGCCGCGCTCGCGCTCGTGCGCGGCGCGACGCTGGAGCCGCCAGCGGATCCGACGGACACGACCTACGTGCCGCAGCCGGAGTGGTACTTCCTCCCGTTCTACCAGCTCCTGAAGCTGTTCCCGGGGTCGCTGGAGAGTACCGTCGCGGTCGGGGTGCCGCTGCTGCTGTTCGTCGCGTTGATCGGGCTGCCGTTCTTCGATCGTCGCAGCGCACGCAACCTCCGCAAGCGCCCGGTGGCGCTCGCATCGCTCTCCGTGCTGCTCGGCGGATCCGGCTATCTGCTCGGCGCTGCGCTTCAGGAGCTCGGCGCGATGCGCGGTGAACGTGGGCCGGAGCTGGCCTCCGCGAACTCGGCGCCGCTGGCCGCCGTCGAGCGCGCAGGTCGCGCGAGCTTCCAGCGCCAGTGTGCGAGCTGCCACGTGGTGGCGGGGCAGAAGGGAGGCGACGAGGGGCCTGAACTCACCGAGGTCGGCCTGAAACGCTCGACCGCATGGCTTCACAGCTTCATCGAGTCGCCACGGCTCTTCCACCCGGAGAGCGAGATGCCGGGCTTCGGCCCGCCGGTGCTCAGCCACCAGGAGGTCGAGGAGCTCGCGCGCTATCTCGGCACGCTGCGTGGACGACCGGGGGCGCCACCGCGTCAGCCCGATTTCCGCGACACGTTCCCGCAGCTCAAGGCCGCCTCGCCGGCACCCGGTACGTGAGCGCCGGTGTGCATTCACGTCACACATGGGAGATCCGATGCGACGCCCCCAGTCGTTCGTAGTCATTCGTGCGGTCACGCTGCTGACCATCGTCGCTCTCGCGTTCGCGCCGCGGGTGTCTCACGCGCTGCCCCCGTGGGCGCGGCGCTACAACATGTCGTGCTCGGGTTGTCATTCGCCCGCGGTGCCGCGACTGAACGCGACCGGCATCCAGTTCAAGTGGGCCGGCTATCGCATGCCCGACGAGATCGGCGAGAAGGCCGACATGCGCCGGATCCGGGAGTACCTGGGACAGCGGACGCGCGTGGAATATGCGTACGCCAGGACAACCGGCGACGACGCGACGAACGACGTGACCATTCCGCTGGCCAGCGCCTTCCTCGCCGGACCGTTCGGTAGGAACTTCGGTGCATACGTGGAAATCGGCCGCGAATCCGGCGGTGCGGCGGAGTACGCCGTCGAGGGCACGGGAACGTGGGGCAAGGAGACCTCGTACGGCGGACTCCGCGTGGGCATGGGCCACCTGATCTACGGTGGCGCGCTCGCGGGTCTCGACAGGCCCACCGGCATTGCCGTGCCGCTGGCGATCGGCGAGGGGCTCACTGCGGCCGTTCCGTTCCGATTCAGCGCCGACAACGCCGCGGCGGAAGCGTTCTGGGTTTTCAACGGGCGCAACAGATTGTCCGTGCGCGCGCTTCGCGGGCTGGGTGCGGTCGAGCCGCTCGAGGCGGAGGGCGAAGCGTCGGTGACGGCCGCGAAGGCGCTGCGCCTGCGTGGCGCGTCGTTCGCACGCGTGAACGGTGTGCAAACCGCCGCGCGCACTGTCGCGGACCCCGGCGCTGGAGGCGAGGACGAGGAGGCGGAGACGCGCTTCACCAGCCGCGTCGACCTCGCCGTGACCAACCAGTTCATGTGGGACGCCAACGGGTCGGGTGTGGCCCTCATGGCGTACTTCGGCTCGACGCCCGGCCTCGACTTTGCCGCCCCCGACCGCGCAGCGCGGTACACTCGCTTCGTCGCCACCGCGAACAAGATCTACCGCAACGTGGAGCTCCTCGGTGGTTATGCGCTTGGACGCGACACGCGTCTGCCTCTTCTCGACGACGAGGGGACGGCGCTCGACGGGCCACGTGCCTCCGGGGCCGGCTACTGGGGCTCGGCGCAGTACTCGTTCACCGAGTGGCCTGTTGCCGTCTATGGCCGGTACGAAACCCTCGATCGCAATCGCGACCGGTCCGATGACCAGCTTCGGCGCTGGGTGGTCGGCGCCGTGAAGCCGCTTGGCTCTCCTGAATACGTTCGACTGGGTCTCGAATGGGTCCTCGATGACCCGCAACGCATGCTCGGTCCGCGGCGCCAGCGTCTGGCGGCCGAACTGCTCATCGCGTTCTGAACCACGTGCTCCCACCTCGCGCAGGAATTCTCATGGCCATCAAGTCGACGCAACGTATCATGATGGCGATCGTGATCGCCATCGTTTCGCTCCCACATTCGGCGGCCGCGCAGGCGCCGCCGTCCGACGGCAAGGCACTGTACCTGAAGAATTGCAGGCAGTGTCACGGGGCGGTCGGCGTCCCCTCGGCGACCAACAAGGCCAAGTATCCGAAGATCCGGGACCTGACGGACGCCACCTTCATGGCAACGCTGAGCGTGGACTCGCTCGTTCACGTGATCCGTCATGGCAAGGGGAAGGACATGCGCCCCTTCGAGGGCAAGCTGAAGGACGCAGAGATTCTCGCGATCGCACAGTACGTGCGTACGCTGCCGGCGAGCAAGGCCGCGAGGACCGAGGACTGACGTCAGGGATTCCCTGCCGAGAACACTGCATATCGCCGACTTGTATGCGTGCAAGCGGAGCGCAGACTTCAGGTAGCACGGAGAACATACGGTGTCGACGGAACTCGCTGTCGTTCCGCACCAGTGCGCCGTACCGCGGCAGTTCCTGGCGTCGAACCAACCCGTGCTTTCATCAACCGAGTAGCCATATGCATTCGATCAACGCATTCCCGGTCCGTCGACTCGTATCCATGGTGGCGATGCTGGCGGTTGCGGCCGTCGCGACGGTGCCGCCATTCACGGTCGCCGCGCAAGCGTCCAGTCAGGACCAGCAGGTTGCCAAGCAACTCGCCGACCTTCGCGCAGAGGTCGCGAGGCTGAAGGCCGCATTGGCGAAGCAGCAGTCCATGCCGTCGACGGGTGCGCCCACCGGCGCGATGCAGCCAGGCATGAAGCGGATGGACGACATGGGTGAGATGGGCGGGATGGGCGCCAAGCCCGCAGGTGCGATGCCCATGGGCGACAAGGCGAAGAAGCCGATGGGCGGAATGATGGACGACATGATGGGAGCGGGCGCGATGTCCGGAGGCATGGGCAGGATGGACATGCACAAGGGCGAAATGGGAATGCCGCCGGACAGCATGAAGATGATGGACGACGACAAGATGTCGTCGATGAAGCCGAAGGCTGGTGGGATGCCTTCAGCAAAACCCAAGGCAGCGGCGGGCAGCACCATGCCGGGTATGACGATGCCTTCGGCTCCGACCACGGGCAGCACGTCAGCGGCGGCCACGACGCCGCGCTCGATGTCGTCGATGCCCGGCGTTCCGGGCACATCGCACGTGTATCACGTCGGGTCCACGGGATTCTTTCTCGATCAGCCGCAGATTGGACTGACCAGCGACCAGAAGACCGCGCTTGCGAAGATCAAGGAGCGAGCGATGGTCGATCGTGCGAATGCAGAACGACGCATCGCACAGGCCGAGCAGGATCTCTGGACGCTGACGGGTGCCGATCAGCCGGATGCGCCAAAGGTGCAGGCGAAGGCGCGAGAGATAGAAGAATTGCGCGCAACACAGCGACTCGCGTTCATCGAGGCGGTTGGCGAAGCGACGAAGCTTCTGACCGCCGAGCAGCGCAGCAAGCTGCTCGGTGTCGGGAACCCATCGGCAAAGTAGTTCACGCACCGATGACGGCGCTTCGGTCGCTGCTGACGCGTCGCCAGCTGTTGCAGGACGCGGCTGCCATGGGTGCGTGGTCGGTGCTCGGCCCGGCAGCCGTCTCTGGACAGCCTCGAACGGCTATCGCCCGCACGCGTGCGGCCGGCGCGTCCGGTGCCGGTGGCATCGATCTGGTGATCGATGCTGCATGTCACGAATGGACCCGCACGAAGTCGCGTCAATTCATTGGCACGGATTGATTCTCCCGCCCGACGTTGACGGCGTACCGGGCATCAGCGCGAGCAGTTTTCGCATACGCACACACCAGAGGTAGTGATCATGCCGGCAACGCAAGAGCTCCGGAAAGATGTCGTGAGTCGTGTCGGCTCCGACGATACCATGATGGCCCTCGTCTACCGCGGGCCCGCGAAACGCGAATGGGTTGCAATGCCGCGTCCCGCGATTCAGGATCCTGGCGATGCAGTGGTCCGCATCACGACGACCACGATATGCGGGACCGATCTGCACATCATGAAGGGTGACGTGCCGAGCGTGATGCCCGGTCGTATCCTCGGGCATGAAGGCATCGGAGTCATCGAGGCCGTGGGGTCCGCCGTGTCGACGTTCAAGGTCGGGGATCGCGTGCTCATCGCATGCGTGAGCGCGTGCGGGGTCTGCGACTTGTGCCGGCGGGGCATGTACTCGCACTGCCGGAAGGGCGGATGGATACTCGGCAACACGATCGACGGGACACAGGCCGAGTACGTGCGCACTCCGCACGCCGAAACGAGCCTCCACCATCTTCCGGACGATGCAGACGAAGAAGCCTTCGTGATGTTGAGTGACATCCTTCCGACCGGGTTCGAGTGCGGCGTGCTGAACGGGAAGGTGCAGCCGGGAGACAGGGTCGCGATCATCGGAGCTGGCCCGGTCGGACTGGCGGCTCTGCTCGCCGCGCAGTTCTACTCGCCCGCGGAGATCATCATGATCGACCTCGACGCGAACCGCCTCCGTGTTGCCGGCACATTGGGTGCCACCACGCAGATCAGCAGTGCCGACGGCACGGCGATCGAGCAGGTGATGAAGCTGACCAATGGCGCGGGAGTGGACGTCGCCATCGAGGCGGTGGGAGTCTCCGCGACCTTCGACATCTGCCAGGCGATCCTGGCGCCTGGGGGCCGCCTCGCGAACATCGGAGTGCACGGAAAGCCGGTGCAGCTGCATCTCGAAAAGCTCTGGGATCGCAACATCGCGATCACCACGCGACTCGTCGATACGGCGGCGATACCGATGCTGCTGAAACTGGTGCAGTCCGGCAAGCTGCAGCCGGCACAGCTGGTCACGCATCGCTTCGCGCTCGATGACATCATGACGGCGTACGACACCTTCGCCGACGCGTCCAAGGAGAAGGCGTTGAAGGTGATCCTGACGAACCCGGGCCAGTAGCATGCGCGTTGCCGCCGCGATGCTTCTGGTGCTGTCCGCGTTCGCCACGGCACGCGGACAGGTGGCGAAGGACCACGAGAAGCATCACCCGGCGGCAGCGCCCGGGTCGACGCCACCGCCCGCACAAGCGGCGCCGGGTGTCGCGTCGACACCGAGCATGACGGACTCGGTGTCGCAGGACAGCGCCTCTCGCGCAGCGGCCGGCCGCATGGGTGAAGGCATGTGCGGCATGATGGGAGGAGAGCACTGCGGTACGGGGGGTGGGCTCGCGAAGGCGCTCTACCCCTCCATGATGCAGGTGCCTGAGCTCACGCGGGAAAACCGGCAGGAGTTCGAGCGGATCGCCGGGCAGTACATGCTCTCAGGCCGCACGATCATGATGGAGGCGTTCGGTATGCTGAATGCAGCCGCCCTGCGCTCCGATGTAGTGGCCATGCAGGACGCAAGTGCGCAGGTGCGCGAGGGCCTTGCACAATTCGAGAGCGGCGTGAGCCTGCGGCGCGCCATGGCCGAAGGACGTTCTCCGCAGGACGTGGCGCTGGGCTGGTTCCGCCGCGAGATGAACCTCACGGCGATGGCCGAGGGGCCGCCGCCACACGGACTGTTCGGACTATCGTGGTTCCACTATGCCGCCATGTTCATTCTGGCAGCCTTCGCGGTCACGATGATTGCGCTGAACGGTGCCAGGATGCGTCGCGCCGACGCATTGGTCGCGCGTCTCGTCGGGGAAACGGCTGCTCCGCCCCTAATGGCTGAGGGGTTGGCTTCGCCGCCACCGGAGATGCGGGAACCGGCACCCGACTCGCTGGCAGTGACCACGCCCACGGTGTCGTCGGCGCAGCAGAAGCAGAATGCCTGGACGGGTCTCCTGCGTGTCGTGCGCATTTTTCGCGAGACACCCACAGTCAAGAGCTTTCGGCTCGCGCATCCCACCGACAGCACACTGCCGTTCACGTTCCTGCCCGGTCAGTTCCTGACGGTCACCGTCACGCCCGGCGACCAGCCGGTGAAGCGCTCCTACACGATCGCGTCGTCGCCGACGCTGCACGAGGCATGTGAGATCACGGTCAAACGGGACGAGCACGGTGCCGTGTCACGGTTCCTGCACGACCGGGTCAAGGAGGGCGACACGGTGCAGGTCACCGCGGCATCGGGCCGGTTCACCATGTCCGGCACTGAAGCGAGCAGCATCGTGATGATCGCCGGAGGCGTTGGCGTCACGCCGATGATGAGCATCGTGCGATACCTGACGGCGCGGTCGTGGTCCGGTGACATGTTCTTGTTCTACGCCGTCAACGGCGAAGTCGACGTGATCTATCGCGAGGAACTGGAGTATCTCCAGCGGCGCTATCCCAACCTGCACGTGGTCATCGTCGCCGAGCGCGTCGAGTCGTCGTCGTGGCCGCACCGGACCGGACGCATCACGCGGGCGCTGCTCGAGGAGCACGTGCCGGAGCTGCGGAGTCGTCGCATTCACATCTGTGGGCCACCACCCATGATGGATGCGGTCAAGGCAATTCTCGCGGACGTGGGTGTGCCGGCGGAGCAGATCCGCACCGAGGTCTTCATCGGCAAGGAGAAGCCCGCAACTCCTCCTGAAGCGACTCTCGCGGCCGACGTGAAGGTCGCAGTGGTGACGTTCGCCAAGTCACGCAAGACCGCCATGATGTCGCCGACGAAGTCGCTGCTCGAGGCGTCGGAAGACGTGGGCGTCGACATCGACTTCTCGTGCCGGGTGGGCACCTGCGGCGTGTGCAAGACCAGGCTGCTGTCGGGTGTCGTCACGCAGGAGGTGCAGGACGCGCTCGAGCCCGCGGATGTCGCCGCTGGCATCGTGCTGGCCTGTCAGGCCATGGCGACCACCGACATCACCGTCGATGCTTGACGCGGGCGCAGGCATCCCGATGCGCTCCTCGATGCAGCGCGAGCGGGCCGTGGTATCCGGTCTGATCGCCTTGCAGCTGGTGCTCTGGCTCGGCTTCGCGGTGCATCGCTCGCCACGCTTTCCCGGCAGCGGTACCGGAGCGGTTCTGGGAATCTCCGCAGCCGTCCTGCTGGGCGGGCCATCGCTCCTCTACGCGGCGGTGAAGCGCATTCCCGGCCTCAAGCGGCGTGTCGTCGCTCGCCTGACGGTGAGCACCTTGCTGGCCTGGCATATCTACGGCGGCATCGCCGGTGCGATACTCGCGATCCTTCACACGGGCCATCGCTTCGGAAGTCCGCTCGGCACTGCGTTGATGGGGGCCGTATTCGCCGTTGTCTTCACCGGCTACGTCGGCCGGCACGTCATGGGAATGGTCGCCGTCGGGCTGCGCGAGAAGCAGCGAACGCTCGGTCCGCTGGTGTCCTCGTACAATCAGCTCGCCGGCACGATTGCGGCTCGACCGCGTGACGACGCATCCGGAGTCGAACGGCGCGCCGCGGAGCTTGCGGGCTCGATCGCCGATCTCGAGTATGCCATCAGGATGGATGCCGTGCTGAGGCGTCGCTTCGGTATCTGGCTCGTGGCGCACGTCGTGTCGTCGATCTCCTTCTACGTCCTGCTCGGACTGCACGTGTGGGCGTCGATCCATTTCGGTCTTCGGTGGCTGTCCTGAACATGTCACGTCGACGCCTCCTGATCCTCGCGGCCATGAGCGCCGTGCTCGCGACGGGTGCACTCGCGCTGTACGACGGGCAACAGGCCGACGTGGCGCTCCTGCAGCGGCAGGTGAGTCCCGGCCGGCTGTCCGCCGCGCATGCGTCGCTGGAGAGAAACTGTGCTGCATGCCACACGCCGGCGAAAAGCGCGGAGGGCGCGAAGTGCATCGGATGTCATGTGGGCAATACGGCGCTGTTGCAGCGGCAGTCAACCGCCTTTCATGCAACCGTCGGCACGTGTCGCGGATGCCACGTCGAGCATCAGGGCCTGGCCGTGCGTCCCGTCACGATGACGCATGCGGGACTGGCCGACATCGGCCTGAAGTCGGCACGGCAGGATGCGGACAACGAGACGAATCGTCGACTACTGGCCTGGATGCGGCAGCACGACGGATCGCGCACGCGAACCGCGGCACATCCACGGGTCACCACCAGGGAGGCGGCCCTCGACTGCGCATCCTGTCACGGCACCAAGGACCGGCATCAATCGTTGTTCGGACGGGACTGCGCGTCCTGTCATGCCACCGCCGCGTGGACGATCCCGGAGTTCAAGCACCCGTCGGCGAGCTCGGTCAACTGTGTGCAATGTCATCAGGCGCCGCCGAGTCACTCGATGATGCATTTCGACATGGTATCAAGGAACGTTGCACGCCGGCCGGATGCGCGCGTCGACCAGTGCTATCAATGTCACCAGACCACGTCGTGGAACGACATTCGAGGTCTCGGCTGGTACAAGCACCACTGATGGGCAGCAAGACGCTTCGGCCCAACGGCCGAGCGAGGATTGACTCGTACGGCGCACCAGCAGCTGAGATTAGCCCATCATTCACGTACAACGAAGGAGGGTTTCATGGATCGTCGACAATTCTGCCTGACTGCCGGAGCGGCCGCTGTCGCAGGGACTGCACCCGCAGCGGCCCTGCCTTCGCAATCGAAGCCTGTCGCCTCGGGAATGACCCAGGAAGCGGCGCGCCGGCAAGCCGTCATCGCGGCATGCCACGACTGCCGGAGTTCAGGTGCAGCCTGTCTGACCATGTGCAACGAGATGTTGCGCAAAGGCATGACCGCGTTCGCGGACTGTCAGGCGCGCGTGATCGAGATGCTCACGATGTGCGACGCGATGGGCGCAATGGCTGGCACGAATACTTTTCCCGTGTCGAGGCTGAAGGCCCTCGCAGGAATCTGTGCCGAGACTTGTCGCGACTGCGAACGGGCCTGTCGGCCGTTGGCCGCGCACGCCGAGTGCAAGGCATGCATGGATGACGCCGCCGACTGCGCAAGAGCCTGCGAGGCGTACAAGCTGTGAATCGCGAGCGCCGCGAGAGCCACTTGGCCGACAGGGCGACAAGGACTCCGTTCAGGAGGTGCTGACCGCCGCATCCGGTAATCGGCAACCGATCGGCGGGATCAAGGTGATCACCGAGCGCGGCGGGTTCGTCGTGCGTGCTCACACGAGTGCCGAATGGCCCCGCCATCGTCCCGAAGCTATTCTATCCAGCGTAAAGCCCCAGGCGCAGCACCGCATGCTGCCTGGCGACGGTACCCACCCCACGCACGAACGGAGCGCGGCATGACTGATCCGCATGCAGGGCATCGTGGGCACGCGCGACCACACGTGGAGCAGCAACCGGAGCCGCTGCATCCGGCCGCGTCCGGAGTGGCTGCAGAACCCGAAATGCCAGCGCGCCACGGACGGCCGCAGGGCACGGGCACGCACGCCGGGCACGCCGGGCACGCCGGGCACGCCGGGCACGCCGGGCACGACGTCACCGACCACGCCGCGCACGACAAGCACGCCGGCCACTCGGTCGCGATGTTCCGCAGCAAGTTCTGGCTCTCGCTCCTGCTGACACTGCCGACGCTCGTCTGGGGCCACATGCTCCAGCGAGCCTTCCGCTACTCCGCGCCGGACGTTCCCGGTGCACCGTGGATCCCCGCCGTGTTCGGCACTGCAGTCTTCGTCTACGGCGGCTGGCCGTTCCTCGCCGGCGCCATCGGCGAGATCCGCAACCGCCTGCCCGGCATGATGACGCTCATCGCGCTCGCGATCACGGTGGCGTTCGCGTTCAGCGCGGCCGTGGCGCTCGGCTTCCCCGGCATGCCGCTCTGGGAGGAGCTCGCGACGCTCGTCACCATCATGCTGCTCGGCCACTGGCTCGAGATGCGGTCGATCTCGCAGGCACAGGGAGCGCTTGGCGAACTGGCGAAGCTTCTCCCGTCGACGGCCGTGCGGGTGCGCGGAGCAGGAGCGCAGGAACAGATCGACGAGATCCCCGTGACGGAGCTGCGCGACGGTGACGTCGTGCTCGTGCGTCCCGGCGCGAACATCCCTGCCGATGGTGTCGTGCGCGCGGGGCGCAGCACGGTGAACGAGGCGCTGCTCACCGGCGAGTCGGCGCCCGTCGAGAAGCAGGAGGGCACGAAGGTCATCGCCGGCGCGATCAACGGGGCGGGCTCGCTGCGCGTGGAGGTCACCGGCACGGGGGAACGCACCGCGCTCGCCGGCATCATGCGCCTCGTCGCGCAGGCGCAGGCCTCACGCTCTCGCGCGCAGATGCTCGCCGATCGCGCCGCATTCTGGCTGACGTGGATCGCGATCGGCGCGGGCGCAGTCACGTTCGTGGCGTGGCTCGCCGCGGGCGCGACGATGGCGACCGCGGTCGAGCGTCTCGTGACCGTGCTCGTGATCAGCTGTCCGCACGCGCTCGGACTCGCGGTGCCGCTCGTGCTCGCGATCTCCACCACGCTTGGCGCGCAGAGCGGACTGCTGGTGCGCGATCGCCGCGGCCTGGAGGAGGCACGCAATCTCACCACGGTCGTCTTCGACAAGACGGGGACGCTCACGCTGGGAGAACATCGCGTGGTGGCGATGCGCACGGAGGAGGGCCTGAGCGAGGACGAGGCGCTGCGGCTCGCCGCGGCGGTGGAGCGCGACGCCGAGCATCCCGTCGCGCGCGCGATCGTGAAGAGCGCTGCGGAACGCAAGCTCGCCGTACCGGCGGCAACGCAATTCGAGGCGATTCCCGGACGCGGCGTGCGGGCGGTGGTGGAAGGGCGCCAATTCGCCGAGGGAGGTCCCAACCTGCTTGCCGGCATGGGGGTCACACTGGGCGCCGACATCTCGCGATTCGCCGATGAGACGACCGCGGCCGGTCGAGGCGTGATCTACCTCGTCGAGTCGGGACGCACCATCGCCGCCTTCGCCGTCGCCGATGCGGTGCGCCCGGAATCGGCGGACGCGGTGAAGCGATTGCATGATGCGGGCATCGAGGTCGTGATGATGACTGGCGACGCGCAGGCCGTCGCCGATGCCGTCGCGCGCGAGCTGGGCATCGACGCGGTGCTGGCGCAGGTGCTCCCCGATCAGAAGGCGTCGCACATCGAGCGGCTGCAACGCGAGGGCAAGCGCGTGGCGATGGTGGGCGACGGTGTCAACGACGCGCCTGCACTCGTCACCGCGGACGTCGGCATCGCGATCGGCGCCGGCACCGACGTCGCCGTCGAGGCGGGGGACGTGGTGCTCGTGCGCAGCGACCCGCGCGACGTTCCGCGCATCGTCAACCTCTCGCGCGCGAGCTATCGCAAGATGGTGCAGAACCTCTGGTGGGCGGCGGGCTACAACATCGTCGCCATTCCGCTCGCCGCGGGCGTGCTTGCGCCGTGGGGCATCGTGCTCACGCCGGCCGTGGGTGCGGTGCTCATGTCGCTGAGCACGATCATCGTCGCGGTGAACGCGCAGCTCCTGCGACGGGTGAGGCTATAGCCGATCGCAGCGATGCCCGACGCCGCGTGTGCGCCGCGCGTCGAGCACTCGCCGCGCGGCGGACGTTCGACTCGTCGCGCGGAGCCGCCGCCTCCAGGTCGGTGGTTGTGCATCCTGCACGCCGACGGCTCACCGGTGCCGGACAGCCGGCGAGCCGCAGGATACGTGGTCGAGCAGGACCGCTTCAGCGATGGATCGTCGCGACCGCAGGGCAGCTCACCTTCGGATTCCAGTCGGCGAACATCCCGTTCGCGTTGTGCTTCCACAACCACACGTGCAGCTCGTAGTGGTCCGGCAGACCGTGCGCCGCTTCTGCGAAGCTCTTCGCGAACGTGTGACCCAGGAATGACGGTGATGCGGTCGGGTGGGCAGCGTCCCACGGTGCCCGCCACACGAGGTATTCGATGGCCACCAGCTGCAGCTGCCCGTTCTTCGTTGGCTCATAGATCAGCACTTCCGGCCGCGCCGGGTCGAACACGGCATCACCGTTCGGCGCGGGCGATCCCATGAAGGCGGGATTCACGAAGTGGATCCCCATGCCGCCGCTCGGCGATGCCACGCACTCGCCGGTGTTGAGGTATCCCGCCGCAATCGCCACATCGGCGCGATGGTATCTGGCGGTCGCAGCGCGGATGGACGCGAGCGCATGGTCTTCCGCCGATGCGCTGGTGACGCCGAGGGCAGCGCTCGCGGAGACGACGCCCGGCGCGGTCGCGCGCTCGGGAGAACAGGCCGCCACCAGGGTCGCGCCGGCCACGGCGAGCACGCGCTGCCAGAGCGTGGCAAGGGTGGAGGTCGGAGGCGTCGAAGGCAGTGCAGGAGTCATGGTCGTGATACCGTGATGAGGTGACTGTGTAGGCTTCGCCACTGTGGCGTCGGATACAAGAACGACATCCGGGTGATGCGCCGCATGAGTCGATCGACCGGTCTTGCACCGACGCAAAGCGTGAAGGGCAGCGAGTCGAGCCGAGCGCAGAACGCCTTGACATAGGGGTGGGGGGTATATATCTATATACCCTACCAGGGTATCCACTCCCGGATGTCCCGGCCTCCCGTCACCGGAGTTCTCGCATGTCTGGCTCGATCGATTCACGCAACGCTGGAGCACACAGCGCCCCTGGGACCTCGCCTGCTGCGCCAGCCGTTGCAGCTACGCGCGGCACGGAGTCATCGCACCCCCTGGAGCTCACGATCGCAGGCATGACATGCGGCCACTGCATTGGCGCGGTGCGCGACGCGCTGGAGGGCCTCCCGGGTGTCGAGGTCGATCAGGTGCGCATCGGTCGGGCGTCTGTGTCGTTCGAGCCAGGAGCGGTGAGCCCCGCGGCAGTGATCGAAGCCATCCGCGACGCGGGCTACCAGGCGAGCTTCGCGTCCGACACGGGATCCGCTGTCGGAGTGCAGCAGAAAGCCAGCCTCCCGCAAGCATCGACGGGCGGCAGCTGCTGCTCGTCGCACTGATCTCCCTCCACACGCGGAGATCATCACCATGCCCTTCTCACTCGGTGGCATCGACTGGTTCGTGATCGCCGCGGCTGGCGCCACGATCGTGTGGGTGAACTGGTACTTCTTCGCGGCAGAGCGCGCACCGGCGACGGCAACCGCTGGCCCCACGAGTGGCGCGCAGGAGGTCACCATCGCCGTGCACGGCGGCTACACCCCGTCGACCATTCGCGTGAGGGCCGGCTCCCCCGTGCGCCTGCTGTTCGACCGCCAGGAGACGTCGAGCTGCTCGGAGGAAGTCGTGTTCGGCGACTTCGGCATCCGCACGTATCTCCCAGCGCATGAGACCACCGCCGTCACCGTCACTCCGCCCAAGCCTGGCGTCTACGAGTTCACCTGCGGGATGAGCATGCTGCGCGGCAAGCTCGTCGCCGAGTAGTTCAACCCGCGCGAGGACACACACCATGACCACCGCGAATATCACGCACCCGCGGCCCGCTGCGCCTCCGGCATCATCGGAGAAGGTCGTCATCCCGGTCTCGGGCATGACGTGCGCCGCCTGCCAGGGTCGCGTTCAGCGGACGTTAGCCAAGACACGGGGCGTCGTCGACGCGTCGGTGAATCTGATGATGGGAAGTGCCACGATTGCGTATGACGCGTCGGCGATCTCGCCGGACGCGCTGGTCGAGCGGATTCGTGAGACCGGCTATGGAGCGGAGTTGCCGACAGTGGATCGCACGGCATTCGAGGAGCAGGCTGCGCGCGACGCGGCGACCGCCGAGGAGTTTCGGGAGCTGCGCGCGAAAGCGTGGGCGAGCGGGATCGCCGGCGTGCTCGCGATGCTGCTCAGCATGCCCCTGATGGGGGCGATGGCGGACGGACACCACGGGCCGGTCGCCGACCCGTTCATGCAGTGGGCGATGGAATCCATGACGCCGACGCTGCGAAGCGCGCTGCCGTGGCTCTACGCCATCCCAGCCCCGGTCCTCTCGTGGGCGCTGCTCCTCGTGACGCTTGGCGTCATGGCGTGGGCCGGCCGGCACTTCTACACGCGGGCCTGGGCCGCCTTTCGCCATCACTCTGCCGACATGAACACGCTCGTTGCCGTGGGCACGGGCGCAGCGTTCCTGTATTCGGTGGTCGCGACCGTCGCGCCGGGCTTCTTCGTGCGCGATGGGGTGGCGCCCGACGTGTACTACGAGGCGGTGATCATCATCATCGCGCTCATTCTCACGGGCAACGCCTTCGAGGCGCGCGCCAAGCGGGAGACATCGACCGCGCTCCGTGCGCTCGCAAACCTGCAGCCGAAGACGGCGCGGGTGCTGCGCGGTGACGCAGAAGAAGACGTGCCGGTCGAAAGCGTGCGCGAGGGCGACATGATCCTCGTACGGCCGGGCGAGCGCATCCCGGTGGACGGGGAGATCGTGAGAGGCGAGAGTGCGGTCGACGAGAGCATGCTGACCGGCGAGTCGCTGCCCGTCACGAAGCGGGTCGGCGACCGCGTGATCGGCGGGACGATCAACCGCACGGGCGCGTTCCGCTACCGCGCCACCACGCTCGGCGAGACGAGTGTCCTCGCGCAGATCGTCAAGCTGATGCGCGATGCGCAGGGATCCCGCGCCCCGATCCAGCGCCTGGCCGACCGCATCAGCGCGATCTTCGTTCCGGTCGTGGTCTCCATCGCCGTCGCCACGTTCGCCGCATGGTTCGTGGCCGTCCACACGACCGGCGGTGGCACCGGCGAAGCAGCCGTCCGCGCGTTCGCGGCGGCAGTCGCGGTGCTCATTATCGCCTGCCCATGTGCCATGGGCCTGGCCGTCCCGACGGCCGTCATGGTCTCGACGGGCAAGGGGGCGGAGCTCGGGGTGCTGATCAAGGGCGGCGAAGCGTTGCAGCGTGCCGGCGACATCACGACCGTGGTGCTCGACAAGACCGGCACGGTGACCGAGGGCCGGCCGGCGGTCACCGACGTCGAGGTGGTGCGTGGGAGCACGGTGGCGAGTGACGAGATGCTCGCGCTGGTCGCGTCGCTCGAGACCATGAGCGAGCATCCGCTGGCCGATGCGCTGGTGCGGCATGCCCGCGAACGGGGGCTCCCTGTCGAGACACCGGAGGCCTTCGAGTCGCACACGGGCCGCGGCGCCACCGGGGTAGTGCGGGGACGCGCGCTGGCGGTCGGCAATGAAGCACTGATGCAGGACTATGCCGTCGACATCGCGCCGCTTCGCTCGGCGGGTCATCACCTCGGTGGCGAAGGCAAAACGGCGATGTATGTCGCCATCGACGGTGCGCTGGCCGGTGTCGTTGCCGTGGCGGATCCGATTCGCGCGACGTCACGCGCGGCGATCCAGCAGCTGCAGCGCCTCGGACTGGATGTCGTGATGCTGACGGGCGATAACCAGCGCACGGCGGATGCCGTCGCGCGGGAGGCTGGCATCCTTCGCGTGGTCGCCGGCGTACTGCCGGCGGGCAAGGTGACGGAGATCGAACGCCTGCAGGCCGACGGGCGCGTGGTCGCGATGGTGGGCGACGGCATCAACGACGCGCCGGCGCTGGCCAAAGCCGACATCGGCATTGCGATGGGCAGCGGCACCGACATCGCGGTGGAAGCCGCGGACGTGGCCCTGATGCGGGGCGATCTCGCGGGCGTCGTCGACGCCATCCGGCTGTCGCGGCGCACGATGCGCACGATGAAGCAGAACCTGTTCTGGGCGTTCGCCTACAACGTCGTCGGCATCCCTGTCGCGGCCGGCCTGCTGTTCCCGGTCACCGGACTGTTGTTGAGCCCTATCCTTGCCAGCGCCGCGATGGCGTTCAGCAGCGTCAGCGTGGTCATGAACAGCCTGCGGCTTCGCCGGTTTCGCGCGGCCACGGCGTAGCACCGTGTACCGACACACACCCGCGACACACCGAATGCGCCAACACCACCTGACGTTCAACACCTGATCTGGAGCACGCACCATGAACCCGAAGCAGAGCCACACGCCCACAACGCGCGATGACGCTGACGATGCGCCGAGCGCGACGTCCAACCACACGGCCGCCAGTTGCGGCTGTGGCTGTGGCATTCCAGGCGACGATGCGACGGGTGGCCGCAAGGCCGTCGCGGTGGACAGCGCGACCAAGGAGCGCAACATCAAGCGCCTGCGCCGCATCGAGGGCCAGGTGCGCGGCCTCCAGAAGATGGTGGACGAGGACCGCTACTGCGCCGACATCATGACGCAGGTGTCGTCGGTGCACGAGGCGCTGCGCAGCGTGTCGCGGGAGCTGATGCGCAATCACCTGAAGCACTGTGCCAGCTCGGCCATCCAGTCGGCGGATCCCGCCGACGCCGAGTCGATGTACGACGAGTTGGTCGACCTCATGTTCAAGCACAGCCGCTAACCGACCATGCGTCGGCGCGGCCACGGAGACTCCCGCATGAATGACCCCATACCGCACGTGACATTGCAGGCGCGTTACAACGGCGCGCTCACCCTGGACCAGTTCGTCGCGCAGGCCGCGGCGAATCACGACCTGTGGGCGACGTACGCCAAGCGCGCGGCGACCGACTCGGACCTGCTGGCGCGCGTCAATCGCCTGTCTGCCCGCCGGCATCTTCTGGTGCTGCTCGAGGACTGGTGTGGGGACGCCGTCAACACGATTCCCGCGTTGGCTGCACTCGCCGCCGCGTCGGATACCGTCGACCTGCGCATTCTCGCGCGTGACGCGAATCCGGACTTGATGGACGCACATCTGACGGGCGGGACGCGCTCGATTCCCGTCGTGATCGTGCTCGATGAGGCGTACCGCGAGCTTGGCTGGTGGGGGCCTCGGCCCGCCCCGCTCCAGTCCTGGGTGCGCTTGGAGGGGCAAGCGCTCGACAAGACGGCGCGCTACCGGGAGGTCCGCCGCTGGTACGCACGAGACCGCGCCCAGACCACGTTGGCCGAAGTGGTGAGGCTCCTTGAGGGCGGCTCTGCCGCCCAGGCCGCCTAGCACCCGCACCGCCAGCAATACGCAGTGTCCCTGGCCGCCGAAACCCGCTGGCATGTTATACGCCACGTAAAACGGGGATCGCCGCGGCAGATGTCCGCGCCATCTTCCATGACCACTTCTCGACTCATGATTGCCATACATCCTTGGCCCCGGCGCATTGCGCTGGCCGCTGCCATGACCGTGTCCGCCGTGAGCCTGCCCGCCGTGGCGGCCGCCCAGACGGATTACTACAACACCGACGCCGGCCGTCCCCTGCAGATCGAGGACGCCTACGCCGTCGAGCGCCGCGCGCTCGAGATTCAAGCCGCGCCGCTCCGGCTTGAGCGGAGCCGTCGGGGTGTGTACAGCTGGGGCATCGAGCCCGAGCTGGCGTACGGTCTCTTCCGCCGCACCCAGGTGGAGGTCGGCCTGCCCATCGCGATTCTCGACGCCGGCATCGGCGGCAAGACCGTCGGGATCACCGGGCTCGACGCCTCGGTGCTCTACAACCTCAACACCGAGACGCGCATTCCCGCGCTCGCGGTTGGGGCCAGCGTACTCGCCCCGGTCGGCGGCCTCGCTGCGGACGAGACCTACATGAGCGTGAAGGGCATCGCCACGAAGACGTTCCGGTGGGCTCGGTTCCACGTGAATGGCCAGTACACGGCGGGCGATGCCCCGTCGGCCGCCACGGGCGGCACGGGAGCGGTCGGCGCCGGCGCCTCGGAGCTCTCGCGGTGGCTCGGCGGCGTCGCCGTCGACCGTCCCTTCCCGCTGCGGTCGGTCTTGGTGTCCGCGGAAGTATTCGCGCGCCAGCCACTGCACGAGGAGGAGCCCCTCGAGTGGAATGCTGCCGTCGGCACACGCATGCAGCTCTCGCCGCGGGTCGCGCTCGACCTCGGCGGCGGATCGCGGCTCTCGGGCGATGACAAGGGATGGTTTGCCACGATTGGTGGCGCATATGTAGTCGGCTTGCCGTGGAGGAAGCGCTGATGTCGAAGATCCGCACCATCGGGGGCCGCATGGCGCGACTGGCCGCGCACCACGCGGTGGCCGCGGCCGTGGCCGGCGTGTCGCTCGCACTCCCGACGCCGCTCGCGGCGCAGTGGGTGACCACGTACGAGCAGTTCTACCTGCAGGCGCCGCACAACTGGGTCTTCCGGAACAACTACCAGGCCGCAGACCGCCTCTTCAACGCGTTCGACTACGGCCACGCGATCCTGTACGAGAAGCTCTGGACGATGCCGAACGCATCGCCGGCCGTGCTCGAGGTGAAGGAATACGACTTCCTAACGAAGCGCGTGCTCGTGCGCCCGCCGCGCGTCCCGTTGGAAGAGGCGGCCATCGAGATCAAGTACGTGCAGCTCGCGCCGGAAGCGAAGCAGATGTTCGAGTGGGCCCACATCCTTCATCGCCAGCTGTACGACGTGCTCGCGGACGAGCGCCTCGATCAGACGGCGAAGGATCGCGAGGTGCAGCGGTTGATCGACTACTACAAGACCCGCAAGGATGTTGCCTTCAGCTCGAAGCCGAAGAGCATGAAGCTGATGCAGGAACAGCCGTACTCGCTCGCGTTCCGCAAGCAATACCCGAAGTTCAATGGACTGATCTGGGGCTATCACTGGCTGCAGGTGGGGCTCTACGAACCGCTGATGGTGGGAAAGACCGTCGAAGAGCGGCAGGCCGGCGTGCGCGCCACGACTGCGCGGTTCTGGCAGATGCTGCAGGACCCGCCGCGGACCTTCCCGTACCAGATGCCGATGACGCCCGCCGTCGCACCGGTGTTTGCGGCGCGGTATCAGGAGGCAGCGATCATCTTCGACAACCTGCACAGCATGCACGACGTCATCAGCGACATCCTCGCCAATGACAGTGTACCGCGTGACCGCAAGCGTGCCGAAATCATGCTCGCCGCCGGGCGCTTCCGCGACGACAGCTCGTACGTCATGACGCCCCAGGCGTGGCTGACCATGGCCGGACACATGGGCATCGAGAACATGGGTGGGCCGTCGGTCGGGTTCCTGCCGACACTCCCGACCCCCACGGTGACGTACGGCGCGGTGATGTCTCACGATGATCGTACGGGGGCGATGGTCGGCTTCAAGTCCGGTCACGCCACCGGGGGGGAGCACGCGGCCCATACCGGCGCGAAGCCGACGCCTGTCGCGGCGACCGGCGCAGTGCCCGCGTCTGGAATGAATCACGCGGGCATGAGCCACGCTGCGGCCGATACGTCGCGTGCGCGCACCGATACCGCGGCGCGCCGAGACTCGGCAAGCGGCGCGCACAGCGCCATGCAGCATGGCGCCGCCGCTGCGGGTGCAGCGCCCTCCAGCGCGGCTGCGCAGGCCATGTTGCGTGAGATGCATGATGCGATGTTGCGGGACCCCGCAATTCGTGCGCGGGTGCTCGCCGATCCCGCGCTGCGCACGCACCAACAGCACCTGGAGGCCATGGGGGCGGTGGATTCGCTGCCCAGGAGGGCGCCGGCGCGCCGTTCGAACCCCGCTACGCCATCGGCCAAGCCCCGAGGGTCGGCAACACCTGCGCGTACACCCGCAAAGGCGCTCCCCAAGCCGGCACCGAAGGCCGCCGATCCACACGCAGGGCATGCGATGCCACCGGCGAAGCCACCCGCGAAGCCACCGGCGAAGACGCCGCCGACGACATAGGCGCGTTCCGCCCATCCGGGGCGTGCCGTGGCGAGCGAACGTCGCAATGCGCCACCGGGTGGGCGAAGGGCACACGGCAGCAGACGACGCAAACGCGCGATGGCCTGAGCGAGGTCGGCCATCGCGCGGCGGGCTGCGCGCCCCGGTCGTGGCTCCGCCCGTCTGAAGCGCTGGCCGCCCGATTGCGCTGGACGTACATGTTCGCCGCGCCGCGCCACAGCCCGGGGGGATGGCTTTACGCGCCGTAAAGTACCACTATCTTCACCGCGTCGTTTCGATGCGAACAGACCCTCTGGCCCAGGCAGCGGCACGCAATGACCGACCCGCACGTGTCCCATTCGCATCAGCATCCAACTCCGCCTGACGAGCATACTGGCGCGCACGCACGGCACGTCGAGCCCGCGCGCGACGGGTTGGGCGTAGCGTCCGTGAGCGCCTCGGACACGCCGGACGTCTCGATGCACGCGTCACACGGCGCGGGCGGCATGGTCGTCGCGGATCATGCCGCCCACGACAAGCACGCCGGTCACTCGGTGGAGATGTTCCGAAGCAAGTTTTGGCTCTCGCTTCTCCTCACGCTCCCCACGCTGATCTGGGGGCACATGCTGCAGAACGCGCTCGGATACGCCGCGCCCATGTTTCCGGGCGCCCCGTTCATCCCGGCCGCGTTTGGCACTGCGGTGTTCCTGTACGGCGGCTGGCCGTTCCTGCTCGGCGCATGGCGTGAGATCACGACTCGCCTCCCAGGGATGATGACGTTGATCGCGCTCGCGATCAGCGTGGCCTTTCTGTTCAGCGCCGCGGTGGTGCTCGGCTTCCCCGGAATGCCGCTTTGGGAGGAGCTGGCGACCCTCGTGACGATCATGCTCCTCGGCCACTGGCTCGAGATGCGCTCGATCTCGCAGGCACAGGGGGCGCTTGGCGAGCTCGCGAAGCTACTGCCCTTGACCGCGGTGCGAGTGCACGGGACGGGCGCTGACGAACGCCTCGAAGACGTGCCGGTGTCGGCGCTTCGCGACGGCGACTCGGTACTGGTGCGTCCGGGTGCGCATGTCCCGGCCGATGGTGTGGTGCGCGCCGGGCGGAGTGCCGTGAATGAGGCACTCCTCACCGGCGAATCGGCACCGGTAGAGAAGGTGGAAGGCGCCAAGGTCATCGCCGGCGCGATCAATGGGGCCGGGTCGCTCCGGATCGAGGTGACGGGGACGGGGGAGCGCACCACCCTCGCCGGCATCATGCGCCTGGTCGCGCAGGCCCAAGCGTCGAAGTCACGCGCCCAAGTGCTCGCGGATCGCGCCGCGTTCTGGCTGACCTGGATTGCGCTCGGTGCCGGCGCGATCACGTTCGCGGCGTGGCTCATCGCGGGCGCGACCGCCGCAACCGCGGTCGAACGCCTCGTAACCGTGCTCGTGATCGCCTGCCCGCACGCGTTGGGGCTCGCCGTGCCCCTGGTGCTCGCGATCTCGACGACGCTCGGCGCCCAGAGCGGCCTACTGGTGCGCGACCGGCGGGGCTTGGAGGAAGCGCGCAACCTCACCACGGTGGTCTTCGACAAGACGGGCACGTTGACGCGGGGCGAGCATCGGGTGGTGTCGATGCAGACCGACGGCGGGCTCGCCGAGAACGATGCACTGCGACTCGCGGCCGCCGTGGAGCGTGACGCGGAGCACCCGGTGGCCCGCGCCATCGTCAAGAGTGCCGAGGAGCGAGGCCTCGCGGTTCCGGCAGCCACGGGGTTCGAGGCCATACCCGGCCGTGGCGTGCGGGCGACCGTGGAAGGGCGGCAACTCGCCGGGGGCGGCCCAAACCTGCTCGCGAGTCTGGGGGTGACGCCGAGCGCCCCGCTTCGCTGGTTCGCGGACGAGGTGGCCGCCGCGGGGCAGGGCGTGATCTACCTCGTCGAGGGGAGCCAGGCCCTCGCGGCGTTCGCGGTCGCCGATGCGGTCCGGTCCGAGTCGGCCGAGGCAGTGCAGATGCTGCACGCGGCCGGCATCGAGGTCGTCATGATGACCGGCGATGCCCAGGCGGTCGCGGAGGCCGTCGCCGGCGAGCTGCGCATCGACACGGTGCTCGCCCAGGTGCTGCCAGAGCAGAAGGCCTCACACATCGAGCGTCTGCAGCGCGAGGGCAAGCGCGTGGCGATGGTGGGCGATGGAGTCAACGATGCCCCGGCGTTGGTCACCGCCGATGTGGGCATCGCCATCGGCGCTGGGACCGACGTGGCAGTCGAAGCGGGCGACGTTGTGCTGGTGCGGAGCGATCCGCGCGATGTGCCGCGGATCGTCAATCTGTCGCGAGCGACCTACCGCAAGATGCTGCAGAACCTCGCATGGGCCAGCTTGTACAACGTCGTCGCCATCCCGCTCGCTGCGGGGGCACTCGCCCCATGGGGCATCCTTCTCACCCCGGCGATGGGCGCAGTGTTGATGTCTCTGAGCACGATCATCGTCGCCGTGAATGCCCAGCTGCTTCGGAGGGCGAGGCTTTAGCCGAGCTTGGCGCGGCGCCGATTCCAGTGTCGAACGCGGTGGACGTGGTTCGGCTCGGCGTGCGCCCTGGTCGCGCCGATGGGTTTTACGCAGAATAAAAGCACGGCACGGTGTCTGCAGCGATGAATCGTCTGCGAGCCACCTTCGCGCTCGGCAGATTCCATCGGGCGGCGCACGTCAGCCGTCCTCCAACGACCTGAGGACCAACATGGCGCACAATCACGAACACACGATGCCAAGCAGCGAGATGCAGCAGTGCATCCAGGCGTGTCTCGACTGCTACGCCGTCTGCACCACCACCGCCGCGCACTGCCTCGCGCTCGGCCGCGAACATGCGAGCCCCGAGCATCAGACGACCCTGCTGGACTGCGCCAAGCTCTGTCAGACGTCGGCGGACTTCATGCTGCGCGGGTCACATCTGCACCAACAGGTGTGCGCCGTCTGTGCGGAAGCCTGCCGCGCCTGCGAGCAGAGCTGCGAGCGCCTCGGCAGCAGCGACACCATGATGCAGCGGTGCGCCGAGGCGTGCCGCGCGTGTGCAGAGTCGTGCGAGCGCATGGCGGGCATGGCGATGTGAGACGGTGCTGGTGTCGCCGGCCTCTGGCGGCTCAGGCGACACCAGAATCTGGCGTCGTCGGCAGCCGCGTCGCGGTTCGATCAGTCCTGGCCTGACGGATCAGACGACGTCGAGCCGCCACGTCGCGGCCACTGCGCTACGAGGGGATGTGACTTGCCAGGGCGGCGGCCTGTCGTGGCCTTCGCACCGTGGGACGTCGGAGCCGCGCGGCTCGACGTGTTGGGCGCTGGCTGCGGCGCGCACCTGCGCAGTCGGCCACGTGCGGGACGCACTCCTACTACATGCTGGTCTCTCCGTGGGGGCTCGGCGCTCGGCGGGTTCGGTGGCCGCAGGGCGCATAGAGGAGGGTTGACCGTGACCTCGGGGGAGGGCGACCCGCGCGGATGGGCGGCGCGGCGTGCATCGAAGAGGCTACGCCATTGGCAAGACCTGTGGCGCCGAGGGCTTGGTCGCGGCGTGTTTCCGCACCAGCTCTGGTGGGTGCTGGAACTCCCATGGCGGCGAGTCGTCTTGTCCCCGAGCCGACTGGTGCGGCAGCTTCCGCTTCGACCCGACACCGTTGCATTGGAGCTTGGGCCCGGGTCAGGCTACTACAGTCGCCACGTGGCGACGCAGCTGCCGGCTGGTCGGCTCATTCTCTGCGACGTGCAGGTAGAGATGTTGCGGCGGAATCAGGTGAGGCGCGGTGCGAGCACCACGGGCCAGGTCGTGTGCGTCGCTGGCGACGCCGCCCACCTCCCGTTCGAGAGTGCCTCGGTCGACGTGGTCTACATGGTGACGGTGTTCGGCGAAGTGCGCGATCAATCGGGCTGCCTCCGCGAGATCGCTCGTGTGCTCGGACCTGCCGGGACGCTGGCGATCAGTGAACATCTCCCAGACCCTGACTTCTGCCGGTTCTCGGCACTGCGTCGCTAGGTCGAACGGGCGGGGTTTGTGTTCAGCACTCGAAACGGGCCCCCGTGGGCCTACACGGCGATCTTCGCGGTTTCCTAGCGCCACGCCGTTTTCTTCCACGACGTGCCCTTCCTACGTCACGCTTCGTGGCTCACCCTGCGCAATGAGGCTCCTGCATGGGACAACGCTAGGCACGCAGCGGCCGTTCACTCGCATCTCAACTGCGCACTGGTGGAACCGGGCGACTCCGACCCACAGGAGGATCGCCGGTACGCAACGCCACGACCGGATGCGCCGGATGAAGGTCCGGTCAGCCGCACCGCGGCGTGAGGACGGGCGTCCAGCGCCTGCTCTCGGGCTGCACGGAAGACGTCGTGGCCACGACGCCCCGGTCCGTCCCCGCGGTGTCCCGCCTGCTTGCACGAGGAGATGCTCGCGATGCCCACCAACGCGTGTCACCTCTTTCAAGAGTGCGCGGGCTGCCAGTCGCTGCTGCGGCCCACCGCGGGCGATTGCTGTGTTCTGCGCCTACGGGTTGGTGCCGTGTCCGTGCATGCAGGGCGGCGTGCCACGATGTTGCGCAGCCCCCGGGTACTGATTTGGTCAGGGCCGCCGTGGGACCCCTCGGCGACGCGAGCGCAATGCAACCAGGACGCGTTCTCGCGGCGGCTCGGGCGCTGATGCCGGCATCGCCGTCTCGACGATGCTACAAATGCGCGCCCCGCCGTCGCTGACTGTGGGGTTCGTCGCCTGCTCGGACAAACGTGCGAGCTCGTCGCGGAACGACTGGAGCTCCCGCAGGCGACGGTCGACATCGGCGAGCTTCTCCGCCAAGGACGCTTGGACCCGGCCACACGGGCTGCTCCCGCGCGCCGCAAGCTCGAGCACCTGCTTGATCTCATGCAACGGCAGCCCCAACGCCTGAGCTTTCCGAATGAAGCGAACCCGGTCCACGATCTCCGGCGTGTACAGCCGATAGCCGGACTCCGAACGCGGCGGTTCCGGGATCAGGCCCTCGCGCTCATAGAAGTGGAGCGTCTGTATGCCGATCTCCAGCGACTTCGCCACCGCGCCGGCCAAGAGACCACGTGCGCGGAGCGTCGTCGGTTCCGGCGTTTTGGGGCTCGAGCGCCCTGCCTCGGGCTGGCTACCGGGCCGTCGGGTTCCTGCCGTCATTGTGCGCTCCCTGCGAGAATGCCATGTGGGCGCCGCCTCCGCGCCGCCGCTTCACGATAAGCCATTGACTCTCTACTCGGGTAGAGGGCGTATGTTTGCGGGTGATGGCCGGACCTCTTGCCCAAGCACAACCATGGCTTCAACACCTCCCCCATCTACGGACGCCCCAGAGCGTCCGGTTGCGCTGCCGCCCACGGCTACGCGCCGGTGGCCGCTGATGGCCGCCGCCCTCGTCTTGGCGGCCGCCGTCACCATGCCGTTCGCGGTGAGCCGCTGGCCGGGCGGCCCTCGCGAGGGAGCGTCCGTCGCCGGCGCGGAGTTGCCGCTGGACTCGTTGGCGGCGGCCGCGAACGTCCCGGGTGCCCAGCGCGTGGTGCTGGACGTCTCGGGGATGTTCTGCACCAGCTGCGAGCGAACCGTGACGGCGATGCTGGCGCGGACCCCTGGCGTGGTCCGCGCGGACGTCAGCGTCGCGCGGCGCGAGGCGATCATCCTGTACGATCCGGCCCGCACCACGCCCGCCGCGCTCATCACGGTCATTAAGGGACTCGGCTACCGCGCGGCGGTCAGACGGGCGTAGCCGGGGCATGGGGCGCACGCGGCTAGACCACCGTCGAGAGGCGGGCGAAATAGACCGCGACCGCGAGAAGGGCGACCCCGCTCACGACCTCCGCCGGGCGCCGGGCCCGCTCGACGCGCTCGAGCCAGCGTCCCAGCTGCCCGGCGAAGAGGCCGAGGGCGAGGAACGGGGCGCCGCGGCCGACGCCGTAGGCGAGGGAGATCGCCGCCCCGTAGACGGGGCGACCGACGGCCGTGGCGACCGTGAGCAACAGCAGGAGGGGACCGGCTGACGTCGTGAGTGTCGCCACGCTGTACATCACCCCGTAGACGAACGCGCCCGCGACGCCGCGTCGCTGGCGGATCCCCGGGTTCGGCAGGCGACGCCGGATGGCCGGGGCCAGCAGGGTCGCCACGCCCGCTGCGGCGGCGATGATCGCTGCGCCGACGGCGAAGGCCGATCCCCACTCGGTGAGGAGTCGGCCCACCACCGACGCGGCCGCACCGAGCGCGGTCAGGGTGAGGACGAGTCCCGCAAAGAACGCGAGCGAGAGCCCGGCTCCCGGACCGCCCCGGGACGCCCGTGTGCGCCCTCCGTTCGCCGCGCCGGCCTCGCCGTGGGTGCCCACGTACCCCACGATGCCCACGCCGGCCGGGAGGGTGCATGGGCAGGTGCTGGTGGACACGATGCCACCCAACGCCGCGACGAGCAGGGCCACCACGGGATACTGCGCGACCGACGCTGACAGCCGTTCGATCAAATCCGCTGGGTTCACGACGCGCTCACGGCAAATGCGTTCATCGCCGAGGTGTTCATCGCATACCCATTGTTTCGAGCTCGCCGCGGAGCTGTTCCTCGGTGACGCGGGCCGACTCGTAGGCGACGACGACCTCCTTGCGGATCGCGTTCGCCTTGACGGAGCGCACGCCGTCGATCTTGGCCAACGTCGTGTCGATGCGCCGTGCGCAGGCGTCGCAGTGCATGCGGCGTGCGGGGATCACGGTCTCGGCCACATCGGACGCCATGGCCGCGGTGCCCGATGCCGTCTCGTCGCCTGCGCGCGCCTCATCGAGCTGCAGTCGCACCAGCATGGCCGTCGACGCGAGCACGCCCAGCACCGAAACCGCCATGATCCCGATGGCTAACGGCGCGGTGATTGCGCCGACGATGGCGAGCGTCATGCCGATCACGTTGGCGGTGACCGCGATGGCGATGTTGTGCCGCATCTTCCGGTGCGACGCGCGGCCAAGGATGATCGCGCTCGCCACCTTGTCCAGCTTGTCGCTCACGAGCACTACACCTGCCGACTGCATTGCCACGTCGGTGCCGGCGCCGAGCGCGATGCCGACATCGCTCTGCACGAGCGCCGGGGCGTCGTTGATGCCGTCGCCAACAAACGCCACCGTGCGGCCTTCGGCCTGCAACCGTGCGATGATGTCGACCTTCTCGTGTGGGAGCAGTTCCGCATGCACATCATCGAGCCCGATGTCGCGGGCCACAGCGTCGGCCACACTCCGGCTGTCGCCGGTGAGCATCGCCGTGCGCAGCCCCATGGCCTTGAGACGCGCCATAAGGCGCGCGGTGGCCGGCCGCGGCGTATCCTGCAGCGCGATGACGCCGAAGAGCAGGCCGTCGATGGCAACGTAGACCACCGAGTGCCCCACCTCGAGCGCCCGGACGCGCTCCTCCAGCGCGGTCGGCACGGTGGCACCAGCGCCTTCGCTCGCAAGGAACGACGGCCGGCCCACGACGACGCGGCGGCCACCCACGCTGGCGACGACGCCCTTGCCTGGCACGGCGCGGAAGTCCGTGGCGTCGTGGTGCCGGATCTCCTGGAACTGCGCATAGTGCACGATGGCGCCGGCCAGCGGGTGTTCGCTCCCGGCTTCGGCGGCCGCCGCGTGCCGGAGGAGGTCCTGCTCGGTCCCGGTGAAGGGGATCGCCTCGCGCACGGTGGGACGTCCGTAGGTGAGCGTGCCGGTCTTGTCGAAGACCACCGTGTCGACCTCGGCCAATGCCTGGAAGAACTCCCCGGCGCGCACCAGCAGGCCTCGGGCGATGCCGTGCCCACCACCGATGGCGAGGACCATGGGCGTCGTGATGCCGAGCGCGCAGGGGTAGCCCATGATGACCACGGTGAGGGCGATCAGCGTCGCCTGCTGCACGCTCCCCGAATACACCAACCAGCCCATGAACGCCACGGCCGCCACGGCATAGACCACGGGCCCGTAGTAGTTCATGAGCCGGTCCATGAGCAGCTGGATCGGCGGCTTTCGCTCCTCGATCTGCCGCATCAGCCCAACCACCTGCGCGACGAAGCCCTCCGAGACGAGCCGCGTCACTTCCACGCGCACGAAGCCGTCGACATTCATCGTGCCGCCAACCACTTCGCCGCCCGCCTCGCGGAACACCGGCACGCTCTCACCGGTGACGCTTGCCATGTCGAAGCTCGAGCTGCCCTCACGCACGATGCCGTCCAGGGGCACCAGTTCGCCCGGTCGCACGGCCACGATCTCGCCCAGCGTCACCTCGGCGACCGGGACCTCGACGTCGTGGCCGCCGCGCAGCACGCGCGCCGACTGGGCCTGGAGCGACAGCAGTCGACGCACCGATTCGGCGGCGCGCTTCCGCGTACCCAGCTTGAAGGCGCCGAAGAAGAGATGCAGCGCCATCAGCCAGACGGCGACCGGGAAGAAGTTGGGCCACGCGGTTGGTTGCAGCAAATGGCCCACGCCAATGGCGAACGCGCCCCACGCGCCGGTAGAGAGCAACACGTTGGCATTGATGACGCGCTCACTCAGCGCCATGATCGTCTTCCGCAGAATCGGGTAGCCGATCCAGAGCAGGACGATGATCGCAACGAGGGCGCTCACCAACGCGCGCGTGCGCGCAGGGAGGCCGGCCAGGTTGAGCGGATCAAAGAGCAGGTCCGCGATGGCGAGTCCCATCGCGAGGCCCCCGCGCCGCCGGATGGTGGCGAAGAGCGCGTCGTCGGTTGCGACCTGCTGCGCCTCAGTCGCCACCACAGTGTACCCCAAGTCTTCAACCTTCTGGGCCACCTGCTGCTCGGTCACGCGGCCTCGATCCGCGTCGACGAGGATGATGCCGTGGACGAGGTTGACCTGCACGCTGTTGACGCCAGGGACGCGCGCGAGCGCCTTCTCGACGGACATGGTGCAGAACGAGCACATCATGCCGCTCGCCTTGATCTGGATCAGCCGGTTTTTGGCGGCCATGGATGGAGCCCGGTGGACGAATCGGTGCCCAAGTCCATGTGACCGGGCAAACGCTTCACGGGTACACAGTACACCCTCTACTAGAGTAGAGGGTCAAGGGCTGCTCGCGCGTCGACGCGAGGGCCAGCTAGTTGGCGGCTGAGGCCGCGTATTCGCCGGTATCAGCGACGCCGCGTCCATCCTCGACGACATAGCGACGTCGGAGCCCTGCGGTCGGCCGATGGATGGCGAGACTGACGCCGCATACCGTTAGGCTGTGGATGTCGTGCCCACCAAATAGCATCAGGATGCGCAGTCCAAAGCCGCGCGCAATGGCTGCCGGAATTCCAAACACACTGGAATTCGGAATCCTCCCGTCCTCATTCGTCTCGGCGCCATCGCGTTGAGTGCGGCGTCTGCGGTGGCCGATCCGCTCGCTCGTCCATCCGGCGCGCTCCGACTGCTCGGCGGTCTCATCGCCGCTGGCTGCATATGGCCGTGGCCGGCGCCCGGGTCGCGGCGTTCCGCCGGCAGCGCACGACCGTCGATCCGCGCTACCCTGAGCGCGCCACGACGCTCGTCGCCGACGGGGTTTACCGCTGGACCCGCAATCCGATGTACGCGGGCTTCGTGGGCCTAGCGCCCGGCGCGGCGGTGGCTTTGGGCTCGCCTCTCGCGCTGCTCGGACCAGGACTGCTTACCGTGTACCTGGATCGCGTGCAGATCCCGGCAGAGGAGCGAGCGCTGCGGGCACGATTTGGTGCCCCGTTCGAGTCCTACGTCCGGACGGTGCACCGTTGGTTAGGTCGCAGCTGGCACGGACGAGACATGAGCTGATGACCTGAGCCCGCACCGGCGTGCCGAGGAGACTCACCGCATCAGTCGCAGTGTTCGCGCGCCGTGACTGCGTAGACATACCGCCGATGAGGCGCAAGCCGTGGTGACGCGGCGCAGGCCGCTCAGAACGAGCGCTCGACCCCAGCCTGCACCAGGCGTCGCATGCCGGGCAGCAGTCCTCGGGTACGATCCACGATCACGAGTTCCCCGAAGAGGTTCTTGGCCGTTGCAAACGCCGTCACGCCCAGCCGCCGCAGCGGCAGGTTCCCGGCGACATTCCAGACGGTGTTCGTCGGCAGGATGCCCTGCTGCCCATCGGCCACGGTTACACGCGTGTTGGCCGCATCGCCGAACTGCTGGCCGATGTGCACCGCCTCGACGGATGCGTCGGCGCCGCCACGATGCCGCAAACCGAGTGTCGCCGTGGTCGTCAGCTCCGGCGCATACGGCAGGCGCTTCCCGCTCACGTCCAGCCGGCTGCGCGTACCCGTCCCATTCTGCTCAGCGTACACTTTGCTCGCGACGTCAGCGCCACCGGTCCCGATGTAGGCGAAGCGGGTGCCCACGGTGCGCGCGACCGGCACCCACGTCGTGGCGAGCCGCACGAACGGCGTCACGGCGCGCCCGGCACCCAGGTCGGCGCGGACGTCCAGCTCCAGCCCCTGATGCAGCGTGCGGCCAGCGCTCGTCAGCGTGGCGCCGGTACCACCGGCGACGCTGGCCGGGATGATCTGGTTGGAGAAGTCCATCCGGAAGGCGGTCATGTCCACCGTCCACGTTGCACGCGGTACCCAGCGCAGGCCGGCCTCGTAGTTCCAGCTGCGCTCGGGATCGAGCTCCACCACGCTGCCGGTCGTGTTGCTGATGATGTCCTCGTTGCGCGGCGGGCTGAACCCGCGATGCACGCCGGCGAACAGGGTCAGGGCCGGTAACGCGGTGAACGTGGTGCCCACCCCCGGAATCAGCTCGGTCAGCGACGTTGCGCCGGACACGCCATCCGGGTTTCCGGCGACGGGTCGGAAGTTGCGCCGCGCAATGTTGAGGCGCTCGACGCGAAGCCCTGAGGTCACGGTGAAGCGCGCGGTACCGAGTCGTGCCTGTGCCCACGCCGCCACGGCATCCGTACTGCGCCGGTTGTCCTCCACGAGCCCGGAGCCGGGGTTGGTGGCCGGGCCTGAGGTGCGGCTGTCGAATGACGCCCCGTTGATCTGCTGGCGCTGCTGGACCTCGCGGTGCACCCGGGCGCCCGCGTCCAATGTGCCGAACAGGGCCGACAGTCGCAGGGGTTGGCTGTATCGCGACTCGGCCCCGATCACCCGATAGCGGCGAATCCGCCCCTCGTTGCCACAGCCGGACTCCAGGTTCTGCATTCCGCCGCAGGCCGGATCACTGCGGTCATTCGGGCGCTGGCCGGAGTTCGACGACTGCCGCCACCAAGGCCGAGAAATATCGTGGCCGTACAGGGTGGTGGTCAGACGCCGCGTCTTGCGGCTGAACTCGTGGGCGATGGTCCCACCAAGTCGATCAATGGTGAAGAAGTCATTGCGGAACGGATTCTGGCGGGGATTGGCGGCCCACTCGCCCTCGGTCAGCCCGGAGTACGTCACCCGCGACGCCTCTCGATACACGTTGGTCTTGGCGATGACCTGATGGCCGGCCCCGAGTGGCACGAAGAGCTTGATGGACGCATCAGTCACATCCGAGCTGACGTTCTCACGTGCGCCCTCCGCCCGCCAGCGGCCGAGGTCGACCACCGCGCCAACGTCTCCGTTGACGGCCGCCCCGCGGAGGTAGCCGTTCACCAACCCATTGTTGCCGCCTGTGAAGCGGAGCGTCGCGCCGCTCTCGACCGGCAGACCCGGCGTGATGTAGTTGATGACGCCGCCGACCGTCTGCGGGCCGTGCAGGATCGAGCCGGCTCCCTTGAGCACCTCAATGCGCTCCATGCGGCCGACCGGCGGGTGATAGTACGCCGCGTTGTCGCCATAGGGCGCCAGCGTGATCGGGATGCCGTCCTCGAGCAGCAGCGTCTTCGTGGATCGCGTGGGGTTGAGCCCACGGATCCCGATGTTGGGTCGCAACCCCAACCCCTCCTCGTCCCGCACGTTCACGCCCGCGAGCTTGCGCAGGGCCTCGTTGGTCGAGGACACGCGCGCGCGCTCCATCGTAGCGCGCCCGAGCACCTGAGCGCCCCCGGGAATCGTGTTTCGGTCGGTCGGCGACCCGATGATGCTCATGCCCGGCAGCTGAGCGATGGAGTCGCGCGGCAGCGTAGGGGTTTGCGCACCGACCAGCGTTGGCGTGGCTGCGAGAACGAGGAGAGCGAGGCGAGGAAGGAATGTCATGGCGAAGGCTATCGGATGAGAACGACTATCAGATAGCGTTGACTTTAATCCTGATAGCATTTGTCGGCAATAGCTTCGACGTGGGTATTTGCCGATGGTTGGCTCATACCGCGCGAGGGTCGTGTCCTTGCGCGCTTGACTCTGGAGCGCACTCCAAGGTGTATGGTTGCTGTATGCCCGCGTCCCCAAAGTCCCCTGCACGTTCTCACGCCGTCCGGACCGAGTCACCCGAAGCAACGCTGCCGCCATCCGCCGCCGTTCTTCGCATCGGAGACTTGGCCGCTCGCGCGGGCGTCAGTGCGGACACGCTCCGTTACTATGAGCGCCGCGGCCTCTTGCAGCCGTCCGGTCGCCGAGCCAGCAGGTACCGCGAGTACCCGCCCGAGGCGGCGGGCATCGTGCACTTCATCAAGCACGCTCAGGTGCTCGGGTTTACGCTCGCGGAGATCGACGAATTGCTCCAGCTGCGTGGCTCCGCCGCTCGCCGCGGAATCGGTCTCGCGGTGCATGAAGTCGCGGTGGCCAAGATCCACGACATCGACGAGAAGCTGCGGATGCTCGGCACACTCCGCCGCGCACTCGCTGACTTGGTCGTCGAGTGCGAGCAGACGTGCGGTCCCGATACGGTCGTGGACGCACGCGATTGTCCGATCATCGCGGCGCTCAGCGCGGAAAGCCTCGCACCTTTCGCACCCGTCGCGCACGGCACAGCGCGCGCCAGTTCCGACCGCGGGCCAGGCACGTGACCATCACCGACCACACCGCGATGACGTTGGACCTCACGATCACGGGCATGACCTGCCTCGGTTGCTCCCGACACGTCTCCACGGCGCTCGAGCGCGTTGACGGTGTCCGGGCGGCCCATGTCGACTATCGGGCTGGCCGTGGGCAGGTTGCACTCGCGCCTGGCGTGACGCCCACCCCTGCGCTGACGGGCGCGCTCGTCACGGCGGTCGAGCGCGCCGGGTATGGTGCAGCGCCGCTCATGCCCGACCTCGATGACGGCCAAGGTGCAAGATCGAGCGCCGCCGTCGCCGCCGCGTCGTGCTGCGCCTCGACGGCTGCGTCCGCATCACCCGAGGCCGTGGCGCTAGCAACGCGGTGTTCGGACACGCCATCGTTCGCCGGCGAGGCACCAACCCGCGTCGTGCAAGTCGACGCGTCCGGCCGCGACGCCGAAACTAGTCGATCCACGCCGGCCTCGGACTTCGACCTGCTCATCCTCGGCACGGGCGGCGCGGGCGTCGCTGCGGCCATCCAGGCGGCCGGGATGGGTGCAACGGTCGGTATCGTGGAAAGCGAGACGCTGGGCGGCACGTGCGTCAACGTCGGCTGCATACCGTCCAAGATGCTCATGGAGGCGGCGGCGCACGTCCATGCAGCCCGACGGGGGTTCCCCGGGATCGCGCCCTGCGAACCGTCCGTCAACTGGCGTGAAGTCGTCCGACAGAAGGACGCGCTGGTGGAGGAGCTGCGCGAGGCCAAGTACGCCGACGTGCTCGCGAGCTATCCCGGCGTCGCGCGCTTAATCGGGCACGCACGGCTGCTGCCGGGTGCGGACGGTGTGCTGCGCGTGCGTGTGGGCGATGCCGCGACGGGGCGAGATCATACGGCCCGCAAGGTGATTGTGGCCACCGGCGCCTCGGCGGCGCTCCCGTCGATTCCGGGCCTCGACGCGGTCGATGCGCTCGACAGCACGAGCGCGATGGCCCTGGACGCGCTGCCGGCGTCGATGATCGTGCTCGGCGGCGGTCCCGTGGGCGTCGAGCTCGGGCAGATGTTCGCGCGCTTTGGCGTTCGGGTCGTGCTCGTCCAACGGCGTGCACAATTGCTTCCGGGCGAAGATCTGGAGATCGCGGCCGTGCTGCGCGAGGCGCTCGAAGCCGAGGGGATCGAGATCCACACGGGTACGAGCGCGACCCGCGTTGAGCGCGACGGCACCGAGGTCGTTGTGCACATCACCCAAGGCACGCTCGAGGGGCAGCTCCGGGCCGAGCGCGTGCTCGTCGCCACGGGCCGTCGTCCGAACACGCGTGATCTGGGGTTGGAGGACGTCGGGGTGACGCTGTCGCCGACTGGCTATATCCAGACCGATGCCATGCTGCGCACCGCGCACGCAGACGTGTACACGGCCGGTGACGTGACCGGCGGCCCGGGCTACGTGTATGTGGCGGCTGCTGGTGGGCGTGTGGCGGCGGAGAATGCGTTGAAGGCTCTGCACGGCGTCGGCGCCGCGAGTGACGCACCACGCGAACTCGACCTGACCGCTGTCCCGAGCGTGACGTTCACGGCGCCGCAGGTCGCGTCGGTGGGTCTGACCGAGGCGGCCGCGCGCGCTGCGGGTCATCATGTCGACGTGAGCGTACTAGACATGGCTCACGTTCCCCGTGCGCTGGTGAGCTACGACCGGCGCGGTCTCGTAAAACTCGTTAGCGAGACGGGCTCCGGCCGCATTCTGGGCGTGCACGCGGTCGCTCCCAATGCGGGTGAGTTCATGGGCGAGGCGACGCTCGCGGTGCGCTTGGGGCTGACCGTGCGCGATCTCTCAGGCACGCTGCACCCATATCTCACGTGGGTCGAGAGCCTCAAACTCGCCGCGCAGGGCGGCTCCATGGGCGTCGCGAAGTTGAGTTGCTGCGCATGACGACTCGTGAACTCACCACCGATCAGCCGCGGGCGAGACGCGGGCTGCTGGCCGCCGTGGGAGCCGTGGGCGCGGCATTCTTGGCCTCGCTCTGCTGCGTCGGCCCGCTGCTGTTCGTCACGCTGGGCGTCGGCGCGGGACTCGCCAGCACGTTTGCGCCGCTGCAGCCGCTCTTCACCGTGATGGCCGTCGTGTTGTTGGCCCTCGGCTTTTACGTGGTGTACGGCCGACGCCGAGCCCCGGTGTGTGCGCCGGATGGGACCTGCACCGTCCCCCGCGACCGCACGCGCGACAAGGTCCTGCTGTGGCTTGCCGCCGTCGTGGCGCTGGTGTTCCTCACGTTCGAGCGATGGTCCGTGCTCCTGCTCTGATCCGTCGCGGCGCAACCCTCGGCGCCGCGGGGCCCGCCCTCGGCTGGCGACACGGCGCACACTGCGCAAAACCTTCTGTCTAGTCCTAGTCCCCATGCACAAGCCACTCGCCACCCTCGGTATTTTCGCCGTCACCGGCACCATTGCGCTCTGCGACCTGTGCGGCTCGAGTACGCCGGGTCGCACCTCGTCCTTCAGCCTCGTGCCGGCCGCGAACGCTGCAGCAGTGCCAAAGCGTCTGCCCGCCGATCTGCAGCCCCCGAGAGCGCCGACGCCGGCGAAATCCGCATCGGTCGGTCAGGCCGCCGCGACATCGCAGACGGTCACGTTCGCGGTGAAAGGAATGACATGCGCCGGATGCGTTCTTGGTACCCGGAAGGTTTTGACCCACCTTCCGGGCGTGACGAACGCAGACGTGAGCTACGAGAAAGGCACAGCGGTCGTGACGTTCGATCCGGCGAAAGTGACCGAGGCGCAAATGATCGCGGCGATAAAGACCTTGGGGTACACGGCGACCAAGGTCACGCGATAATGGCCATGTCCACGCGCCGAACGCTGGGCATGATTGGCGTGGCGCTGACGTGTCCGTGTCATGCGACACCGCTACTCGTGCTCTTGGGCGGTAGCGCGGGTACCGCATGGCTTGCGCAGTACATGGGCGTTGCGATCACCGTGCTCGTAGTGGCGTTTCCGTTCTCGCTGTGGCTTCTGCTGAAACCACGAGCGGGAACGTCGGCCGGACATGGGCGTCCCGAGCCTGTACGGCCGAAACGAAGATGAGCAAGGCCGTACGAGTTGCCGATACCGGCGGCGTGTTGGGTGCGGTGTTCGCCGCGCTCTGCTGCGCGGGCACGCCGCTTATCATCGCCGGTCTCTCCGCGGTGGGCCTCGGCTTCCTGAAGAACGACGCGATCCTGTGGCCGTTGATGTTCATCTCACTCGCGGTGGCGATGTGGGCGTTCTGGACGGGCCGGCAGCTGCACGGACTGACCAGACCTCTCATCGTCGCACTGCTCGGCGCGGTCGCCCTTGTCGCAGGCGTGGTGTTCATTCACGGCTTTCCGGCGATGCAGGTGATATGGACGGGCGTCGTAGCGCTGATCGGCGCAACGATTTGGAACGTCAACGCCCGCCGACGGTGCAGCGTGCGCCTGCGATGACTCGTGGCTGTACGGTATTAGGTCCTGCGCGTGCCGGTCGGGCGGAATGAGTCGCGGCGACATGGCCGAGCTCTCGGTTGCGTTGCGGGTGCGTCTGGCGAACGGCGCGCCGCGCGAGTGTGCGGGCTACCGAGACATCGTCGGTCGTGTTCAGCGCATGCGCGACGTGCTGCCGAGCGCAATCGGCTTCGCAGGATACCCGTCATCTCGAACAACCTGCGCGCTGATCAAGACGCTGCGACTGGCACCCCGGTGGTCCGCAGGCCGTTCGCCCTTAACGTCCCACTCGCCGGCATCCCGTGGTCTGCGGGAGAGCATCTCGTTCCCCGCGATCCCGCGTGCGCGGCAAGACGTAGCGCGCGGGAACCGCGCAGCGAACTATCCTTGATGCAGCCAGTACATGATGATTCCCACGCCCACGAGGCAGATCGCGGCGCCAACTACCGTGGCGAGATCCGGCGTGATGCCGTCGATGCGCCAGCCCCACATCACCGAGAGCACGACGAAGACCCCGCCGTACGCGGCGTAAACCCGTCCAAAGTCGAAGCCCGCTGGCTGCATCGTCGGCAACACGCCGTAAAAAATCAGCAGCGGTCCACCAAGTGCGCCGAGCCAAACACTTTGGTCGTTGCGGAGCCAGAGCCAAACGAGGTAGCCCCCGCCACTTTCCATGAGGCCGGCGACCAGGAACAGCGTGAGCGAGTGAAGTGGGCGCATGATGGGAATCTGAGGTGATCCGGAACTGCGCGCGCTTGCGTATGCCTGTCGTGCATTCCGCGGAGCGGTCAGGTCGACCGCACCATCGCGGTCAGCGCACGAACCCACTGCCGCTGTTTCAGCGGCAACGGGTGCGTTGCTTTCGGAAGGACGCGAAGGGTGAAGTTCCGGTGCGCCGCCGCCAGCTGCGTATTTTGCTGATGCCGATCACTCGTTTCGGCCCAAGTCCATCAGTCGTTTCGCTCCATGTCGATCACCGAGTTCGGCCGATGTTGATCAGGGGTGACGTGGGGCCACAGACGCGGGGTTCATCGCCGCGCAGGTGGCAGCGCCCTCCGAGCAACCGGCCACGACGCCGCCGACGCAGATGTCGCTGTGAGCACTGCCGTCGCGGCTTGAGCGGCCCGGACGCCCCGTCGGGCGGTGCGGATACGGATGCGAACCGCGACACCGCGGCGTACCTTGGCCAGTGTCGCGCATCGCTGACCCACGCCCCCCCACTCCCCTGCTCACTTATCCGAAGTACCCACCGCCGGCACCCGCGCCGCCGTACGTCGGACGCGCCGGCCGCGAGCGCGGCGCGCGGGCAGTATGAGGGCTCCGCCCACTGGCGTCGGGCGGTTCGCGTCATGGGACGGCGGATGCCTGCTCATCGGGCGGTCGCACGCCGTCGTGCCGCTCCACGCGCACTACGCTCTGCAGATCGCCTTCCGCGCCGAGGGAGACATGCGCTTCCGGTCGGGTGATGAGATGGCGTGGGTTAGCTATGAAGTCGCACTCGTGCCGTCGCGTCAACGCCACGCGATGGACGCCGCCGGCGGGTCACCCTGCGCGGTGCTGCTCGTCGAGCCGGAGACTCGAGCGGGCCGCGCGCTCGAAGCGCGGGTGCTTGCGGGCCGGCTCGCCGGCGCCGGCGGGATCGCGGACCTGACCCGCGCTGCGGTCGGCGACGTGGCGCCTGCGCTCTTCGCCGCGTGGCGCGAGGAGCAGAACGGCGAGGCCCTGGCGTGGACGGGACGGGCGGTCGTGGACGCGCTCGCAGACGGCCGGCCGCAGGTGCGCCAGCGCCTGAGGGGCGCGCCATCGGATGCGCGCATCCTGCGCGCGGTCGCCTACGTGAACGCCCACCTGGACGCGCCGCTCACGCTCGTCGCGGTCGCGGCCGCGGCGTGCCTGTCGCCGAGCCGCTTCCGGCACCTGTTCGTGGCCGAGACCGGGATGAGCCTGCGGGCCTACGTCCTGTGGCGGCGCTTCGTCCGCGCCTGGGAGCTCATCTCGGCCGGTGAGCCCCTCTCGTCGGCGGCCCACCGCGCGGGTTTCGCCGACGCGGCCCACCTCACCCGAACGTCGCGCCGCATGTTTGGCCTTCCCCCGTCTGCGCTTCAGCCCGACGGCCCGCCGGAGCGCGCGGCGGGTGCGGCCGGCCGCGCAGATCGCCCGCCACGTACCGCGCCGCAGAGCGGAAAGCGAGACTGGGGCGCGGGCGGCCGCCGTGCGGGCGTGTGACGCGGCGCGCATCTAGCCGCTGCGTTCAAGTGCGGCGGCGGGTGTTGGGCTATGCTACGGCGCTAGCGCGCTGCACATGCGCGCGCCGACCTCCGCCACGCCATCTCAGCTCCCCCACAGTCCCGCCCTTCCTTGCCTAAGCTCAACGGATCCCCCCCACTATCACGTCCGCTGGAGTCAGCACCGGCAGACGGGCCCGAGGACAGCCCCGCGTTCACGCCGGCCCTAGGCCGCCTCGGATCGACCGCCGCCTACGACGCGGTTATCGCCCTATTCACGCGCGAGCGCCGCTGGCGCGCCGCGCTGGTCGCGCTGGCGGCGCCGAGCCCGGGCGACGTGCTGGTCGACCTCGGCTGCGGGACCGGCACCCTTGCCGTCCAGCTTAAACAGACGTGTCCGGCAGCCGAGGTGCTCGGCGTCGATCCCGATCCCGCGATGCTTGCCATCGCCCGCCGGAAGTCGGCGCGCGAGGGCGTCGACGTGACCTGGCACGAGGCTATGGGGGACCGGCTACCCGCCGTGGTCGGCGCCGGGCGCGCGACTACGGTCGTGTCGTCGCTCGTCTTCCATCACTGCACGACCCCCGTGAAGCGCGCCCTCTTCGCAGCCGCCTTCGCCGCGCTGCGCCCCGGGGGCACCTTGGTAGTCGCGGACTACGGGCTCCAGCGCACGCGCCTCATGCGCGGGCTTTTTCTCGTCATCCAGGCCGTCGACGGGCGGGCGACCACAGTCCCGAACGGCCGCGGCGTGCTGCCCGGCCTGATGCGGGACGCGGGATTTGTCGACGTCGCGGAGCGTGATGTCGTGCCCACGGCGACCGGGTCGGTCTCGCTGTACGTCGCGTGCCGGCCGGAGGGTCCGCCCGTCGCCGAGGCGTCGGTACCGGGGTCCGGCGACTCGCGGGACGCCTTGTGACGCCCGCCGTCGCCTCCGTCCGATGGAATTGCCTCCGCTGCACCCTGTAAGCGTGGCTCTACGACCACGCGGCCGCCCGGCTGCCGCTGTTCCGGCCGTCTCAGTGCGGCGGCGGCCGCCCGCCCGGGGGGCGCCGCGTCATTCACGCATCCGCGGGTGGCGCCGGCTGGGGTCAGAGGTTGCCGCCGCAGCCGCCGCAGCCGCCGCAGCGGGCGCCGGCGCCGCCCGCAGTCGAAAAGACAGCACGGGCTCCTGCAGGTGCACACGTCGTGCTCACGCTAGTCAGTCGTGGTCATGAGAACCTCGTGGTGGATGCGGGGTGGGATAGATCGAGATCGTAATTGCCGGGGGCCGGGCGGTCGCGCCGAACTCGGGCAAGATCACGATGGTCGGGCTGTTTTCACCCGGCCTACAGGGCAACCTATCGGTGAAGGCGGTCCCCCTCATTCATCGCGAGCGCTGCACCGCCGGCGTGGTCCCTGTTCGGAGGGGGCGTGTGAATAAGCGATCCGCTGCAAGAGCGGGTCGGTGTCATGACCCGTCGCTGACCCGCCTTGGCCTATGCGACTCAAGGCGGGCCACTCCGCGCGCGATATAACACTACGCGCGGCTTACGTTACGTGGCCATCCGCCGACAGGCCTCAGCGCACTTGCGGCACGCCTCCGCACACAGCCGACAGTGCTCCGACATGCTTGCGTGCTTCTCGCACTCCGTCGCGCACGCGTCGCATGCCTCGGCACACAGTCGACAGAGTTCGGCCGAGAGTGGGCCACCGCGGCTCATCACCCGGATAGCCGTCGCGCACGCGTCTGCGCAATCACGGTCGAGCCGGATGCACGCGCGCATCATGGTGATGTCCTTGTCGTCGAGACACGCGTCGGAACACATCTCGCACGCCACCAGGCACGCGACGCACGCTTCGATGCAGTCGTGATACTTCGCACTGTTGCCGCGAAGGTAGGTCCCCAATTCGATGCTGGCCATCGGTCTGCTCCTTGAAAAGTCTCTCCACGCCCAATCAACGGATGTGCGATTGAACGCTCCAACACCGGCGTCCGAACGCGTGTCCGCGCGAACACGCGTTCGGGCGCCGGCACGACGTGCCGTGTCCGTGCCTACTTGCCGCCCATGGCGCGCATCATCTGCTGGTGCATCTCGCTCAGGCGCGTGACGCGCGCCATATGCGCCGGCATCATGGCGGTCAGCTCGGCGTTGCTGAGCTCCGGCAGGCGTACGAGGTCCTTGCGCAACGAATCGACCGTCGCGGGCCACTCGGTGTTGCTCGCCATATTCATGTCGCGCATCTCGCCGTTCATCTTGGCGATCATGTTGGCCACCATCTGCCGGTGCATCGGCACCATGCCTTTCATGCCCTCGCCCGATGCACTCATCATGCTCATCATGTGCGTGTGCATCTCGCTGCTCATGCCACCCATCGTGCTGTCCATCATGCCCTTCATTCCTTCCATCCCCTTCATGCCGGCCATCCCGGCCATCCCGCCCGTGTCCCCCGCGGCGGGCAGGGCACCCGCGGTGGACGCACTGTCCGAGGCGGCCATGGTGCTGCCCCCGACCGCGGAGGGGTCGTCGGTTTTCGTACAGGCCCCGGCAGCGACGGTGAGCAGCAGGGCGACAGCGGTGGTGCAACGGTGGTAACAGCGCATGGTTAGGTCCTGGTGAGAGAGAGTGATCGTGCGGGTACAACACACAGGTGGTCCGGCCGTCGGCTTCGGCCGGCGACGTGGCGCTGCATGAGCCAGAGCGCGAGCGGGGGCACGATGACCCACTGCAGCAGCGGGCTGACGCCGATGCCGAGCACCAGCGGCATCGCCGGCGCATAGGCCCAGCGGTGCCACAGATAGACATTCAGTCCTTCGAGGACGACGGTGATGATCACGCCCATCGCGAGGTAGGTCGCGACGTGAGCGCGCGACGCGCGCCAGTGCCAGGTGCGTGCGAAGCCCGCTGCCGTGGCGTATGCCGCCAGGGCGATCACCACGTCGCCCGCGGTCGCCTTCGCGCACACGACGATGCCAGACCAGTGCGCCATGCGGGCCATGTCGGCGTACAGCGGCACCTGTAGCATCTCCCACAGGAAGTGCAGCAGGAACGAGAAGCAGGCGAGCACGCTCACGGGTATCCACCAGGTGCTCGCCGCCGCATCGACCGCCGCCGCATCGCTCGCCACCGAATCGCCCGTCTCCGCGACGCGCGGTCCGGCGCTGGGTCCCGCGCCGGTCGCGCTCATGGCGCGGCGCCGGCGGCTGCGATCTCGCTTGGGGTCGCGGCGGTGTGGCGTGCAACCGCCGCTGGGGGGGCTGCCGTTGGCCCACGGACGGCCCGGCGAACTTCACGCTCCTTCCAGAGCGAATAGATCGCGGGAATCACCACGAGCGTGAGGACGGTGCTGGTAAGCATACCGCCGACCATCGGCGCGGCGATGCGCTTCATCACGTCTGCCCCGGTGCCCTGGCTCCAGAGGATCGGCACGAGGCCCGCCATGATCGCGGTCACGGTCATCATCTTTGGACGCACGCGCTCGACGGCACCGTGCTCGATGGCGGTGTCCACGTCGTGCCGATTGCGCAGCGCATCTCGCGCGGCGCGGTCCTGATACGCGTGATCGAGATAGATCAGCATGATCACCCCGGTCTCGGCCGCGACGCCGGCCAGGGCGATGAACCCGATGGCCACCGCCACGCTCATGTTGTAGTCGAGCAGCCACATGAGCCACACGCCGCCCACGAGCGCGAAGGGGAGCGAGAGCATGACGATGCCCACCTCGACGACGTTCCGAAAGTTGAAGTAGAGCAAGCCGAAGATGATCACGAGCGTGATCGGCACGACGACACGCAGGCGCTTGGTCGCGCGCTCGAGCGACTCGAACTGGCCGGACCACTGGAGCCGGTAGCCGGCCGGCAGGGTGAGCTGCTGCTGGAGCACGGCCTTGGCATCGCTGACGTAGCTCCCGATGTCGCGGCCCTGCACATCGACGTACACGACGTTGTTGAGCAAGGCGTTCTCCGACTTGATCAGCGTCGAGCCCTTGACGACGTCGATGCGCGCGAGCTCGCCGAGCGCGATCTGCGCGCCGGACGGCGTCGCGACGAGCACCTCGCGCAGCCGGTCGGGCGAATCGCGCAACTCGCGCGGGTAGCGCACGAGCACACCGAACCGCTCCCGTCCGGCGATCACCTGACCGGCATCCATGCCGCCGACCGCCGTGCTGAGCGCCATCTGCACCTCATCGACGGTGAGCCCGTAGCGCGCCACCGCGTCGCGGTCGACGGTCACGTCGAGATAGCGCCCACCGACGGCGCGCTCGGCGAACACCGTGTTCGTGCCGGCGACGTTCGGCAGAATGCCTTCGATCTCGCGCCCGATCTGGTCGAGCGTGTCGAGCGAGGGGCCGAACACTTTGATGCCGACGGGAGTCTTGATGCCCGTGGCGAGCATGTCGAGCCGGTTCTTGATCGGCATGCTCCACATGTTGCCCACGCCGGGCGTCTTCACCGTGTTGTTGGCTTCGGACACGATGGAGTCGTACGTCACCCCGGGCCGCCAGTCCTTCTTGTCCTTGAGGATCGCAATCGTTTCGATCATCGACATGGGCGCCATGTCGGTCGCACTTTCGGCGCGGCCGATCTTGCCCATCACGGTCTGCACCTCGGGAATGCGCGCGAGGGCGGCATCACGCTGTTGGAGGATCTGCTTCGCCTGCGCCGTGCCGACACCCGGGAAGAGCGAGGGCATGTCCATGATGGAGCCCTCGTTGAGCGGGGGCATGAACTCACTGCCGATCTTTGACCACGGGAACACCGTGACGGCGAGCATGACACCGGCCGCGATGATGGTGGGCCACCGGTGCCGCAGCACGACTTCGATGACGGGCCGGTACGCCCAGACCAGAAACCGATTGACGGGATTCGCCGCTTCGGGCTTGACGCCCTTCCGGATGAAGAGGCCCATCATCACCGGCACGAGCGTGATGGAGAGCAACGCCGCCGCGGCCATGGCAAGCGTCTTCGTCCACGCGAGGGGCTTGAACAACCGGCCCTCCTGATCCTCCAGCGCGAACACCGGCAAGAACGACGCGGTGATGATGAGGAGCGAGATGAAGAGGGCCGGGCCCACCTCCTGCGCCGCCTCCACCACCAGCGTCCAGTGGTCCTTCGGCCGTCCCTCTGCCTCGTTGCGCTCCAGATGCTTGTGGAGGTTCTCCACCATCACGAGGGCCGCGTCGATCATCGCGCCGATGGCGATGGCGATCCCGCCCAGCGACATGATGTTCGCATTGAGGCCGAGGCCTTTCATCGCGAGCAACGCCATGACGATGCCGATGGGCAGCGTGACAATCGCCACCAGCGCGCTCTGCGCGTGCAGCAGGAACAGCACCGTCACGATGGCCACGATGATCGATTCCTCGACCAGCTTCTCGCGCAGCGTCTCCACCGCGCGGTCGATGAGTCCCGAGCGGTCGTATCCCTCGACGAATCGCACGCCGGGTGGGAGCGCGCGCTCCACCTCCGCCATCTTTGCCTTGACGCCGGCAATGACCTCGCGCGGGTTCGCGCCGTAGCGCATCACGACCCAGCCTGTGACCACTTCGCCCATGCCGTTCAGGTCCGCGATGCCGCGGCGCAGGGCGGGGCCGGTTTGTACCGTGGCAACATCGTTCACGGTGACCGGCGTGCCGCCTTCACCCGTCCCGATGGACACCTTGCGGAGGTCGTCGAGCGACGCGAAGCGCCCGCGGCCACGCACCACGTACTCGGTGCCGCCCATCTCGAGCACCCGCCCGCCGACGTCCTGGTTCGAGGCCCGCACGGCGTCGGCCACCTTCGACATCGACACGTTGAACGCCAGCAGCTTCGCGGGATCGACCTGCACCTGATACTCGCGCTCGAAGCCGCCGAACGACGCGATCTCCGCCACACCCGGCACCGCGGTCAGCGCGGGCCGCACGGTGAAGTCCTGCAGCGCGCGGAGGTCGGCGAGTGACTTGGTACCCGTCGTGTCGGCGAGGATGTACTGCATGACCCAGCCGACACCCGTCGCGTCGGGACCGAGCATGGGCATGGCGCCTTCGGGCAGCTTGTCGCGCACGCCGTTCAGGTACTCGAGCACCCGCGAGCGCGCCCAGTACAGGTCCGTGCCGTCCTCGAAGACGACATACACGGCGGAGATGCCGAACTGCGACATGCCACGCACGAACTTGATGTTCGGGACCTTGAGGAGTTCGGTCTCGAGCGGATAGGTGACCTGATCCTCGACGAGCTGCGGGGCCTGGCCCGGCCACTCCGTCATCACGATCACCTGCGCGTCTGACAGGTCGGGGATCGCGTCGACCGGCGTGGTGAGCAAGGCCCACACCCCGGCGACGGTCACGAGGAAGGTTCCCAGCAGCACGGCCAGCTTGTGCGTGACCGACCAACCAATGATGAACTTGAGCATGGCCGTTACCGCTTCCCCTTCATGTCCACGCCCTTCGCGTCCTTCATGTCCATGCCTTTCATGTCCATGCCTTTCATGTCCATGCCCTGCATGTCCCCCATGCCGCCGCCCATGCCCATCATGCCTTTCATGACTTCGCCGAGATTGGACTCGGAATCGAGCAGGAACTGCGCGGATGTCACGACGCGCTGGCCCGGTTCGACGCCCGCCAACACCTCCGTGTAGTCACCGGCGCTGGCGCCGATCTCCACGTCCTGCGACTTGAGCTTGCCGCCACCCAGGTCGACGAACACAAAGGCGCGCTCGCCGGTCCGAACGACGGCCGATGTCGGCACCGTCAGTGCGGTGCGCGACGGGGTCGAGAGTCGGACCGTCGCATACATCCCCGGCTTGAGGAGCCCACCGGCGTTCGCGACCGCAATCCGCGCGCGTGTCGTGCGCGCGTCCGTCTCGAGCGTGGGATACACGTACTCCACGCGGCCCGTGAACGAGCGCGACGCGAGGCCGGTGATCTCGATGTCCGCCGTGGTCCCGGCGCGGACGCTCGCCGCATCGGCGCCACGCAGATCAGCCTCGACCCACACGCGCGAGAGGTCCGCGATGGTCATGAGCTTCTCCCCGGGCATGACCGACTGGCCCTGCACGACCGTGCGTTCGGTGACAACGCCGGAGGCAGGCGCGTAGAGCGTCATCGTGCGGCGCGTCCGCCCCGTGCGCAGGATCTCGTTGACTTGAGCTTCGGACACGTCCCAGAGCTGAAAGCGACGCTTCGCCGCGGCAACGAGATCCGTCGTGTTGTCGGGAATGCCCGGCACGGCGCTCTGCCCAATGCTGCGTTGCAAGCCCGCGGCGAGCAGCAGCTCCTGCTGCGCGGCGAGCAACTCTGGCGAGTACAGCTCGAGCAGGGGCTGTCCGCGACGCACCGGCTGTCCCGTCACGTTCACATACAAGCGCTCGACGAAGCCACCGACGCGCGGCGCAACCTGCACGATCCGCGTCTCATCGACCATGACGTTGCCGGCGGCGCGCACCGCGTTGGTCATCGTGCGCATGTCGGCGTCGCCGAAGGTCACGCCAAAGGTGCGGAGCTGGTCGGCGGTCAGCGCAATGGAGCCATCGGCGCCCATGCTCATGCCGGCCATGCCCTCCATCCCTTGCATGCCCTCCATGCTGCCCGCCCCCGCGCCCTGTTTCGCCGCTGGTGTACTTGCCCCGTCGTCCTCCGGACGCCACGCGTCTCGGAAAAACCACATCGCGGCGAGCAGCGCGGCGACTAGCACGGCCACGTGCATGCGGGACGGCCGGCGCCGTCGACGAACCGGTGCGATGGACGCGGCGCCGGGCGCCGCATTGGTGATGCTGGACGTGGTCGGCGTGTCGACGCCTACGTCCGTCGTTGCGGGGGCCCGTTCGTCGGTCGTCATGGGAGAATCTCCTTCCCGACGACTCGCTCAAGCTCGGCCAGCGTCGTGGCGAAATCGGTGAGCACGCGGAAGTATTCGGTTTCGTAGTTGAAGAGCGTGGCCTGGTTCTCCAGCACGGCGAGAAACTCGACACGCCCGACCTGGTAGCTCGCGAGCGCGGAGGTGAGCGCCGCGCGGCCCTGCGGGATGATTGCGGTCTTGTACAGGGCGAGTTGCGCACGCTGGCGCTCAAGGTCCGCCGCGAGCCGGGCCACGTCAGCACGAATCGTGTTGCGACGGGCCGCGCGGTCGGACTCGAGTGCGGCCAGGTCGGCGCGCGCTGCCACGATCAGCTGGTCCTGCTTCGCTCGACGCTGCAGCCGGAGCGGGATGGACACGGTGGCGGTCACCAAGTCGCGGAATCCCTGTCGCTGGCCGTAGTCGAATGCGAGGTCGAAGTCGGGCAGGTGCTCCTTCCCGGCGCGCTCGACGCGCGCAGCCTGCGCCGCGATGCCCGCGTCGTGTTCGATCAGCACCGGACTGGTTTGGATCGCCATCGCCTGCAGGTCGGCGAGCGGCGGCAGCGGCGAATCCGCCGCGCGTGCACCCAACGTGGCCGACACGAAGCGCACGCCCGCCGCGGAGTCCGCGACCGCCGCGCGCGAGATGCGCGTCGGGATACTGGCCGCGGGCAGTGGCGTGTCACTGGGCCGGTCGAGCGCCGCGTTCAGGGCGGCGAGCGCCGCGCGGCGCTGTTCGATCAGCGTGACGGCCTGCTCACCGAGCCGCCCGGTCTCCACGCGCGCGCGCAGGACGTCCTGTTGGCCGGCCTGGCCCACGCCGTAGCGGGCGTCCGCGACCTTGAGGAGGTCGACCAGCACATCGCGGTTCCGCGTGACCACGTCGAGCGCGCGGTCGAGGAATGCGATCTCGTAGTACGCGCGTCGCACGTCGCGCACGACGTCGAGCGTCATCACGCGCACGGCCGCCTCGCTGGCGTCCACGTCGCGCGAAGCGATCCGACGGTCGACGCCCAGTTTGCCGGGGTAGGGAATCGTCTGCCGGATCCCCACCATCTTCATCGTGAAGTTGTCGTAGAACCCGGGGTTGCTGAGCGGGAAGTCCCGGAGCCCGACCATGAGCATCGGGTCGGGCCGCAAGCCGGCCGGCCCAACCCGCGCTCGGGTCGCATCCGCGCGAGATCGCGCCGCCCGTACGGCGGGGTTCGCGGCCATTGCCACGGCGATCAGGGCGTCGAGGCCGGAGCTGTCAGGTGTGGGCCTCGCCTGTGCCGTGCCCGAGGTGGACAGCACGAACGAGAACAGCGTGCCCATCGACGCGATGCCGACGCGTGCGCGCTGCGCACGGGTCAGGGCATGCACGCGTCGACGGCGACCCTGCCGCGGCCACAGACGTGGCTGCGCAAGGCAGTCGAGACGAAACATGGGTGGTCCGACGAAAAGGAGGTGACGTCGCGGGCGCACCATCGGCGTGATGGCGTACCGCGAGCACCGGCACCGCGCGCGTCCGCTGAGGGGACGTCGTGCGCGGGCGTCACCGCATAGCGTGGCGCTAGGCGGGAATCGTCAGGACTGGAGCCGCGGGGGCGGGAGGTCTGGCGCGTCGCCTTCCGTCGGCGGCGTGCGCAAGGCGAGCGTGGGCTCGCGGGGCGCCGTCAGGCGCTGCGTGGTACGGACGCTCGCGGGGGCAGTGACCGCGGCGAACGCGCACACGGTCATCGAGTCGCAGGTGGTACTGGCGCTCTCATCATCACACGATTGCTCGTCGTGATGGGAGGATGGGGCGTCGGACTGTTCGTCGCCCTGTCGCCCGGCCATGTCCATCCCGGCCATGTCCATCCCGGCCATGTCCATCCCGGCCATGGATGTGCTGCCCTGACCAAACAGGCTCACAACCGGGCACCGCTCCCCTCCGCTGATCAGCGACAGCTGCAGCGAGAGAAAGCTGAGGAGCAACAGAAAGGACCGGCCGGCGCGAAGCATGATGCGGAGATAGTAGCGGACAGTGGCCAAAGTTTCAAGCGATCTCAACCCCGTCCGGCCCAGATCCTAACGGCGTCGGCCCGCGACATGATGAGGGAGACGGCGGAGCTCGCCTGCGCTCAGCGTCAGTGCCGAGGCGGTGATGTTAGCGCGCAAGCTCACGCCGCGCATCTCGCACAATGCTCCACGCCGACTGCAGGAAGAGCGCGGCGATCACGAAGGCCACCACCAAGTCAGGCCAGGGCGACGCAGTCCACGCGACCAGCCCCGCGGCAATCACGACGGCGAGATTGCCGAACGCGTCATTCCGCGAGAAGAGCCAAATGGCCCGCGCGTTGGCGTCGCCGGTGCGGTGGGGGATGAGCGCGGCGGCGGCCGCGAGGTTTACGGCTAGGGCCACACCGCCGAAGATGCCCATCATCTCGGCCTCTGGCTGCTGCTGAACCAGCACGCGGTAGACGGTACTGCCGATGACGCTGACGCCGAGCGCGCCAAGAAACAGCCCCTGCGCCAGCGCGACGCGCGCTCGTCGCTGTAGCGGCCAGCTGAGTGCGAGCAAGCCGACAAAGCTGATGAGCCCATCACCGAGAAAGTCCAACGCGTCGGCCTGTAGGGCTTGGGAGTCGGAGACGAGCCCGGCGACCGCTTCAACCACCCCGTACCCCGCGTTGAGCAGCACCACGATCCAGAGCGCGCGGCGGTACGCAGGGTTCACCTCTGGCGGTGCGGTCGCTGACTGCAGCGGATAGCCGGCCGCGGCGGCGGCACGTTCCGCGTCCGGCAGCATCGCCGGGCTCGATACAGTGGCCGTGAGCATCCCGGTCGCGACGGACACGTCCACGGACTCGACCCCCGGCACCGCGCGCACCGCGGCCGCCAGTTCGGCGGCGTCATCCGCGCAGTCCATTCCCACGACACGATACTGCGCGCGGGTCGACGGGCCGGCGCTCATCGGGACCCCGCCATATGCCGGTCCCACCGCCAGGTCTGTGAGGCGCTCCGGTGCGCGGAATCGTGAAGGCGCACAACGGGCAGGGGGGCCGCGCGGAGTGTCGTCGTGTGCATCATGGTTCGCCTATCACCGCGAGCATGCCTGTGGTCAGATGTGAATGGCGCGCCCGACGGCAGCCAGCGTCGCCTCTGGGATCGAATCGGACAGCGTCGGATGCCTAGGTCACCGAGAGAGCACGCTATGCGCCACGCGGTGCATTCGGCGGCCGCTCAGCGTGCGAGAAACGTCCAGTGCTGTTGTCCGAAGGTGAGCCCGTCCCACGACAGGCGGCGGCGCGTACCGCCTCGCTGGGCATCTGGCACGGAGTCGAGGGTGACCCGACCGCACTGCCGATTGCGGCTCGGGCGCTGGCTCGTGCAGATCACCCAGGACGTGTCAGGACTTGCGTCGCCCTTTCGTGCCTCGCGCCACCAGTAGGCGGTCAACTGCAACCGCTCGGTGCGCGTCGGTACGCCGTCGCGCACGCGCAGGCGTACTTCGCGATGCTCGACGCGGCCGTTGGGGCGGAGCACCCACAGCGCGGTATCCGGCGCAATGCTGCCAGCCGCGGCGCGGCCCGCCGTGGCCCACGCGGCGGCAACGGGTGCCGGGAAACGGCTGGCGGCGTCCACGCGTGTGCCAGGCGCGGCGGCGCATCCGCCGAGGACGAAGAGGGCCAGCAGCGCCGACGCGGTGCGCGGCACTCGAAGGAACATGGGCATGGGGTGTGGTTCGATGGTCGTAGAGGGCAGGGCACCGTCCGGCAGGGCACCGGAGGGCACAGCAGCGCCGTGCACTGCGATGGGACCCGGCGTGCGCTGCGTCATGCCGTATCCCCGGTCGGGGCACGGACGCCCCCAGCCGTCGAACGCATCGACGCGCTGACAGCATTGACGCGGAGTTTGCGCGCACGCCGCGCCGCCGCGACTTCCTCGACCCAGGTGTAGACGGTCGGGAGCACCAGCAACGTGAGAAGCGTCGCGGAGACCAATCCGCCGATGACAACCGTTGCTAGCGGCCGCTGGACCTCAGCACCGGCGCTCGTTGACACTGCCATCGGAATGAACCCGACGCTGGCCACGAGCGCGGTCATCAGGACGGGGCGAAGGCGAACGTCGGTCCCCTCGCGCACCGCATCGGCCAGCGAGCGACCGCTCGCGCGCAGCTGCTCGATGTACGACAGCAGCACGACGCCATTCAAGACGGCAATGCCAGCGAGCGCGATCATGCCGACCGACGCGCTGAGGTTGAGATGCAGCCCGCGGAGCCACAGCGCCCCGATCCCGCCCACCAGCGCGAACGGGACGTTGAGCATGACGAGCAGGGCGAGGCGCGCCGTGCCGAAGCTGGCGTACAACAGACCGGCGATGAGCAGCAGCACGGCGGGCACGATGAGGCTGAGCCTGCGGATCGCGCGCTGTTGATTTTCAAACTGGCCGCCGTAGGTGACGTAGTAGCCAGCCGGCAGTGTCACCTGCGCCTCGATGGCCTGCTGGACATCCTTGACGAACCCACCCAAGTCGCGGCCACGCACGTTGCTTTGCACGACCACGAACCGCTGGCCGCCCTGGTGGCTGACGACCTCGGGCGCCTCGACCGTCGCGAGCTGCGCGACCTGGGAGAGGGCGATGGTCCCGCCGGCCGGTGTGCGCAGCAGGGTCTGGCCGACAGCTTCGGGCGTGGCGCGATAGGCCGGATCGAGCCGCACGACCACATCGAAGCGGCGTCGCCCGTCGATGACCTGCGTTGCGGCGACGCCGCCGATCCCGGTCTCGATGGCATCGCGCACATCGGCCACGTTGAGCCCGTAGCGGGCGATGGTCGGCCGGTCGAGCGTGATCTCGAGCTGCATCGCGCCGGCACTCACACCCACGGTCGCGCCGGCGGCACCGGGGATGCGTTCGACAACACGCTGGATCGCCTCAGCCTTCTCCTGCAAGACGGGCAAGCTGTCTCCGTAGACGCGGATGCCGAGATCGGTCTTGACGCCGGAGACGACCTCGTCGAGCCGCATGCGCATCGGGGCCGAGAACTCGAACGTCAGGCCGGGGATCTCGTCGAGCGCGGAGTCCAGCTGCGGGATCAGGTCGTCGACCGTGCTGACGCGCCACTGGTCGCGCGGCGCGAGGAGCACGTACACGTCGGCCTGGTTGAGCGCCATCGTCTCGGTCGCTTCATGCGGCCGGCCCAGGTTTGTCACGACGCCGGCGATCTCCGGGAACGTGCGCAGCGTGCGCTCAACCTCATCCGAGATCGCCGTCCCCTCGGCGAGCGAGGCGCTCGGCGCGCGACGCGTCTCGATGAGCAGATAGCCTTCGTCGAGCTTCGGCATGAACTCGGTGCCGAGGAATGGCACGGAACCCAGCGCAATGGCGAGGATGCCGAGCGCCGCAGCGACGACCAGTCGACGATGCCCTAAGGCCCACGTGAGCCCGCCGCCGTAGCGCCCACGGAGCCAGGTGAACCAGCGTGGCTCGTGCGCGTCAAGTGCAATAGGCGTATGCACGTTGGTGTGCGCGGATGTGGTGCTCTCAGAGGGTGACCCCGCCTTGACACGGCGCGCACGTGCGGCACGGGTGAACAGCAGGGATGACACCGCAGGCACGTACGTGAGTGCGAGCAGCAGCGAGCCCAGGATCGCCGCACACACCGTGAAGGCCATCGGGGTGAACATCTTGCCTTCGATGGTGCTGCCGCCGAGCGAGAAGATGGGGATGTAGACCGCCACGATGATCGCCACACCGAACACGATGGGCCGACCGACCTCGAAGGCGGCCTCGCGCAACACATCCTGTCGTTTGGCGGGCGTGGCGTCAGGCTCCATCCCTAAGCGACGCACGGCGTTCTCGACGAGGACGACGGCCGAGTCCACGAGGAGACCGAAATCCAGCGCGCCAAGCGACATCAGGTTGGCGGTGACGCCGAATCGCTTCATCGCGATGAATGCGATCAGCAGCGACAACGGGATGACGGACGCCGTGAGCAACGACGCGCGCGCGTTCCGCAGGAAGAGGAAGAGAATCGCCGTGACCAGCAGGGCCCCTTCGAGCAGGTTCCGGAACACGGTGTTCGTGGTGCGCTTGACCACGTCGGCCTGGGAGTAGAACGGTCGCACGCGCACGCCCTTGGGAAGCACACGCTGGATCTCGGCCAGGCGCGTCGTCACGCGGTCGATGACCTCGCGGCCGTTGGCGCCCTTGAGCAGCAGCACGACGGCCGACATCGCCTCGCCCTGCCCGTTGCGCGTGACCGCGCCAAACCGCGGAGCGCCGCCGATGGTCACCCGCGCGACATCGCGCACATACACCGGCGTCGCGTTGCGCGTGGCGATGACGACGTTGCCGATGTCGGTCGTATCTGCCACCCGGCCCAGGGCACGCAGGGTCAGGCGTTCGCCCCGGTCCTCGATGTAGCCCGCGCCGAAGTTCGCGTTGTTTCGCGCGAGCGCGGACTCGACATCCTCGAGCGTCAGGTCGTAGCCGGCCAGGCGCGCGGGATCGGCGTTTACATGGAACTGCTGTTCGAGCCCGCCCCACGCATTGACGCCAGCCACGCCTGGCACCGTGCGAAGCATCGGCGCGATGACATACTCCTGCACATTCGTCAGCTCGATCAGCGTGGCGGTGTCGCGTGCGCCCGAGGTAGCCTCGACCACATACTGGAACGCCTCGCCCATCGCCGTGGCAGGCGGGCCGAGCATCGCTTCGGCACCCTCGGGCAGCTGGGTCATCGCGTCCTGCATGCGCTGCTGCACCTGTGCGCGCGCGTCATACAGATCCACGGCATCGTCGAAGGTGACGGTGACGACCGACAGCCCCACTTTCGAGATCGAGCGGACGTCGCTGGTGCCCGGCAGGCCGAGCATCGCCACTTCCATCGGGTAGCTGACCTGCTGTTCGACCTCCACCGGCGAGAGTCCCGGCGACTCCGTCATCACCAGCACTTGATTCGGCGTTAGGTCCGGAAACGCATCGGTGTTGAGCGTGGCGAACGCCCACACGCCTGCGGCGGCGACCAGCAGGGTGGTGCCGACGACCGCGATCCGATGGCGCAAGGAGAAGGCGATGAGCGCGTTGATCCATCGGCCGAACGCACCGTCTGCATCGTGTGGACGCCCGGCTACTGGCCCAGTCGACTCGTCGGGCTCAGCCGCCGTTTGTGTCGGAGCAGTTTCTGGAGGCTGCATGCCGTCGCTCACATGTCGTCCATGTCGGGCATGCTGCCCTTCAGCAGCTGCGCTTTGACGGTGAACGCGCCGGCGACGACCACGACGTCACCAGCGGCTAGCCCCCGGGTCACCGCAATGCGGCCGGCGCTGCGGGCCCCAACGTCCACGGCACGCGCCGTGAAGGTCGCGCCGCCCTGGCCGTCGGGAGTCGCGATAAAGACCGAGGGCTTGCCGTTTACGAGTTGCACCGCCGCATCCGGCAACAACGCGGCGGCTGTCGGCGGCCCGCCAGCGACAACGACCTGCGCAAGCATCTCCGGCTTGAGACGGCCCGCAACCGCTGAGGTGATCACGGCGCGCACGGGTAGGGTCCGCGTGGTGGGATCAAGCCCCGCACCAACGGCGGTGACCCGGGCCGTGAAGTCCTCGCCAGCGAACGCGGGCACGCCGAAGTGCAGCGTCTCGCCGCGGCGAAACAGGCCTGCCATCGACTCTGGCGCATTGATCGTGAGCCAGAGGCTCGAGGCATCCGTCACTGTCACGAGCGGTGCGCCCACCTCCACCACCGTGCCCGGCACCGCGCTGCGCGTCAGGACCACGCCGGCGAGCGGCGAACGAAGCGCGATTTCACCCGACACATCGCCGCCGCTTCCGAGCTGGCTCGCAGTGCTGCGTGCTCGACGCGCTTCGGCCTCCGCCTGCACAAGCGTGGCCTGCGCGAGCGCCGCATCGGCGATGGCACGCTCGTAGTCTTGGCGCGGGATGGCCTTGAGCGTGAGCAGTCGCTCGGCGCGGTCGCGGGCACTGGCGGCATATGCCGCTTGTGCACGCGCCGACGACACGGCGGCGGCGGCCTTCGCGACATCGGACTGGGCCATCCCGGCTTCCGGGCTGACGAGCGTGGCGAGCACCTGGCCCCGCGTCACCCGGTCACCCGGGCTTACGCGCACCGCCACGATGCGGCCGCCGGCCGGCGCGCCCAGGCGAGCGGTGCGATCCTCGTTGGGCACCACTTGGCCCGGCACGGTGGCGGCTCCCGCGGCGGTGCCCATGACGGCCGCTTCCCATCGCACCTTCCCGCGCTGCACCTGCGCCGCCGTGAACGCGATAGCCGTCGTGGAGGCTTCGCCTTCTTCCCCTTCTTCGCCGCCTTCGCCACCCTCACCCGACTCGTCCTTCTCGCCGGCGGATTTGGATATGCCGGGCATGTTCTGCATCGAGTCGGCGTCCTTCTCGCCTGCCTCCTCCTTCGCGGGAGTGCTCGCACCGCTGCAGGCGCCGAGCGCGGCGGTCAGCAGAAGCAGGACGATACCCCGCGCACAGGACGGCAGGCGCCGCGCCAGACTCGTATTTGTGTCCATCATCGGGAGACGGGAGTGACAGTTGGGAGCATCGCACTGAGCTCGTCGCCTTGTGCGACGAGCAGTGCCAGCACGGCTTCGTGCTGGGCGTAGAGCGTGCGATAGTAGGTCACGCGCGCCTCAGCCCAGGCGCGCGCCGCATCGAGCACCTGCAGGAGCGACACGGCGCCTTCGCGATACGCGCCGAGCGCGATCATGCGCCCGGCGTCGGCGCGTGCGAGATACGCGACGGCGCCTGCCGAGTCATGCGCTGCGAGTAGGCCCGCGCGGATGCTCAGGATCTCGGCAGCCTCGCGCGCACCGATCCATTCGGCACGGGCGACCCGCGTTTGCGCACGAAGCTCGAAGTCCGCCGCGTCGCGTTCAGCGCGCGCACGCGCGGACGGGCCGCGATTGACGTCGATCAAGGGCAGCGGCAGCGTGAAGCCGGTGACCATCGACGTGGTCCCAGCCGTTTGCTTCACGCCGAACATCGCGCCCACATCGCGCAGGAGCATGCGCTGCTCGACGGCGATACCCGCGCGCGCGGCCGCCGCGCGTTCGCGTGCTGCGCGCAGGCTTGGCCGACGGGACACGACCGTCGTGTCGAAGAGCGCACCGAGCGCGCGGTCGGTCAGCCCGAGTCCGGTGGCTGCCGGGCGGACCATGGCGTCCGCGGGAGTACGCGTCGCGGGCGAGGAGACGCCAGGCATGCCGAGCGGCCGGTCGCTCAGCTCCACGGCCAGCGTCCGCACGGCGACGCCGCCGTCGGCGAGGTACGCCGACAGCTCGGCGCGGGCGCGGGCCAGTTCCGCGGCGTCCATGCCGGCGTCGGCGACCGCGCGATCCCGTTCCAACTGTGAGCGAATCAGATCGGCTTCGGCGGCCACGCCTTGTTGCACGCGGGTGGCGTTATATGCGACGAGGCTGTCCAGCCACTCCGCGAGATTCTGCGAGGCATTCGCACTCACCTGCGCGAGTGCCGTCCGGTAAAAGCTGCGTGCGGCATCGAGCGCCAGCAGCTGGCCGGTCGCCTGCGCGTCTGCCTCGGCGGCCCGCACGCTCGCATCGGCCTGCCGAACGCGCGCGCCACGCTGATAGAGCGGCGAGAGCGGCAGCGTCGCCGTGGTCATGTGCTCCGGCGACATGCCGAGCAGGGGGGCGCCGCCCGGAAAGCGGGTGTTTTCGCCCTGATACTGGAGGACCGGATTGCCCAAGGTCCCCGCGGCTGTGCGATCTCCTCGCGCCGCGCGCACGCGAGCCCTCGCCGCGTCAAGCGTCGGGTATCGCGCACGGACGCTGTCGAGGAGCTGCGCCAGGGTCACCGTTGGGCCGGGCTCCGTCGCCGGTACGCCGGGACGTGTTGGCGATTGTCCACCGGCGGGCTGCGCAAAGGAGGTGGCCAACGTCAGCACCGTCGCCATGCCGGCCCCCGCCAGCCGCCAGGACCGCCATGACCGGCACGGCGACAGGGAATCCCAAAAAAGCCGAGTCAGCACACGAGGAGCCCGAAGGCAGGAGAGGGGAGGCCGCGTCGGCGGGCAGAGGCCGGGGGTCGACGGCTCGTAGCGGAGCCTTGCGCGGCCTTGCCCGATCCAACCGCAGCGAGTACGTTCACTTGAACAGTCGTTCATACGTCAATCAAGCCTAGCATGACTGCCAAGACCACGCAAGCAACGCGCGCAACGACGCCGATCCCTCGTGTCCGGAAGACAGCGGCGCCGTCCCCGGCGGTGCGCGACACCTGCGAGATCGACTACGTCGATGAGGTTCGCGTGCAGCGCGCGCGGCAGGGGGTGCCGGATGCCGACGCGGTTGCCACGCTCGCTGAGACCTTCAAGATGCTCGGGGATCCCACGCGCCTTCGCATCGTCGCCGCGCTCGCCGCGCCGGACGTCGGGGAGCTCTGCGTGTGCGATCTCGCCACGCTGCTTGACGCGTCCGCATCCGCCGTCTCGCACTCGCTCCGTGCGCTTCGGCACCTGCGGCTCGTGCAGTTCCGGCGCCAAGGCAAGATCGCGTACTACCGCCTCGACGACGCGCACGTCACGCAAGTCATCCGCGAGGGTGTGCGGCACGTGAACGCCGCACGATCCGGCCACGAGTCAGCCAGCCGAGCGGGCTGACCCGCACTGAGTGAATGGGTTGGGGTCGCCGTCGGGGCCCCGCCCGTCTTCTGTCCACTTGAGAGACTCCATGACCTCCAGGACCACGCCGCCGACCCAGGCGACGGCACCGCGTTCCGCATCCGGCGATGACAAGGCGCCCCTGGCGCTGAGCGGCGCGACCAGCCACCTCGACGTGCGAGTCGCGAACCTGGATTGCGACAGCGATGCGAACCGCATCGGGCGAGCCCTGCGCGGTGCGCCGGGGGTGCACGACGTCTCGGTGTCGCCGAAGGCGGCACGTGTCGTCGTCGAGTTCGACCCGGCCGGGACGAGCGAGGAGCGGCTCCGTGCCACGCTGCAGGAGCTTGGGTTCGCACCGCAGGCCGCGATGACGATGGCCGAAACGCTAAAGCCCTGGAAGAACCCGAAGGTGTTGACGTCAGCCCTCTCAGGTCTGCTGCTGCTGGTCGGGTGGCTGATGAGTCGTGGCGGAGTCGCCGAGCCCGTGACGACGAGCGTGTACGTTGCCTCGCTGTTGATCGGTGGGTACTACTTCGGGCGCGAGGCGCTCGAGGACCTGGTGTTCGAGCGCGAGATCGGGATCGAGTTGCTCATGACCGTCGCGGCCATCGTGGCGACCGTGATGGGGGAGCCCCTCGAAGGCGCGATGCTCGCGTTCCTGTACTCGATGTCAGAGGCGGCCGAGGGGTACACCGAAGCCAAGACGCGTTCGGCCGTCCGCGCGCTCATGGAGCTCGCGCCCAAGACGGCCCTGGTCCGACGGGACACGCCAACGGGCCCGGTCGAGCGCACCATCCCGGTCGAAGAGGTCCGCGTCGGCGACGTGTTCATCGTGCGGCCGGGTGAGTCGATGCCCACCGACGGTGCGGTGATTGCGGGAAACTCCAGCGTCAATCAGGCGCCGGTCACGGGCGAGAGCGTCCCCGTGCTGAAGGGCGTGGGCGACCCCGTGTTCGCCGGTACGATCAACGGCGAAGGCTCGCTCGAAGCCCGTGCGACGAAGGCGTTCGCGGAGAACACCATCGCGCGGATCATTCACCTCGTCGAAGAAGCACACGAGCGGAAGGGCACCAGCGAGCGCTTCATCGAGCGGTTCGGCAAGCGGTACAGTCCGGCCGTGCTGGCGATTGGCGTGCTGATGGCAGTGCTGCCGCCACTGACCGCAGGTGCGGACTGGACGACGTGGATCACGCGCGCCACGGTCTTCATCGTCGCGGCCGCGCCATGCGCCCTCGTCATCTCCATCCCGATCACGCTCGTCGCGGCCCTGGGAACGGGCGCGCGTAATGGAGTGCTGATCAAAGGCGGCGTGTTCATCGAGGCGCTGGCCAAGGTGACGGTCGTCGCGCTCGACAAGACGGGGACGATCACGCACGGCGCGCCAGAGGTGACCGACGTCGTGATGCTGCCGGACGCGCCGCATGGCCAGGACAAGGTGCTCGCCATTGCCGCCGGCATCGAGTCGCGGAGCCAGCACCCGCTGGCGCGCGCGGTGATGGACTACAGCGCGAAGACGCAGGTCACGCCACGGGCGATCACCGAGTTCCGGTCGTTGACGGGCGCGGGTGCGGCGGCACGCGTCGAAGGCGCCGGGAACGGCGAGGTGTTCATCGGCAGCCCCGCGCTCTTCGAGCAGGAACTCAACGTATCGCTTGCCGCCGCGTCGGCGGAGATCGCGCACCTGCAGTCCAGCGGGAAAACCGTGATCGTCGTCGGCGCGGCGGACCGCGCGTGGGCGCTGATCGCCATTCGCGACAACGTGCGCGCGAACGCCGTGGCTGCGATCCGGACGCTCCACGAGGTTGGCGTCAAACAGGTAGTGATGCTCACCGGCGACAACCGGCGCACCGCCGAGGCGATAGCGCGGGAAGTCGGCATCGATGCGGTGTACGCCGATCTCAAGCCCGAGGACAAGTCACGCCTTATCCGCGAGTTCGCTGCCGGCAAGACGGGCGTCGCCATGATCGGTGATGGCGTGAACGATGCCGCGGCATTGGCCGAAGCCACGGTTGGCGTGGCAATGGGCGCAGCAGGAACCGATGTCGCGCTGGAGACGGCGGATGTCGTCCTGATGGCCGATGACCTGGAGAAGTTCGTGTATGCCATGCGGCTCGCGAAGCGCAACCAGCGAGTCGTGCAGCAGAACCTGGCGCTGTCAGTCGTGGTGATCCTCGTGCTCGTCACGGGGGCCGTGCTCGGCAAGTTCACGCTGCCGGTTGCCGTGATCGGCCACGAGCTGAGCGAGTTCATCGTGATTGCGAGCGGCCTGCGCATGCTGCGCTCGTAGGCCAGCGTGCACACCGCGACCATCGCCATGTCCATGCTGCGTCCTCAATCCCGACTGTTTTCATCCCGAACGGCGACCTGTCGCGACGACCATGTCGCGAGAACGTTTGGAGTAGTGGTGTCGATCCTATGCAACGGCGCGCGTGCGACGGCGAGTGAATGGCCGCGTGCTCGTTCCATTGCCGCAGTGCTGCTCGCGCTGCTGCTGCTCGCCGTGCCGCCAGTGGCGCGCACCGCGGCCGCGCAGGAGGCGCCCGGCCGACGCCTCGCGAATGTGGTGGGTGTGGCCGTCGAAGAGTATGGGAAGGCGGTCGATTCACGCGGCCGGCTCCTCTCCGACATCGAATACGCAGAGGCGGTCGACTTTCTTGCCGATGCACGCGGGATCGCGGGCCGACTCGGCGGTGCACGGGCCCCCGCCGTGCGGGCCCTCCTCGATTCGCTGAGGGATGCGGTGATCGCGACCCGCGAGCCAGCCACGGTGACCGCGCTGCATGCGCGCTTCGTCGAGGCGCTCGGTCCGGAAGGCGCACTCGAACTGCCGCGAGTGCCGCTCGATCTCGCGAGCGGCAAGCGGATCTACGCGCAGCAGTGCGCCTCGTGCCACGGCGCCGTAGGACTCGGTGACGGACCGGCGGCGCGCCAGGGGCCAGTCCCGGCGCCAGCCATCGGCACGGCGAAGGTCATGCACGACGTCTCGCCGGCGTTGACCTATCGGATCGTGTCCGTCGGCGTGCCGGGCACCACCATGCCGGGGTGGGCTGGCACGTTGTCCTCCGCGGAGCGATGGAACGTGGTGGCCTACGTGACCTCGCTACGCGCGAATGCGGCGGCGCTGGGCACCGGCGAAGGTGAGTTCGCGCAGCGCTGCACCGGCTGTCACGGCGTGGTCGGCGCATCCGACGGTCCACTCACGCCCACACTGAGTACGTTGCCGCCCGAAATCGGCAGCTTCGCGTGGCAGAGCGAGCGGAGTGATGCGGACCTCGCCCGCGTGATCCGCGAAGGCTTACCGGGACGGGCCATGCCGGCGCAGCGCGAGCTGACCAGCGATGAGGTGCGTGCGGTGGTGGCCTACGTGCGGACGCTCGCGGTCGACACGGCCCACCGAACAAATGGCGCGGCCACCGCGACGTCGGGAGACGGGGGCGATCCGCTTCCGCGCGCGCGCGAAACGGGACGTCGCGTGCTCGCGGCGCTCGACGCGGCGCTGGGCCAGGCGCGCCTTGGCCGGCGCCAGGAGGCGGGCGACCAAGCGTTTGATGCCTACATCGCCTTTGAGCCGCTGGAGACGGCCGCAGGCGCCCGCGACGCAGGCCTCGTCGCGGCCATGGAGCGCCGCTTCGCCGAGTTCAAGGGCGCGGTGCGCGCCGGTGATCTTCGGCAGGCGCAGCGCGCCCGCGACGCCATCGAGACCGGACTGCCCGCCATCGTCGCGCTGGCCCGGCCACCCGCGAGCGGATGGGGCGCGTTCTACCAGAGTTTCCTCATCATCCTGCGCGAGGGGTTCGAGGCGATCCTCGTCATCGGCGCGGTGGTGACGCTGCTGGTGAAGACGGGGCATCGGGAGCGGCTGCGCGCCGTGTGGACCGGGGTCGGCCTCGCGTTGCTTGCGAGTGCCGCGACGGCCGCGGTGCTGGCGACCGTGCTTCGCGCCATTCCTGCCAGTCGCGAGGTGATGGAAGGCGCGACCATGCTGGTCGCCGTCGCCGTGCTGTTTTCGATCAGCTACTGGTTGATCTCGCGCGCCGAGGCGGCGCGGTGGCAGTCGTTCATTCGTGACAAGGTCGACGCCGCGCTCGCGCACGGCGGGGGGGGCGCGCTCACGCTGGTCGCATTCCTCGCCGTCTATCGTGAAGGCGCGGAGACGGCGCTCTTCTTCCAGGCGCTGTTCCAGGACGGCGCCGACATCATGCTGCCGATCACGCTGGGTATCGCCGCCGGCAGTGTCGCGCTCGCGGTGATCTTCACGCTCTTCTACCGCTACGGAGTCCGCGTGCCGATGCGGCCGTTCTTCACGGTCACGAGCGCACTCCTGTACTACATGGCGTTCACGTTCATGGGCCGTGGCGTGCGCGAGTTGCAGGAGGGGGATGTGCTGCCGCTCCATGCCATCCCGGCGTTTCCGACGGTGGAGTTCCTAGGCGTCTATGGATCGTGGGAAGGCCTGCTGGCGCAGTTCGCGTTGCTCCTGCTCGCGCTCATCGCATTGGGTGTCACGTTCTGGCCGAAGCGCTCGGTCGTGCTGCCGGTCCTGCGTGCGGCGTTGCCCGACTCCACGTCGTTGGCGGTCGCCGCGGCGGGCGCGCCAAGCCTCGACGCCACCCGGCTGGTCTCGCTCGAGGCGGCGTTGCTCGAATTACAACGTCGTGTCGACGCACTCACACCCCGGACCGCGGCGGTCGAGGCGTCGTCGCCGACGGCGTCCGCGGCCGACGGGCCGTGCGCGCTGTGCGCAGCGGGAAGCGCGCAGGGGACCGAGGCCGATGTCGGCATGGCTCCGGCGGCCGGTGTGGGACAACGGAGCGTCGGTCGATGACGTGGCCCCAACGAGTAGGCCGATGATCCCTTTCGTGGAGCAGCCCGTGTTCAGCGTGGGCCCGTTGACGATTGCGGCGTTCGGGCTCCTGGTCAGCGCTTCCGTGTTCGTGGGCCTCACCCTGGGCCGCTGGCGGTTTCAGACGGTGGGGCTTGATGTCCGGCTCGGGGACCGGCTGGGCTGGTGGGTGTTGCTCGGGGGGTTCGCGGGCGCACACCTGTTCTCCGTCCTGTTCTACTTCCCCGAGAAGGTCGCGGCGAATCCGCTTGTGCTGTTCAAGGTGTGGGAGGACATCAGCTCGTTGGGCGGTCTCGTTGGTGGTGCCCTCGCGCTCTGGTGGTTCCTTCGCCGACATGGCAGCACCATGACGCGCCGCGAGCGGTGGGCCTACGTCGATGCCGTGGCCTTCGTGTTCCCCATCGCGCTCATGGTGGGCCGGCTGGCCTGCACGGCCGCCCACGATCATCCCGGGACGGTGACCCGCTTCCCGCTCGCGGTGAGTTTGGCGACGCCAGATGCGCGCGGGTTTATCACGGACGTGTATGCCGACGCCGGCCGCCTGCAGGAGTTGCCCTCGGACGCCGCGCTGGCCGCGCTCGGGTTTCATGACCTCGGGTGGTACGAGTTCCTGTACCTCGCCGCTGTCGTCGTGCCCGTGCTCTGGTGGCGCGTGGGCCGGACGGAGGGACTCGCGCGCACAGGCGCGCCTCGCGCGCTGATCGGCTTCATCCTGCTCTACATGCCCGTGCGCTTCATGCTCGACTTCCTTCGGGTGAGTGATGTCCGCTACGTCGGTCTCACCCCAGCGCAGTGGGCTGCGCTGGCCGCGCTTGGCGCAATGCCATTCCTGTGGCGGGCGGGGCGACATGCGTCAGACGATCAGCCCCTGGCACACACCGTCGAAGCGTCGGAGCCGACATGACAGCCTCGCGTCCAGCCAAGCACACCGCGTTCTGGGGCGCGTTGCTGCTGATCGTTGCCACCGATGCCGGCACGAAGTATCTGGCGCATACGCGCATCGCCGAGGGCGATACGATCCCGCTACTGGGTAATGCCGTTCGACTCACGCTGCTGTACAACCCGGGGGCGGCGTTCGGCGTGCAGCTGGGGGGCTACTCCCGGTGGATCTTCACGGTGCTGGCGTCGGGCATCCTGATCTGGCTCTTCGCGATGTACCGCGAGGCTCGGCTCGGTGACTGGGGCCGGGCACACGCACTGGGATTGGTCAGTGGGGGCGCGCTCGGCAACATCGTGAACCGCCTGTGGTCCGAGCGCGGAGTGGTGGACTGGATCGATGTCGGGGTCGGCAGTCATCGCTGGCCCGCGTTCAACGTGGCCGACATCGGGGTCAGTGTCGGCGCCTGCGTCCTGGCGGTCGTACTCTGGCGAGCCGACAGCGTGCGTGGCGCGGGGACGCAAGGGGGGCAGGCCACATGACCGGCGCGCCGGAGCGCGACCCCATCGGACGCGGCGATGCCCTGCGGCTGGTCGTCGACGCCTGGCGCGCGACCCGCGGTGGCCGCGCCGCGGTGCTGGCACGGCAGCGGGCGCGGCTCGCCGCGCAGATCGCGTTCGCACGCAGCGCCTCGCCCTACTATCGCGCGCACTATCGCGATGTGCGTCCGGCCGCTGACACGGTCGGCGTGCTGCCGGTGACGGACAAGCGCGCGCTGATGCACGACTTCGATGCGTGGGTTACCGACCCCGAGGTTCGGCATGCGGACCTGCGCCGGTTCGTCGAGCAACCGGGACTGGTTGGGACGCCGTTTCTCACGCGGTACACCGTGGCCACGACGTCGGGCACGACCGGACAGCGCGGCATCTTCCTGATCGACCGCCGGAGCCATGCGGTCACCAGCGCCATGATGGTACGCATGCTGCGCGACTGGCTGTCGGCCGCGGATCTCCTGCGCATCGCACGCCGCCGACGCCTCGCGATGATCAACGCCATGGGCGGGCACTTCGCCTCGGCGGTCGCGGCGACCAGGCTCACTCGCACCGGGACCAAGCGGGTGGCCGTGTACCCGGTCGACCTGCCGGTCCACGAGATCGTCGCGGGCCTCAACCGGTTCCAGCCGGCGGTGCTGGCGTCCTACGCGTCGATGGCCGCGCTGCTGGCGACGGAGCAGGAGGCCGGCCGCCTCGACCTCGATCCCGTCGTGGTCGTGCTGTCGGCCGAAGGCGTCCCGCTGCGCGAGCAGCGCCGGATCGCGACTGCGTTCGGCGCCACGGTCCGTGACAGCTATGCGGCGACTGAGTGTCCGTTCCTCAGCTATCGCTGCGCCGAAGGCTGGCTGCCCGTGAATAACGACTGGGTCATTGCCGAGCCGGTAGACGCAGACCGTCGGCCGGTCGCGCCGGGCACCCAATCGCACACGGTCTTGCTGACCAACCTGGCCAATCGCATCCAGCCCATCCTCCGCTACGACCTGGGCGACCGTGTGATCGAGCGAGAGGATCCCTGCCCATGCGGCAGCCCGCTTCAGGCGATTCGTGTCCAGGGGCGCACGGCGGACACCTTGATGCTCCCCACCGGCAATGGCGCGCACGTGCCGCTTCCCCCGCTGCTGCTGGCGGTGCTCCCAGAGCGTGTGGCGGGACTGGAGGCGGTGCAGGTTCTGCAGGCCGAGCCGGAAACGCTGCGGGTACGGGTGCGGATCAAGGACGGCGCAGCGGTCGAGCCCACCTGGGATCTGCTGGCCGCCGAGTTGGCGCATCTGCTTGAGGCACGCGGCGCCAGTGGCGTGCGCGTAGTGCGCGCACAGGAGCCGCCGGAACTCACGGTGGGCGGAAAGCTGCGCATCGTGATTCCCTTCGAGCCCCAGACTCCGACCTCATGAGCCGTCGTCGTACCACGATGCAACGGCGCCCCCACCGTCGGTGCGCCGGCTCACCCTGCGCGGAGGAGCCATGAGTCTTCGGCGGCATCTCGAGAATCTGCGCCGAGCCATCGGGAAGGGGGTGTTTCCAGAGCAGTTCTCGTGGCTGCTTGAGCTTCGGGCGCGCCGGCTGCTGCTCTCGCCGGCACGACTTGCAGCGCGCATGCCCGTAGAGCCGCACCTCTCGGTCTTGGAGGTGGGCGCGGGCTCGGGGTTCTACAGCATCGACGTAGCGCGGCGGCTCACCCGGGGGCGTCTCTCGTTGGTGGACGTTCAGCCGGGCATGCTGCAGCGGTGCAGAGCGAAGGCCGCCGCGGCCGGGCTCACGAATGTCGCGTTCGTGGTGTCGGATGCGGCCGCGCTGCCCTTCGCCAGCGCGGCGTTCGATCTCGTGTACCTCGTCGCGGTGCTCGGCGAGATAAGGGACGCGGATGCGGCCATCGCCGAGGTGCGGCGGGTCTTGCGCCCGGCGGGGGTGCTCTCGGTGAGCGAGCACCTGCCGGATCCCGATTTCACGACGCGCACCACGCTGCGATCCCGACTGCATCGATGTGGCTTCTCGCCGATTGGCGACGAGGGCCCGTGGTGGGCGTACACGTCGACGTTCTGCCTGCGCCCGCAGCCCGGGGCCGCGAGTGAGTAACGGCCGAACTATGCCCGCTGATGTTGGCGCAGGCCGTCGAGGATTACTCTGGAAACAGGCGACCGTTCGAGGGAGTAATAGGCAATCTTGCGGGCCCGCCGGCACTGCACGAGACGAAGCAGGGGGAGCGAGGTGGGGCAACTGGGCCTACGGGCGGCAAGGCGCAAGCGGGTCGATAGTCACCGCGCCGTTTCCTGGAGATGTTCGAGGCCCTGGGCCACCATCTGGCCGACCTGCCCATCGTCGAGCGCGTAGTACGCGATCTTCCCGCGCTTTCGGTAGCGCACGAGCCGCAACTGCCGCAGCGTGCGGAGCGAGTGGGACACCGCCGACTCAGAAACGTCGACGAGCGTCGCCAAGTCGCAGACGCACAGTTCCTCGAGCGCAAGCGCGGTCAGGATGCGGAGGCGGGTCGGGTCACCCAACGCCTTGAAGGTCTCGGCCAGCGTGGCTAATGCAGCGGCCGGCTCCGCGAGGGCGCGTACACGGGCGACCTTCGCGTGGTCGACGCAACGGATGTCACAGCGGTCGTCCTCGGCGTACGGTTGGACACCCGACGTTGACGCGGCGGGCGGAGTGGCCGTCTTGCGTGCCTTCGACCGGGGCGCCGCCTTCTCTGAACTAGCAGACCTTGGGTCACGGGTGGGACGTGTTGCCGAGCGTCCGAGACGTGGGGTCATCGCGAAATCTGAAGGCTTGGAGCGGCGAACATGGGAACCCGAGGGACTCGGTGCACCCTCGGGTCGATCTGCGCCTTGCGGCCCCCCCTGCAGGCCTGCTAGGTTGCTAGTACGTCTGAACGGGCTTCAGTTAACTTATGGCGTTGCGAGGGGCGTCGCAAGGCGTCCCTGAGCGGAGGAGTCGGCAGCACGCGTCCTTCGCGCTCTTGCGATTCGCCACGTTACTGCCAACACTTCGTTCTGCACGCAAGTGCACACGCGCTCGGACACGCGCTCGGACACGCGCTCGGACACGCGCTCATCGTTCGTCCACGGGACTCCATCGCTTTCATGGCTCGTCGCTGCTTCGCCCTCGTCCTCGCGCTGTGCTTCGGCCTGTTTTGGGCCGAGGCGCTAATCGCGGACGTGCACGATGGCGATGCGCCGGCGAGTGAACAGACGCGCTACAGCGGCGCATCGGACGCAAGTCCGCGTACCGGCGCGCCGGCGACGACCGTGCCCGCCGCGGATCTTCACACGCATTCTGACGACGAGGCCCCGCCTCCGGCCTCGGGGCACTCCATCCACGCCTGTCACAGTGGCCACGCCCATGTTGGCTTGACCGCCATGGGCGTCGACCTGGAGCGTCCTGCTTCGGAGCACGTGGCCGTGCTCGCCTCCCGGGCCCTGCCGCCCGCGGACGCCCAGCGCGAGCCTCATCTGCGGCCGCCTATCGTCTAGGGCCCCGCCGGCCGTGTCGCAGCCAAGCCTCGTCGGCTTGTGAGTGGCGCACGCGCATCGGCCCGTGGTCGTAATCGCCGAGCGGAATCTCCCTCGGCGCCCCCACATCTCGATCTCGCGTTCCGCGTGTCACGCTTGCGTGTCGCGTGTTCGTGGGTGCCTCGACCCGACGCGCGCCGCCGCGGCCTCGCCTTCTAGGCGTCCGTGCGGCCCGCTGCGGGCGACGCACGCACGCCGGGGTCGAATTCCCGAGGCGTTCCTCTGTGCGTGTGTTCTCTTGGCCACCGGTCCGCGCCATCGCGCGGGCCCTGCGTGGTCGGCCGCGTTCGTCGCGGCCGTCTCTATCAGTCTCCCGGCAGCTGAAGGCTTGGGCGACCCCTCCATCGGGGCGCGCATTGGGCCTGTTCGCCGTGGTCGGCACGTCGGCACTGCTGGCAGCCGCCCCGACCCTCGCGGCCCAGGCCTCCCCCGGTTCCCCGGGGCCCGGCGATTCGCTCGTGCTCACGGTGAACGCGGCGCGCCGTCTGGCGCTCACCCAGAACCCGACGCTGCTCGCGTCTCGCCAGGACACGGCCATCGCTCGGGGCGGGCTCCAGCAGGCGCGGCTCCTCCGCTTCAACCCGGATTTCTCGGCCGTCGCGCCCGGGCCTGGCTTCGGTGGGAGCCGCAATGCCTCCGAGTTCACGCTGATGCAGGAGCTCGAGGTCGCTGGGCAACGCGGCCTGCGGATCGACGCCGCACGCTTCGGTCTCACGAGAGCCACGGCCGCCGTGGCCAACGCCTCGCGGCTGACGCTCACCGACGCGAGCATCGCCTTCTACCGCGCCCTGTCGGCCCAGCGCCGCCTGCAGGTAACCCGCGAGGTGCTGGAACTCACCGAGCGCCTGCTGGGAGCGGTCCGCACCCAGCTCCGCGAGGGGGAGATCAGCATCCTCGAAGCAAACCTGGCCGAAATCGAGTTTGGCCGGGCCCAAGCCCGCGTGCTCTCGGCGCAGCGCGACGCCACGAGCGCGTCGCTAGACCTGGCGCGCCTCATCGGGGTGGGTCCCAGCGTGGCGTTGCGCCTGGAGGATCCCGCGGCTGCCATGCCTGTCCTGCCGGATTCGGCCCGCCCAGCAGCGCCGGCCGCGCCGGCCGGCCCCGTGGTGGCGCTGCCGCCCTTGGACATCGATTCACTCACGGCGCTGGCGCTCGCGCGGCGCCCGGACTTGGCGGCGACGGTCACCGGGGTGCGTGAAACGGAGACGCTAGTCGCGCTGTCACGCCGGGAGGCACTGCCAAACCTCCGGTTCGGCGTGCTCGCCGAACGCAATCCGGGCGAGAATCGCACCCGGATCGGTCCGGCCGTCGGCCTCAGTCTGCCGTTCTTCAATCGGTCGCAGGGGCTCGTGACGCAACGCCGCGCGGAGGCACGCCAAGCGCTCTTCCTGCGCGACGCGGCCCGGCTGCAGGTACGCACCGACATCGCGACCACGGTGCGCGCCCTGATGGCCGCGAACGCGGAGGTCGCCGTCTTCGAGGCCTCCGTCCGGCAGCCCGCCCGCGCCAACAGCGCCCTGCTCGAAGCCGCATTCCGTGCTGGCAAAATCGCGCTCCCGACGCTGCTGCTGCTCCGCAACCAGCTCCTAGACGCCGAACTCGGCTACTGGCAGGCGTGGTTCGCCCGTCAGGAAGCCCTGACCCTCCTTGACGCTGCCTCCGGCGCGCTCACGCCGCCGACGGATGACGGCGCTTCCTCTGCCAACTCCGCCCGATGATCGCCTCACGCCTGTCCCCTCGGTGGCGTTCGACCGAACGCCACGTTGCACCGATCTCACGTACCGAGCCCTCCACCCTCGGGCGGCTGTGGGTGTGTCTGCCGTTGGTGATGACCGTCTTCCTCAGCGGCTGCGGCAAAGAGGCCGCCCCCACCGGTGATGCGGAAGGCGCATCGGCGACCGCCGAAGCGTCAGGCGCCGCCGCGAAGGAAGAGCACGGGGCCTCAGAGGTCGTGGTCCTCGACACGGCGGGCATCCGGCTCGCCGGGATCCAGCTCGACACTGCAAGCACCATCACCACGAGCGGACTCGCCGTCACGGGCACCATCACGTATGACGCCAACCGCGTGAGCCATATCGGCGCGCGCACCGAGGGTCGCGTGGTGTCGCTCCGCGTGCCCTTGGGCGCCCGGGTCGGCGCCGGCCAGACGCTGGCGCTGCTGGAAAGTCCCGCGGTGGGACAGATCCGCGCGCAGGAGCGCGAAGCGGAGGAGCTGCGCGGCATCGCGCGAGAGAACTTCGCGCGCGAGCAGCGGCTCGCCGCGCAGGGCATCTCGAGCCGCAAGGAGCTGCTGGATGCCGAAGCGGAGCTCCGGCGCACCGAAGCGGCGCTGCGCAGCGCGGAGGCGCAGCTCGCCGCGCTCGGCGCAGGCCATGGCAGCGGCGGGCAGTTCGGGCTGACCGCGCCGTTCGCTGGCATCGTCGTCGCACGTGACGCGAGCATCGGCGAGATGGCCAGCCCCACCGATACGCTCTTCACGGTGGCGGACCTGTCGCGCGTGTGGATCGAGCTCAATGTGTTCGAGCGCGATCTGGCTCGGGTCCGCGTGGGGCAGTCGGTCGGCGTCAGTGTGACCGCGTATCCAGGGCGCACCTTCCCGGGACGCATCGTGTACCTCGGGGCCGCGCTCGACCCTGAAAGCCGCACGGTGCCTGCGCGCGTCGAGATTCCGAACGGGGACCGCGCGCTCAAGCCCGGCATGTTCGCGAGCGCGAGTATCCAGGTGAGCGAGGGCGGCGCGCCGGTCGTCGTGGTCTCGAAGGACGCCGTGCAGGAGGTCGAGGGCAAGTCCGTCGTCTTCGTGCCGGGCACGAAGCCCGGCGAGTTTCGCACGGTCGCGGTGGAGGTCGGTGAGCCTGTGGGCAACAATCGCGTGACGATTCTGTCGGGGCTCACCGCCGGCGCACGCGTCGTGGTCGCCGGCGCGTTCGCGTTGCGCTCCGAACTCGCCAAGAGCGAGATCGGCGAAGGCGGGCACTGACCGCTATGCGACCCCTCATTGGATTCGTACTGAAGCAACGCCTGCTCGTCCTCGCGGCGACGGCGCTGTTGATCGGCGTCGGCGTGTGGTCCGCCATGCGGCTGCCCATCGATGCCGTCCCCGACGTGACGAACGTGCAGGTGCAGGTGAACACCAACGCGGCCGCGCTCTCGCCGCTTGAAGTGGAGCGGCAGATTACGCTCCCGCTCGAGCTGGCGATGTTTGGCCTGCCAGAGCTCGAGGAGATGCGCTCGATCTCCAAGTTCGGGCTCTCGCAGGTCACGGTCGTGTTCCGCGAAGGGACGGATCTCTACTTCGCGCGCCAGCAGGTGCAGGAACGGCTCCAGCAGGCCCGCGAGGAAATTCCGGAGGGCCTGGGCACGCCCGAGATGGGCCCCATTTCTACGGGCTTGGGAGAGGTCTTCCAGTACACCATCGACGCCAAGGACACGACCGGTCTCGATCCGACCGAGCTCCGCACGTTGCAGGACTGGGTCGTCGCGCCGCAGCTGCGCGGCGTGCCGGGTGTGGCCGAGGTCAACGCGTTCGGCGGCTTCGAGAAGCAGTACCAGGTACTGGTGCGCCCTGAGGCCCTGATCCAGTACAACCTGTCGTTGCCCCAGGTGTTCGACGCCATCGCGGCGAACAACCAGAACGCGGGCGGCGGCTACATCACGCAGGGCGCCGAGCAGCTCGTGATCCGTGGCGTGGGGCAGGTCCAGGACCTCGATCAGATCCGCAACATCGTCATCACCAGCCGCGGCGGCACGCCAGTGCGCGTCACCGACATCGCCGACGTCGTGATTGGCTCGACGTTGCGGCAGGGCGCCGTCACGAAAGACGGTCGCGGCGAGGTGGTGACAGGCATCGTGATGATGCGCATGGGCTCCAACGCGCGCACCGTCGTCGATGCCGTGAAGGAGCGCTTTGCGGTTGCGGCGCGCAGTCTGCCGGCGGGCGTGACGATGCGCGCATTCTATGACCGCACGGAGCTCGTCGACCGCACCATCGCCACGGTCGAGAAGAATCTCGTGGAAGGCGCGGTCCTGGTGATCGTCGTGCTCTTTGTCCTCCTCGGCAACTTCCGCGCAGCGCTGATCGTGGCGCTGGCGATTCCGCTGTCGATGCTGTTCGCCGTGAGTCTCATGGTCAAGGCGGGGATCGCGGGCAGCCTGATGAGTCTCGGCGCCATCGACTTCGGCCTCGTGGTCGACGGCTCGGTCGTGATGGTGGAGAACAGCATGCGCCGCCTCGGCCACCGCAAGCCGGGCGAAGGGTTCTTCCAGACCGTGCTCGATGCCTGTGCCGAGGTGGGCCGCCCGATCCTGTTCGGGGTCGGCATCATCATCGTGGTCTACCTGCCCATCCTCACGCTCGAGGGCGTCGAAGGCAAGATGTTCAAGCCGATGGCGCTCACGGTGGTGTTTGCGCTGGTCGGCTCGCTCCTCCTGACGTTCCTGCTCACCCCCGTGCTCATCTCGCTCTTCCTGCGCGGGAAAATCGAGGAAAAGGATGTGTGGCTGGTGCGCAAGGCGAAGGCGCGCTATGTGCCCGCGCTCGAATGGACGCTCGCGAATACGCGGAAGGTGCTCATTGGGTCGGCCCTCGCCGTCGCGGCCGCCGTAGCCGCCGTGCCGTTCCTGGGTTCCGAATTCATTCCGCGCCTCGACGAAGGCTCGTTTGCGCTGCAAGTGCTCCGGCTGCCCAGCATCTCGCTCGAAGAGTCGGTGCGGCAGACCACGCAGCTCGAGAAAGTGCTGCTCTCGGAGTTTCCCGACGAGGTGGCGGACGTCGTGGCCAAGACCGGCCGGCCCGAGATTGCGACCGACCCGATGGGCGTCAACATCAGCGACATCTTCGTGCTGCTCAAACCGCACGACGCATGGAGGCGCGCCACGTCCAAAGCCGAACTGGAAACGAAGATGTCGGTGGCCCTGAGCAAAATTCCGGGCCTAGTTTACAGCTTCAGCCAGCCCATCGAACTGCGCGTGAATGAGCTCATCGCCGGCGTGCGCTCCGACCTCGCCATCAAGATCTACGGCGATGATCTGCCCAAGCTGAGCGACGCCGCGAACCAGGTGGTGGCCGCGGTCTCCAAGATCGAGGGCGCCACGGGCTTCAAGGCGCAACAGCTTGAAGGCCTGCCGCAGCTCGAGGTGACCGTGCTGCCGGAGCAGTTGGCTCGGTACGGCATCAACGCGTCCGACGTCATGCAGGTGGTGGAAGCCATCGGCGGGGCGCAGGTGTCGCGGATCCTGGAAGGCCAGCGACGATTCGCGTTGACGGTGCGGTTTCCGGAGAGCGTGCGGCGGGATCCGCAGTCCATCAGCGCCATTCTTGTCAGCGCGCCCGACGGGCAGCGCGTGCCGCTCGGCACGTTGGCGCGTGTGGCCGAGGTGGATGGGCCGGCCGAGCTGAGTCACGAAAATGGTTCGCGGCTCGTGATCATCGAGGGCAACGTGCGCGGCCGCGACATCGGCGGATTCGTGGCCGAAGTCCGCACGCTCTTCGAGAACGGCACGATCACGCTTCCCATTGGCTATCGCCCCGAGTTCGGCGGCCAGTTTGAGAATCTGGAGCGCGCGTCGAAGCGCCTGATGCTGGTCGTGCCGCTGTCACTGCTGCTGATCTTTCTGCTGCTGTTCGCGACCTTCAACTCGCTGCGACAGGCCGCGCTGGTATTCACCGGCATTCCGCTCGCCACCGTGGGTGGCGTGATCGCGCTGCTGCTGCGCGGCATGCCGTTCAGCATCTCAGCGGGCGTGGGGTTCATCGCGTTGTTCGGCGTGGCCGTGCTGAACGGAGTCGTCATGGTCTCCTACATCAACGAGCTCCGGCAGCACGGCCATCCACTCGAGCGGGCAATCCGCGAGGGCGGCGTCACGCGGCTCCGGCCCGTGTTGATGACGGCGCTCGTCGCGAGCCTCGGGTTCATCCCGATGGCTATCTCGACCGGCGCGGGCGCCGAGGTGCAGCAGCCCTTGGCGACGGTCGTCATCGGTGGCCTCGTGACCAGCACGCTGCTCACGCTGCTCGTCTTGCCGCTGTTGTACCTGCTGTTCGAGCGAAAGCAGGCCGCGCGGGAAGCGGCCGAGGACGACCGCGCGTCCGCACCCGTCGCGGACGGCCACCATCCGTCGCACACGCCGTTGCTTGGGGGTGCCTGATGCAGATGATCATCGCGTACGTGCAGTCCTTCATGGCGAAGGATGTGGTGCACGCCCTCCATCAGGTGGAGGGCGTGACGGGCGCCACCTTCACGGAAGTGCGCGGCTTCGGCAGCGCCCGCCGGAACGACACTCCGGTCCCAGAGGTGATCTACGGGACCGCCGAGAAGACCCGCGTCGAAGTCGTCGTGCGCAACAGTCTCGTCACGGCCGTGATCGAGGCGATCCGGACCTCGGCGCGCACCGGCCAGCGCGGCGACGGCAAGATCTTCGTCTTGCCCGTCTCGCGTGGCGTCAAGATCGCGACTGGCGCTGAGGCGGCCGGAGACGAGGCCCTGTGAGCACGACTGTGCCTCCGGGGGTAGTGGACGCCACAGGAGCAGGGCCAGCAACGCCCGCCGGCCGCAACGCGGGCCGGCTGCGCATCGTCTTCCTGCTCACTGGCACCTACCTCGTCGCAGAGGTCATCGGCGGTGTCCTCACGGGCAGTCTCGCGTTGCTCGCCGATGCGGGACACATGCTCACCGATGTCGCCGGTGTCGGGCTCGCGCTGTATTCGATTCGCTTGGCGCAGCGCGCGCCGACGCCGTCGCGCAGCTACGGCTACTACCGCGCCGAGATTCTGGCCGCGCTCGCGAACGCGTCGGTGCTCATCGTGGTGTCGCTCTACATCCTGTACGAAGCGTACCAGCGCTTTCGCCAGCCGCCGGCGGTCGAGAGCGGGACCATGCTGGTCGTTGCGGGCATCGGCCTCGTCGTGAATTTGGTCGGCATGCTGCTCCTTCGGCCTGCGGCGTCCGAGAGTCTCAACATGAAAGGGGCGTACTTCGAGGTGCTCTCCGACATGCTGACGTCGCTCGGCGTGATCGCCGCGGGCCTCATCATGATGACGACCGGGTGGTACTACGCCGATCCGTTGGTGTCGGCAGGGATCGGGTTGCTGATCCTCCCGCGGACGTGGCGGCTCCTGCGCGAAGCGGTGGGTGTCCTGCTCGAGGGCACGCCCACCGATGTCGATGTCGGCGCCTTGCGTCAGACCGTGCTCGACACGCCCGGCGTGCAAGGCGTGCACGACCTCCATGTGTGGTCGCTCACCAGCGGGAGCAACGCGATGAGCGCGCATGTCGTGTGCGCCGCCGGCGCCGATCCATCGGCGCTCCTGCGGGCCGTCGAAGCGCGCGTGCGTCGATGCAACGTGCACCACACCACCCTGCAAGTCGAGGCGCCCGACGCCTTCGAGTGGATCACCCATGCATAAGCACGACGACGCGCGGCAGTATCCCGCGCAACTGCATTTTCCGCTGCGCGGGCTTGCCGGCGAGGGCGCCGAGGCGGCGATCCGCGCCTCGCTGGATGGCATGGCGGGCGTGCTCGCCATTCATGTCTCCGCAGCGCAGGCGGTGGCGGAGGTGACCTATGATCTCGCGGTGGTCTCGCCCGAAGCGCTTCGCGCGCGCTTGCAGACGGCCGGCGTCAAGCAGCCGAAACACACGGCGGACACTCTCGGTGCCGAGAGCGGAGACGCACCTGCATCCCGCCCTGCCGCGGGCGGTGGCGAGGTCAATGGTGGCGGGAGGACGCCGTGAGATCCGCGCGGCCCGCCGTACCGGGCGGGACCCGTGTCTCGTGGCGGCGGCGGGGTCAGGCACCGGTGCTCGGGCTCGTGCTGACTGTGCTGCAGGGGTGTCAAGCCGATCCCGGGTACGGCGGACGCTCCAGCGCCGAATGGGCGGGCCAGCTTCAGGACGCGCCCGCGCGCGAGCGCGAAGAGGCGGCGCGGGCCCTCGGGGCCGTGCTGTCGTTGAACCCACGGCTCACGGCGCCGACCACAGCACTGATCGCCGCGCTGTCTGACACCGTCGATGCCGTACGCATCGCGGCCGCGCAGGCGCTCGCCCAACCGGGCGTCCGCGTCAAGGCCGTGACCGGGGGCGCGCTTGGCGCGATGCTCGCTGATTCGTCGCATGCCGCCGTGCGCATCCAGGCGGTGCGTGCCCTTGGGGTGCTCGCGAGCAATGCGGTGGACACTGTCGCTCGGCGCGCGTTGGTGCGCGCGATCCTCCCGCTACATCGGGATCCAGACGCGACGGTTCGCGCGACGGTGGCAGCGACACTCACCGAGGCGCTGACCGAAACGCTCGCGCGGACGCAGGCCCCCGGCGCGCGGCTGGAGATTGACGCCGTGCTCGAGGGCTTGGCGCGCGACACGATGCACGCGCCGCGGGCCGCGGCGCTCGCTGGCCTTGCGCTCGCGATGGCGGCGCGCGTGGTGCCCGCGTTCACCCAGGCTGCACGTGATTCCTCGCCTGCAGTTCGGGCCCTCGCGGCGGGGGCGCTGGGACGTGTCACGAATGACGCGGCGGTGGGCAACGCGGCGATGGCGAGCCTCCTCGCACTCGTGACCGACCGCGCGCCCGCGGTCCGCTTCGCGGCGGTGCAGGCCCTCGGGACCCGCACCGCATCGTACGCGCCCGCGGTTGATGCGGCGCTCCGCGTGGCAAGCCGCGATACGAATGTGCTCGTGCAGCTCGAGGCCCTGCACGCCTTGAATCGCTTCCACGCTCGTGGAGGAAAGGATCCGGCCGCTCCCGAGCCGACGCACGCGGAACGCTGCGCGCAGCTCCCACCGAGGACGCGCGGATGCTGAGACCTCGCGCCGGCACAGAGCACACTCGACGCGCGGCGGAGTCCACGCGTGTGGGGGGTGACGAGCGTCACCCCATGTGGGGCCACGTGCTGGGCCACTTGCCGTCCGCGGTTCTGCGACGGACCACCGAATTCACGAGACACAAGGACGTTGCATGCAACACGTGACACGCATGGATATTCCCCTTCTGCTGCCGGACGTGCCGGACGCGCGCGACCGGTGTGTGGCCCGCCTGACGCAGCTGCTGGGGCAGCGCGATGGCGTGGTGCGCGTGCACGTCATGCTGCCCGGGGACGTAGAGCCGGAGACCGCGTCCGCCGTCATAGTGGCGGGTGCGTCGTCCTCGTCATCCTCATCGACCCGGACAGCCACGGGCCGCGAGCCGCGCACGGTGGACACGCCGGTACTGTGCCTCCACTACGATCCCGCCCGGGTTACGCTGAACGCGGTGACCGCGCTCGCCCGCGCCGCCGGTGCGGAGGTGACCGGCCAGTTCGCGCACTTGCTCGTGCCCATCCGCGCGATCACTAGCGAAGACGACGCGCAACGCATCGAATCAGTGCTGTCGGACACGCCCGGCATCACGCACGTGTCGGTGAGTTTGGCCGGTCAGGTGGTGCGCGTGGAATACGACCGCGGGCAAACCACCCCGTCGGCGATTGGCGAGCAGCTGCGCGGGGCCGGCGCCGCGCCCGACCTCAGTGCGTTGCTGCCAGGCGTGTCGGCGCGCAACTCCAGCGCTGATGGGCGAGCGCCCGCGTCGGCGCAGGCGCGGCCTGCGTCGACGGGGCCCACCGCCCGTGACGTCGACGGCGGTGACCGAGCGGGCAGCAATGGCGCTCGCGATGCCGTCGCGGACGAGACGCTGCGCAGCGTACCGACGCCAGCGGCAGCTGGTACACGTCCGATGGCAAGCGGCGCGGCTTCGGCCAACGGCGATGCGCCGACCGCGGCCCCGGAGCTCACACAGGACCGAGGGGACGACGATCACGGTGCGGATGTCGGCGAGGATGCCGCCTCGGACGGCGCCCCACGTGGCTGGTACGCGCGGAACCGCGAGCTCGCATGGAGCCTGGCGTCAGGCGTCTTCCTGCTGGGCGGATGGTTGCTCGAGCGCTCGCAGGCGGCCGCCCCCGGCGTGTCGCTGGCGCTCTTCATCGCGGCGTACGTGTTCGGCGCGCGCGACAACGTCGGGCATTTTCTGCGCGACCTGCGGCGCGGCAAGTTCCACTTCAACATCGACCTGCTGATGGTCGTGGCCGCGGCTGGCGCCGCGGCGTTGGGGGAGTGGGCCGAAGGCGCATTGCTGCTCTTCCTGTTCAGTCTTGGGCATGCGCTCGAGCACTATGCGCTCGGCCGGGCACGGAACGCGATCAAGGCGCTCGGCACGCTGGCGCCTTCCAAGGCGACGGTGCTGCGTGAGGAGAACGGGGTGCAGCGCGAAGTCACGCTGCCGATTGCCGACGTGAAGCCGGGCGATCAGGTCGTGGTGAAACCCGCGGAACGGGTGCCCGTCGACGGGACGGTGCGCGAGGGCCGCTCCGGGGTGAACCAGGCGCCCATCACGGGCGAGAGCGTGCCGGTCGATAAGGCGCCGGGCGATCCGGTCTTCGCCGGCACGGTGAACGGGGAAGGGGCACTCGTCATCGACGTGACCGCCGCCATCGGCGACCGCACGCTCGACCGGGTCATCAAGCTCGTGTCTGAGGCGCAGACGCAGAAGGCACCGACGCAGCAGTTTACCGAGCGCTTCGCTCGCATCTTTGTGCCGGTTGTGTTGATCGGCGACGTGCTCCTCATCGTCGTCCCGCCACTCCTGGGGCTCCTCACGTGGCCTGAGGCGTTCGCACGGGCGATGGCCGTCCTCGTCGCCGCGAGTCCCTGCGCCTTGGCCTTGGGCACCCCCGCGGCGGTGCTGTCGGGTATCGCGCAGGCTGCGCGCAACGGCGTGTTGATCAAGGGCGGCGCGTATCTCGAGTCCCTGGGATCCATTCGCTCGCTGGCGCTCGACAAGACCGGCACGATTACCGTCGGCGAACCATCGGTGACGGACATCGTCCCGATGGCGGGCGTCGATGAGACGCTGCTCCTCGGCAACGCGGCCGCGGTGGAGCAGCGGTCACAGCACCCGCTCGCAAAGGCCGTTGTGCGCGCGGCAGAGACGCGCAAGCTCGCGTTGCCCGATGCCGGCGAGCTGCAATCCATTACGGCGCGCGGCGTCCGCGCGCCGGTGGGCGGCGCGCCGGTGGAGATTGGCCGCGCGCTGCTGTTCGAGGACGCCGGTGTGGTCGTGCCGCAGGACGTGCGCGATGCGGTCACGCGCCTGGAGCAAGCGGGCCGCAGCACGATGATCGTTCGACGCGTCGGTCACACGCCCGAATTCCTTGGCGTGTTGGGCCTCGCCGACGAACCGCGCGCGAATGCGCGCGACACGCTGGTCGCGCTCCGCGCGGCCGGCATTCAGCGCATCATCATGCTGACCGGCGACAATGCGGGTGTCGGCAATGCGGTGGGCACGGCGGTCGGTGTGGACCAGGTGCGCGCTGGTCTGCTGCCCGAAGACAAGGTGACGGCCATTCGCGAGCTCGCGGCCCAAGGGCCGGTAGCCATGGTGGGCGACGGCGTGAACGACGCACCGGCGCTTGCGCATGCGACCGTGGGCATTGCGATGGGCGGCGCGGGAACCGCCGCGGCGCTCGAGACGGCCGACGTCGCGCTCATGGGGGACGATCTTGGCCGCCTGCCCTTCGCCATCGGACTCTCCCGGGCCGCGCGGCGTGTCATTCGCCAGAATCTGTACGTCTCGCTCGGCGTGATCGCGGGGCTCGTCGTCGTGACGGTGACCGGCGTCGCGGGCATCGGCCCGGCCGTCATCGCGCACGAAGGCAGCACACTGATCGTGATCGCGAACGCGCTTCGCTTGCTGCGCTATCGGGGGCCGGTATGAGCTGCCGACGGGACGTGCGTGCCCAGGCATGCGCAGGGCGGGGACAGGGGCGCACGCGAGCGCCGTTCTCGCGCCCGGTAACCGCGCGCCCGGTGACCGCGCGCACGCTGACCGCGCGCACGCTGACCGCGCGCACGCTGACCGCGCGCACGCTGACCGCGCGCACGCTGACCGCGCGCACGCTGACCGCGCGCACGCTGACCGCGCGCTGGACGATGCTCGCCGTGCTCGCGTCGGTCGCCGTAACGGGATGCGGCACGCGATGGCCACGCGCGGGGAGCGAGGCCGCGACGCGGCGCTGGCCGGCGACGCTCATCGGGGAGTGGAGCGCCCCACAGCGGCTGGCGCCCGGCCGCACTGCACCGGACTCGGTAGTGTGGGCCCTGGGGGCCCAGGGGGTTATGCATCGGGTCGAGGTGCGTGTGCGAAACCCCGCGAGCCCGCGGTCGCTGTCCAGCGGACGCCTCTGGTGGTGGATCGAGGACGCGCCCGGAGGAACGTCGACCGCGGACCCGGGCCGGGCCGGGCGCACCACCGTGCTCTGCGTAAGTCAGCAACCAGGGCGCAATCGCGAATGCGGCTATGTCACGCTCGACTCGACCGGCGGGACGGATCGCACACATCTGCGCCTGACGTGGACCGGGAAGACCTTCCCGACACAGCGCTGGTCCTTCGTCGGCCGCCAGGGTCGCTGACATGCGCGCTCGACCACATGCACACCCATGCACGATGGACGATCTGCGCCGGCGCCGCGCCGTGGGCCGAGCGCGCGGACGCGCGCGCACACTTATCCCGTCTGTGGAGCGCACATGAGCGGCGATGAGCTGATCGCGGCTGCGAAACGCGTCATCTTGCGTCGCCAGGAGGCCATCTCGAACAACTTGGCGAACGCGTCGACGACCGGCTTCAAGGGCGAGCACGTCTTCGCGCGGATGCTCGCGGGCGCGGCGGCCGATGCCGGGCCGGTGGCAGAGAGTCAGACCGACCTGCGGCCGGGCGCGCTGGAATCGACGGGTCGTCCGCTCGACTTGGCGCTTGAGGGGCCCGGCTTCTTCGTGGTCAACACCGCAGCGGGCGAGCGGCTCACGCGGGGCGGGTCCTTCTCGCTCACCGCCGATGGGGCGGTGGTGGATGCGCATGGCAATGCGCTCCTCGGAGAGGGCGGCGGCATTCGCATTCCCTCGGGTGCCCCCGTCGGGAGCATTGGGGTGGACGGGGCTGGGCAGGTGCGTGTGGACGGGCGGATCGTCGACCGGCTTCGTGTAGAGCGCACGCCGGGGGATGTGGTGCTCGAACGCCAGGGGAGTGGCCTCTTCGTGCCGCCAGCGACGCGACTCCCCGACCGCAACGCGACCGGCGTCCGCCAAGGCGCACTCGAGGCCAGCAATGTGAACATCCTCGACGGCTTGGTGGAGCTCGTCCTGATCCAGCGCGCGTACGGTGCGCTGCACCAAGTCGACGCCATCGCGGAATCGGTGGAGGGCTTAGCCACGGAGTTGGGGAAGCCGGCTACGTGAACCAGACGGCGCTGGGGGTCAGTATGAGCCGTGGCGTGTGTTGTGTTTGCACATGCTAACCCACGGCCCGAGACTGTGAGCAGCAACGCTGAGCCCGCGGAAAGGGACCGCGAGTCCGCCCGGGATGGCGCGGGCGATCTCGGGGATTTGCTACAAGAGCTGCGCGTGCTTCTGCAGGGCGTGCAGGTGCTCACCGGGTTCCTTATCGTCCTCCCCTTCAGCGAAGGGTTCGCGCGGGTCGGGCCTGGTCACCGCCGCCTCTACGTCGTGCTCTTCGTCTGCGCGCTGGTCAGTCTCGTGCTCTTCAGTGCGCCGGCGGCGCAACACCGGATTTTGACCCCGCTCAGCGACCGCATCCGGTTCAAGCGCGGATCGACGCGTCTGGTGGTGGCGGGCATGGTCCCGTTCTCGGTCGCGTTGGTCCTCGCCACGCACTTCGTACTCACCCACGTGGCCGGTACCCGCGTGGCCGACGTGGTCAGCGCGGTAGTTGCCGCCGCGATCTTCATGCTGTGGTGGATGATCCCACTCGTGCGCCGACGCGACGTGGCGCATAGTGCGTCCGCACGCGACCTCTAACCGCATACTTCGGGTCGCGGTGCGAGCTCGTGGAGCACGCGGGATTCCGGCTCCTTGGCCGGTGCGCGCCGGCGTGGGCATACACGGCGAGCTTTCGAGTGGCGTGACGGCGCGGCGCGGCGCGGCGGAGCGGGCCGGGACACGGTCAGGTCTAGCCGTAGGCTCCCGACTGCATCTGTGCAACGACTCGAAACACGTGAGCCCGGCCTTCCGCGCTCCCCATCATCGCACGCGGGGCGCGTCCGCCGAGCGCGGGGACGGGGCGCCGGAGCCACTCGGCGAGCCAACCGACCGCGTCGAAGGGCTGCCCATTCCCGCTTTCCTGCACGATGCGCTCGACCCGCGCGATCAGAGCGCGCGCCTCGGGGAGGGCGTAGATCCACGCCGTCCCCGAGGCCAGCCGTCGCGAGCGCATGTGATGTCGAGCGCCCGGCGTCGGGCGCGCAGCGCGTCTGGAGCGCATGGTCGCCGTCCGTCGCCGGCGCTACAGGGCGCGGCGATCCAGCAGGCGTTGCACGTGGTCGGCAAGCCGGTCGTCGAACGCCAGCTCGGTCGCCACGGAATCCTCGAAGTCGACGCCAAACACGCCGGCCCATGCGCCGAGCGCGATCCGTTCCAAGGCCGTGGCGTTCACGACGCGCAGCACGCCACGGTCGACGACGAATCCCACACGTTCCCTCGGCTGCAGGTCCAGCGCGTCGCGCGCACTGAGCGGGATCGTGATCTGCCAGCGGTCATTGAGTGGCGCCGTGACCATCGCCGACTTGAGTGGGAGCGCGGTGCGGACCCCGCGCTCACCGATCACGCGCTCGAGCAAGAGCAGTTCTTGGGTCGCCCACTCCAAGGCGCGCAGGGACGCACGGGACTCCAATGAGTCCCCCGCCTCGCTGGTGGTGGCATGGGCGACGAGGAGTTGGCGGCGCTGCGCACCCGCTTGGGCATGCTCCTCAAGAAGCCGAGTATCGCTGTACCCTCGCATGTCCGCCTCCCGCGCGGCCGGGGCGGCGGCCGTGACATCGTAGAGCCATTCGAGCGTGACGGGTGTGGGCACAGGCATGGGTGGATGCGAGGAGGAGAGCGGACGACTCCCAAATCTCCGGGCCCGGAGACCTGAAGCGGAGCGCGGATGTGACGCATAGTCTGTAGACCCATAGTCTGCATTGTCAAACACTCGCTGGGTGATGACAGCGACCAGTATTCGAGAGGCGGCAGGACGGGTGCTCCGGGCGAGCCGGGAGGCGCAGGCGATCAGCCAGGAACAGCTCGGGTTCCAGGCCGGCCTCCACCGGACCTACATCAGCTCGGCTGAGCGAGGCCAGCGCAACCTCTCGCTCGAATCGCTCAGTCGATGGCTGGCCGCGCTGGGGATGAGCTGGGAGGGGTTCGGCGCCGCCATGGACGGAGAGCGCACCCGTCGCCGCCGAGGCAGCTGACTTGGGTATGGCCGAGACGTGGGACTACCCACGGATGGCCTCAACGGATGAGTCTGGTTGCCTCGAGCGTGGTGCCCCGGGGGGCATGGTCGGGTCGTGTGCCGCGCCGCGCGCCGCCCGTGCGCGTTGAGGGCGTACCTACCGCGCGGCCACGGTGGCGGCGGCCGTGAGCCCCTCGGGGAACGGTTGCACCATCCTCCGCCTTCTTGGCGCGACGGTGGACGCACTGGCGCGCCGCCGCTTCCCGCCAGGCACGCTGCGGGCGCGCGCCCCTGCCGGCACGTCTCAGTAGGGTACCTTGTGGCTCAGCTGCGCCCATTGCAGTGGCCCGCCGCACGCGAAATTGAGGCGGACGTTGCCCACGTCGTGACCGCGGACCGCCCCCGTCGCGAACACCGGGAGGCTGTCTCGCCGACGTTGGCGGGGCTTCGGGTGCGAAAGCACAGTGCTCGCGTGCCGTCGTCTTGCGCAGCACACGCTGCGGAGCACCACGCGATGCGCCGCGTGCTGCGCACAGGGTGCCGTGCTGCGCGATGGCGTGCTCACCCGTAACTTCGGGGCGGCCGTTCGACGGTGCACGCGCTCGCGCGCCCGGCAATCGCGGGTCTCCCGGAGGGTGCGTATGTGGTCTGACAACGAAGCCGTCGTAGACCTGCTTAACGTCGAGCACCTCGTGGGTGCCGTGCTCCGCGTCGTCAAGGACGAACGGCTCGACCCGGTCACCGTGGGCGTCTACGGCGACTGGGGCAGTGGCAAGTCGAGCGTGATCCACCTGTTGCGCGAGCGCATTGCCACCGAGCCGGACCTGCTCGCCGTCTACTTCAACGGCTGGCGCTTCGAGGGATACGAGGATGCGAAGGCGGCCTTGGCCTCGACGATTCTGGAGCAGATCCAGGAGGAGGCCGAACAGCCCACTGGCGGAAAGCTGGCCAAGGTCAAGACCGTCGTCGTCGATGCGGTGAAGGCGTTCTGGGGGCGTATCGATACGCTGCGACTCGGCAAACACGCACTTGCGGTCGGCGCGAATGCCAGCATCGCGGCCGGCGCGGTCGCCTTGGGGGCGACCGCCGCGGCACCGGTCACTGTGGCCGCGCTGGTCGCGGCGGTGCTGGCATCGCTCGCGGCCTCGGGTAAGGAAATCGATGGTGAGCAACTGGCCGCGCTGATCAAGGCGCGAGAGGCGGCCGACGCGAAGGAGCAGCGCGACACGCACGTGTCGGTGCGCGACTTCCACAAGGCGTTTGCGGAGCTCGTCCAGAAGCTCAATGTCAAACGGTTGGTGGTCATCGTCGATGACCTCGACCGATGCCTCCCCCACAACGTGATCGACACGCTCGAGGCCATCCGGCTCTTCCTGTCGGCGCCCAAGACGGCCTTCGTGATCGCGGCGGAGGAGGGCCTCATCCGCGACGCCGTGGCGTCCCGGTTTGCGGAGTCGCCCGCCGCGGGAGGTCTCGACGGGCGCCCCCGGGCCTCGGTTGGCGCGCGCTACCTCGAGAAGCTCATTCAGGTACCCGTCCGCGTGCCCCCGCTCTCGCGGAGCGATCTGCACGGCTATCTCAACTTGCTTTTTGCGGAGCAGCGAGAGGCGGATGCCGCCACGTTCGCGCAGCTCTGCGAGCGCGTGCGCGCGTCGTCGTCCTATGACGCGGTGTCGTTCCACGCGGGGAACGCCAAGGAGCTGCTCGGTCGCGACGTCAGCGACGAACTCCGCTCCGACTTTCTCCTGGCGGAGCAGATCGCCCCGGTGCTCGCGCTTTGTGCAGAGGGCAACCCGCGGCAGACGAAACGCTTCCTCAACGCCCTGGTGCTCCGGCTCCAGATGTCGGCAGATCGCAAGGTCATGCTCGACCGGGCCATTGCCGCGAAGATGCTGCTCCTCGAGTATTTCCTGCCCGAGATGTTTCGGACCTTGGCGCTTGACGCGGCAGCGCACGAAGGCCGTGCCGAGACGCTCGTCGACCTCGAGGCCGACGTGCGGGGCGGCGCCGGAGACGGCACGGCCACGCCGCGGGCTGGTGCGGCTGTGGGGACGTTCGCCATGCAAGCCGCCGCGATGCTCGACAACGAGCGGTTCCGCACGTGGCTGCGTGCAGATCCGCCGCTCGGCACGGTCGACCTCCGGCCGTACGTCTACTTCGCCAACGAGCGGTTCGCGCTCCCGGTGGGGCTGGCCCAACGGTTGAGCAAGGCCGGATCACGAGCCCTCGAGCAGCTGCTGGGGGACGCCGAGTCGGAGCAGGGCGCGGCCGCCGAGGTGACGGCCGGTCTGCCGCTGCCGGAGGCCGCCGTCATCTTGGGCGAGCTCACTGCGCGGGCACGAGGGAGCGGGGTCGATCTGCAGGCGCGCACCTCCCCCCTGCACGCCATGGTGGCGGTTGCGAAGAAGCGGCCAGAGGTCGGCACCGACGTCATCGCGGCGATCCTCGGCTTGCCGTACGAAGTGCTTCCGGCCGGAGCCGCGATCCTCATCGCGTCGCTCGCGCCAGATCCGAGCCTTCGAGAGCCCGCCGTGCGCGCACTCCGGACGCTGTCGGCGCAGTCGAGGAACCCGGCGCTTTCGTCCGCGGCCGCCTCGCGACTGAAAACGCTCGAATCGCGCGCCGCAGCCGCGGCGGGGCGATAGGCCGTGGGGACTTCCGCCTCCAATCCTGGGCCGGGTGGACCGCCCCCACTGCTGCCCCCATGGGCGGAGCCCGCCGAGGGCGGCGACGGCAGCGACCATGGCAATGACGACGGGGCTTCGCCAGACGGGGCTCCGCCGGACGACGCACCGCCGGATGCCGCGCCGCCGGATGCGCCGCGTCCGAAGCCGGCGGTGCCCATAGGCGAGCCACCGACGTGGCCGTCGACGCGTCGCCTGATCGGCGCGGTGGGCACCGGGCGCGTGGGCGGCGCCGCCGGGCGCGAGAACGTCCGATCCGGCGTCCGCAGCGCCGTCGGCGCGATGGGCGGCGCACGACGCGCCGCGCAGCTGTCCACGGCCGGCAGTCAGACGGCGGGACGTTTCGCCAGCTTCCTGTCGGGGGTCGCGACGGGCGGCATCGCGAGCGCGGCGCGCGAGTTCGGGATCGCCGAGTTCCTGGATCGCAGTGCCGACGTGTTCCTCCTCCGGCTCGCGGACGCGCTGGCCCCGACCGGCGCCCTGACCGAGGACGCCGTCGCACGCGACGCGATGGATGACACGCTGCTCGAACTCTTTGACCAGATGGCCGTGCCGACGGGCGGCGTGCTGGCGCTCGACCGCATGACGCCGGCCCTCATGGCGGATGCGCTGCTGCGGTACGTGACGAACTACATCTACACGCGCGTGATCAACGCGCTCACGGCCCACATCCACGCCAAGTCCAACGGCATCATCCCGCGCATGCGCGAGATCGAGAAGGCCGCGCGGCACTACATCGAGGATGCGGTGCGGCTGGACATCGACACCACCGCGTTCTTCGGCGCGCAGGGCGCCCTGTTTGCCGCCCGCTGGGACGCTGGGGAAGGGCAACGCGTGATCGACCGGCTTTTCGAGGAGTCGTACGGTGTCGTGCAGGCGGGGCTGCGCCACGGCGACCGGGGCGCCGCATGAGGGGGGCGACGCACGGCCCCGCGCCCACGTATCACGTGCTGCTCCGCGCGGGCGCGGAGGACACCTTCATCGTCGAGCCGGGAAGCCGGGGGCAACTCGTGGGACTGCGTATGGACGGCGCACCCGGCGATGACCGGTGGCGCGTTGATGAGGACGTGTGGGAGCCGCTCCGGCAGGCGGGACTGGTACCGACCCAGGACGCGGTCGATCTGTTTCGCGTGGCCACGGCTGCCTACTGCGCGGATCTGCTGGTGCCGCACCGAACGGCGTACGACCGATGGAGTCGACACATCGTGCTGCATGTGCCGGTGGCGGACCGCGCGCGGTGGGAGGCGGCAACGCCGGCGCTGTGCGCGCTGCTTGACTATCTGTCCGGGGACCACTGGAAGCTCGCCTTTCGCGAGTCACAGGTGCCGCCCCCGCCGCGGCCGCGTCCGATGCGGACGACGCCGACGCCGATCCATGCGCAGTGCGTCAGTCTGTTGTCGGGGGGGCTCGACTCCGCCATCGGCGGCGCCGATCTGCTCGCCGCAGGTCAGCGCGTGGCCTTCGTGAGCCACAACGCGAAAAGCGGCGGCGCCACGTTCTCGAGCCCGGCCCAGCAGGCCGTGCTCGACGCGTTGGGTCGCCACTTTCCCGCAGACCTCGCACGTCCGCTCCGCTTTCGCCTGAATCCGCCGGCCCCGGTTGCGGGGGAGACCGAGAGCGTCACGACGACCCGCAGCCGCTCGATCATCTTCTTCGCGCTCGGTCTGCTCGTGGCGAGCGCGCTCGATGTGGCCCATGGTGGTGGGCCGGTGCCGCTCGTCGTGCCCGAGAACGGCCTGATCTCGCTCAACGTGCCACTCACCAAAGCACGCCTCGGGAGCTGGAGCACGCGCACGACGCACCCGCACACCTTGGCGATGCTGCGCGAGGCGATGCGGGAGCTCGGTCTGTCGACGCCGCTGCACACGCCCTACGCCGCGCAGACGAAGGGGGAGATGCTGGGTGCGTGGGCGGCGCGCGACCGCGGGATTGCGGCGGACCTCGCGGCCGCGAGCGTGTCGTGTGCGCATCCGAACCAGAGCCGCTTCCTGGGGAGCGCACAGCGCCAACCGCACTGTGGGACGTGCGTGCCCTGCATCATTCGCCGCGCGTCCACGCAGCACGCCGGCGTGGATGACGGCCGGTACAGCTTCGACCTCCCTAGCGCGCTGCCCACGCTCAAGCCGCGTCGGTCAGCCGACGTGCTGGCGTTTCTGTACGCGCTCGAGACGCGCCGTCGTCCGGCACGGGCGGTCGACATCAACCTGAGCGGCCCACTGCACGTGGAGACGGACGCGGAGCTGCAGCAGCTGCTCCGCGTGTACGACGCTGGGATGGACGAGGTCGCGCGCCACCTCGGCGTGCCGATCCGGTAGACTGGCCGATGGACGCCGCCGCTTCTCCCAGTCACGCGCACTTCCTCGACACGCACTGCCACGTCGATCTGTACCCGGATCCGGCCGCGCTCCTCCGGCAGATCGAGCAGCAGCGGATCTACACCGTCGCGGTCACGAACACGCCGTCAGTCTTCTCGCGGCTCTGCGACATGGTGGGCACGGGGCGCTACGTCCGCCCCGCGCTCGGCCTCCATCCTGAGCTGGCCGTCCAACGGCACCGCGAGCTCCCGCAGTTCGCCACGCTGCTCCCACGCACGCGCTACGTCGGCGAGGTTGGCCTCGATTATCAGACGGGCGTGGAGTCGGAGCGCGCCACCCAGCGTCGGGTCTTTGCATCGATTGTCGAGCAGTGCAACTCGGCGGGTGGGAAGGTGGTGACGGTGCACAGTCGCCGCGCGGCAGACGACGTCGTCGATGCGTTCGGGGCAGGGTTCCGAGGCACGTACATCCTGCACTGGTATTCGGGTGGCGTGCGCGCGCTACGCCGCGCGCTATCGAACGGAGCCTTCATCTCGGTGAACCCCGCGATGATGCGCTCCGACCGCGGACGGGCGCTCGTCGCCGAGGTGCCTCGCGCGCGCGTGCTGACCGAGACCGACGGCCCGTTCGTCACGATGGGGTCAGCGGCGGTGCCCACCGCCGCCACACCGGCGGACGTCCGGGGCGTGGTCGTCGAGCTTGGCCTGCTCTGGGGGGTCGACCCCGCCGAGGCGCGCGACATCGTCTACGGCAACTTCGCGTCCATGCTCACGACATCGCGCACATCCTAACGCTACCGCGCGCACGCCTGGCGCCGGCGAACGCGTTGAACGACGTCAGCTTGACTCCTCGTCGTCCCACAGCGACGGATTCCCGTCATCGGTCGGTGGCGGCGGGGCGACGTCGGGGCCCCCCTCGAGCCGCGCGCGCCGCCGCCGCCGGTACTGCTCCGCCGCGGGAGCGCTGAGATCCGCGTGAATGGCCCGAAGCGTCTGCAGCGTCTTCTCGAAGTCCGCCATGAGGAGCGGCGTGTCGTGGTCTCCGTCAGTGCGTTCGACGGTGGCCGTAAACTGCTTCATCGCCCAGACCGCACGCGCAAACCCCTCGCGCAGCTCGCGCGCGAGTTCGGCGTCGCTCACCTCGCCCATGGACGCGGCCCCCGGCGCGGTGAGCGTGAGCGCTGCCTTGCCGTGCCCGGTGCGGGCCGCCCGATCCGCGGCCTCGATGCGTTCGACGAGGGCGGCGATGTCCGGGTCTCCCTTATTGAGCCAGTTATACAGCGTCTGGCGCGCCATGCCGATATGCGAGGCGATGGCTTTGACCTCGGCGGGGAAGGCGACTGGGTCCTCACGGTGTTTCCCGCCGAGGTACGCGTCCGTGGCGGCGATGAGCTGCGTCTTCTTGCTGGCGGCCATTGGGTGTCAGAGGCTGTGGAGGCTGAGATGGCGCTGGAGGCCGGTGTGCCGTGGCGTCGTGCCGCCCGTGGCAGGGTCCAGGAGCCGCGACAAGGCCACCTCGTCGGCGAGGAGGGTCACGCTCCGGCGAGCCCGCGTGACGGCCGTATACAGCAGCTCACGGGTCAGCATCGCGCTGTGGGACCGGTGCGCGATGACGATCACGTCGGGCCATTCGGACCCTTGGGCACGGTGGATCGTGGTCGCCCAGGCAAGCTGCAGGTTGAGCAGCCGATAGCCGGTCACCGTGATCTCGCGGCCTTGATCGAATTGCACGGTCGCGGCCTCGGGCGTGGTCGCCATCACGTGACCCACTTCGCCGTTGAAGACGCCGGACGGTCCGAGGGCGTAGTCGTTGCGCGTCTGCATGACCGGATCGCCGACGCGGACCGACGCGCCACCACCGATGACGGGCCCGCGCTCACGCACCGGGTTGAGCCGCGTCTGGAGGGCGGTGTTGAGGGCGTGCACGCCGAGGAGGCTCCCCCGTCGCTTCATGGGCGAGAGCACCTGCACGTCCGAGAGTGCCCGACCGTCGCGCCGCAGCCCCTCCAGCAGCGACGCGACCTGGGCTTGGCCGCGCAGGCCCTCGGCCTTCTCATCGGACCCCGCCACCCCGCCGCGGGCCATCGGCGCTCCCCCGGCATGCCCGGACAGCGCCGTGCTGAAGGCGCAGAGGCGGAAGTCGGCGGCGGCCTGCAGCGGTTCGCCCTGGAGCAGCCGGTACGCGTTCTGGACGATGCCAGACTCGCGGCCCTGCCGAAACACCTCGGTAAGGTGGGCGCGGGGCACCTGAGGGCAGGCCAGCAGATCGCGGAGCACCGCGCCGTGCTCGATGCTGGGCAGCTGGTCGGTATCGCCCACCAGCACCACGCGCGCGGCGGGCGGCAGGTTATCGAGGAGCCAGGCCATGAGCTCCGTGGGCAGCATGGAGACTTCGTCGACCACGACCAGATCCAGGTCGAGTGGGGCGCGCCGGCGTGAGCCGGGAACGCCGCCGATGAGTCGGTGCACGGTCTCGGCGGGGACGCCGGTGACTTGAGAGGCGCGGCTGGCGGCCTTGCCAGTGGGCGCGACGATCTTGAGGCGCAGTCCGAGGAGGCGGGCGGCATCGACGATGGCGCGCACGGTCGTGGTCTTCCCCGTGCCCGGTCCGCCGGTCAACACAAACAGACGGTGCGAGAGCGCGGCACTGGCCGCCTGCGCCTGCGTGGGCGAGAGTCCGGCCGAACGCGCGACCGCGGCCACGCGGGCCTGATCCGCCGCGCCCAAGGCGCACGGGCGCTGCAGCCGGCGGCGGACGTGGCGGCCGACGCGCCATTCCGCGTCGAGTGCGGAGGGCAGGTAATAACTGCCATCGTCTTCCGCGACGTGTCCGGCATCGACGGACACCGCCAGCGCCTGCTCGGCGCGTGCCTTCGCCCCAACGAGGTCGGCCACGGCCGGCGCCAGCAGCGCACGGGGAAGGCACGAGTGCCCGTCATCAGCGGCGGCCTCACCCAACGCGAGCACGGTCGCGGCGCTCAGCCGCTCCGGATGTTCGGTGGACACCCCGAGCGAGCGGGCCATGGCGTCCGCGCGTCGCCACGTGAATCCCGGCACCTGGAGCAGCCAGTAGGGCCGCCGCAGCAGCACGATCTCGACGAGGTCCGCGGACCGGAAGAAGCCAAAGATCCGGCGGACATGCGCCATGGGGATCCCGCGTGACGAGAGCCGGAGGGCGAGGTCGTACGCGTCCTGCTGCTCGACATAGCGCGTGCGCCACTGCGTCCAGCCGGCTGCCAGGTCGCGTCCCACTTTGCCCGCAAAGAGGGTCTCGAGCAGGGCGGGCTGGTCGTTCAACAGGGTGACGGCGTTCGCGCCCAGCACCTTGGCAATGTGCGCGGCGCGCTGCCCGCCGATGCCTTCGAGGTTCGCCGCGATGAAGTCGCGTACCCCACTCGTGGTCGTCGGCAACTGCACGTCGCGGCACTCATCCAGCACCAGTTGCTCGCGCTGCCCCGTGTGGAGCACGACCGCAGCGGGCGCCGCTTCCCAATGTCCGCGCACGAGCGCACTGCAGCCGACGGGGAGAAACGGCGCGCCGCGCGCCACAAACCGGCACTCTCGACCCACCGCGAGTCGGAGGCGGCCGGATTGCCACGTACCCTCGTCCGAGACGCCTGGGTCGCGGCTCAGGATGGTCGCGCGCTCGCGCACGGATGATTCGCCAGGCCCGTTCACGTACAGCGCGATGCAGGGATCCTGCGCATCCACCGCGGCCCGATGCGTCGCGCACCGAGGGCTGGGGTGCCGGTCACGGCCGCCGCCGTGGCGCGCTGATTGGCATGACGCGGGTGTCCGTGGGTTGGCGCATCGCGGCATGTAGCAAGGCCATCTCGCGTGCCATCGCCGCGTTCAGGGTTTCGAGCTCACGGATCCGCGTGGCCGACTCCGTTCGGGCCTTCGCGAGCTGTTCCCGGAGCCGCGCGATCACGATGTCCGGATGGCGTGCGTCCACGGCCGACTGCGCGTCGGCGAGCCGCTGGTCGAAGGCGGCGATGACGGACGGATGCCGGTAGATCGTGGCGCGCGAGAGCCCGGCTTCGAGTGCCACGTGCTCCTTCGTGATCGCCCGATAGGCCGGATCCGCGGTGCCGGCGAACACCCGTTCGAGCGCCGCGAGCAGTGCCGCCTCGGTCGCCAGCAGCTTCGCGGCGCGCCGCTCGTCGGCGGTGCGAGGCGGTGGCGTGGGTGCGGCATCGGCAGTGGGTCCGGTCGCCGTGGTCAGGCGGGTGCCGGCGCGGGGCCGGATCGCGGTTGCCGACGCAAGGTGTAGCACGGGCGGCGGCGTGGCCGGGGCCGGGTCGGACGGGACGGAGGGGCCCGGGTGGGGCCTGGTGCGCTTGGGCATCGTCACTGGCTCTCGAGGATGGGCAGCCCGGCGCGGATCCGGTCCTGGACCGCCCGCGCGCCATCGCGGGAGGCCTCGAGGATCTGGACCTGGGCCCGACCCAGCTTGCCGTGCATGCGCTCGAGGCGCTCCTGCGCTTCGCGCTCGTGGTACGACCATGCGGGCAGATGTGCCTCGGTCTGCACCGCATTCGCGCACTGGAGCGCCGAGCACGCGCTGATCAGCGGACCGGACGCCTTGGCCGCGTCGTTCGCGTCCTTGCGGCAGAGCGCGGACGCCGGATCGTAGAAGCACCACGTGAGCGGGCCGTGATAGACGCGATGCAAGCGATGCTTGAGCAGGCGATCCAGCTCGGTCTCCGAGAGTTGTTTGCCCTCGAGTTCCTCGACGATCACGCGCAGCTCCTCGTTGAGACGCTCGCCGCGCCTGCCGGTGTAGCGCGTGCCGTGGCGGTACCCGTCGAGCAGGTCGTGCATGAGCTCCATCTCCGCGACGTCGCGCTTCGCTTCGGTCTCCCGCAGCAGGTTGCTCGCCGCCCGGCCCGAGTAGCCGAGCAGTGTCCGCATGTTCCGATGTTTCGCTTGCAACGCCGCCGTAATGACGCCGCCGGACGTGGCGAGCCGCCGGAGCAACGACTCGCGCAGTTGGTGTGGGGCGAGGCGCCACGCCTCGCCTTTCCAGACGGGGATGGGACCCGCGGGCAGGGATGGCAGGTGGTCCGCTGCCGCATGCGCGTCGGCGATGGCGTTCACATGGCGCACGAACCCATTGAGTTGCCCAGACACATATTTGTTCTTGAGCGCCTTGTACCGCGCGCGGCCTGGCAGCACTTGGTAGTACAGCGGGCCGCTTGGCGCGAGCCGCCCCCGCGACGTGGCGGCCTGCACGGTGCGCAGTCGCTCGAGCACCGCCACCGCGTCATGCACGAGGTCGTGCACAGGCCACGTTTCCGCACGGCCGCCCGGGTCCTGATCCTTGTGGAGTGCTGCGCGGATGATCGGCACTCGGTCGAGGCCGTCCTCGGTGTCCTCCCACGCCCGGCACCCCGTGACCTGCGAGCTCACTTCGGAGATGCGCATCCCGGAGTAGAAGGCGTTGAGAACGAAGCACGCCGTCTGGAGCATCACGGCTTCCTTCCAGGCATCGTGCCGCTCGAGCCCCCGGCCACGCGCGGCCACGAGCGAGAGCACGCCGGACTCGCGTGCGCGCCGTCGCGCGACATCGACATCGGTGCCCAGCTGGTCGAGGACGCGGCCCCACCCCGACCACGCGACCGCCGACTGATGCTGCACGGTGGTGTAGCCCATTTCGAGGTAGACCACGTCAATCGCGACATCGTCTTTGTGGGCATGCTCCGCGCTGGCAAAGCCCACGTCCGGCCACGCGGACGGGGTGCGGCCCGCACTCGTCGGCAGTCCCAAACCCGCCCGGCGCAGGTGCGCGAGGTAGGCTTCCCGGCGCACGTCGGCGGCGCCCTTGGACTTCCGGACCGGGCCGACCACCGACCACGCCGCGGCGGGCCGCTCCGCGCGGGCCACGGCGGCGAGGATCTCGTCCGCCCACTGCGTCACGTACAGCTCGGCCCACTGGAGGAGCGGCGCTAGGACTGGGGCCGGGACCTCGGGGGTGAGATTGTCCATCGGCGTCACGTACCCGGCGATGACGTCGGCCTTCTCGTACCCCCACGGATCGACCAGGAGGGTGTCGTCCGACAGATACTGCCGCGCCATCGCCAGGCGCTGGAGCGCGATCACCGCGTTGCGGACCGCCGCCACCGACCCGTCTTTGGAGTGGCGCAGGATCGGCAGGAAGCGGTCGAGGTGGTCCTGCGTGACCTCAGCCCACCGCCGGATCCCGAACAGGGCCTCGAGGTCGCGGTAGACCGCCCTGAGGTAGCGGAGCTCACTTCGGACGGTGATGGCCTTCGGGGTGCCATGTCCCGTCAGATCGAACCGAAGACGCGCCCAGCCGAACTCCTTGGCCGCGAGCCGGGCCGCCGGGTCGCCGATGTCGGTGAAGTGGATGTTGCTGGTCTCGGCCTCGCCGGGCAGGGTGATCACGGGCGCGAAGTCCCAGACATCGTCGCCAAAGCGCGCCGTCGCGACGGCGTGCGGTCGTGTCGGAATGTCCTCGAAGACGAGGTCGTCGTCGGCGACGCGCCGGGGACGTGGGGCGCTCGGCGTCCCCACCGCCGCGGTCAGCGTGGCCGCGGCCGACGTCGCGGCCGTCAGTGTCGATGATGGCAGCGGGGAGATGACGAGTGCCGATGCGCCAGACGTGGGACTGGTCACAGGTGGGCCCATTGCTGGAGCGCGGGCCCGAGGAACAGCAGCTCGCCGTGGTGCGACTCGGCGAGCACGCGCGCCTCACGCAACAGCTTCTTGGGATAGGTCATCAGGATGCCAAAGACGATCTTCGTGTAGGCGGCGCCGTACGTCGCTTCCCAGGCCTCGGCGCTCATCAAGGGACGCTGCTTCAGCAGGTGGTTCACGAAGGCGATGATCACCGGCAGCTTGCTCGGCGGAATCAGCGCATTGTCGCAGTCGAGACACTGCCCCGTCGGACTGGCGGGGCACGGCGTCCCCTTGGGCGCGAACGGGGACTCGGTGAAGCCCGTGCACTTGGCGAAGAACACATCGACGTCGTTCGAGACCAGCGCATGCGCGATCACCGGGAGCGGTTTGCGCGTCCGGGCCGCGAGCGCTGCGGGGTTGGCAAGTGCCGCGCGCTCCTCCTCGGGCGTGAGCACGACCGACTTGACGCTGGTCGGCCGCATCCCCTTCATCGCCTCGTACGCGAGCTTGTTGTGCACCTTGACGGCCGCCTTGACCTTGGCGTAGCGGCCAATGTGCACGACCGCCGTGTGGTCGTCGGTGAGCGCGCCGAGCGCGCCACCGGTCGCGCGCGTCACCTCGACCTTGTAGTTCTTGCGGAGCCGCGAGGCCTGCAGGTCGAGGGGCGCGCCGTCCTCGTCGCGGAGGTCATGACGCGCGACCCACTGCGGGAGCAGATCGAGATTGATGACCACGGGGGCGGTGATGCCCGCCATCACGCTGCGCCCTGGCACGAACGACGGCACGCGCCCCATCTGGCCGGCGCGCATGCCTTTGCTGTTCCGGCCAGCGAGACACCACCAGAGGTAGTCGCTCGGGCTGTGGTGGCGGAGCGGCGCGGTGAGCGCGAGGACCGCGCGGATGATGCCGCCCGGCGTGGTGAGGTTGCCGTCGCGGAGCCGGACGGGAATGCGCTTGTGCCTCGCCCGGTGCTTGAGGTACGACAGCGTGAAGCGTCCGTCGGCGACCTTGTCCATGCAGTTGGCAGGCAGGCGCAGCGCGTTCGCGAGCGGGACGCCGCTCGCCAGCAGAAACAGCAGGAAGAACGGCAGCAGATCGACGACCGAGGGATACACCAGGCACTGCGCTTCGTAGGGCGTGCACTCGGCGTCGGCGTACAAGTAGCGCTGGTTGTACTCGTAATCGCTGATGCCGATGAGCGCGCACCACTCCGCCTTGTTGCGCGGCCCGAGGTGGTAGGCGGCCCACGCGGCGTTCGCGCGGATCCCCCACGCGTCCGGGCCGAGCGGTCGTGGGTCGCGCCCAGCGGCCACGAGTGCCGGGATCTCGTCGGTGAACCGCGCGAGCACGGCATCGATGTCGGCGCGGCAGGCCGCGCGAAGGGCGCGGTCGACCCGCTTGGCATAGGCCTCGCGCGGCACCGTGCGACCAGACGTGTCCTCGGCACAGGCCCGCGGCTGGTGCGGATCGATGCGCTGGAGCCGCTGCCACGTCTCGCGCTCGTAGGCGAGCGACCCCACCTCCTTGAGCACGGAGAACGTGACGCGCACGTCCTCCCGCCAGTTTCTCCCCCGACGCTTCTCCGAGGCGACGAAGTCCTCGAGCAGCGCCGGAGTGAGCGTCTTGGGGGACAAGGTCGCGGCCGCTGGGCCTAGGGCATCGGCCAACCGGTGCAGTTGACGCACCGCCCATGCGCCTTTGTCGACGTCCACGCGAAGGCGCGTCAGCCAACTGCGGAGCGCTCGCGCCAGCGCCTGCGTCAGCGCGGAGCCGGGCAGGCCCGTGAGGTCGACAGTGTGGTGGACGCCGTTCTTCGAGGTTGCCTCGAACCGGAGCGACGCAATCGACGGAGCCGACGCGACCGGCACCGGCAAGGTGTCGAGGCTGAGCCGTCGGCCTTGCCGGGTCGCGGGTCGGACCACAGCGACTGGCACGCCGGTCGGGACGGGCGGCGTGTCGCCACGTGCAGCGCCGCCGCGCGCGTCGTCGCCTGGATCCCGCGGGTTCGTGTCGTGAGCCGCATTGGCCCGCGCCGATTCGGACGCGTCGTCTCGCTTGGGCATGGCAAGGAGGTCACTCATCGTCGAGCCCGAAATCACGCGCGAACCGCGTCATCGCTTCGTTCGCGAGGTCCTGCACCTCCTCGAGGTGGTTGAGATAGACCCACGTCGACTCGAGGCTCTGGTGTCCCATCCGCTTGCGGAGAATCTCGAGCGGATCCCGGTAGATGCGCCGCGTCACCTCCACCGGCGTACTCGGCGACCGTCTGACGTCCGTGCGTTCGAGCAGGGCCTCGATGCAGCGCTGCAGGAAGTGAATCGCGTACGTGTGCCGCATGTCGTGCGGATTGACGTCGACTGGCCGGCCGAGGATCGCGCTGCAGCGCGCGTTGGCGGCCTCGAAGACGGAGTTCCACTCCTTCTCACTGAGCGGCAGGCCATGCTCGCCGACCCAGAGCTGGGCCGGACCGACCACGCGGCCGTGCTGGCGTTCGTAGAGCAACCGGCGGAACTGCGGGTCGCTGGCGTCGAAGTCACGCCGCTTCGCGTCCCAGGCCGGCACGGTGTACGTCCCGCTCGCGCCGAACTCCACGACCACGCCGCGACTGGGCACCCGATACTCGCCCGTGCGGTCCGCCCCAGCGCGGCGCAGTGCGACGGCATGCGCGCGTTCGTGTTTCACGTAGCGCTGGAGTCGCCGGTAGAGGCCACGCGGGATGTAGACGGGCCGCGGATTCGTGCGGCCCTTCACGGCGGCGGTGGCGAGCATGATCTCCGCGTCGGTCCCGCGGATCTTCTGCTGGGGAGCGCCCGCCGCGTCATCGACGCTCACATCGAAGACCGATTCCGTGTCGGGGACCTCGCAGCGGAGCAAGCTGTTCGCCTCGGAGCGGCGCAGGCCGGTCGACACCAGCAGCTTGGCAAAGAGGGCGTTGCGTGCCGCCATGCGGCCCCGAAAGGCGGGGTCCGGCACGTAGCGCGCGCCGTCGTGGGCCCGGGCCCGCCGGTCTGGGTTGAGGGTCATGCCCTCAAGCCCGATGTGCAGGTAGTCGGCCCACTCGTGGGGCTCGAGATACTTGGGCGGGCGCGTCGACCGCCGGGCCGCCAGGGCGTCCTGCATGACGGTCACCTGTTGATCGAACGCGCGCCCATGGCCGGCGGCGACGGCGATCACCATCTCACCCTGCTGCATCCGAAACGGCATCTCCTGCACCAGGCCCTTGCGTTTCGCCCATGCAAACAGGTGGTGCAGGGCGGACAGCTCACGGTTCCACGTCGGCCCCGAGACGGCCCACCCACCACCCGATTGGTCCTGGCGCACCCCGTGGTACTCGAAGAGGTCGTCCTCGGTCGCGGCGAACCACGGCCGGGGCACGCGGCCGCGAACGGTATCAACGCGCTCGAGGTAGTGGACGAACCGTCGCACGTCGTGCGCGTAGTTGTACCAGGTGTACGGGGACTTGGACTTCGCCGAGAGCGAGAGTTCCTGAACCCACGCGTTCAGGTGCTCGTCGTACCGCCCGGTCGCCGTAATAAAGATCGGGACGCCCTCTTTCAGGCCTGAGGCCTCGGTCAGGGCGCGGGTGATCGGGGAGCCGTCCGAGAGATTCCAGCCGTCGGACTGCCAGACGAAGAGGTGCATGGGCCGGTGGGAGGGGGAGCGACCCTGGAGGGGTGGGGCAGGCTCAGCGGTGCTCGGCGAGTATACGGCGGCGAGACACGGATGGCCAGCGACCTAAGAATCCGTCCCGGCCTTGTAGGCTCTCGGCCGGGCCCGCCGGCAGCGGGGCCGGGGGACGCGTCCGGCGCGGCAGGCATCCGGGCATTCCAGGCAGCCTCGCTCCCGCGAAGGGGCCTCAGGAGCCTAAGGAGCCCAAGGGTCGTCCGGGATCAACCGGGAAGTGCCCGGGGCGACCGGCGCCTGCCCCGGCCCGCAGCGAGGCCCTGTAACGAGGCAAAGACGCCACGCCGCAGCGGGAGGAGCGCCCCAAATGCCCCGACGATCATCGACGCCGAGGCTGAGTCAACCGGCACCCCTAGAGGGGCAAAACAAAGACGAGGCCACTTTCGTGACCTCGTCTCGGAAGCCCTTTTCGGGCGTACGAAGCAATAGGGGTAAACCTATCGCGGATTCCCTTGCCTCTCGGCGCCGGGAGTGACTTCAAGGTACGGTAAGAGCGGCCAGCCGGCAAGGGCAGCCAGTGACGCCCGTCAACTGGCCACCGAAGAACCCGGACGACGCCGCCAGCCGGACCCTATGAAGTTCGTCCGCATCCAGCCGAATCTTGAACTGCTTGCCCCGCCGGATGATCAGCGACAAGCGGCTCCGGGCCACGGCGTACAGCATATCACACTTCGCCCAGCTCGTCACGGTGGCCGCCTGCCACGGGCTCACGTTGGCGGCGAGCTGGACGTGATGGGGAGCCTCGACATGGGGTGCTGTGCTGCTGATGGGCACCACCAGGATCGTCGACCCCGCCGACGTCAGCCGGCTGCGAGAGACCACGATCACCGGGCGAATTTTGACCATCTCCGGCGGGAGCAGGTCGCTGAAGTCGCACTGGTAAACTTCGCCAGGACGCACCTTGTGCGACCGGGGCAGATCCAACCACAGCGAGTTGCGCCGAGCGGCGTTCGACATGGGGTGCGACGGCAGGGGAGAGAGAAGGCAGCGATGCGCACCGGATAAGCTAGCTACTGTCGGCGAGACACGTGCTTCCTGCGATCTAAGGGCGAAAACGCAAAAGCGTGAGACGTCCCAACCTTCAGATATACTCGATGGCCTCCGCCGCCAGCGCGCGGGTCTTGAAGAAGCGCGCGGCCCAGAGCCACTTGTCGAGACGGACCTTGCCCGGCGGTGCATCGTCGTCCGCGTCATCGTCCTGCAGCCGACCGCGACTCATGGCGTATCGTTCTCCTCGGCATCGTCGGCCTGCAGGGCCTTCTGCTCGGCACTCGTCACTTCGCGCACGCGCGTGGCCGCGCCCGTGAATACGGCACGCACGGGTGGTTGCTTCGCGTTCTGTGCGTGTCGCTCCAGCACCGGCACCAGAGCCAGCAAGTCGCGGATCAGCACTTCCACGTCGTCGTGCACGGGAAGCGCGTCCAGCATGGCGACCACGGTGTCGCAGGCCGAGGCCATGGCCTCGCTGGTTGGCGCATCGGGACCGGGCATGGAGTGGCCGGCACGCAGCTGCGCAACACGCTCGCGCAGTTGCTGCGCGTCCTGGGTGAACCGCTGCTGCAGGTACGTTCGGGCGTCGTCGGCCATGAGTTTGTGAAGCAGAGTGAAGGGCGTGGGACTGGCGAAACGTCAGGAGAAGTCGGCGCGGCCGAGTCCCAGCTCCTCGCGTGCGAGGCGCCAGGCCTCGAGCCAGGCATCGGCCACCACGCGTGGACGAAATCCAAGTCGGCGCGAGCGCGCCGCCATATCGTCCCACCACCCAAAATCGATGGCGTCGACGACATCGAGCAACTGACCGAGCGGCTGCGCACGGTCCACCAGCACGTCCTTCAGCACCGGGGGCAGGGCCAAGCGTTGCGCAATGACCGGCGACGGCGCACCCAACGCAAACTCGAGCGTGGACAGCAGACCGGCCAATACGCGGGCGCGTGGATGCGGCGCGGTGTCGAGGGCGGCGCCGACGCGTTCGCAGAGTCGCGCGCGGCGCAGCGCCAGAAACGCGAGTTCGGGATCGTTGGCCGCTTCGCCGATGAGTCGCGCGGTGACGGCCACGAGTCGCTCGATGATGGCATCGCGGCCCAGCATGGTGAGTGCATGCGTCACCGAGCGCGGGCCACGCACGCCCATCGCAGCAGAACCCATGGCACGCAGCAGTGAACCCGCCACGTGCGGGTCGTCGCGTACGAAGGCGTCGAAGGTGGCATCAGGCGGGCGGCCGTCGGAGAAGGCAGCCAGCATGGTGATCGCGCGGATGATGCTGTCTTCGGTGGTGCGGTCGGGCGCTACGCCCGCACCACGCGTGAGTTGGCGCCCGGCATAGAGTGGTACGCCGGCGGCCAACACGCGCTGCCGGGTGACCCGATCATCCACACCACGCACGAGGGGGCGCAGTCCGCCTTCGGCAAGCAGCCGCACGCGCGCTTCGAGCAAGGCCGGCGGCGTGCGCGCGGCATCGAGCACGATGGTGCTTTCGGTGAGCGAGGGCGGCAGGGGTTCGCCTTCGGGAAAACCGAGCAGGGCGAAGTTGAAGCCGGTGCCGATGAGGCGATCGACGGCGCGGCGCGTGGCCACGTCCTCCAGCGCGTCGGTGGCAATGAGCCACACCGCATCGAGCGAGGCGAAGCGAGTGATGGCGCCGTCGCGGACCACCTGCGGGGTGACCGGCACGATGAGACTGCGCGCCGCAAGACGCGAGAGCTGCGGGAGTTGTTCGAGAATGGCGCGCGCTTCGTCGTCGGGCCCCACCGGCTGACGGCGCATGTCATCGGGAAAGCCGCTGACGGCATAGCCCACCACACGCTCGCGGCGATCGCGCAGCGGAGCGAGCGAAATGAGCAGATCGACGTTCACGCGTCTGGCCGAGCCATCACGGCATTGAGGTAGGCCGGATCGTCCGTCACCTCGCGCTCCACGAACGGTGCCAGCCAGGCCGGCACAACGGCCTCATCGTCGCTGCTCCGCAGCTCCACCTCCGCCAGTACAAGGTCGCGGTCGAGGAAGACGTCGATTTCCCAGACATGATCGCCGTGCGGGACCGCGTGGCGCAGTTTGCGAATGCGGGCGTCGCGTGTGAGCGGCCACATGGCCTCGAACAAGGCGTCGCTGGTGGATTCTTCGATTTCCACGCGCGCGCGTGTGGGACCGAACTTGATGGTGCGCGTACAGCGCACACTGCCATCGGGCCGCGTACTGCGCCGCAGGCGTTCGCGCAGTACGGTGCCGGGAATCCATCCCTGATCGATGCGTGTGGGCGGCACCTGGCGCGCCTCGGGCGGCAGGGCGCGCAGCAGATACTTGCGTTCGATTTCCTGCGGCAGACCCTGATCGGACACGGGACTGCCCTCGGCTTGCAAGGCCTGGGCGGCACGTTCGAGCACGGTCAGCGTGTCCTCACCTCGTGCATGCCATGCAGACGAGAAGGCGGCGTGATGCGCCAGCGCCTGATTGCGCAGGGCGGAGGCGAGTGCCGCATGGCCCTGTGACTGCGCCAGCCCGGCCAGCACCACGGCATCGCGCATGGCACCCAACTGATCCTGCGCCCGTGTGGCCACATCGAACCACGCGCCCAGCGCGGGGCGCGACTTGGCGAACGGGGCCAGCAGGGCACGCTGTCGCTTGAGGCGAATGCGCAGGGCGTGCAGCGCGTCCTGCGATTCCACGTCGGTGGTGCCGGACAGCTCGCGGCGCAGGCGGTGCCCCGACTGCTGCAGCCGCATGGCCAGGTGCCCTGCAAAGCGCAGCCCGGCGGTATCGCGTCCCACCGTGCGCTGCGAGCGGTAGGTCATGAGCCGCCGACGCAGTTCGTCTGCGTGCGCGTCAAGCAGACGGGAGAAGGCCTTGTCCACCTTGCGCGCCGATGGCCGCGGCGCATTACGCAGCCAGACGATGAGTTGCCGAGCCTGTTCGCGGGCCGCTGCATCGAGCAACTCGCTGTTGGCTTCGAGCCACTCGCGCTGCACGTCGGCGTCGCGCGCCGCATTGGTGGCGCGCCCAAGGCGGCGCAGGTCCCGCAGCATCCGCTTGCTCGCCACACCGTCGAGCACACGCGCGTTCTCGCGCAGTGTGGCACGCAGGCGCCGCAGGGCCACGCGGGCCTTGTGCAGGACCTCCGCCTGATCGCCCGTGTGGTCTTCCGGCGCGGCGTCATTCGACGTGGGACTGGCCGTCTGGTCCAGCGCACGTCGCCACTGATCGCGGGCCGTCTCAAGCTGGTGCAACCACCAGAGCGCCAGGACACGCGCGCCCTCCGGCGCCGGGAGAGACAGCGCGTCGCCCAGCAACGTCTGCAGTGCGCTGGGCGGCAGCGGGTCTATCTCAATCGTCATGACCGTCCTGGTCGTCGCTGGCGTCCACGTACACATGCGCCGTGCCGTCTTCGTCATACTCCACCGACACCACCCACGGCCGGCAGCACACCTGGCAGTCCTCGATGTACTGCTGCGTGGACCCCGAGCCCGGATCGAGCGTGATTTCGACCGTCTCGCCGCAGTAGGGGCAGGACACCTCACCCGACAGGTCGGCCACGCCGTCACCCATCGGAAACTCGTCCTCCAACAGCGACTCGTCGTCGAACGCGTCGTCACCCAGGTCGTCGAACGACCCGCTCCACTCCTGATCTTCAGCCATACGACAAAACTAGCGCCCGATCGTCAGCAATGTCCGGTCGCCAGTGGCCACCGCCAGCGCCCCACGGGCCGAGGCCACTTTGCCCTCGAGCGCCGCCAGCTTGCCCGCCTCATCCAGCACGAGGCGTTCACGCAGATTGAGGATGAGCAACGTGCTTTCGCCATTCTCGAACCGCACCTGCTCGGCGTCACGCAGCAGTCGTGCATTGCGCACGTTGGCCTCCTGCGCCTCCAGCAGACGCTCGAGATTGGCCAGATCAAAGATGGACGCGCGCACGTCCACCTCGAGCCCACGGCGCAGCCAGTCGCGCTCGAACTCCTGGAAAGCCAGCTTGGCGCCGGTGGCGCTGAACTTGCCCGTCTCCTTGAGGTAGAGCAGCGGCGTGCTCAGGTTGAGCGCGGCCTTGTAATTGTCATCCAGACGGCCGCGATTGAAGAAGCCATCGGTTTCGCCGCGGGGGGCCACGCCGGCCAACTTGGCCTCGGCAAACGGCAACAAGCCCTGCGTGGCCAGCAGGCGCTCGGCTTCGGCCTGCCGCACCTTGGCCTGCACTTTGAGCAATTCCGGATGACGACGCACGGCCAAGTCCACCAGGCTCGCCACCTGCGTGGAGTCAATGCCGCCGCGCCCGAGGCCATCGAGTACCGGCTTGGCCTGGTCGGGTAACGCGGCCGGACGTCCCTCGGGACTCCAGATGTGCGCGGTGAGTTGCAGCGTGGACACGTAGAACGCGGCCTCGGCTTCGAAGCGCGTCACCTGGCGGCGCTGGAATTCGAGCAGCGCCTCGATGGTGTCGATAGGCGCGCTCTCCCCATTGTTCACGCGCGCCCGCACGGCCTGCAAGCGGAACTCGGCCAGCGCCTCGCCTTCCTGCGCGATGGCACGACGGCGCCAGCTCTCGTACCAGTTGCCGTAGTCCTTCGCGGCCGTGAACAAGAGCTTGTTGACCAGCGCGATGCGCTCCGCGTCGCCGCCGTCGCGGGCTGCGCGTGCCTGCACCAGGGCCGTGCGCCGCTCATCGGTGATGATGCGCTGGCCGAGCGGAATGGACACACCGGCGCTGATGGTACCGTTGCCGTCAGTGCGACGATCGGGATTGAAGTAGCGGCCCATCGTGCGATCGTAGGCCACCGTGATGTCGGCGCCGACGGGCAGCGGAATCTTGAGCTCCGAGTTGAGATAGTTGTAGTACTCGGTACCCGAGGAACGCTTCTGATCCCAGGAGGCGGAGAGCTTGGGGTCAAAGGCACCCCACGCCATGCGCAGCTCGGCGCGCGCCTGTTCGGCGACCAGACGCGCCTGCTGCGACACGGGGTGGTTGGCGAGCACCTCGTCCATGAACTGGGGGAAGGCGTAGGGCACGCCGGTGGTGTCTACACGCAGCCCCACAAGTTGACTGGTGCGAAGACGCACACTGTCGGATGCGGACGCCGCCTGCGCGCGCAACGCGGCGGTCGCAGGCAGCCACGTGGCAGACACCGCAAGCAGGCCGCACAGGAGCGTACGCGCTGACATGCGACTCACTTGCCGCTGCCCTTGGCCGGCGCCTGTTCGTCACCGGCGACAAGGTTTGGCGAGGGTGCGTCGCCCGGCTTGATGGACAGCGGGAAGCCGTTGAGCTGACGCCAGAGCTCCCACCCGACGGTCACGTTGTCGAGCATGGCCCAACCCTCGGCACCGGTGCCGAGGCGCAGCTGCGCGGGCCATGGCTCGTCGTGCGAGGTATCCTGCACCAGCAGCACACGAAAACGTCCGTCGGCACTCGGGAACTGATCGATGACCGCCACCGTGGCCCCAAAGGTGCCGACCGCCACCTGCGGCCAACCCGAGACCTGCAGGGCGGGCCATCCATCGAAGAACACACGCACATGGCGACCGGGCTTGAGCAGCGCCACGTCCATGGGCTTCACATAGAGTTCCACGGCCTTCTGCGGACGCGCGGGCTGCACGGACACGATGGGCTCGCCGGCCTTCACGATTTCACCCTGACCGGCGCGCGTGGCGCGCACCACATAGCCGTCCTGCGGCGCTTCGATCATGTAGAACTCGCGGCGCAGCGTCAAAGCACCAACCTTGTCGCGCAGTTTGGCCGCGTCGGCGCGCCCTTCGCTGACTTCCGCCAGCGTCGCCGCGCGATCCGAGCGGGCCTTGGCAATCTTCTCGCCGTATTCGGCGGGAATGCTGGCCAGGTCCGTCTGGGTGATGGCCAGCATCTGCTGCTTCTCCACGAGCTTGGCCGCTGTCTGCTGCGCCTTCACCTGGAAGGACTGCAGATCGTTGACCGAGATCAGGCCCAGGGTGTCGCGAAAGAGTCGCTCGCGACGCCGCAACTGGTCGCGTGCCACGCTGTCTTCCAGCTCAGCCTGACGCACCTCGGCGCGATACTGCGCCAACTTGTTCTGCGTCTGCTGCAGCTTGAAGTCGCGCTGCTGCTCGAGCTGCACGATCTGCGCGGCGAGCGCCTCGGCCTTGTCGCCCTTGTCGGCGATGGCGCGTTCCTTGGCATTCAGCTGCGTTTCCGTGAGCGGCAGGACCTGCGGATTGAGGTACTCCTCCTTGATCTCGGAGATGCGGACGATCGAATCGCCCTTCTTCACGAACTGGCCTTCGCCCACGTACCAGGCCTCGATGCGACCGTCGATACGGGACTGCAGTTGCTGCGGACGATCCGACGGGCTGAGCGCCGTGACCACGCCGTTGCCCTGCACACTCTGCTGCCAGGGCAGGAACAGAATGGCCACCAGCGCCACGAGAATGCCGATCAGCCACCGTGACACGATGCGGCTGGTGTTGGCCTTGCCCAGCAGCGTGGTGGTCTCGAGGGGCAGGTGCTTGAGTTCGCGTTCAATATCGATATCGGAGATGCCCATGGGTCACGCTCCGGGGGTATAGGGCGTTTCGCTGACGATCTCGTGCAGCAGCGCCGCACAGACCGGGTTGGCTCGCAGGGCATCGAAGCGGCCTTCGGCAATCACCGTGCCCTGTTCCATCACCACCACGCGGTCGAATGCGCCCAGCAGCTGCGGGTCATGCGAGACGGCGAGTACCGTCCACGGACGGGCCCGATCGGTAAGCAGTCGGATGATGTGCGCACGGGATGCACCATCGAGGTTCTGGAAGAAATCGTCGAGCACCACAAGACGCGGATTCCCCACGATGCCCTGCGCGATGAGCAGCTTGTTGGCGAGATGTGCCGGCAGGTTGCGTCCGCTGTTGGTGATCTCCGATCGCACGCCCTGTGGCAGACGCTGCACTTCGTCGGTGAGATCGAGTTCGTCGAGCGTGTGCTGCACATCGAGCGGCGTCACGTGGGCGCGCCCCACCGTGATGTTCTCCTCGATGCTGCCGTCGAAGAGGTCGCTCCAGGAGAGCATCTGCCCGATGCGCGCGCGCAGCGCCGGTCGGTCGAGATCCCGCAGCGTGATGCCGTCGAAGCGGATGGTGCCGTCGTAGTCTTCGATGAGGCCGCCGAGCAACTTGAGCAGTGTGCTGCGTCCCGAGCCGTCGACACCCATGATGGCCACGCGCTCGCCGGGCTGAATGCGCAGCGTGATGCCCTCGACCGTGGGGTTGGACGCGCCGGGATACCGGTACCGCAGGTCACGGGCCTCAATGGCAATGCCGCGATTGGGCGCATGCTGTGGCGCCGCCGCCGGCGCGAGGCCGCCGCGGCGTTCGAGCGGCAGGTCACTCACGAGGCCGGCCTTGTCCACCGAGGTGAGCACGTCGTACACGGTGGCGAGACTGGCGATGAGCTTCTCCACGCCCACCAGCACCGTGACGATCACCACCTCCGCCGCCACGAACTGTCCGAGCAGCAGCTGATTGGACTGCACGAGTGCGGCGCCGAGAATGAGCACGGCCGCCGTAATGAACGTCTTGAAGCCGATGAGCGCGATGGTCTGCTTGACGAGCACCGCGAAGTGCTTCTTGCGATACTTGAGGTAGCCGGTCACCACGTCGTCCATGCGTTCAACGGGCAGCGTGGAGTCGCCGGCGTACTTGAACGCGTGGAAGGCGCGGGCCATTTCCTCCAGCCAGTGCACGGCCTTGTACTTGTACTTGGATTCCACGATGGACGTCTCGAGTCCCTCAGGACCCGTCCAGCGCAGAATGAGATACAGGATGGCCACGACGACCACCGCAAACACCGAGAACCACGGGCTGTACAGCGTGAGCAGGATGAGCCCGAACAGCACGGTGAGCAGCGCCGTGGGCACGTCGATGAGCAGCTTGTAGATGCCCTTCTGGATGGCCGCCGCTTCGAAGAGACGGTTCATCTTCTCGGGCAGATTGGACTCCACCCAGGCGCCGTACTTCATGCGCGGCACACGGAACGCGAACTCGAGGGCCATGCGGGCAAACACGCGCTGCTGTATGCGCTCCACCACCCGCAGAATGCCGATCTGCAGCACGCCGGCCACGATGGTGCCGAGAATGACAAACGAAATGAGCACGACCACCGGCTGCAGGAAGAGTCGCCCCTGCACGAGCTGCACAATGCCACCGACGGCCAGCGGCAGAATGAGACTCAGGCCGCCGGACAGCGTGGCGTAGAAGAAGATGGTGAGAATCTCACGGCGTTCGCGCCCCAGCATGGCCAGGGTGCGATCAAGCGGTGAGAGGGGCTCGATGGGGTCGTCGTCCTTCTCGTTGCCAACGGGGCTATGCGGCGCGCCGAGGCCGCGCACGGAGGTTGCCGGCCGGAGCGCCATGGGGGCGAGCGCCGGATACGTGCCGCTGTGGCCCGTGTCGCGCAGCAGGCGCGCCGCGAGTCCCTCGGGCGCATCGACCACGCGTTCCTCGGTGCCGTCGCGCAGCACGCGCGTGTACTCGATGCTGTCGTCAGGGCCGCGTTGCAGCACGATGCCATCGTTGCCGTTGGCACAGAGCAGCACGACCGGAACCTGGGCTTCATCGATGGCTTCTCGTATCTGGTCCGCGGTCAGGTCGCGGTCGAGATAGCCCACATCGACTGCGCCGCCAATGGAGCGGACGCGATCGGGCAGCGGGTCCTGAACGACCACCTGACGGGTCAGGGCGCGCCATCGCGCCTGTTCGACGTCGAGACCGAGTGCGGCCGCGACGAGTTGATTGATACGCGTAGCCTGTGCAGACATGCTGGCAGTGTATGATGCAGACGGTGGTCGCGCGAAAATTCCGGGGAAGCAACAGCGGGAGCCCACGCACCGCTCCTGTCTCGAACCACCGCTGCGTCGCTGCGCGCGTTGGTTCGGATACACGTCGGCGGGTGGCCTGTGCGATCGCCGGGGCGACCACACGTACCGCCGAGGTTCAGGTCAGTGCAGGTGCTGTGTGGGCGGAGCGCGGCTTCCGCCGACCCGCCCAACCCGGCTCTCCGGATGGCGCCACGCGGCGTCCACCTGAAGCTGTTCCGTCCGGTACAACGGCGCGAGCGTCGGAATGCTTCCCGGCTCAGGGACAATGGCCGCGAAGGGCAGGGAGTCACGACCTCCCCGTCGCTGGCAGGCTCGATACCACGCTCGCCGGCGGCCTGAGGGTTCGTCCGGTACCTCGTGCAGCGACACATCAAGCAGCCACGACATGGCACCCGCCGTCTCGCTCCACGTTCCGTTGGGCTGCGTGTCATTCGCAGAGAGCTGGACCATCGTATCCAACGCCGCGACCTCACCCATGGCGTGTGCCGCCACCGGCGAGACCAGGCTGAGCCCGAGTATCGCGAGGGCCAGCCGCAGGGTTAGGAACAGTCGGTCCAGTTCGGTCATTGCGGCCGAAGTATGACGAGGGAAAGGTTCGGGATTCAAGTGGGGACTTGAGAATCGTGACTCAAACCGAGCGTGGCGTTGTGACACCTTTGGGGCCAAGTGGCGTACTGCAGCATATGATCCGCATCTCTCGCGCTGTCCTGCCCGTTCCAGGAATGGCGATACTTGGCGTCGCGGCGCTGCTGCTGACGTCCCATGAAGTCCAGGCGCAGAACGGCGCGCCATCAGGCCGAGGCTCCTTCGGAGCCCATTTGCAGGTGTCCGAGCCCAAGGGCGACTTTGCCCGCAATACGGACAACGGATTTGGTATCGGCGGCTACGTGCTGGCCGGTCTCGACGAAAACAAGATCATCAACTGGCGGGCCGACGCCTCCTTTGTGACCTACGCCAACAGCCGTCGGCAGATCCCGCTGGCGGGCACGGGCGGGCTCATTCAGCTCAACCTGCGCACCAACAGCAGCATCGTGTCCGTGGTAACGGGCCCGCAGCTTCTGGGGCCCACGGGCACCTTCACGCCCTACGCCTCGGCGCTGGGTGGCTTCTCCGTCTTCTGGACGGAAAGCACGGTGGAGGGCACGCAGAACACGAACACGCCCTTTGCCAGTACCACCAACTCCAGCGATGCCGTGTGGGCCTACGGCGGTGCGGTGGGCGCATACATCCGGGTGTACAACGGCCGCAATCCGGTCCGTCTCGACCTGGGCGCGCGCTTCCTGCGCCACGACGACGTGCGCTATCTCAATGACGAGCGCGTGCGCGACGCATTCGAGAACAATCGGCCGGCCGTGCCCGTGCGTGGGCGGGCCGACTTCATCACATACTACGCCGGTGTGAACATCATCGCGTGGTAATGGGCTGTATCGACGAGGCGCGCCGCCGTATTGTGCAAGAGCGGCGCGCTTCGTCGTCTCAATCTTGAGTAACTGGGTCGCGTGACGCGACCGGCGTTGTGTCCGATGGTGGCGGTCGAACTGGTATGCAGACGCCCTGGGAGATGGCAGATGACCATTGCGAAGATGTCGTATGCACTCCGCGTTGCGGTGCTTGCTCTGGTCGTGGGCACGTCCACGGCGGCAACACTTTCTGGTTCTCACCGCGGCGTTGGTCGGTCGATGCCCTCCCGAGCGTTCATCGGCTGCGCGCAGGCGACGCGGATGGATTCCAGTTTCTTCTGGGGGGTGGCGGAGACTCTCGCGACCGACACCTCACACAACGGTGTGGGAATGCGTCAGGTCGCCGACGTGCAAATGGCGGACAGCATCGCCTACTTCGGTACAGCGGCTCAGTGCGACACGGTTGCGAAACGCTACCACGCATACAATGTGGCGCTGGTTGGTGATACCACACCCGAATTATTCGACGTCTACATGATTCGCATCGGACCGAACCGAATCATCGCGGACCCACGAGCGTCCGCGGGACCCGATGTGGTGGAATTTGTGACGCTCGACTCGACGCTTCACATCGTCAAGGTGTGGGGCCTGAGAATGTAAAGACCTCAAGTGGCCGCCCAGGCGCCGCTGCATAGGGCCGATCAACTCTTGTATCCGTCTCGTCCTGCGCACTTGCAGACCACGATCGTGAGCTGACACATGCGTACTGCCCCAAGTCTTGTGTTGACAACCACTATGTTGAGCCTGCTGCCGGCGTTGATGCCGTCGGCAGAGCCGCGTAGCCTGGCCGAGTCATCGCCGGGATGCCGCCACGCGACGCCATCGGACTCCGCTCTGTTTCTGGACTATGTCCAGGGCTATTCTAGCCCCATTGTCACCCAAGGATTGCGGGACGCCGCAGGGCTTCCTCTCACGCCGGCAGATTCCATTCGTTTTGTTGCTTCGGACTCGCTGTGCGATCTGGTGTCCCAGCGATTCAAGGCGCATTGGGACGCCGAACGCGGGGATACCGTGGCGCCGCGGCGTCAGGTGCTGCTAGTCAGGGTCTCCGCCAACCGCTACGTAGGTGATCCTGCCGCGGCAAATGCTCAGGGTACACAGCGGCTGTTCATCAGCGTCGATTCGCTGATGAACACGGTCGCTGTGTGGGGAGTAACGTTGTAGCGCGAGGGGGGCTCTTGTCCAACGCCGCCCTGCGGCCACGCTGTTCGTTTGGTGGGCATTGGCGAATGCGCCACTAGAGTAGTGCAGCTTCTCGTCTTGCCCCGACTCTGAAATTCAGGATCCACCGTCACGCGAGGTGACACATGCGTGCTGCCCCAAGTCTTGTGTTTACGATCATTGTGTTGAGCGTGGTGCGGGGGTTGATGCCGTCAGCAGAGCCGCGCAGGCTGGCGGCGACATCTCCGGGATGCCGCCACACGACCTCCTCTGATTCAGCACTCTTCTTGGAATACGTGAAGGGCTATGCGAGCATTTCGGTTACCCAGGGCATGCGGGAGACAGCGGGCCTCTCCATCACGCCGCCTGACTCAATTCGTTTCGTTGCTTCTGACTCCCTGTGCGATCTCGTGTCGCAGCAATTCAAGGAGCACTGGGACGCCGAACGCGGCGATACCTTGGCGCCGCGACGCCAAGTGCTGCTAGTGAGGGTCTCGGCCAATCGCTACGTGGCAGATCCTGCTGCCGCCAACACTGGCTTCACACAGAAGCTCTTCATTACCGTCGATTCCCTGATGAACAAAGTGGCTGTTTGGGGAGTGACATGGTAGCAAGAACGCGCTAGTGCTCGTCTCCCCGCCGCCGCTCCTGCTTGGTCTCGGAGCGGCGGCGTTTTTCATCCAGCCGACGCTCCACGGACCCACGTGTGGGCTTGGTGGCCTTGCGCGTACGCGGCACGATGAGCGCACGCTGCACCACCTGCTGCAAACGCTCCAGCGCCGCGCGCCGGTTCTGCTGCTGACTGCGGTACTCGCCCGCCACAATGCGCAGCGCACCGTCGCCATCGAGGCGACTGGCCAGCTTTTCCAGCAGACGCGCCCGTTGCTCGTCGCGCAGCGCGCGACTCGTGCGCACGTTCCACACGATGGCCACGCGCGTCGCGCTCTTGTTCACGTGCTGTCCACCGGGCCCGCCGCCAGAAATGGCCCGCACCTCCACCTCGTTGAGCGGGATGAAGGTGCCCGGTGCCACCGACAGGTCGCTTTCGATGCTCATAAGGCCGACCTCACGTGGTCTCGGCCGCCTCGGCGCGCTTGTGCACCCGGAGTGCGGCCACACGCCGACCATCCATGGCCACCACTTCCAGTTCGCCGCCCGGATAACTCACCCGGTCGCCGACCTTGGGCAAACGGCCCAGCGCAGCAAAGGCGTAGCCACCCAATGTGGTCCAGTCGCCCTCGGGGATGGGCAAGCGATGGTCGGAGCGCACATCCACCAACGAGAGCGAACCCGCCAGTTCGAGCACGCCGTCAAAGACGAAGGCGTCACGCGACTGCAGGTCGTACTCGTCGGCAATGTCGCCCACGACTTCTTCCACCAGGTCTTCCATGGTCACGATGCCGGCCGTGCCGCCGTACTCGTCGAGCACAACGGCCAGATGCGCCCGCGTCTTGCGCAGGTCATCGAGCACACGCTCGGCGGCCCGCGTGGCCGGCACGAACAGCGGCTCGCGCAGGTGCTCTCGCAGCTCGAACGTTTCCGGATGCTCGGCCAGCCAGAAGTCCTTGGCCAGAAACACACCCACAATGTCATCGGCCGTGTCGCGGTACACCGGATAGCGCGAGTAGCGCTCGCGCCGCAGGATCTCCACCAGCTCCTCGCGGTCCACGTCTTCCGCAATGGCCACCATTTCGGTGCGTGGGCGCATCACGTCTTCGGCGCGCTTGTTGTGGAAGTCGAACACGCCGGCCAGCATGGCCGAGTCGGACTCATCGAGCGTGCCATGGGCACGCGCCTGCATGACGAGCAGCCGCAGCTCCTCCGGGCTGTGCACATGGCCGCCTTCGCTGGCTGGCTGCACGCCGACCATGGCCAGCATGCGATTGGCCGTGCCGTTCAGGAAGCTGATGAACGGCGACATGATCTGCGAAAAGAGCATCAGCGGCCGGGCCACCCAGCGGCTCACGTCTTCCGGCATGGCCAGCGCAATGGACTTGGGCGCGAGCTCACCGAGCACGATGTGCAGGAAGGTGATGACGAGAAACGCCACCGCGATCCCGGCGCCAGTGTGCGCCGCGCCGGGCGGCACGTCCACCCCCACCGCGTGCAGGGCCCGGTCCACCAGCACCGCCACCGCCGGCTCGCCAATCCAACCCAGCGCCAGCGACGCCAGCGTGATGCCCAGCTGGGTTCCCGAGATGTAGCGATCGAGCTGGCTCAGGGCCCGCTGGACCACCAGGGCACTCTTGTCGCCGTCGGCCACCATCTGGTCGATCTTGCTGCGACGCGCCCCCACAAGGGCGAATTCTGCTGCCACGAAAAAGGCATTCAGCAGGACAAGGATGAGCACGAACAGGAGCCGGACCGATATGGTCCCGAAGGTCAGGTCCGGCTCAATGGACAACGAAGGGTCGGAAAGCATGACGAAAGGAAACGATGAAACGACTGGTTCGTCCAGATAGTGCAATCTGCAAGACCGCATGGCATTCCGCGCCTCTTGCATTCTGCACGAATCCGTTTTTCAACCGTTCCCGGCACCCGGACCAGCGTGCGTTACACGCCGGCTTTTCCGCAGGACCCCATTCAGGAGCTGCTCGAGCCATCCCGCGTGCTGCGCTGGGTGTGGCTTGGACGCATGGCGTTGGCCTCCGCCATCCTGGTGGCCGCTGTGTTCGTATGGACGCAGGCCGAGCCAACGGACACGCTGGTGGCCACCCTGGCCTTTGCCGTGGCCACCTTCTCCACAGTGGGTTCGGCCCTCTATGGCACCAACGGCAAGCCGTTGGGGCGCTTGTACTTCGCGGGACAGTGCGTCATTGACCTGCTGCTGGTCACCAGCATTGTGCACATCACCGGCGGCTGGAGCTCGCAGTTCGCCGCCCTCTATATTCTGGTCATCGCCAGTGGCGCGCTGCTGCTGCCCATGCGCGGCGGCCTGGCGGTCGCGGCCGGCGCCTGCGGGCTGTACGCGGCCGACGTACTCTGGTTGCGTGGCGGCTCGCCCGGTCTTGGCTTTGCCGTGCAAACGGTGGTCTTCATTGTCGTGGCGCTGGGGACGGGCTTTGTTGCGCAGCGCCTGCGCCAGGCGGGCTCGGGACGTGAAGCGCTGGCCGCGCAGTTGGCCAAGGTGCAGCTCGAAGCCGCCGACATTCTGCGCACCATTCGCTCCGGCATCCTTACCGTCGATGCGCAGGGCCGTTTGCTCTACGCCAACCCGGCCGCATCGGACCTGCTGCAACTGGACCTGCGCGCCTACATCGGGCGGCCCGTGTTGCCCACACTGCGCCGCGTCTCGCCGCAGCTCACCGACCTCGTGGAGCGCAGCGCCCGCGATGGGGTGCGCACCACACGCGCCGAAGGCGTCATTCGCCGCGGTGATGAAGACGTGGAGATCGGTGTCACCACCACCGTGGCCGATGGCATCCGTCCAGATGCCAGCACCACGGCCACCGCCATTTTTCAGGACATTTCCGACAGCAAGCGGCTGCAGGCGCTGCATGTGCGCGCCGAACGCCTGCAGGCCGTGGCCGAGCTGAGCGCATCGCTGGCGCACGAAATTCGCAATCCATTGGCCAGCATTCGCAGCGCCACCGAGCAGTTGGCGCGCCGGCAGTCGCTGCGGGTGGCGCAGCAAGGTCAGACAGAAGACGAAGACGAGCGCATTCTGCACGGACTTGTCGTGCGCGAGGCCGACCGCCTGAGCCGGCTGTTGGCGGAGTTTCTCGACTTTGCGCGTGCGCGGGTGACACACACCGCGTCGCTGGACCTCGGGGCCGTGGTGCAGGCGGCGGCCACCCTCGCGGCCTCGCATCCCGATCGCGGCGACAACGTGCAGGTGCAGGTGGACATCTCGCCCGACCTGCCGCCGCTGACCGGCGACGAGGACTTGCTGCACCGCGCGGTCTTCAATCTGGTGCTCAACGCCGTGCAGGCGGTGGGCCCGGCGGGACACGTGTTCGTGGCGGTGTCGCGACATGCCCATGACGGTGAAGGCCGCAACCATCGCGCCATCGCCGGTGAGTTGCTGGCCATCACGGTCACCGACGATGGCCCGGGTGTGCCCGAGCATCTGCGCGGCCGCCTGTTTGAGCCTTTCGTGTCGGGCAAGGCCAGTGGCAGTGGTTTGGGTTTGCCGGTGGTGCACCGCTCTGTGGAAGCACACCGCGGCCTTGTCACCGTCGATCACCTGCCCGTCGGCACCCGCTTTACCATCGTGCTGCCCACTGCGCGGGCTGCGTCTGACTCTTCATCAGTTCGTGCAACCGGAGTTGCTGCATGATTGCTCCCGCCGCTGCGGATCTGCCGCGCGTTCTCATCGTCGACGACGAATCGGGCATTCTCGATTCGCTGCGCATCCTGCTCAAGTCCGAAGGCTTTGCCCCGCACGTGGCCCAGGGAGGGCGGCAGGGCATCGAAAAGTTGACCGAACTCCAGCCAGACATCGTGCTCACCGATGTGCGCATGCCCGATGTGACGGGCGTGCAGGTGCTGAGCGCGGCGCGGCAGAACGACCCGGACATGCCCGTCATTCTCATGACCGCGCAGGCCACGCTGCAGTCGGCCATGCAGGCGGTGAACGAGGGCGCGTTCTACTACATCCAGAAACCGTTTCGCAACGACGAACTGGTGGCCATTCTCCGGCGCGCGGCGGAACACCGCAAGCTGCGCATCGAGAATCAGGAGCTCAAACAGGAGATCCGTCGTCGCGAACGCAACACGTCGGGGCGGCCCATTGGACGCAGCAAGAGTTGGAACGACGTGCTGCGTTTGGCAGAAACGGTGGCGCCCACGGACTCCACGGTGCTCATTACCGGCGAATCGGGTACCGGCAAGGAAGTCATTGCCCGCTACATCCACGAACTGAGTTCGCGCGCGCCCAACAACTTTCTCAGCATCAACTGCGGCGCGTTGCCCGAGTCGCTGCTGGAGAGTGAGTTGTTTGGCCACGTGAAGGGCTCCTTCACCGGCGCTGTGAAGGACAAGACGGGCCTCTTTGCCGCTGCCGATCAGGGCACGTTCTTCTTGGATGAAATTGGTGAGACCACGCCGTCTACGCAGGTCAAGCTGCTGCGTGTGCTGCAGCAGCGCGAAATCATTCCCGTGGGTGCGACGGAGTCGGTGCCGGTCAATACCCGGGTGCTCGCGGCCACCAATCGCGAACTCGAAGAAGAGATCAAGCGCGGCGGATTCCGTGCCGATCTCTACTACCGACTCAACGTCATCGCCGTGCATCTGCCCCCCCTGCGTCAGCGCGCGGACGACATCCCGTTGCTGGCAGAGAGCTTCCTGGCGCGATCAGGCATGCAGCGTGGCGAAGAGCCGAAGGTGCTGGGCGAGGATACGCTCGATGCCATGATGGCCTATGCCTGGCCGGGCAACGTACGTGAGCTCGAGAACGCGCTGGAACGGGCGGTCATTCTGTCGTCCGGTCATGTGGTACGCCCCGAGGCCCTGCCCGAGCGTGTCATCGCTCGGCGCGCCGAACCGCTGGTCAGTGAACGCACACCTGTAACTCCAACGCTCGAAGCCATTGAGCGGGCCTACATCCAGTGGGTGCTGCAGAACGAGGGCGGCAACAAGTCCCGCGCCGCCGACATGCTGGGAATCGATCCGTCCACCCTGTACCGCAAGCTTGCCCGCTACGGAGACGCCTGATGTCACAATCCCTTTCGCGACGCCGCGCCGGATTCACATTCATTGAAATGTTGACCGTCATCGTCATCATCGGCCTGCTGGCCATGCTGGGCATCACCAAGTTCGGTGATTCCAAGCGCCGGTCGCACTATGCCACCATGAAGGCGGATCTCAAGCGCGTGGCCACCATGGCGGAGACGGTGTTCTCCCAGGACCAGTCCTACGCCAATTTCACCCCGCCGCTGGGCTCACAGGGGGTGACGCTGTCCTTCACACCCAACGGTCAGGGCTGGACCGCTTCGGCCAGTCATGCCGAGCTTCCCGGCGTGCAGTGCACGCTCACGACGGGTCCGAACATGAAGAGCAGCACCGTCTGCAATTGACGCGTCGTTGCATCGTGGGCCAGAGGAAATGAGCAGCGCCGTCACAGCCGTGACGACGCTGTTTCGTTACCGGCACGGGCCAGTCGGGCAGGCCGCGAGCGGGGGATTGCACGCTGCAAGGAATCTTGCGAAATCCCAGCGCCGTCGCGAGGACCCCATGCGCGTCGAAATGATGCAAGTCGTTGTGTGGCAACAGCTTTAATTGGGGCCGCCGTGCTGGCAAGGCAGTTGCCATTCTGCATGGCGTCGAAGGGCGCGTCACCTAGGACGAGCCCGACGCACCAACCCCCATCGGAGATTTCACCATGAAGCGCACTCGCAAGGGTTTCACCCTCATCGAACTCCTGATCGTCGTCGTCATCATCGGCATCCTGGCCGCGATCGCGATCCCGAAGTTCGCTGACACCAAGAAGAAGGCCTATGTCACGGCGGCTAAGTCCGACCTCAAAAACCTTATCCCGATGGGAGAGGCATACTTCTCCGAGAAGGGTGAATACACCGGGTGGGCCATCGATCCGAATTATGGCTCGGAAGGTGTGGTCGTGGCCGTAACGCCTGCGGCGGGCGGTTGGAGTGCGACGGCTACCCATGCGGCCTCGGGTGTGATCTGCTCGATCGCTGTCGGTACGTCGGTTGTGGCTCCGAACGAGGAAGGTATCCCGTACGGCGCCGCCTGCAAGTAATCCTACGGGACTACCGCAGCACGCAACGCGGACAATCCAACAGCACGGCCAGCTTCGGCAGGCCGCACTGGTTGGGGGGGAGGGGTCGGGCGAAAGCCTGGCCCCTTTGCCGTTTCCGGTTGCCCCACTCGCGCCCGCGCTGCATCCTCCCCGCGTGAGCGAAATCAAGCGGCCCAGCATCCACGATCGCCTGCAGCGTGTCCTCGTCCTCGCCAGCAGCGGTCTCATCATCGCCATCATCACCACCATGTGGTTCACCGAGCAGCTGCCCGCTGCCATCCGGTGGCCCATCGTGGTCCTGCTGGTGTTTCTGATTGCGCTGGTCTCCGCCAGCATGCTGCAGCGGCAGGTGTCCGAGCTCATCGAACAGCCACTCGGACACTGCGTGGAGGCCGCCGACGCCATGGCCAAGGGGGATTCCTCGCGCACCGTGCCGCCGGCCAGCACCGAAGAGTTCAATCGGCTCGCCGACAGCATCAATCGCATGACCGAGCAGATGAATGCGGCCACGCAATCCCGGCTGCGGGTGGAGAAACTCGCCACCATGGGGCGCATTGCCGCCGGCATCTCGCACGAAATCGGCAACCCCGTCTCGGCCATCGCCAACTACGCGCACCTGCTGCGCATGCGCACCCGCGAGGTGCCGGGCACCGCCGAGCCCATTGACGCGCTCGAGCGCGAAATCACGCGCATCGATCGCATCATGCGTGGCCTGCTCGACTACGCGCGCCCACGTCGCCTGACACCGAAGCCCATTGTCGTCGACGAGGTCATCGAGGACGTGCTGCGTCTGCTCGGCGACCAGGGCATCGTCCGACGCTTCCGCGTGGACCGCGAACTCGAGGCGCCGGACGGCGTGGTGTACGCCGAGCGGCATGACCTGGAGCAGGTGTTCGTGAACCTGTTGCTGAATGCCGTGGATGCGATGGACCGCGAGGGCGACATCGTCATTCGCTCGCGCATCAATGAGGCCTCGGCCTTTACCGAATCCATCGAGAAGCGGCGCACCGACCCGGAGCCGCAGCGCTGGGCGCATCGTCCCAGCAAGCGCGCCCTCGCCTGGCTGGCGCGCCCCGAGTCGCCCTCGCGTTTTCTGCAGGTGGTCATTGCCGATTCGGGCACCGGCGTGTCACCCGAAGACGAAGAGCGCATCTTCGAACCCTTCTTCTCCACCAAGCAGCCGGGCAAGGGCACGGGCCTCGGCCTCGCCATCGTGGCCAGCACGATTGAAAATCTGGGTGGCACCATCTGGGTGCAGCGGGCCCGTGAGGGTGGCGCCGCATTCGTCATTCTGCTGCCGCTGCATGCCAGCGGATTGCGGCGAGTGGCGGCCGATGTGCCACCTGCGTTCCCATGACACAACGCGCGAAGATCTGATGACATGAATCGGGGCCACGGATGATACCGTGGCCCCATGTCATTTTCGCGCTCTCTCCGGTCCGGCCGCGCGCTCGTGGAATGCTGCGTGGCCATGGTGCTGCTGGCTGGCTCAGCCACCATCGTGCTGCTCCTTGGCAACACCTCGGCGATGCTCGTAGGCGGCGCGCTGGCGCAGGATGTCGCGCAGCGCACATTGCTCTCGCATAGCAGCGCGCTGCACCTGCACGCGTGCCAACCCGGAGCGGCGGCCACGAGCGAGGCCGTGCGGGATCGTTACGCGGTGGAGGGTGCGGAGCGGGCTGACGGGCAGGCGCGGCACGAGGCCCTGCGGGTCACGTGGCGAATCAGCGCGTTGGCGGCGTCGCACACCGGCCAAGCGTCGGCAGAACTGCGATCGCAGGGGGCGGCGCCATGCGAATAGCTGGTGAGGCGGCGCCATGCCTGTGACTCAGCGACGAGGAAGCAGCCTGATCGAACTGCTGGTGGCGCTGCCATTGATGGCTTTGCTGGGCAGCGTGGCGGTGATGCTGCTGTTGTTTGTCGCTCGCTCTGCCCGCACGCAGGGCCGCACACTGCAGGTATCGCGCGAGCTTCGACATGCCATGCTCGTGCTCTCGCATGACATCGACCGCCTGCGCGTCGGCGATATGCTGGCCGTCAGCGACACGCTGATCGAATTCGACGCACGGCTCGGTGCGGCGGTGGTGTGTGACATTCCCACGTCCGGGCAACTGGTCGTGGGCGATGTGTCCGCCCTCAGCCCGTCACCGCTGAATGTGGTACGCGCCGGAGACGCGCTCAGCGCGTGGCGCACGCCGGGCGTCATGTCCGGTGCGACCATTGTCGGTCCGCCGCAATCTGCCCGCACGGCGGTTGGCGCGTGGACGCCGATCGGCGCGGGCCCCTGCGGTGCAGCGGGTGATGCACTGCGCGTGCCGCGCTGGCGCGCGGCTGTCGATTCGATGTGGGCCACTGACATCGTGCCCGGCACTCCGGTGTTGCTGCAGCGTCGCACGCGCTACACGCACTATCGCAGCGACGGCCAGTGGTGGCTTGGTCGTCGCGCACTCGACGTGAGTGGCTGGGAAACCGTGCAGCCGCTGGCGGGTCCACTCCACAGTGCTGCCGCCAACGGCATGACGGTGCAGGCGTATGACCGCCGTGGCGCCGTCACAACCAATGCCAACGACGTCGCGCTGCTCCACGTCACGTTGCGCGCGCCACATACGGCGGCGGGGCGCATCGTCGGTCCGGGCGACTCCGCGCAGGTGCAGTTGGCATTGCGTGGGGCACCACAAGCGGACTCACTTCCGCCCATGCCGTAGCGGGTGACCTGCCATGTGTCTCCACTCTGCACGCCGGGGCAGCACACTACCGCTCACCATAGTGGTCGTGGCCAGCATCAGTCTGCTGGCCACGGGTCTGCTGCACACTGCATGGCGTTCGGCTCGCAGCGCCGATTCGGCACGACGCGCGCAACAGGTGGCACGCGCCGTCGACGAGGTCGCCGCGCAGGCCGTCGACAGCTATGGGCAGGACTCGCTGACGCGATACGACCTGGCCCAGCGCGTGTGGCGCGCCAATGCACAGGTGGACGCTGTGCGCGTGCGGAGCGCCTGGCAACGCACACATCCACTCGTCGCCTGGCTCGAACTCGATGCGCAGCCCGATGGAGTTGGCGGTGCACCCGGTACCCTCGCGGCGCGTCGCACCGAGCGGCGGGCATTCTGGCTTGAGCCACCGGCTGTGCCGCGAGAGGCCGCACTCACCGCGTTGGCCATGGTGGAAGGCGAGGACGGCGTGAGCGTATCCGAAAGCGCGCCGACGCACAGCGTGTGGTGTCCAGGGACCTACTTGACGTCGACGGTAGTGCCCGTGCTGGCCGGAGATGTGTCGCCGACCTCTGGTCGCCTCTGGACCGGACTGCCGCTGTGGAGCGCCATGACCCCCGCGCGACGAGTGGCCGTAGAGCAGGCCTGGGCGCAGGTGTTGTCGCGCCTGCCCGCAAGCGCCAACGCCGACAGTGTGCAGTCGCCAATCTCCGATCCCGGATGGCGCGCACTGCTTATCGATGTCCCAAACCTCACCCTGCGCGGGCCGCTCGTCTGGCAGGGACTGCTCGTCGTCAACGGCAGCGTCGCCATCGACGGCCCGGTTGAAGTGCGGGGCCTGTTGCTCGTGCGCCGTTCACTCAACGCTGAGTCGGGACAACTGACCGTGCACGGCGCCGTGATTGCGAATGACGCACTCACCGATGTCGTGCGACTTGGGCCGTCGTCGCGACTCAGGTACGACCCCTGCGCCGTGGATCTCGCACTGGCCACTGTAGCACGTCCACGGGCGTCGGTGTTTGGTCTGCGCATGCCAGGCCGAGGTTGGTGACCGATGTCACCGGATTGCCGATGTCCGGTCAGAAGGACCGACCGCATCGCGCTCGATTGGGCCCCTACTGTCACAAAGTGGCAGCCCACGCCCCGGAACCGCCCCAAGACCAGCGTTACCTCGTGAGTCGCGGGTCGTTTCAAGGGAGACAAGTCAGGTCCTGACAGGTCAATCTGTCCCTCAAGCCGTACGCCGCGCGGGACAGGCGGAATGCTCCTCACTGTGCAACCCCTCAGTCCCATGGCGCTCTTCGGTCGGAAGAAACTCACGGTCGGACTCGATATCGGCTCAGGCCTGGTCAAGGCAGTCGTTATCGATCACAGCGGATCGAAGCCGGAGCTGGCGAAGGTCGTCATCACGCCACTCAACGACACGGCCATCGTGGAAGGCGAAGTCATGGACCACGGCATTGTCGCCGAGGCCATTCGCCAGACCATCGCCGCAACGGGCGTCAAGACGAAGAGCCTCGTGGCCGCCGTTGGCGGACGCGATGTCATCGTCAAGAAGATCCAGATGGAGCGGGTGAAGGAGCAACAGGCACGCGAACTGATGCGCTGGGAAGCGGAACAGCACGTGCCCTTCGACATGGATTCGGTCGAGCTCGATTTCCAGGTGCTCGATCCTGACGGCGATGGCCTCGACATGAGCGTGCTGCTCGTGGCCGCCAAGCGTGAACTCGTCGAGACGCGGCAGAACCTGCTGCAGGAAGCGGGTGCGCCCGCTTCGGTCATCGACGTGGACGCCTTTGCGCTGCACAACGCCTTCGAGACCAACTATCCCGACGCGATGAACGGCACGGTGGCGCTGCTCAACATCGGCAACGAAGCCACCAACCTCAACATCCTCGACGACGGCACGCCCATCCTCACGCGCGACCTTGGCGTCGGCACGCGGCGCTTCCGCGAGGACCTGCAGCGTGAGCATGGCCTTGGCGCGGAAGAAGCGGAAGACCTGCTGCGCGGCAGCGAGTCGCATCACCTGCTCGACACCATCATTGCCATGCGCGGTGAAGAATTGGCTATCGGCCTCGAGCGCGCCGCGACCTTCCTCGCCACCTCGTCGCGAAGCTTCGGCGCCATCCGCGCCGTGTACGCCTGCGGCGGTGGCAGCCGCGTGCCGGGTCTCTTGCCCTGGTTGGCGGATCGCCTGCGCATGCCGGTGCAGCCGGCCAACGCCCTCGCCCAGCTCACCGTGCGTGAGGGGGCCATGGAATTCCTCTCCACGGACGAAGTCGCCCCGCTGCTGATGCTGCCGGTGGGCCTCGCCCTTCGCGCGGCCGCCTGAGGACCCCGCCCATGATGATTCAGATCAATCTGCTGCCCGGCGCCAAGAAGGGCACACGTTCCTCCGGCGCGGCGGGTCTCGCCGCGTCGCTCAGCGCACTTGGTGGTGGTATCAAGGACCCGTGGCTGCTTGGCGCCGCTGCGTCGGTCGTGGTGGCCGTCGCGAGCGTGGGTTTCCTCTTCACCGCGCAGAGCGCCCGCGCCGCCGAACTCGGCGAGCGTCTCGATCGTGCCGTACGCGATTCGACGCGCTACGAAAAGGTGCTCTCGGCGCGCCACAAGCTCACGAGCGAGCGCGACTCGGTGTACCGCCAGCTGCAGATCATTCGCACCATCGACGACAATCGCTACAACTGGGCGCACATCCTCGATGAAGTGAGCCGTGCGCTGCCGGCCTACACCTGGCTGACCTCGCTCGAGCAGACCAGCGATGCGCCATTGCCACCAGGAGTCGATTCGGTCGTAACGGCGGCGGCGCCGGCCGCGGCTGCCGCCGCGAAGAAGGAGGCGAAGGCCAAGGCGGTGGCCGACACCATTGCGGTGCACCATCCGCTCGAATTCAAGCTCGTCGGACAGACGGTGGACATTCAGGCGCTCACGATGTTCATGCGCCAGCTCGAGAGCTCGCCCTTCATTCAGAAGGTCGCTCTCACCAAATCCGAAATCGTGATCGTCGACAGCAAGGACGTCACGCAGTTCGAGCTGAAGGCCGAATACGAAGTGCCCCCTGCGGGCGTCATCCAGACGACGCCGCTCGTCGTCCCCGTGCGCTGAACCGAGCCGATCATGTCCATTCTCCCAACGGCCCAGCGGGACCAGGTCAAGCTGCTGATCGCCTTCGCGGCGCTCGCCCTGGCGTTCCTGTACTGGATGTATCCCTACGCCTCCACCAACGAGCAGCTCGCACTCGATGAAGCGCATGTCGAGCAGCTCGAGGAAGCGAACCTCAAGGCCGCCCGCGAATTCGCGAGCGGCTCCATCGAAACGTTGCGCACGCAGGCCGCCGAGAATCGCTCGGCGCTCACGGTGATGCGTCGCCTCGTGCCCACTGGCAACGAAGTGCCGGCGCTACTCGAGGAAGTGAGCACCGCCGCACGTCGCGCGGGTCTCGATGTGGGCGGTGTGATGCCGGAACCGGTGATCGCCGGCGAACGCTTCGACACCTATCGCTACACCGTCACCATCATCGGCGGCTATCACCAGGTTGGCGAGTTCCTCGCCAACGTGGGATCGCTGCCGCGCATCGTGGCCCCGGTCAAGTTCAGCATTGCCATGGGCGCCCAGCGTGCATCGAGCAGTCTGCGCACGAGTCAGAAGGACGCGCTCGCGTCGACCATCACGCTGCAAACCTACGTGGAGAAGACGGCGGCGCCGCGCGCCGCGAAGGAGCGTTCGTCATGATGCGTCCCCTCGCGCTCTCGGCCCTCGTCGTCGTTGCCGTGTCAGCGACATCGCTTGGTGCCCAGTCGGCCGCGCCGACCAAGACCCGCACCGTGTCCGGCGAATCAGCCGGTGTCGTGGCGCCCACCGCCCGCACGGCCGCCAACATCAAGGGTGAAAAGGCGCCCTCGGAAATCGTCATCGCCCGCGAGAGCTACTCGTACAGCAGCGGCGGTCGCCGCGATCCGTACAAGTCGCTCATGTCGAGCAGTGACGTACGCCCCTTGCTCAGCGACCTGCGTCTGGTCGCCGTGGCCTTCGATCCCGTCGGCAATAACTCGGTCGCCATTCTGCGCGACAGCTTTTCGAAGGTGCAGTACCGGGTCCGCACCGGCCAGCAATTGGGCCGCTTGCGGGTGAGTGCCATCCGGCAGAAGGCTGTGCAGTTCACGATCGAAGAATTCGGATTCAATCGGCAGGAAACGCTGCCGCTGAGCAGCGACACGACGAAAGCGAGGAACCCATGATGGGACCGATGACCGCTGCGGTGATGACCGCGCTCCTGGTGCACGGCGCTCCGGTGCCCACCGCACCCTCCGCGCGCACCGCGTCTCCGGCCCCCGTGGCCACCACATCTGACAATGCCGTTCGCGGCCGCGTGCGCGCCATTGAAGTGGCGCCATCCGAGGGCGGCGCACTGGTGGCGCTGGCCGTGGATGCCGGGGTGAGCCTCGCCCACTTCACGCTCGACAATCCAGCCCGCATTGTGGTGGATCTGGGCGGCGCCAGCCTCGCCATCCCGTCCAACTATGACGGCAAGGCCCGCGGCGCCGTACGCAACGTGCGGCTCTCGCAGTATCGCGCCGATACGGTGCGAATCGTCATCGATCTCGACCAGGCACACCGCTACGTCATCGAGCGTGATGGTGATGTCGTGCGTCTGCTGCTTGATGCGCCTACCACGCAGTTCGCACGCTGGGGCTCCAAGAACTTCACGGGCGCTGCGACCACCTCGGTGGCCGCCGGCAAGCTCGAGTTGAACACCGCCGCGCCCGCCGAGACCACTGCGGTTCAGGCTCCCGCCGTCACGGCTCCCGAGCAGACTGCCGCTGTTTCATCGGTCGCTGCCGACAACGCTCCGCTCACCCCGCGCACGCTCGCCACGACCGAAACCGTGGCTGCCGCGCGCCGTCAGCCGCAGAAGCCGCGCATCACCGTCAGCTACGACGGCACGAACATCCGCGACGTGATCGCGGCCTTCGCGACCTTCTCCGGCCGCACCATCGTGGTGGGCAAGGACGTTGACGGGCTGGTCACGGCCGACATCGCCGACAAGCCCTGGGACGTGGCTCTCCAGGCCATCCTGCAGTCGCAGGGTCTGGCCGCCACCGAGGATGCCAGCGGCATCATCACCGTCGACAGTTATCAGCGTCTCGCCACCAACCAGGCGCTCGAGCCGCTCGTGACGCAGATCGTCGACATCAACTATGCCAAGGCGGCCACGCTGCGGAACACCGTGTCGGCGCTGCTGGCCCGCGATTGCTCACAGCTCTCCACGGCGCAGACCGGTCAGCAGATGGGTCTCCCCATGCAGGGCCAGATGGGTGGACAGGCCGGTCAGCAGGGCCAGGGTGGTCAGGGCTGCGTGGTGCGCGGCTCGGTGGCCGCTGACAGCGCCACCAACAAGCTGATCATCACCGAAGTCCCGTCGCGTCTGCCGGAAATCGTGGCCCGCATTCAGCAGCTCGATATCCGCACGCCGCAGGTCGCCATCAAGGCCAAGATCGTGTTCGTGAATCGCACGGGCATCCAGGACATTGGTCTCGCCTACGATCTCGGCACCGGCAACAAGCAGTTCTTCCAGCAGCTGGTGCCGCGCACCGATCCGAACACGCTGGAGCCGGTCGACACCGATGGGGACGGGGTGCCCGATGCCATGGGTGGCGGCACGCCCTTCCAGGGCCCGGCGCGCATCAACCTCGGTGGCAATGCCATCGCCGGTATCGCGAACGCCAACAACGCCATCAAGCCGAACGCGCTCAACCTGATCTACAGCACCGCGCTGGGTCGCTATCAGCTGACGGCCTTCCTCAACGCGCTCCAGACCTCGTCGCTGGCCGACGTGCAGTCGGAGCCCAGCATTACCATCCTCAACAACCGCAGCGCCGAGATCTTCGTCGGTCAGGAGATCCCCATCCGCGTCATCGACGCCGGCGGTCAGGGTGCGCAGGGCGGTCAGGGTGGTGGCGGTGCCGGTGGTCAGGCCCCGAATGCGGCGGCCTTCTTCCCCCGCGCCGCGGTCTCCAAGGAAGAAGCCGGTATCAAGCTCTCGGTCACGCCGCAGATCACCAACAACAAGATGGTGATGCTCAACATCAAGGCCGAGAACTCGAGCGCTGAACTCGCCGCCACCGATGTGGGCGTGATCTTCAACCGCCAGCGCGCCGAGTCGCAGGTGCTGGTGGCCGACGGCGAGGCCGCGGTCATCGGCGGACTCACGGTAACCGAGACGACGCGCTTCCGCAGCGGCATCCCGGTGCTCATGAACCTGCCGTTCATCGGCCGTCTGTTCTCGCAGAACACCAAGAATGAAACCAAGCGCGACCTGCTCATCCTGGTCACGCCGCACATTCTCGACGAAGGCATTTCGCCGCCGCCGGGCCGCTGACGCGACGAGGACTTGAATCCCATGCCCGCACATTCGCCCCGGGGCGCCCACGCGCGCCCCACACCCCGCCGGCTGCTCGGCCTGGCCGTCCTCGCGACGTCCGCGCTGCTGAGTGCCTGCGACGGTGACGAAGTTATCGATCCGCCCTTCCGCGACGAAATCAAGCCGCGGGTGCAGATGGCCAAGGGCAATCCCACTGCCGACTCCCTGTTGGCGGTCACCATCAACGCCACCGACAACATCGGACTCAAGCGGGTCCGCTTGCTGCTCTCCGGTGGTGTGACGGCCGAGTACGACACGGTCATGACGAGCGCGGTGACCACGCTCACCATCAACGTGAACGTGCGTGTACCGTCCAACGCGCCCATCGGTGCGACCGTGACGGCGCGTGCGTTGGCCGTCGATGGCGCCGGCAACGCGTCGGATACGGCCCGTGTGGCGCTCACCGTTGGCAACCTCGAGCCGCCACTGGCCATCATCACCAGCCCCACGGCCGGTTCGCCGGTGGTGAGCGGCAAGGCCGTCGTGCTCTCGCTGTCCGGCAAGGCGCGCTACAAGGTGCGTACACTGGGCTACCAGATTGCCGGGGCCTTTGTGACGCAGGACTCGATCAGCTACACGACACCGCTTCGCGATTCCATCTCGGTGCTCGACACGCTGGTGTTGCCCGACTCGGTGCGTGGCGCGACCATCCAGGTCACGCCCTTCATCACCGACTCGCTCAATCAGCGGGTACTGGGCAACCCGGTGTCGTACGCGGTGCAAAGTCCGGCCAACGCCAACACCGTGCCCGTGGTGCGGACCGGCGTCTCGGGTCGCATTGAGATCACCGACACCGTGTTTGTTGAGGCCACCGACCCGGTGGGCATCACGACGCTCGGTTACGAGGTCCGCACGCTCACGGGGCAGCTCGTAACGGCCGACTCCGTGTCCAGTAATGGTGCCTTCACCACACTGGTGCGCACTTTCCGCACCCGCGTCCCGGTGAACGTGTTCCCCACGCAGGTCACGGTCGCGGGTTTTGCCCGCAACGCCAATGGCCGTCGCGATGTGGCGCGCTTCCCGTCCGGTGGTCTGCGCAACGATACGGTGCAGGTCGTGGCCGGCTACACCAACCCGCTCCCGGCGGGTGGCCAGATTGCCGACGCGCTGTACGTGCCGCGTACCGATCGTCTGTACCTGTCCAACATCGAGCGCAATGTGCTCGAGGTGTACAACCTCGCGGATTCGACCTTCCTGTCGCCGGTCATCGTGGGCTCGCGCCCCTGGGGCCTGGCCGCGTGGCCGCGCAATCGCGATGGCGTGATGGGTGACACCATCCTCGTGGCCAACTCGGGCGGTACGAACGTCAGCTACGTGAACCTCAACGCGGGCAACACGGGACGCGAAGTCTATCGCTATCCGCTGCCCAACCTGATCGCGTACAGCATCACCACCATCCGCTCGGCCACCACCGATCAGCTGATCACGCAGCGCACGGTGTACGACTTCTCCGATCGCCCGCAGTATCTGGCGGCGACGTGCAATGGTGGTACTGCACCAGGCAGCCCCTGCGGCGACGTGATCCTGGCGTACTCCACCACGCCAACGCCCGGTCAGTCGCGGCCCTTCCCGAATCAGGGCACCCTGCGCTGGGAGAACCTGAACAAGGCCTCGTCGCACTTCTTCTTCGAGCAGGCCATGGGCACGAGCGAAGGCCGCGCGGACACGCTCGAAGTGGAGCGCTTCGCCGCCGGCGGCGTTGGGAGTGACTCGCTGCTGGTGCCGTACAAGCAGCGCGTCCAGCGTGCCGATGGCAGTGCCTTCGACTTCTCCATCGTCGTGCGCATCGATCAGCTGGCCTTCCGCGACACCACCTTCACGCGCAACTCGGGCAACTTCCGCCGCGCCGTGTTCGGTGAGGGCGGGCCGGTGTTGGGCAGCCGCGCCATGACCTACGACGCGACGATGGGTCTCGACCCCACGCCGCCCATCCCCGTCATTGACCGGGGCATCTCGCGGCCGCTCGACGTGACCGACTTCATCGCCAACACCTTCGCCCGCGTCCAGGGCGTCGGCATCAACTTCGATGGCGAACTGAATGCGGTGAAGGGCGACTCCACGTATCTCTTCGATCGCACACTGCGCCTGCAGGGCATCCTGCAGTCACGGGCGAGCACGGGCGGCCTCGACTTCCATCCGCTCAATCGCGGGGCGAATTCCACGCCGCTGCGCACCCGACTGGCCTTCGTGGCCTCCAGTGAGCCAGTCATCGATGTGTACGATACCTACTGCTATCGCCGCATCGCGCAGGTACCCATCCGGGATCCGATCATCGGTCCCATCAAGTCCACGGTGCGCCCCAACGGTCAGCTCGTGCTGGTTGGCGCCACCGTCCGCGGGGTGACCCTCGTCTCCCTCGGCGACAACTTCACGACCACCTGCCTGTAAGGGCAGGGCGGAGTGGAGGAGGAAAAGGCAGGCGGTCCCCCCGGGGTCGCCTGTCTTTTCTTTTGAGGCCCTGTCTGCCTACGTTGCGACATGGCCTCGCTTCGCTTCACCACCGCCGGGGAATCCCACGGCCCCGCGCTCGTCTCCGTGCTCGAGGGCATGCCTGCGGGCGTGCCCGTGCTGGCTGCCGACATCGACACTCAGCTTGCCCGACGGCAGCAGGGGTACGGTCGCGGGCGCCGCATGCAGATCGAAACCGATCGCATCGAGTTCCTCTCGGGTGTGCGTGCCGGAGAGACCCTCGGCTCGCCGGTCGCCATGCTCATTCGCAATACCGACTGGCGCAACTGGCAGGAGATCATGGACCCCGCCCCGCGAGAGGGCGACGCCGAGGGCCCACGCAAGCGCCATGTGACACGCGTCCGACCCGGTCACGCCGATCTCACCGGTCTGCTCAAGTACGACCGGCAGGACGCGCGTGACATTCTCGAGCGCGCCTCGGCACGCGAGACCACGGCCCGGGTGGCCGCGGGGGCCCTCTGCCGCGTGCTGCTGCGCGAAGTCGGGGTGAGCATCGGCTCTCACCTCGTGCATCTCGGCGGCATCGATGCGCGTCGTCCGACCGACATGCCGGCGGATCTGAACGCGGCCGCTGATGCGTCGCCGCTGCGTACGCTCGACCCCGAGGCGGAAGCGCAGATGATCGCCCGCATCGACGCCGCCAAGAAGGAGGGCAATACGCTGGGGGGCATCTGCGAGGTGGTGGTAAGTGGTCTGCCAGTTGGCCTGGGCTCGCATGTGTCCTGGGACCGTCGCCTGGACGGCCGACTGGGGCAGGCCATGCTGTCCATACCGGCCGTGAAGGGCGTGGAGATCGGCCTGGGCTTCGAAACGGCCCGTCGGACGGGTGCTGAGGTGCATGACGAGATCGAGGCCGCCCCGGGCCGTACACGGGCCGGCCACGTACGCCGCGCCAGCAATCGCGCAGGTGGCACCGAGGGCGGCATGAGCACCGGCGAGGATCTTGTCGTCCGCGTGGCCATGAAGCCCATTTCCACCCTCATGCGCCCTCTGGGCACGGTGGACGTGGCCACGGGGCAGGCGGCACAGGCCGTCGCGGAGCGCAGTGATGTCACGGCGGTGCCGGCCATGGGGGTCATTGCCGAGGCCATGGCAGCCTTTGTGCTGGCCGATGCCCTGCTCGAAAAAGTTGGCGGCGATTCGCTGGCCGAGGTGCAGCGCAATCTCGAGGCCTATCTGGCTCGGCTCGATGAACGCGTGGAACGCTGAGGGCGCGCAGATCGACGGGCATCTGGTGCTCGTCGGTCTGCCGGGCTCGGGCAAGTCCACAGTGGGCCGGACGGTGGCCAAGCGGCTTGGGCGCCCCTTTCTCGACTACGACGTGGAAATCGAGCGGCGGGTGGGCATGTCGGTGGCGCGCTTTTTTGCCGAGCGGGGCGAACCGGCCTTTCGGGAGCTCGAGGTGGACCTGACCCGCGAACTGGCGGCCGCGCCGCCCATGGTGCTGGCTCCTGGCGGCGGCTGGGTAACCAATCCGGGCGTCATGGAACTGCTGAGGCCGCCAGGCCGCATCATTCATCTGCGAATCAGTCCGGCCGAAGCCGTCCGTCGATTGTCGCGATCCCGGGTGGTCCGGCCACTGCTGCAGCAAGCGGACCCAGCCATAAAAATGCAGGCCCTTTGGGAGGCCCGCGGTCCGCTTTATGCGCAGGCTGATCTGGAGGTAAACGTGGAAACTCTTTCACAGCAACAAGTTATGGAAACCGTCCAAGCGCTTGCCCGCGATGGGACGCCGAGGATAGGTTAGGAAATGGACGAACGCTGGACACCGGTTGTAGCCGAACTACGGGAGCGCTTTGCCGCCGACACGGATATCGTGGAGGTGGAAGCCTACCTGTCGTCGCAAGGATACGACCGTCGTCAGATTGGTGAGATTCTTTCTTTACTGTATCGCGATACTGTGTCGTCCCGGAGCTGGGTCGACACGGCCGGAACGCGGAACGTCCCGTTGCGGGTACAAGGCCCACATGAGCGCGGCCGGTTCACGGCTGAAGCCTGGGGCTACCTTGTTCTCATGCACGCCTCGGGGACCGTGAACCAAACCGACTTCGAGCAACTTGTGGAGCGTGCGCTCGTCCATGTGGATGGTCGCATCGGGCTCGCTGAAATCCGCGCAGTCGCGGAACAGAGCGGGTTCGACGATGGCGCCATGGGCGGCGAGCGTCCCCTGATTCACTGAACTGATGCCAGCAAAGAAGGCAGCACCCAAGAAGGCCGCCAAAACGGTAAAGGCCGCGGCGCCGGTGTCATCGGCTGCCGCGCCTGCCCGCAAGGCCGCCAAAAAAGCCGCAGCCAAAAAGACCAGCGCGAGCAAAGCGGTGGCCAAGAAGGCGGCTGCCCGTCGCAGCGCCGCCGTCGAGGAACCGGAGGATCTTGAACCGGCGCCCGCTGGTGGAACCGCGCTGGTCATCGTCGAGTCGCCCACCAAGGCCAAGAACATCGGCAAGTATCTGGGGCGCGGCTACACCGTGCGCGCCACGGTGGGCCATGTCCGCGACCTGCCGGCCAAGAAGCTCGGCATCGACATCGACAAGGGCTTTGCGCCCGAGTACGTGACGATCGAGGGCAAGGAGGACATCCTCACCGACCTCAAGAAGCTGGCGAAGGGCGCCCGCGAGATCTTCATCGCCACCGACCCTGATCGCGAAGGGGAGGCCATCGGCTGGCACGTGGAGCAGTATCTCACGCAGCCGAAGCGCCACGCGGTGTCCGCGCCCATCCGTCGTGTGATGTTCCACGAGGTCACCAAGGACGCGGTCATTCGCTCGCTGGCCAAGCCCATCGACATCGACACCCGCAAGGTGGAGGCCCAGCAGGCCCGCCGCGTGCTCGATCGCCTCGTGGGCTACAAGGCCAGTCCGGTGCTCTGGAAGACCGTCAAGAAGGGGCTTAGCGCCGGCCGTGTGCAAACGGTCGCGCTGCGGCTCATCGTCGAGCGGGAGCGCGAAATTCGCGCGTTCACGCCCGTCGAGTACTGGAGCGTGGCCGCCGACCTGCAGAAGGGGCAGCAGCCCTTCACGGCCAAGCTGCATCAGATCGATGGCAAGAAGCCGGAGATCTCCAACGGCAGCGAAGCCGATCGCATTCTCGCCGACCTCAAGGGACGCAAGGAACTCGTCGTCACCGAGGTCAAGCGCCGCGAGCGGCGCAAGAATCCGGCGGCACCGTTCACCACGTCCACGCTGCAGCAGGAAGCCGCCAAGAAGCTGAACTTCGGCTCCAAGCGCACCATGCGCCTGGCGCAGGATCTGTACGAAGGCATCGACATCGGCATCGACGGCGCCACGGGTCTCATTACCTACATGCGTACCGACTCCACGCGTGTAAGTGAGGACGCGGCCAACGCCGCGCGCGAGTCGCTGCGGGCACAGTTCGGCGACGATCACCTCGCGCCCACGGCGCAGCTCTATCCCAGCGCCAAGTCGAACGCGCAGGACGCCCACGAAGGGGTGCGCCCCACCGATCCGTCGCGACGTCCCGAATCGGTGCAGAAATTCCTCACGGCCGACCAGTTCAAGCTCTATCAGCTCATCTGGCAGCGCTTCATGGCCTCGCAGATGGCGCCGGCGGTGTTCGACACCACCACGGTGGACTTCGACGTGCCCGCCGGTGGCCGCCAGTACCTGTTCCGCGCCACGGGCTCGGTGATCAAGTTCCAGGGCTTCCTCGCGCTCTATCGCGAGGCGCGTGAAGAGGGAGACGCCAAGGCTCTCGAAGACGAACAGGCGCTGCCGGTGCTCGACGTCGACGAAAAGGTGCCGGTCAAGGCCATCACCTCGTCGCAGCACTTCACCGAGCCGCCGCCGCGCTTCTCTGAAGCCTCGCTCGTCAAGGAACTCGAGCGACTGGGCATCGGCCGTCCGTCCACCTACTCCTCCATCATCTCGGTGCTCGAGGAGCGACGCTATGTGTCCAAGGACCAGCGGCGCTTCTTCCCCACCGAGCTCGGCGAGACCGTCGAGAAGGTGATGGTCAAGAAGTTCCCCGACATTTTCAACGTGGGCTTCACCGCGCAGATGGAGGAGGAGCTCGACAAGATTGCCGACGGCGAGATCGATTGGGTGCACGCGCTGGGCGATTTCTGGACGCCCTTCCAGCGCACACTCAACGACAACGACCTCGACGCACTCATTGGCGAGGCCTACGATCTCTCCGGACTTGCCAAGGAAAAGTGTCCGGAGTGCGGCGGCAAGCTCGTGGCCAAGGGTGGATTCTTCGGACCCTTCGTGGCCTGCGAGAATCATCCCAAGGCCTGCAAGTACACACGCCCCATCAAGGGCGAGAAGAAGCCCGCGGAACTGACCAAGTACCTCTGTCAGGAATGCGGTGCGCCCATGGTGGTGCGACATGGCCGCTCGGGCGACTTCCTCGGCTGCAGCAAGTTCCCGAAGTGCCGCGGCACGCGCAGCATGCCCACCGGCATCATGTGTCCCAAGGATGGCGGCGAGATTGCCGAGCGGCGCAGCAAGAAGCGCGGCAAGGCCTTCTACGGCTGCGAGAACTACCCCAACTGCGACTTTGTGGTGTGGGACAAGCCCGTGGCGGACACCTGCCCCGAGTGCAACTACGTGGGGGCCGAGGCCAAGTCCAACAAGACGCGTGGGGCCTTCCGCAAGTGCATCAAGTGCGGCAACGAGTGGGATGTGCCCTCGCCGGAGGACGCGGCCGAGGTGGCGGAAGTGGCGTGAGCGGCCGGTGACCATTCACGTCATCGGCGGCGGTCTCGCCGGAAGTGAGGCCGCGTGGCAGTTGGCAGAGCGCGGCCACGATGTGGTGGTGCACGAGATGCGTCCTGTGCGCGGCACAGCGGCGCACCGCACCGAGCGTCTGGGCGAGCTGGTGTGCTCCAACACCTTCAAGAGTACCGAAACCAGCAACGCGCACGGCCTGCTCAAGGCCGAGATGCGTGCGCTGGGCTCGCTCATCCTCTCCTGTGCCGACGACGCGCGTGTGCCGGGTGGCACTGCGCTCACCGTGGACCGTGAGATTTTTTCGCAGGGCGTGCACGAGCGCCTGCACGCGCATCCGCGTATCACGGTGTCGCGCGAAGAAGTCACCGCGTTGCCTGATGTGGGCGTGGTGGCCACCGGCCCGCTCACCAGTGATGCCCTCGCCGAGACCATTCGCACACGATTGGGTGTGGAGTCGCTGGCGTTCTACGATGCCATCGCGCCGGTGGTGAGTCTCGAGTCCATCAATCAGGACATTGCCTTCCGCGCTTCGCGCTGGGGCAAGGAGACCATGGACGGAGCAGGGGAGGAAGGCGCGTACCTCAATTGCCCGTTCACGAAGGACGAGTACGAGGCCTTCATCGACGCGCTCACCACCGCCGATCAATTCACGGCTCACGAGTTCGACAGCGTGCCGTACTTCGAGGGCTGCATGCCCGTCGAGGAAATGGCGCGCCGCGGACGCGAAAGTCTGCGCTTCGGTCCCATGAAGCCCATCGGGCTGCGCGATCCACGCAACGACAGCAAGCCATGGGCTGTGGCACAGTTGCGCATGGAAGACCGCGCCGGGCGCATGTGGAATCTGGTGGGCTTTCAGACGCGGCTGCGCATTCCCGAGCAGGCGCGCGTGTTCCGCATGATTCCCGGCCTGGCCGACGCCGAGTTCCTGCGCTTCGGCAGCATCCATCGCAACAGCTATGTGAATGCGCCGGCCGCGCTCACGCCGCATTTGTCATTGCGCGATGCCCCCACCACCATGTTTGCCGGACAGATCACCGGGGTGGAAGGCTACACCGAAAGCAGCGCCACGGGACTGCTGGCCGGCATCAATCTTTCGCGCATGCTGCGTGGCGAGGAGCCGGTCGTGCCGCCGCCCACCACCATGATGGGTGCGCTGTACCGCTACCTGCGTGAGGCCGACCCGAAGCACTTCCAGCCCATGAACGCCAACTTCGGCTTGCTGGAGGAGCTCACGGATGTGCCGGCCCGCGTGCTCAAGGACAAGACGCGCAAGCGCGAACTGTATGCGGAACGCGGGCTCGCGCATATGGCCGCCTGGCGTGACGAGCACGCGTTGGGCACGGTCGCGGTCTGACAATGTCTGAGGGAGCCGAAGCGCCGCTCCCAACCGAGATTGCCGAGTTCCTCGTGCATCTCGAGAAGGCGCGCGACCTCTCGCCCAACACCGTGTCGGCCTACACGCGCGACCTGCGCGAGTTCAGCACCTGGCTGGCGGCCACGCATGGTGCAGCCGGCTGGCAGTGGGATGCGCTGACGCGCACGCACATTCGCGGCTATTTGGCGCACCTCACCCGGCGCGGTCTGGCCAAGCGCTCCATCGCGCGGCAGCTCTCGGCGGTGCGCAGCTTCTACAAATGGATGCACCGGGACGAGCGCGTGGATGTGAACCCTGCGCGCGCCGTGCCGACGCCGCGTCTGCCGCGCACGCTGCCCGCCTATCTCGACCGGCAGCAGGCCGAGGTGCTGTTGCAGCATGCCGCCACGCGTGCGCAGAGTCTGGACTTCACCGACGTGCGCAACCTCGCCATGCTCGAGCTGTTCTATTCGAGCGGACTGCGTTTGAGCGAGCTGCGCGGGGTGGACCTCACCGATCTCGATCTCGTTTCGCAGCAGGTCAAGGTGCGGGGCAAGGGCCGCAAGGAACGCATCGTGCCGGTGGGCGATCATGCCAGGCAGGCGCTGCGCAATTATCTGGTCAAGCGCGATGTTCTGCTGGCCAAGCTGGCCGGTTCCTCACGTGCGCGCCTCGCCCGTGGCGCCGTGTTTCTCAGCGAGCGTGGTGCGCGCATCAGTGCACGGGCCGTGCAGCATGCCATGGTGGGGCTCATGCAGGCGGTGAGCGAAGGTGCCGATCTTACCACCCACTCGCTGCGGCACACCTTTGCCACGCACCTCGTGGACGCCGGCGCCGATCTGCGCGCGGTGCAGGAGTTGCTCGGCCACGCCAGCATCAGCACCACGCAGATCTACACGCACACCAGCGTCGACCGCCTCAAGAAGGTGTACAGGCAGGCGCACCCGCGGGCCTAGGCCGGTTTAACTCAAAACTTGGAACTTCTACTCAAAGCTCAGAGCAAACCGGACTATCGGTCAGCTTTGAGCTTTGAGTTCAAGTGTTGAGTCGTAAGTCACGCCAACCTCGAACTCGTTACCCGAACCCACAACTCGAAACTGATCAGTCCCGAGTCCCGAGTTGTGAGTTTGAGTAGCGAGTCATGGGTCGCAACGGCTACGGTGTCCCGCCCGCCAGCACCACCGCCGCCCGTTCCGCGTCGAGGTTGCCCCCGCACATCACGATGCCGACCCGCTGCCCGGCAAGCCGCGGCGCGAGCAGCCTGAGCCCGGCCAACCCCGCCGCGCCCGCTCCCTCCGGCAAGTTGTGCGTGATACGCCACAGATCGCGCACCGCCTGCGCGATCGCGGGTTCACTCGCCAGCACAAAGTCCGTGAGCCCCCGACGCAGCGCATCGAACGTCAGCTCGTATGTCGAGCCTGTCGCAATGCCCTCGGCAAACGTGGCTACCGGTGCATTGGCCCGCGGTGTTCCATCGTGCCAGGCATCGTGCTGCGCACTCGCCCCCGCGCTTTGCACCGCGTACACTGCCAGCCCGGGCTTGCGATGCGCGGCCACAACGGCCGCCCCCACCGCCTGCGAGCCGCCACCCAGCGCGATGACCAGCGCATCGAGTTCCGGCACCTGATCCAGCCACTCGTCGGTCATGGTACCGGCGCCGGCCAGCACCTCACGATGATTGGTGGAGTGCACCAGGGTTCGCTCTTCGCGCAGCGCAATGTCGCGGCATGCCGCCACGGTCTCGTCGTAGCGCGCGCCCACTTCCACCAGCGTGGCGCCCAATGACCGGATGGTGGCGTTCTTCTCCGGGTTGTTGCCCGTCGGCACGCAAATGGTCACTGCCACATCGCGCGCGGCGCCCGCCCAGGCCAGACCCAGTCCGTGATTGCCGGTGCTCGCCGCCACCACCCCACGTCGCGCAGCCTCCGGCGAAAGTGCCGTGATACTCGCCGTGCCGTTGCGCACCTTGAAACTGCCCGTGGGCAAGTGGTTTTCGTGCTTCACGTACACGCGGATGCCGTAACCCACCAACTCATCCAGCATCGGGTAGTGGCGCACCGGCGACGGGTCGAAAAACGGGCGCAGGCGCTCACGCGCGGCCGCAACATCGGCGTAGGCAATCGGGTACATTCCATCAATATGCCACTTCCTCCTGTCCGGGCCACCACGATCCTCGCGGTGCGCAAGAACGGCCGGGTCGCCATCGGCGGCGACGGCCAGGTGTCCATCGGCGACACGGTCGCCAAGAACTCGGCCGTCAAGGTCCGGGTGCTCAAGGGCGGCCGGGTGCTGGCCGGGTTTGCCGGCAGCGTGGCCGACGCGCTCACGCTGTTCGAGAAGTTCGAGGAAAAGCTCGAGCGCTACCCGGGCAACCTGCCGCGCGCGGCCGTGGAGCTGGCCAAGGAATGGCGCAGCGACCGGGTGCTGCGCCGCCTCGAAGCCATGCTCATCGTGGCCGACGCCGACCACGGCTTCATGTTGAGCGGCAACGGCGAACTCATCGAGCCCGACGACGGCATTCTTGCCATCGGCTCGGGCGGGGCCTATGCCCAGGCCGCGGCGCGCGCGCTGGCGCGCGAGACAGGGCTGGCACCGCGGGAGATCGTGGAAAAGGCCCTCGTCATCGCCGGCGAGATCTGCATCTACACCAACACGAACATCACCGTGCTCGAGCCCACGGCCTGATCGCATGCCATCACCCCGTACGCAGCAGGCCATTGCGCGGCTGGCCGATCTCACGCCGCGCCAGATCGTCGCCGAGCTGGATCGCTACATCGTAGGCCAGGCCGATGCCAAGAAGGCCGTGGCCATTGCGCTGCGCAACCGCTGGCGGCGTCAGCGCGCGCCGGAGGCCATCCGGCAGGAAATCGCCCCCAACAACATCATCCTCATTGGCCCGACCGGCGTGGGCAAGACGGAAATCGCCCGTCGCCTCGCCAAGTTGTCCGGCGCGCCCTTCGTGAAGGTCGAAGCCTCCAAGTTCACCGAAGTGGGCTACGTGGGCCGCGACGTGGAAAGCATGGTGCGCGATCTCGTCGAGAACGCCATCGACATGGTACGCAGTGAACGCGAGGTCGAGGTGGAAGACCTCGCCAACGAAAAGGTCGATGAGCGCATTCTCGATCTGCTGCTGCCCACGCCACCGGCGCTGCAGTCGGAATCGCCCGATGCCAAGGCCGAGCATGAAGCGGCACTGGAGCGGCACAAGCGCACGCGCGAAAAGCTGAAGGCGCTGCTGCTGGATGGCCAACTCGATGGCCGCGAAGTCGAAGTGGAAGTCACGCAGCAGGGCCCGGGACTGCCGGGCCAGGCCATGCCTGGCGCGCCGGAAGGCATGGAGAGCATGGCCGAGTGGTTCCGGGACATGCTGCCCAAGCGCAAGAAGCGGCGCACCGTCAAGGTGAGCGAGGCACGGCGTCTGCTGCTCGACGAGGAGCTCGACAAGCTCATCGATCTCGATGATCTCACCGCCGACGCGCTCGAGCGCACCGAGGCCATGGGCATCGTCTTCCTCGACGAGATCGACAAGATCGCCGGCGAGCGCGGGCAGGGCAGTGGCCCCGACGTGTCGCGCGAAGGCGTGCAGCGCGATCTGCTGCCCATTGTCGAGGGCAGCAACGTGCAGACCAAGTACGGCATGGTGAAGACCGACCACATTCTCTTTGTGGCGGCAGGCGCATTTCATGTCAGCAAGCCCAGCGATCTCATCCCCGAGTTGCAGGGCCGCTTCCCCATTCGTGTCGAGCTCAAGGCGCTCACCGAAGCCGACTTCGTGCGCATCATGCAGGAGCCCGAGCACGCGCTCACCAAGCAGTACGCGGCACTGGTGGAAGCCGAGAACGCCTTGCTGTCCTTCACCGAGGAGGGCATCGCCGAGCTGGCGCGCGTGGCCACACGACTCAACGAGCGCATGGAGAACATCGGGGCGCGGCGCCTGCACACCGTCATGACCACGCTGCTCGAGGAGCTGCTCTACGAGCTGCCCGATCGCGGGCGCGAGCCGGTGGTGGTGGACGCGGCCATGGTGCGCGAGCGGCTCAAGGTCATCAGCGAGGACGAAGACCTGCGGAAGTACATCCTGTAATGTGGCGGGGGCGTGATGGGAGCGTCACGGCCCGCCAAACTGGTCATTCTCCACCTGCATGTCACATGCCTGCATATCAGCGTCCCGCCATCAATGTCATCGCGCTTGTGTCATGGCTGTGCACCAGCGCCTGTGAAAAGGGGCGTGCAGCGGCGCCCGCTGGTGAAGTGACATCGGCTTCCATCGGCATTGGGCAGGACGGCGCAACAGGCACCATACTGGCCGACGAATTCCCGTCGTCGCTGGCCGTTCTGTCAGATGGCTCGCTTGTGTTCACACAAGACAACGGGCAGGAAGTGTGGCGCGCCGACACTTCGGGAAAGATTCTGTGGCGTGTCCGCCGCCTTGGTGAGGGGCCGGGCGAGTATCGTATCGTGCAACACCTCGTGCCCTTGCCCGACTCGCTAATCGGTGTGGTGGATGAGCTGCGCGGGCGCTTTCAGGTGTGGGGGGGGCAACGGTAACTGGAAGCGGGATACCCTCCTGCATGCGCCGTCGGGCCTCCGTTCTGCAAACGTTGGGAAAGTCATCGGCCACGTGGGCGGTAGGGAGCTGCTCACACTGTGGTCCAACGATGCGGTGGCACGCACGACCGATTCGCTCGGTCTTGACACCGCCTTCGTGGAGGGATTTGTGCCCGGCCAGCAGCGACGTCGACTGGCCATCTCGCGAATCGAAGCCGTTGCCTCAGCCGGCATGCAGTCGTTCTCCCAGACGGTGTACTCCGCCGCCATCGCCGTTTGCGACTCGGGCCTGCTTCACGTCGAGGGAAACACCGTGCGGCTGCGTGACAGCCGGTGGCGCATCAAACAACAGTGGGCCATCGATGCGCCGCTCGAAACGGCCAAGTCGGTGTGGAACGAGAGCCGAATTGCACCTGTGGTCAGTGACGCTGGACGCCGCCAGACAATTCTCGCATTCATGGAGAAGCATCGCTCCAAGGCTCCGAGTCCGGTCACGCCGCGCATTGATGCCGTGGGACGCCTGTGGTACCGGACACGTGCGAATGACGCCGACTCGGCGCCCGTGTGGCGGATGTATGAGCGCAGGGCGAGTGGGTCATGGCAATTGGCTGCGGAGTCGCAGCCCGGGCAGCTTCCTGCCACTCTGCTGGCCTTCGGCGCACGCCACGCGGTGCAGTGGACCATGGAAACAGACAGCACCGATTCCGTACTGCGCCTGGTGTCACTGCCAAGTCCTCTGGCTGCAACGGCGACTGGCCCCTTCGGGCATTGTCAGCCAGACGGGCCAAGGTGACATGGCTTCCCCGGACTGAATCATGTGATGACAGCGAAGCGGGAGATGGCGAATGGCGGATCCCACCTGCAGGAAGCTCAGCGCGGCTCGGAGAAACCCTCGACGCGCGACCACATCTCCTCCAAACCATATAGCGCGATCGCCCGTTGAATCTCGGCGTGGTCGATCGGTGCCAACCCGCGGTCCAGTATGCGCCTGATGTCGCGCAGGTGGCGGTCACCTCCGCCCATATCCGCGTACTGCAGCTTCTTGATGACGACAAATTCCGGGGGCGCGATGGCAATAGCCAATCCGCCCACGTTGAGTCGCCGCCTGCGCGACAGGCCCCACAGGTTGAGTGGGTCGGTACCGGCGAGGTAGACATCCGCCCGCAAGCTGGTGGGGCTGTGAATGACGTTGAAGTGCCCGTGCACTGGCCGGGCGCATTCGACTTCGATTACCTCGAGTGGAGGCACGTACGTGTCCTCGGCCTCAAGGGCGGCCATCGCACGCGCCGCGTCCTTCGGGGCCATGTCCACCACGATATCGAGGTCGTTGGTCAGCCGCGGTTCACCGTACACAATTGCCGCAGCGCCCCCAGTGACCATGTACGGCAATCCGATGGTCTCGAATGGCACAGCAAATCGAGCCAGAAGGTCACTGACCATGAATACCGTCTGTGAAACTGGTCAACGGCAGCTTCACCCTGAAGCCCGAAGAAAAAGCGTCCTCACTTCAGCTTGAACCTCAGCCTCCGAAAGTTCAGGCCGAAACGCGCGCAGCCCAGCCGCCGCGAGCTCCCACGCCGTAGCGCGCAACTCCATTGCCACCGTCAGGTTTCGCTCGGCGGCGCGGGACAGAATCTCCAGCTCGGTGTTGGGGCCTTGCTCCATGTGACAGAATCTATCGCCGTGGCCGATTGTTGACGTGGTGGAGCGCCCGCCAAGGAGCCGCCCCCCCCCCGCATGAATTTCCGCCCAAGCATTGGTCAAACGCCACACCCGACTAAGTTTCCTGCATATCCATGCAGACGGCGCGGCCTCCCCGGTCGCGCCGTCTGCGTTCCGTTTCCCGGACGACCGAGCCAGGCAGGCGCCCATGCACCCCGAGCGACCGCACCGCGACTTCCTCAACATCGCCGACTTCTCGACCGACGAGACGTTTGCGCTGCTCGCGCTCGCCGAACGCATGCGCACCGGCGCCTACACCGCACGGCCACTGGCCGGCAAGGCGCTGGCCATGATCTTCATGAAGTCGTCCACGCGTACCCGCATGTCCTTCGAGGTGGGCGCCAACCAGCTTGGCGGTACAGCGCATTTCCTCTCGCCGCGTGACGTGCAACTTGGGCGCGGCGAGCCCATCCCCGACACGGCGCGCGTGCTCTCGCGCTACGTGCACGGCATCATGATTCGCACTTTTGCGCATCAGGACGCCCAGGATCTCGCCACCTACGCGCACATCCCCGTCATCAACGGCCTCACCGACCTGTCGCATCCCTGTCAGGTGCTTGCCGACCTGCTCACCATGCAGCAGCACCTCGGCGATGTGCGCGGCAAGTCAGTGGCCTGGATTGGCGACGGCAATAACATGGCCAACTCGTGGATTGAGGCCGCCGCGCATTTGGGCTTCGGCCTGCGGCTGGCCTGCCCGGAAGGCTACGACCCGGATGATCAGTTCCTCGCCGATGCCCGCGCGCGCGGCGCCGATGTGCGTCTGCTCCGCGATCCGCGCGAAGCCGTCGATGGGGTCGACGTGGTCACCACCGACGTATGGGCATCCATGGGCCAGGAGGAGGAACAAGCGCGGCGTGCGTTGGCGTTTGCCCTCTATCAGGTGGACGCGGAGCTCATGTCTCGCGCCGCACGTCACGCCATCTTCCTTCACTGTCTCCCGGCACATCGGGGTGAGGAAGTGACAGCCGAGGTTATCGACGGCCCGCAAAGCGTGGTGTGGGACGAGGCCGAGAACCGCCTGCACATCCAGAAGGCCATCATGGCCGCCCTCATGGGCAACGAGCCGCTTCACACGATGGGGTGAGACGCCGTTGTCCACGGCTTCTCACCACGCATCGCATGTCACTCGTAGTGGGGCGGATGGCCCCGAACTTCACGCTGCCCACCGACTCCGGTGAGCCGCTCACGCTCAAGTCACTGCGCGGACAGTGGGTGGTGGTGTTCTGCTATCCGCAGGACGACACCCCGGCCTGCACCGCAGAGGCCTGTGCGTTTCGCGACGCCTGGTCGGACTTCAAGGACATGGGTGCCGTGGTGCTGGGCCTCAGTCCTGATTCGGTGGCCAGGCACCAGCGCTTCAAGGCCAAGCACGACTTGCCGTACACGCTGCTGGCCGATGCAGAGCACCGCGTGCTCGAGAAGTGGGGCGTGTGGGCACCCAAGAAACTCTACGGCCGCGAATACATGGGCGTGGTGCGCACGACCGTGATCATTGACCCGGCGGGTCGTGTGGCCAGCGTCTTTGACAAAGTCAAAGTGGCTGGCCACATCGAGGCCGTTGCCGCTGAGTTGCGTCAGCGCATCAGACGGAGACGGCCGGCTGCCATCGCGTGAACGAATCCGCCACCGTGCTCGGCGTATAGCCATGGCGGGCCAGAAAGGCTGACGCATGCACGGCGCGGGCGCCGCTCGCGCAGTGCACCAGCACCGGCGCATCGTTGGGCAACTCACCAAGACGCGCCAGGAGACGCGTATGCGCAATGTTCTGCGCGCCAGTCACCTGTGCCGTGTCGAAGTCCACCTTGCCGCGCACATCGAGCACACGCACGCCACCAGCCACACGACGTTCCTCCATCTCCGCCATGCTGATGGCCTCGAGCGTTGCGACCGAACCGCCGCCGGCCGCGTATGCCGCAAAGTCCGCAGGCGTGAAGTAGCCCACCAGCTTGTCGAGGCCGATGCGCAGCAGCAGGCGTGTTGCTTCGTCCACACGCGAGGGCTCGATGATGAGATAGATCGGCGTGCCTTCCTCGATGTACGAGCCGGTGATGTTGACGAACTGGAACTCCCACTCGGCCAACAACGACTTGGGCAGATGCCCCTTGATGAAGTCCGCGCGCGGCCGCGTGTCCACCACCACCACGTCACTGCGACCCGCCAGGGCACTCAACTCGCGTGAGGGCAGGTGGGGCAGTCCTGGCACGGCGCCAATGACCTTGGGCCCCACCTTGTTGTCCCGCTTCATGCGCGCAAAGTAGAACGGCGGTTCGGGCTGTCCGCTCAGAATGTAGGAGATGAAATCCGTCTCCGATGTGGCCGAACGCAGCGCCGGATTGAAGCGCAGCTCGTATCCCACCGTGGACGAGGGCACATCACCCAGTGACTTGCCGCAGGCACTGCCGGCACCATGGGCGGGCCACACCTGCGTGAACTCCGGCAGTCTGCGGAAACGCGCCAGTGAGCGGTAGAGTTGCTGCGCCGCCGGAATCATGCTGCCCGCGTGGCCTGCTGCGTTCTCCAGCAAGTCGGGCCGACCCAGGTCGCCCACAAACACAAAGTCGCCCGACACCACACCGACAGGCTCCGTGGCACCCGACCCGTGGTCGATAACCTCGTACACGAGATGTTCCGGCGTATGGCCGGGCGTGTGCACGGCGACAAATTCTATGTTGCCCACCTTGAAGTGGTCATCGTGCTTGAGCAGCCGATAGTCATACGACGAGTCGAGCAGCCACTCGTAGCGCCACTCCGGCCCGCCCTCGTCGCTGGCGTAGACCCGCACGCCCCGCTCGGCGAACTCCCGCAAGCCCGACAGATAGTCCGCATGGATATGCGTGTCGGCCGCCGCCACGATGCGCAGCTTGTGCCGTTCGGCCACGTCGTAGTAGCGATCAATGTCGCGTTCGGGGTCTATGACGATGGCTTCACCGCTGCGCGGGCAGCCGATCAGGTACGCATACTGAGCCAGGGCCGGGTCGAAGATCTGGCGGACGAGCATCAGGACCTCGCAATGTCGGAGTCAGCCGGCGTTGAGCCGGCGAGATACTGAGGAAGGTATATCCGGAGCCGGGAGGTGGCGCGGTCGGGGAAATCCCCGCAGCGCATCGGGTGTTCGACTGCCAGCATGGCTGGCACAGACCTGCCAATTCTGGCATCTTACCTGTTCGGCCGCTGTGGCCGACCACCAGCTCCGACCCCGCCCATGACTGCTGATAGCACCACTGCGCTCAAGCGCACGCCGCTTCACGACGTGCACGTCGCCCTCGGCGCCAAGATCGTGCCCTTCGCCGGCTACGAAATGCCCGTCCAGTATCCCGCCGGCATCACGGCCGAGCACAAGGCGGTGCGCGAGACCTGCGGCATGTTCGACGTGTCGCATATGGGCGAAGTCATCGTGCGTGGGCCTGATGCCATTCGTTTCGTCTCGTCGGTGACGAGCAACGACGTCTCGGCGCTGGCCGTGGGGCAGATTCAGTACAGCACGCTGCTGCGCGCCGATGGCACGATTGTCGACGACCTCCTGGTGTATCGCTTTCCCGATCACCTCATGCTGGTCATCAACGCCAGCAATCGAGACAAGGACATCGCACATCTCGAGGCCAACCGCGCCGGCTTCGACTGCAGCTTGACGGATGTGTCCGACGCCACCGCGCTGCTGGCCGTGCAGGGCCCCGAGGCGCCGGCCATTGTCGCGGCGCTGGCCAGCGTGCCGCTCGACGGCATCAAGTACTACTGGTTTGTCGAGGGGCAGGTGGCGGGCGTGCCCTGCATCATCTCACGCACCGGCTACACGGGTGAACTCGGTTTCGAGTTGTACTTCGACGCCGCAAAGGCGAGCACGGTGTGGGCCGCCATCATGTCTGGTGGCCGTGTGACGCCCTGCGGACTCGGGTGTCGCGACACGCTGCGTCTCGAGGCCGGCATGAGTCTCTATGGCAACGAGCTCGACGATCGCACTACGCCGCTCGAGGCCGGGCTCAACTGGCTCGTCAAGCTGGGCAAGGCCGAGCCGTTCCTTGGCAAGGACGTGCTGCTGCGCCAGCACAGTGAAGGCACCGACCGCAAGCTCGTCGGCTTCACGTTTGAAGAGCGCGCCATTCCGCGGCACGGCTATCCTGTCGTGTACGGCGACGTGGTGGTCGGGGAAGTCTGCAGCGGCACCATGAGCCCCACCTTGGGCATACCCATCGGCACCTGCTATCTGCCGACGGCCGCCGCCGTGGAAGGCACCACCTTCGAAGTGGATATCCGCGGCAAGCGCGTGCCCGCGCGCGTGGTCAAGCTCCCCTTCTACAAGCGTCCAGGCAAGGCGTGACACAACCCGTACGGGCTGCCACGTCGCGTCGCACCGCGGAAGGTGACGACAACGGCGTAGTGGCCATTCTGCTCACCGACGTCGAGCCGGCGGTGCGTATCAACGCCGCGCTCGAGGCGCTCGGGCATCGCACGGTGGCCATCTCACCCATGGACGACGTGCGCGGTGAACTGCGTCGCGCGAAGCCCATGGTCGTGGTGTTCACCGGCGCGCTGCTCGACGCGGCGCACGTGGCGCTCGTGCGGCAGTTGCTCTGGGACAACGTGTCGGTCATCGGTCTGGTGGACGTGGCCGACCCGGCCCTCACCGACCGTCTGCGCGACATCGGGTACGCCGAAGTATGGGAGAAGCCCGTCGTCGTTGACGATGTGGTGGACAGCATTCGTCGTCGCATGGAGCGTCGACAGTTGGCCGAATTGACGGGCCTTGTTGGTGAGTCGGCCGCCATTCGCGAAGTGCTGGTCAAGGTGGAGCAGATCGCGCCGGTCACGAGCACCGTGCTCATTGAGGGCGAGAGCGGCACCGGCAAGGAGTTGGTGGCCCGCGCGGTGCACCGTCTCAGTCCGCGGCGAGGCAAGCCGTTCATCGCCGTGAACGTGGGTGCCCTGCCGGAGACCCTGCTCGAAAGCGAATTGTTCGGTCACGAGAAGGGCGCCTTTACCGGCGCGGCCGAACGGCGACTGGGCCGCTTCGAGTTGGCGGACACCGGGACCTTGTTTCTCGACGAGATCGGCGAGATTCCGCAGAGCACGCAGGTCAAGTTGCTGCGTGTGCTCGAGGAGCGCGAAGTCACGCGTGTGGGCGGCGGGCAATCCATTCCGGTGGATGTGCGGGTGGTGGCCGCCACCAATCGCCCGTTGCGTGAGCATGTGGAGGAGGGGCAGTTTCGCGCCGATCTCTTCTATCGACTCAACGTACTGAGCGTCTATCTCCCGCCACTGCGTGAGCGGCGTGAGGACATTCCGCTGCTCGTGCGGCGCTTCGTGAGCGAGTTCTCGTCGCTGCACGATCGTGCCTTCAACGGCATATCGGCCGACGCGCTCGGCCTGCTGGTGGAGTACCACTGGCCCGGCAACGTGCGCGAGCTGCGCAATCTCGTGGAAAGCATGGTGGTGCTTGCGCACGGGCGCGAAATCGTCGCCGACGACATTCCGCGGGCCATTCGTGATGGCGGTGGGCGTCGGCTGCTGCCGGTGCCGGTGGGGCCCATGGTGCAGGGTGCCGAACGCGCGCAGGGCCGCGAGCTCGAGTTCATCGTGCGCTCACTCGTCGAGCTCAAGCTGCAGGTCGAAGAACTGCGCCGCCGCATGGACGTGGAGCAGCGGCCGCCGTTGGGCTGGGTGGGCGACGTGCACCCAGTTGGTGGTCACCCCCTCGGGGGGCATCCCATGGCGGGCCATCCGATCGGGAACGGTCACGTGGCCCCGCCGTTCGGTGGGGATGTGGCGATCGGACCTGTGGTTCCGGCCGGCGGGGCTCGCGGTGCGGAGTTCCGGGCCGGGGAATCGTACGGCATCGAGCCGCGCGATCAGACGCCGCCGGCGACGGTCATTACCCTGGGGCCGGGCATGACCATGGCGGAAATCGAGCGCGTGGCCATCCAGGCGGCGTTGCGGGATTCCGGAGGGAACCGTCGAAAAGCAGCGGAATTGCTGGGGATTGGCGAGCGGACCTTGTACCGGAAACTGCGGGAGTACGAGGGGGAGACGGGGCCCGACGAGGGGCCTGATGGAGAGGAAACTTGAGGTCTGGGGCGTTACATGGTTGTCATACAACATCTTGCCGTAAAGCTGAGTCTTGCCAAACGGCGTTCTCATCCACAGATTGGCGCCGTTGATGGTCGGATGCAGTTCTCCGGATCCCTCCCCTCACGGAGTCCAGTCTGTCCAATCCAGTCCTGCTCGGCATGACGTCGCCCTCCCAGCCATCCGGCATCGTCGCGGGGAGCGTCCTGCCTATCCGTCGGGCCGAGGAGCTGATCGCCACGCTCCCCGGGGTGTTGTCCGTGCGGATCGTGCCCAGCGAGACGGGGGCCGTGGATGAAATCCACGTCCTGACGACCGACCTCGTCCTCCCCAAGAACACCGTCCGCAACATCGAAAGCGCGCTCATGGCGCAGCTCGGGTTGCGGGTGAACCACCGCAAGATCTCCATCGCCACGACGCTGGACGCGCCGCGGGCCACTGATGGGCCGGCCGCTGCGGCGCCGGCCGTTCAGACTGGCACGGCCGCGCCTGTGGCTCCGGCGCCTGTTGCGTCAGCGCAACAGACGGCAGGAGCACCTGCCGCCGGGCCGACGGCGACCGGACATGTGACGTCGACCGTGGCTTCGCCGTCTGTCCCACTTCGTGCCGTTTCCACGAATCAGTCGTCGTATCTGTCAGCAGGGGTGCCCGACACCACGGGCAGCCGGCGCTTGCTGGTGTTCGAAGATGTCGAGGTGCGGCGGTCGCGATCGCGGGGCGTGCTGGTGCGCGTGACGCTGACGCGCGATGGCCAGGAGTACTTCGGCGAGGCGGAAGGGCAGGAGACGGAGCGTTCGCGCATCGAGCTGGCCGCGCGGGCCACGTTGCAGGCGATCATCGGGGCGATGAAGGCCACACCTGGCGGCGAGCGCAGTCTCGCGCTGGAGGGGTCGAAGCTCATCGAGGCGTTTGATCGCGAGTTCATCTTCGTCAGTGTGGCGGCGCGTGTGAGTCGCGAGCCGGTGGCACTGACGGGCAGCTGTGAAGTGCGGGAGAGCGCGGAAACGAGTGCCGTTCTGGCGGTGCTCGACGCGACGAACCGCTGGGTGCATCTGGACCGCTAGGACGCGACGACGCGTCCCCGGGTCGGAACCACATACCTCGTCGACCAGACGACCAACCCCAACGTCCCCGTCAACCGAAAAGAGCGGAGCTGAGCGGGCAGGCCAAGTAACAGGAGCGGAGCCAACCTCGAATAGCACGATCATTCCGAGCGGAATGTCGTGACTGACCCGATGGGAGGTGACGCAAGATGGAATTCATGGCCCAGCTCGTGAACGCGATGACGTCGTTCGTGTTGGCTGATCTGAAGCTCTGGGGCTGACCCAGGGTGACGGTTAGGCGGGGCGCCTATACCAAAACCTATGAAGACAAGCGTGATCGCCTATGTGTACGCGATCGTGGCAGCTGCGGCTGCCTCGCTTGTCGCGCTTTATTTCAATGACCCTGCCGTGGATCTCAAGCTCCTAACTGGAGCTGGATGGCTGACGTCTGTTGCCTTTCTGGGCACCGTTCTCAGCTACCGAGTTCAGGGAAGCACGTTCGGCGCCGTATCGTTCATCCCGTTTATTACGGCGTTCGTGTTGTACCCTTCATGGGCCTCTGTCGCAGTCGTAGGTACCGGCGCGCTTCTGGCTGAAATGATGAAGCCGAAGATGGCGATAAAGCGCGCATTCAATGTTGCGCAGATCGTCCTTGCTGGCAGTGTGGCTTGCGCAGCGTACGTCTGGCTTGGAGGTGAGTCTCTCAAGCTCAAGTCTGACTTTCAGGCCATCCCGCATGTTGGCGCGGTTGTAACGTTCATCCTGCTAAACACTCTGGCCGTTGCTGCCGTCATCGGGATTGCGGAAGGCAAGAGCATCGTTCGTACGTGGCTCGATGGAAACGCCGCTGGTTTGGTCTACGACGTGGTCGCCATTCCCACGGTGTACTTCTTTGCTCGGGCCTACGTTGACTGGGGCGCATGGGGCATCTTTGCGCTTTGTATTCTTGTGGTTGGTCTCCGCTTCACCTACCAGTCGAAGCACCAACTTGAGACAACCAACCGGGAACTGCTCGAACTTTTTGTCCATACAGTCGAGTTCCGTGACCCGTATACGTCGGGTCACTCACAGCGAGTTAGCCGCTTCTCGCGGATTATCGCGCAGCTAATCGACCTGAGTCCGAAGGAGATCGATCGAATCTCGACTGCGGCCCTACTTCATGACGTTGGTAAGATCCATGAGATTTTTGCCCCCATTCTGATGAAGCCAGGACGGCTTACCCCAGAGGAGAGGGCGATCATGGAGCTGCACCCCATTAAGAGCGCCGAGCTTGTGGCAAAGATCTCCGAGTTGCAGGATATCGTGCCCGCGGTTCGGCACCACCATGAAAACTGGGACGGAACAGGCTACCCTGATCAACTGAAGGGTAAAGAGATCCCGCTAGGGTCGCGCATCATTATGTTCGCGGACACGATCGACGCAATGACGACCGATCGGCCCTACAGAAAGGCCCTTGGCGAGGCAGAGGTGCGCGCGGAACTGCTAAAGTGGAAGGGCAAGCAGTTTGATCCGGAGATTTGCGAGAGGCTCTTGGCCTCGCCAGACTTCCGTAGGCTCTTCGATAGCAGTGACTCGGGCAAGGTTCACTCGCTAACCCAGATTCTTGAAGCGGTACGAAAGCGAGTAAAGACACCTGCGGTCGCTTAGTTCTCTAGAGAACGCGATCAACCACGGCGCGGAGGAAGAGCGGCAGAGCCCCTCGTTCTCTGCGTTGTTCGTTTAGGTATCTAAACATCAGGCTCTTCGCGAGCTTACTTTCATTACAGCGTACGAGGGCAGAACAGAGTACGCCAGTGAGATAGTCCGAGGTTCCGTACGACGCGGTGAGGCGGTGCTTTTCGATTGCCGACTCAAGCAAGGCTCGATTAGGAGGTCCGCTGTCCTCTACAAGAGCTATGCCAATCTCTAGGGCAACCAAGTAGGCGGTCGCCTTCGCTGTCGGGAAACGGGGCTGACCGTTGCGAGCAGCGTCCAGAAAACGCTTCGCGCTGTCGGGTCTGCCGGCCTCTATCTCGCACCTCGCCTTGTGGGCTATGAGGAAACTGCCAGCTATTGGATCAAAGTTCGATGCCATTAATCGATCGATTTCCCCATTCCACAGCGATAGAGCCTGCATATCGCCGGCGTCCAATGCGATAAGCGCTAACTGCCAGGCAGGGAACTCAGCCAGTTTTGGTGTGTGAAGCTGATTGGCAATCTCGAATTGCCGAAAAAACGATGACCGTGCCAAATCAAACTCTCCGCAGAGGCGGAGCGTAAATGCTGCGCGACCACAGTCTATAGCAACCTGCGTTGATGGCCGAGTCGTTGCGGCAGCATCTAGGATAGACTTTGCCAAGCGGCTAGCGATGCTTAGATCGCCGAAGATCGCGTGGTAGAGCAAAGATGAGCGTGTTTCAGCATCCGCCAGCTGTGGCCGAACTGCAGACGAGACAACTGGCGAGAAACAGCGAGATGCAGTGATCGAATCGCATGTATTTGCACAAATAGTGATCCCGATCGCCGAAGCCCTCAATCTCTTATCGAGCGGAAGCTTGTCGTCTTCGGCAATGCTCGCGCAAAGAGACGCTAAGTGGTCACGGTCTACAATCGGGTCAGCACGATGAGCTGAATCTGCGTAGGTAAGAACGTCGTCAACTCGAATGTCTGTTTGACACAATCCTGTGCTTGCCACATCGATTGTCCCAGCGGCACCGCCAAGCGCGCGACGATACTCACCTGCCTCGAGCTCTAGCCTGTTTCGGAGTCGATTGACACTCTGCGATGTTTGTTCCGAGTGGTCGTCAAACACCCTATTGATATGAGTGAGAACCGCAATCGGGGCACCTAGATCGAGTAGATCGAGCTCGTTCCTCAGCAGAAAGTCTGTTACGTCACTTTGCGATCCCACGATCGATAGGTTTTCAAGGGCGTCGAGAAGTCGCGCCTTCTCTTCGCGGTCACGGCATTCCTGCTCGTAGTGGCTCGCGGCAGCCAGGCGCAACGTGGCCTCGCCAATTCGTGACAAGCGTTTCGAGGCGGCCCGGGCCACCACGTCGTGTGAAACGACTAATGATGCGTCCCCCTTTGCGAGGCATCCGGACTCCTCTAGTCTCTCGAGCGCGTCAACTACATCGTGAGTGGGAAGGCCAAGGATCGCCCGGATCCTCTCGAGTGAGGCATTGCGTCCAAGAATGTCGATTAACTGGAGAGCGCGAAGTGCAGCGGGTGGCAGTCTGTCCAATCGTTGATCGATGACGCTAGCCAGTGTCGGAGGTACGCCGGTTGCATCACCATTGATGACCCAGTGTTCCACCAGGGCTCGTAGAAGTAGTGGCGCACCTCCGCTGTTGGAGATGATCCATTGTTCAATCTCAGGGTTGAGATCAGCCGAAAGATCGCTGCCTATGGCCCTGGTAAGCCTCTGGCAAGCTTCAATTGCAAGTGGCTCTAGTCTGCGAACAATCAGTCTCGTCGGAACCGACCGTGGATTACCCTCTCGAATCGTGGAGTAACGACATGTCGCGACAAGCATAAGCCGCGTCTGGCCTACTCGCTTGATCAGGTCAGTTAGTATGTCCCAAGTAGTGTCATCAACCCACTGCAGGTCTTCAATCTGCAGGTAAATGGGCCGGTCGTCCGATAGTGCACCAACGAGGTCGACCAATGCGTTTCTGATCGTGTGGCTTCGGAGGGAGCGAAGCACCGCATCGATGTCTTCAGTGAATCGCTCAGTAATGATCGGTGTCGCGGCATCTGGCTCTTGATCCGACTTCTGATCTGGAAGGTCTCCCCCCACCAACCGCCGCAACACCGTCAGGCTCTCCGGCGAACAGCCCAACGCACCCGGATACGACATCAGCTCCGGCAAGATCTCCATCACCACACCCAGCGGGCGGTGCTGGTCGCTCTCCCGGCACTCGATCGTCACCTCACGGTAGCCCTCGATCTGCGCCACCTTGCCCAGCTCGGTGCACAGCCGCGTCTTGCCAATGCCCGCCGGTCCGTGCAGGAGCACCGCACTCCCATCGTGCCAGCGCGCCCGCCGCAACTGCATCGTCAGCTCGGCCATTTCCTGCTCGCGCCCCATGAAGTGTCGCTCGGTCGCCGCCAGCGAGGGACGACGCCGTGCCGAGGGCTCGGTGAAGCGACGACGCAGCTGCGAGGCCGGCAGACGAATGTCGCCGGCGTCCGGACCCAGTTCCTCCAGATACCGATCCAGAATCGCCACCGCCTCCGCCTTCGCGCCGTTCATCATCACGCACTCGGCAATCGTCAGCGTGGCGTCTTCATTGAGCGGGTCGAACTGCAGCAGCCAGCGCGACAACACTTCCGCGCCCGTCCAATCGCCACGCTCCCGTCGACGACGAAGCTGGGTCACGAGCACGCGCCGCACGTCGGCATGCACCACGTCGCGCGTCACCGACAACCACCGCGCATACGCCGCGCCCGGGCCGTTGTAGCCGGGGAGCCACAATCCGAATGGTTCGTCGCCGCGCGTCACGTCACGGTCGAAGTGCTCAATGCTGCGGTCCACACAGAACACGGCCTCGACATGCTCCCGGTCGAGTATCACGTCATTCTCGTTCTGTGTCACCGCCATGCCCATCGTGCGCAACTTGTACAGCAGCTGCCGCAGATTGCCACGCTGCCGCGCCTCCGGTTGATCCGGCCAGAGCTCAGGAAACAGCTCGGCCCGCGGAACGCGAAACCCCGGTGTGTGCAGCAGACGCACCAGCAACGCGAACTGCAAGCCAAAAGTCGGCGTGATGAGCTGCGGGCCCCACAACACCCGCGCTGCGCCCAGGGTCTGCGCACGCAGCCGCACCCCGCTCGTCACATCGCTCGCGGACGGTCCGGTACCTGCCGCCGTATCATTCGGGTCGCTCACCGGCAGTACACTGGGGAAGGCAGAGGAAATTGGCGAAAATGTCGGCGCACGATCGCGACGGCGGGTCGAACGACGACGGGAACGGGACATGACTCGCTCCGAGGGCCGGCAGGCCACGATGGGGGACAGATTGCGGCAACGTGCACCATCATCGTCCCACTCGTCACTGGAGCGTCAGCAGCACGTCAATTGTACTGCGCAGCGCTCGGAGATACAGGTCTCGTCTGAAAAACGAAGAACGGCGGAGCCCGTCTGGACTCCGCCGTCATCAGTTTGGTCCCAGCAACAACCGCTGATCAGTTGCTTGGAAACGTAATCAGCGACTCCGCCGGCACGCCGTCCGCCTCGGCCTGGAAGTTCAGCACCAGACGGTGGCGCAGGACCGCCTGCGCCACACTCTTCACGTCGTCGATGTCAGGCATGGCGCGGCCGTCCATGGCCGCCCGCGCCTTGGCGCCCAGCACGAGATACTGCGACGCGCGGGGACCCGCGCCCCAGCTCACATACTGCTTCACCCGCGGCGTTGCCTCCGGATCGTCGGGCCGCGTGCTGCGCACCAGCTTCACCGCATACGACACCAGACTCGGCGGCGCCGGCAGCCGGCGCACCAGACGCTGCAACTGCAGCAGCTCTTCGCCGCCCAGCACCGGCACCACCTTGCCCTGCGTGTCACCCGTGGTGGAGAGCACGATCTGCTCCTCTTCCTCGCGCGTCGGGTAGCCGATGTTGAGTTCGAACATGAAGCGGTCGAGCTGCGCTTCGGGCAGGGGATACGTGCCTTCCTGCTCCACCGGATTCTGCGTGGCCAGCACAAAGAACGGACGCGGCAGGTCGTAGGTGCGGCCCGCCACCGTGACCGTGCGCTCCTGCATGGCCTGCAGCAGCGCCGCCTGGGTCTTTGGCGGGGCGCGATTGATTTCGTCGGCCAGCACCATGTTGCCGAACACCGGACCGGGCGCAAAGCGGAACGCGCGCTTGCCCGTGCCCGGCTCCTCTTCCATGAGCTCCGTGCCCGTGATGTCACTGGGCATGAGGTCGGGCGTGAACTGCACACGCGAGAAGGTCAGATCGAGGGCCTGCGCCACCGTCTGTACGAGCAGGGTCTTGGCGAGACCCGGCACACCCACCAGCACCGCATGACCGCCGGCCAGCAGGGCCGTCACCAGGTCATCCACCACATGGGCCTGGCCCACAATGCGCTGCGCAATCTGTTTTGACAGGGCCGAGCGGGCGCCGGCGAGGCGCTCGAGCAGGGCAAGATCGTTGGCGTCGGGAGATGAACTCACGGAGGCAGGGTAGAGGGCGGGACTACAGGCAGGAAAACCGTCGCAGCGTACGTGGACAAGATGCACCAGAAACCTGCCACAAAACACTAACGGACGCCCAAGGGCGTCCGTTGCAGGACAAGTGGCACCGGGTGATGGCCGTCGCTGAGCGATGGCCGCTCAGCGCCATCCGGCCAAGTCAACGCAGCGTGAAGGCCACGCGCTGCTGCACCGGGTGATTCTCGCTGTGGAGTTGTGCCACCAGCGTGTAGCGACCCGGGGCGGGCGGGGTCCAGCGCTCGTCGTACACGGTGCTGTCGTGCGCGTCGAGCAACCGGTTCTGCATGGTCTGCGTGAAGAGTCGGCCCTTGCTCCAGCGCCAGACCTCGGCGCCGCTGCTGTCCTCGACCGCGAAGTCGTGGGTGCGGCCGTCGGGGAAGCTGAGCTCCACGCGCTTGGGCGAGTCATTGGTGACGGCAATGGCGAAGCGGACCGTGCCTCGCGCCGTGTCGACCATGACATGCGACACCACACCGCGTTCCGCTCCGGATTTTGGACGTGCGCTGGCCACCGGATTGGGGGTGCGCGGCCCACAGGCAAACACGAGGGCGGCGGCGGCCAGCAGCGGAACGGTGATGCGCGAAAGCATCAGGGAAATGGGAGTGGGGGGTGGGCGATCTGGCGCTGGAGCCAATCACATGCCGGTCATGTGTTTGGACGATCCAGCCTCACATTTCGCTACAGCGCCACGTTATCAACGGGTGGTCCCGCTGTCAAGATGAAAATTTGCGAACAACGACGTGCTAAGTGACGGTGGTTCCGGAGGTTTGCTGTCCAGTTCGCCGTGTCGGTCTTTGTTCGGTTTCGGTCAAAAAGTTCGCTTGCGAAAAATTTCACAAGCGCCTAGCTTCCGCCCCCGAATGGCGAAAACGCCCGAAAACCGACCCCGCGGTTCGCGTGCCGATGGTGAGGTGTCACCATGGGCGCTGGCCGGACTCGGGATGCAGTTCGCGGTGGCCATCGTGGTGTTCGTGTACCTCGGCAATTGGCTCGATCGCCGATTGGACACGGCGCCGCTGTTTCTGCTTGGCGGCGTGCTGGTTGGTGGTGGTGGAACCTTTTACTCGGGCTATCGGCGCATCATGGCGCCCAAGGCACGAGATACGGACAGCGATCACACGGAGTCGACATGAACGCCGGCAAGACGTCGACACCCGAAGTGGCGGGCAGCGGCATGCTGCGGTCCATCGCGGCGTTCATGATCACGCAGGTGGTGTTGGTGCTGGCACTGGCGTTTGTCATGCAGCGCTTTGTGTGGCCCGGTGACGAGGCCGCGCGCGCGGTGCAGGCCAGTGCCTGGCTCGCAGCAGTGGTGCAGCTGTTCACCTTTGCCTTCGCGCGCCTGGTGGCGCGCCAGCAGGTGATTGCTGCGTGGGGACTGGGAGTGCTGATGCGGTTCGCCGCCGTGGCCTTCTGGGCGTTTCTCGGCATCAAGGCGCTGGGCCTGCTGGCCAGTCCCGCGCTGCTTTCGCTGGTGGTGTTCTTCTTCGTCTCGACGCTCGTCGAGCCGTTGTTCCTGAACTGACGACTACACTCCGGATGCGGTCGATGATCCGTTCGCTGTCCACGTTGGCTTGCGTGACCCTGTTGGCCGTGACGACTGTCACGGCGCCGCTCACGCTGTCCGCCCAGGAGCACGCTGCTCCGGCCGATGCGTATGCTCAGACCGGCGAGGCGCCGGTCGACATCATCACGCCGCACATCACCGACGGCAATCATCTCGAAATCCCGTGGCCCAACTCGCATCTGGCCAAGGAAGTTGAGCTGCCGCACTGGGCGCCCATCAACATCGGTGGCATGCAGGTGGACATCTCGCCCACCAAGCATGTGGTCTTCATGCTGCTGGCGGCCACCATCGTGGCCATTGTGCTCATTGGCTCGGCCAATGCGTCGCGTCGTCAGCACCAGGAGCACGGCCGTACGCGCGGATTCGCCGGCGCCATCGAAGCCATGGCGCTCTATCTGCGCAACGAGGTGGTGCTGCCCAATGTCGGTCACCACGGCGAGGGCTTCGTGCCCTTCGCGCTCACGATGTTCTTCTTCATTCTCGTGATGAACCTGCTGGGCATGCTGCCCTGGGGTGCCACGGCCACTGGCAATATTTCGGTTACGGCCACGCTGGCCATCATCACCGCCATCGTGGTGGAAATCGCCGGCATCCGCGCCAACGGTATCGGCTACCTGAGCACGATCTTCTACTGGAACAAGGATCTGCCGCTGCCCATGCGCGTGATCATGTTCTTCGTGATGTCGCCGGTGGAAATGGTGGGCAAGCTGTCCAAGCCCTTCGCGCTGGCAGTGCGTCTGTTCGCCAACATGACGGCCGGTCACATCGTGTTGCTCGCGCTGATCGGCCTGATCTTCACGTTCAAGAGCTACGTGATCGCGCCGGTGCCGGTGCTGATCGCGACCGCCATCAGCATGCTCGAACTGTTCGTCGCGTTTCTGCAGGCCTTCATCTTCACGCTGCTCGCCAGCGTGTTCATCGGGCAGATTCGCGAAGCTCATCACTAGGACTGATCAGTTTCGAGTTGTGGGTTCGGGTTCAGTGTGCTGAGTACTCAAGACCCGAAACCTGAACTCAGAACCCGGAACTGATCGGTTGAACACTGTAGCACACGCGCTTTAGCACAACAGCTGCCGGTTCTCCCCCGTCAGCCGTTGCGTAGCCGGTCGAGCGACCGGTGAATCCCGCTGGGTCTATCCCGTTGGCGGGTCATGCGGACCGGAGTGTCCGTCGGGAGTGCAGCACATCAACGACTACGTCTCAGGAGTTTTCAGATGGAAATCATGGGTCTCCTCCAGGCCGCCGCTCCGGTGGTGCAGGATCCGAAGGGCCTCGCGCTGATCGGCGCTGGCATTGCCGCCGCCGGCGGCGTGATCGGGGCCGGCATGGGCATCGGCCGCATCGGTGGTTCGGCGGTGGAAGGCATGGCGCGTCAGCCCGAAGCGGCCGGCCGCATCCAGACGGCCGCGCTCATCCTGGCCGCCCTGATCGAAGGTGCCGCGCTGTTCGGCGTCGTGATCGGCTTCCAGATCCAGAGCAAGATCACGTTCTGATCTGTTCGCGCGCGGAGCGCCCGGCTTTTCCGCCGCGGCGCTCCGCCCGCACTCTCACTCTTCGTGGACGCATCCATGATCGCTCATTCCGTGCGCGCTGGCGCCCTCGCCGCCGCTCTGCTGTTTTCCGCCTCGCCGGCCCTGGCCGCCGAAGCGGGTGGCCCCGTGAATCTGCTCGACCCCAAGGCCGGGCTGATGTTCTGGACGCTCATCATCTTTGGTGCGCTGTTCTTCGTGCTGTCGCGCTTTGCCTTCAAGCCGCTTTTCGCGGCCGTTGAAGCGCGCGAGAAGGCGCTCGAAGACGCCATCGAAGGTGCCAAGCGGGATCGTGCCGAGTCCGAGGCCCTGCTCGCGCAGCAGCGTGCCCAGCTCGAAGCCGCCCGCAACGAGGCCCAGTCCATCATCGCCGCCAGCCGCGAGACGGCCGAGAAGATGCGCAGCGATCTGCTCGCGCAGACCAAGCAGCAGCAGGAAGAGATGATCGAGCAGGCCCGTCGCACCATCTCCGGTGAGAAGGCCGCCGCCATCGCCGACCTGCGCCGTGAGGCCATCGACCTCGCCATCGCGGGTGCCTCGCGTGTCATCGAGCAGAACCTCGATTCCGACAACAACCGCAAGATCGTCGAGAGCTTCCTTTCGTCGCTCGACGCCACCAAGGCGGCGCGCTGATGCCGGCCGGCGTCCAGGGCGAATCGGTCGCGCGCAACTACGCGGAAGCGCTGCTCGTCCTCGCCCGCAAGGCCGAGGACGCGAAGGGCTGGGGCTCCATGCTCCGTCAGGTCGCCAACGCGCTGCAACAGGATCTCACGCTCTCGCGCTTCCTCGAGTCGCCGCGCATTGCCGCTGACGCCAAGTCGGCGGTGCTCACCAAGGCCCTCGGCGACCGCGTCCCGCGCCTCTTCCTGCGCTTCCTGCAGCAGCTGGTGCGCAATCGCCGCCAGATGCTCATCCCGGTCATTGCCGACGAGTACGACACCCTCCTCGATGCGTCCGAGGGGATCGTGCACGCCCGCGTGACCGTGGCCCGGGAGACCGGCGAGGCCGAGGTGGCCATGATCGGCCAGCGCCTCTCGTCCGTGGTGGGCAAGCAGGTTGTGCCCCATGTGGCGGTTGATCCGTCCATCATCGGCGGCGTCGTGGTGCGCATCGGCGACACCGTCATGGATGGCTCGGTACGCCGCAAGCTGGCGCTGCTCCGCCGTCGCATGGGCACGGTGCGCGCCTGAACCGGACGTTCCTGAATTTCATCAGGGCGTCCGCCCCACGACGGAGTGGTGCATGAGTGGACGGGTGGAAGTGCGGCACGTGGACAAGCCCTGGGGTCATGAGACCATCTGGGCCCACACCGACCGCTATGTCGGCAAGATTTTGCATATCAAGGCCGGTCAGGCCCTGTCAGTGCAGTACCACGAGCGCAAGGACGAAACCGTCTACCTGCTGCGCGGCGAAATGAAGTATTGGGTGCAACTGCCCGGTGATTCGGAGCTGCGCGATCAGGCGCTCAGCACCGGGCAGTCTTTCCGCATCACGCCGGGCACCATTCACTACATGGAAGCCATCACCGACTGTGATGTGCTCGAGGCCAGCACCCCGGAGCTCGATGATGTGGTGCGGCTCAAGGACCGCTACGGCCGCGAGGGCACCAGCGCGCCCTGAGCGTGCGGTTCAGGAGACGTGATATCGAAACGGCGACGCCCCTCCCCGCGGGCGTCGCCGTTCTGCATTTTGCCATGGAAGCGTTTGCATCTCACGACCCATGACTCACAACCCACGACTCTCATGAAGGTCATCATCCCCCTCGCCGGCAAGGGCACGCGTCTGCGCCCGCACACCCATGTGGTCCCCAAGCCCATGCTCAAGGTGGCCGGACGGCCGGTGATGAGCTACGTGATGGACGATGTGCAGAAGCTCGGCAACGTCGAGCAGGTGGTGTACATCACGGGGCACCTCAAGGAGAAGGTCGAGGCCTACGCGCGCGCGGCCTACGACATCCCAAGCGTGTTCATCGAGCAGGAGGTGCAGGACGGCACCGCCGGCGCCGTGGCCAAGGCCCGCGATTACATCGATGCGCCGGTGCTCATCATCTTCGTCGATACCATCTTCGACGCGGACCTTGGCATCATCAAGGACTCCACCGACGACGGCATCATCTGGACCAAGGAAGTCGAGGACTACCAGCGCTTCGGTGTGGTGGTCACCGATGAGAACGGTCACATGACGCGCATCGTGGAGAAGCCCAAGGATCCCATCTCCAAGCGTGCCAATATCGGGCTCTACTACATCCGCAACTGGAAGCTGCTCATGGAAGGCATCGACCATGTGCTGAAGTCGGCGCCCAACAAAGGCGAATGGTATCTCACCGACGCCTTCCAGTACATGATCGACAAGGGCGCGAAGATCCGCGTGGTGGATGTGGAAGGCTGGTACGACGCGGGACAGCTCGAGACACTGCTCGACACCAATCGCGTGATGCTCGAGAAGGGACGCGCGCGCCGTCCGACCACGCTCGGCGAAGGCGCGACCATCGTGGAGCCGGTCTACCTCGAAGACGGCTGCATCATCGAGCATGCCACCGTGGGACCCAACGTGTCACTTGGCGCCGGCAGCACGGTGCGCCACGCCACGGTGCGCGACACGGTGGCCGGTGACAAGGTGCACATCAGTCACGCCGCGCTGCACGACTCCTTCTTGGGTGACCAGGTCGTGGTGGAGGGCATCAAGGGACGCCTCACCGCCGGCGACCACTCGGAAATCAGGGCCGACGCATGAGTGGCCCGCGCGAAGAGGGCATCACGCGCCGCGAGTGGCTGACCGGCGCCGCCACAGCCGCCGCCGCGCTGGCTGCGTCGCCTGTGCAGGTTCTGGCCAGTACACCCGACTGGCGCGTGGACCTCTTTGCGCCCACGCCGGCCGGCAACGGCAGCATGCTGGGTGTGCCGTTCGAAAAGCATGCGGTGGTGCGCGTGGCCATTGTCGGCACAGGCCTGCGTGGCCGCTCGGTGCTGCGTGAGCTGTTGGCCATCGACGGTGTGGAAGTCACGGCACTGGCTGATATCGCGCCGCAGAAGGCGCAGTTGGCCGTGGACATGATCACCAAGGCCGGCCGCAAGGCGCCGCCGGTGTACACCAATGGTGAGCGCGACTTTCTGCGTCTCGTGCAGCAGAACGACATCGACTTCGTGTATACCGCCACGCCGTGGCAGTGGCACACGCCGGTCATGCTCGCCGCGATGAAGGCCGGCAAGCACTGCGGCAGTGAAGTGCCCATTGCGCTCACCACCGACGAGGCCTGGGAGCTGGTGGAGACGTCGGAAAAGACGAAGCGCCACTGCCTCATGATGGAGAACTGCTGCTACGGCAACAGCGAGCTCACCGTGCTGCGCATGGTGCGCGAGGGCGTGTTCGGTACCCTGCTGCATGCCGAAGCGGCCTATCTGCATGACTTGCGCAAGCTGCTCTTCGAGAACAAGGACGAAGGCCTGTGGCGCCGCTTCCCGCACACCGAGCGCGACACGAACTTCTATCCTACGCACGGGCTCGGGCCGGTGGCGCAGTACCTCGGCATCCACCGCGGCGACAAGTTCGAGTATGTCGTAAGCATGTCCTCGCCGGAGGCGGGACTCAGCGAATGGCGCGAACAGTACGAGCCCAAGGACAGCCCCAAGTGGCGCGAGACCTACAAGGCGGGCGACATGAATACCTCGCTCATCAAGACCGCCAAGGGACGCACCATTCTGCTGCAGCACGACGTCGTGAACCCGCGGCCCTACTCGCGGCTCAACAATCTCCAGGGCTCCAAGGCCGTCTTCAACGACTACCCGCCGCGTCTGTACATCGATGGCGCGCCGGGTGGTGAGCGCTTCACGCCGCTCTCGGAGTTCAAGAGCAGGTACGAACATCCGCTATGGACGGCAGTTGGCGAACTGGCCCGCAAGAACGGCGGCCACGGCGGCATGGACTTCATCATGGCCTATCGCCTGGTGCAGTGCATGCGCGAAGGACAGGCGCCCGACTTCGATGTGTACGATGCCGCCGCGTGGAGCGTGCCCTACGCGCTTTGCGAACAATCCATCCGCAAGGGCAGCGCCCCCATCAAGTTTCCCGACTTCACGCGGGGCGCATGGCGCACATCCACGGCGCCGCAGGGGCCGGCCACCGGCACGCCGTAGTGGCCGTGCCGATCCGCACGGTGGTACGAACAGCGGTCATCCTCGCGGCGGGGCAGGGGAGTCGAATGCGTCGCGACGAACCATCCGCCGCGCTCGATGCGTCGCAGGCAGCGGTGGCGGCCTCGGGTATCAAGGGCATGATGCCGTTTGGGGGACCCTTGGGTCGCCCCTTTCTCGAGTATGTCATCAGCGCGCTGGCCGATGCCGGCATCACCGAGGTGGTGCTGGTCATCGGCTCATCGCATGACCTGATTCGCACGCACTTCACCACGGGCGTGCGCAGCGCGCGTGTGCAACTCCGCTTTGTGGTGCAGCCCGAACCGCTCGGTACGGCCAATGCCGTGGCCATCGCCGCCGACAGCGTGGGCAGCGAGCCGTTTCTCGTGCTCAACAGCGACAACTACTACCCAGTGCAGGCTTTTCGTCTGCTGGCAGAATACGGCGGCGCGGCCACGGTGGCCTTTGATCGCGCCGCCCTGCTGCGATGGGGCAACATTCCCGCCGAGCGTGTGCAGGCCTTCGCCGCGCTCGATGTGGATGCAGGCGGCACATTGCGCGGCGTGGTGGAGAAGCCCGGTGGCGAATGGGCCGCCGATGACCCGCGCTTCCGATGGGTGGGCATGAACCTCTGGTGCATCACCCCCGCGCTGGCCGATGCCTGCCGCCGTGTGCCGCGCTCCACCCGCGGCGAGTTCGAGCTGCCTGAAGCCGTGGCGCTGGCCATCCGTGAGGGTGTGACCGTGCGGGCCATGCCCTTCGAGGGCGGCGTGCTCGATCTTTCGCACCGCAGTGACGTGAGTGCCGTGCAGCAGGCGCTGGCTGACATCACGCCGCGGCTCTGACGTGGTTGTGCTCACGTGACCACGCCCGTGCTGCTCCGCCACTCACTTGATGGCGCGGGACTGAGTGCCGCGGCCCGCGAAGGCTGCGCGGCGCTCTTGCGCGAGGCGCATGCCGCGCTTGATGACGCCGGCGTGCCGCGGGACGGGCGCAGGCAATGGTTTGCGCCGGGACGCATCGAGGTGCTCGGCAAGCATGTCGACTATGCCGGCGGGCGCTCGCTGCTTTGCACCGTGGAACGCGGCCTGGTGCTGGTGGCGCGGCCACGCAATGACCGACAACTCGTGCTGCGAGACGCTCGGCGTGGTGAAGCGGTGGCGCTGGCGCTGGACTCGGGCAATCGCGGCTCCGTGCCCTGGGCCATCTATCCGCGCACGGTGGCCACGCGCCTGCTGCGCAACTTCGGGCCGCAGCTGCATGGCGCCGACGTGGCGCTGGCAAGCAACCTGCCGCCCGCGGCTGGTGTGTCGAGTTCGAGTGCACTCACGGTCGGACTCACACTGGCCCTGTCGGGCTTGTCGGATTTGCCCGACACGGAGGCATGGCGCACGGCAATGGGCACACGCGAATCGCTCGCTGGGTACATCGGGGCCATCGAGAACGGCCACGACTTTGGTGGTCTGGCAGGCGAGCGCGGCGTGGGTACCATGGGTGGTGCACAGGACCAGACCGCCATTCTGTGCAGCGCGCCCGATGCGCTGCGGGTGTTTGCCTGGGCGCCCGTACAGCATGAGCGCGAAGTGCCGCTGCCGTCTGATCTGCGTTTCGTGATTGCCGTGAGCGGCGTGGTGGCGGCCAAGACGGGTGCGGCACGCGAACGCTACAATCGCGCGGCACGCACCGCGCAGCATCTCGTACGCGCGTGGAACGCGGCGCGGCCGGTTGCTAGCAGCGAAGCACAGGTCCTGCGTCAGGCTTTCGAAGCAGCCTGGCGTGCCGAAGGTCGAGACCCGTCCACGCTGCAGCCCGAATTGCCATCAACCTTGGTGGACGCTGCACGGCGCGCGGCCACAACCGAGTTTCCCGAGCGGCATCTCGTCTCGCGCCTCGAGCAGTTTTTCGACGAAACCTGGCGCTTTGTGCCGGGCGCGGCCGATGCGCTGCATGTACTGGATCTCGAAACGCTGGGTCGTCTGGTCGATCGCTCGCAGGCCGGCGCCGAGCGCGCGCTGGAGAATCAGGTGGCCGAGACGGTACATCTGCAGCGCTACGCGCGTGAGCTGGGCGCGCACGCGGCCAGTGCGTTTGGCGCGGGCTTCGGGGGCAGCGTCTGGGCGCTCGTGCCTGAGGCTGAGTGCGCGCGTTTTGTGTCGCGCTGGCGTGAGAAGTATCGGCGCGCGCATCCGACGGCGGGCGGGCGCGCGCAATTCTTTGTTACAGCGGCAAGTGTGCCAGCGTTCGAGGCATATTGAAGAGCCTGCCAAAGAACTTTGAGGGTCTTGACAGATTTCCGGGGGGGGGGGGTACAATGCCGAAGGCTAGAACTTGTTGTCGCTTGACGTTTCGCTCTAGTCGGTGAGTCGCGCGCGGTATTCTGCGGCCCCAGTACACCAATCTTCAATCGCCTGTTGCGCGTTAGCGCGGAGGACCGATGAACTTGCGCTGCTGCCTTCTTGCGCTTCTTGCCTGCTTCCTGCTGCCCTCGCTGCACTTGAGGGCGCAATCTATACGTCGGTTGGCACCGGACCTGATATTGGCAATGCCGATATCAACTGATGCTGCAAACGATGGATCTACAGTCGTCGCCGATTTCACAGAGCCAGCAGTCCACTACATCGGTGCTGATGGCAAGCTCAAGTGGTCACTCAAGTCCAAAGGGAGCGGGCCGGGCGACATTCTTCGCCCGTACCGCGTCGCGATCGGTGAGAATACGGTTTGGGTTTACGACTTCGCAGTGCGCGACATATCCGTCTTCTCACGGGCTGGAAGTTTCCTCCGACGCTTTAATCTATCGGTCGCACTGACATCGGTGGACGACATAGTTGCCATAGGCGATTCGCTACTGGTCGTCCTTGGCACAACTCGAATCGCCGGCTACGAAAATAACGCAGTGCACGTTTTCAGTGCATCGGGTGCGCACAAGCGCTCGTTTGGCGACATCGCCGTCACTTCGGACAGATCTAAGTTGAGCGTGTCTGGAACCGGCTCTTTGGCACGCTCTTTGGACAACACGATCTGGTATACTCGCAGAGGTCCGTTTGAGTTGAAGGAATATGATGTAGAAGGGAAATTGCTACGGGCACTGGTCCCGCCAGTGTCCATTCCGAACGTGATCGATTCCTTGACCAGGATCGACACCAATGACAAGGGACGTGAGCGCATCTCCAATCGAGCAGGCGAAGTTCGCTTCCCGCTTCGCGCGATTCCCCTCTCCGGCGGCTTCTTCCTTTCTGGAGTATCTGACCGTGGCAATCTGCGGTGGTGGATCCACTCGTCGAGTGGCGCTCGTAGCCCCGCAACATTACCGAAGGGCATGTCGCCGAGCACATGGAACGCAAAGTCTTGCGAACTATTGGGAACAACTGAAATCGACGATCAACCGGCGCTTGTCGCGGTCGAAATTCGTGCTGTTCTTACCGAGACTACAGTCAACACGATGAGGTGCGAGCGATGAGACTAACAGTATTCACGGTCGTGATGTTGGCAGCTGCTTTCGTGGTTCCCTCGACTATGGCTGCGCAAGAGCTACCCGGCACTGGAGGGGACTGCGATCAAGCATGTGGCAGTCCGCTCTATCAGAACGGGGTGCCTATCGGTTTCATGTGCCTGAGCGTCCCACACGCTGGTCGCAAGAACTGTCAAGCAAGTGAGGATGAATGCGTCACAGACCCATGTGGAGGCTTCGCGATAATGAACGGAAGCGGAATCATGTTGGCTGTTGGGACGTGCAGCGAGCGGACCCTTGTAGAGAAAGATCCGCTCGCCGTAATCACGCGAGTAGCAGCGAAGTCTGGAAGCTCAAGTCCAAAGGAAACGGGACGCTCTGAGCTGACGCAGACAGCAAAGCGTTCGGCTACCGAGTAGCGCAGCGAGGAGTGCGGGCTCCTCGTCGCGTACTACCAGCGAAAGAGTCGGGCGGAGTGTGGAATCAAGTTGTCCGAGTCATGCGGGTTCGCCGTGGAGGTGCCCACCTCCCACACCACCCGCAGCACCCGCTCCAACCCAACCGACGCGTCGTGGTCGTCGTACCACTCCTCGCGCGTGTGCGCGCCGCCACCACGTCCGCCTGCACCCAGCGCGATGGCCGGAATGCCGCGCGCGAGCGGGACATTGGCATCGGTGGAGGCCATGCCGGAGCGTGGCGTTCGGCCAAGCGACTCGGTGATTTGCACGGCGCGCTGCACCAGCGGATGGGCCACGTCCAGCGCACCGGCCGGGCGCTCACCCAGTGCCACGATCTGCACATCGAGACCGCGCGCCACGGCGCTGTGCACACCGGCATCACTCGCCTCCTGCGCCACGCCATGCGCCAGCTGCACCAGCGCACGCCGCGTGGCGGCCAGACGCGAAGCGTCGGTGCTGCGCACATCAAAATCCACCCAGGCCTCGCGCGGTACACTCGTAAGCCCCTCGCCTCCCTGCATGCGTGCCGCCGTCACCACCACGCGCCGCGTGAGCGGCTCACTCAGGGCCTCGGCGCGCGCCACCAGCCGGCTCAGCGCCACCAATGGGTTGGGCGCCCCCGCGTGCAGCCAGCTGTGCCCGCCCGCGCCGCGCAACACCACTCTCAAGCGCGAGCTGCCCACGCCGTGATGCACAATGCTTTCGTCGCCCGGCCCATCGATGGCCAGGGCCATGACCGGACGCGCGCCCGCACTCTCCGCGGCATCAAACCAGGCGCGCGCGCCACGCAAGTTGCCTTCGCCTTCTTCTCCAACCGTGGCCACCAGATGCAGTGGCCGCGCCAGACGCGCGCGCACATCGGATTGCGAAAAGGTATGCGCCAGCACCAGCAGTGCTGCGAGGCCACGGCCATTGTCGCCAATACCGGGGCAACGCACCACCGATCCTTCCACCTCCGGGTCGTGCGACACGGCCGCATCAAACACCGTGTCGAGATGCGCCATGCACACCAGCGACGGGGCGCGCGTCGCCGCCGGGAACGTCGGGGCAATGGACAGCACCACATTGCCGGCGTCATCACGCGTCACCACACCGGCATCACGCTGCGGAAGCGCCGCGCGTAGCAGCTCGCGCATCAGGTCTGCACGCTGTTGCTCCTGACCCGTGGGCGCAGGCACGGCGGCCACACGCAGCTGCTGAGACAGCACCCAGGCCTGACGGCTACGCCACTCGGCTGCCACTTGGCCCGGAAATTCCGGCGTACCCTCGCCGCGTCTCATGCCCGCACCCACCGCACTGTCATCGTGAGTTACCGTCCGCCGCGCGGCTGACCGATGGTCCGCTCGAACAGCTCGAAGATCCGGCGGTATTCGTCCGTCCACGAATCGGGCCGCGTGAAACCGTGATCCTCCACCGGGTACACGGCCAGCTCCCAGTTGGTCTTGCCCAGCTCGATGAGACGCTGCGACAGCCGCACGATGTCCTGGAAGTGCACGTTGGTGTCCACCATGCCGTGCGCCATGAGCAGCGGATCTTCCAGACCCTCGGCAAAGAACATGGGTGACGAACGCCGATACGCCAGCGTGTCGGTCTGCGGCAGGTTGAGAATGTTGGAGGTGTAGCCCTGGTTGTAGTGCGCCCAGTCGGTCACACTGCGCAGCGCGGCGCCAGCGCCGAACGACTTGGGCGCCGTGAACAACGCCATCAGCGTCATGAAGCCGCCGTAGCTGCCACCGTACAAGCCAATGCGTTCCGGATCGATGTTGTACGTGCGGCCCAGCCATGCCGACGCATCCACGTGATCCTGCAGGTCGCGTCCACCCATCCAGCGATAAATGGCCGTGCGCCAGTCGCGACCGTAGCCCGCACTCGCGCGGTAGTCGATGTCCAGTACGACATAACCACGACTCGCCAGCAACTGGTTGAACATGTACTCGCGTGCGTAGCTGCTCCAGAAATCGTGCACGTTGTGCAGATAGCCGGCGCCGTGCACAAAAATCACCGCCGCGCCATTGGGCTGCGCACCCAGGTCCTCGGGGCGGTAGATGCGCGCCGGCACCTCGATGCCATCGCTGGCCGGGATTCTCACAATGGCCGGCTTGATCCAGTTGCGCGAGCGAAACGCCACAGACGTGGATGTGGTCAGGCGCGTGCTGCCGCTGCCATCAGCGGCCATCACATACAGCTCGGGCGGCAGATTGCTGGCCGAGTATACGTCGGCGAAACGCTTGCCATCAGGGCTCAGGACAATGCTGTGCCCACCATGTTCGCGCGTGAGCTTGGTGCGCGCACCACCCGCCACCGGCATGCGATAGGCGTGCCGCACAAAGGGCGATTCTTCACTCGTGTGCAGCAGGAAGGTCTTGCCATCGGCGCTCAGCTCGGCGCGCTCCACCTCCCAGTTGCCACTGGTGAGCGACGTCTTGTTTGCGCCATCGCGATCGGCGCGGTAGAGATGCGCATAGCCACTGGCCTCGCTGGCAAAGTACACCTGACCGCCGGGCAAGAAGCCCATGCAGCCGCCGCAGGGCCCACCCACCCAGGCAGTGTCGTTCAGCGCCTCCACAATGCGCACACGCCCGGTATCACCCACCGTACTCAAGTAGCGCCACTTGTTGTCGGGGGTGAAGGCGGCCAGCATGGCGGCGCTGCCGTCGCTGGCCCATTCCACGAAGCGCACCTGCGAGGACATGCGCGTGCTGTCGCCATTGATGACCCAGAGCGGCTGCAGCGCCCCCGTGGCCAGCACCAGGCGCCAGGCCCGCGAGCGGCCCGTGGCATCGCCCACCTTGGGGCGACTCGGAATTTCCTCCGTGTAGCCGCTGCCGGTCACGTAGTTGGGTACCTGCGTCGCGCGGGCCTGACCCGCGCCGCCTGCCGCAGCGCCAGCACCGGCCGGACCACCAAAGCCACCACCACTAGCCGTAATCACTACCGCCGTGCGCGCCGACGGGGACACGTTGAGGCTCACCAGGCGTTCGCCGGCGGGCAAGTAAACAACAGGCAGCCGCAGGGCCCGCTGTGCGTCGCGATTCACACGCTGCAGCGAGTCCTGCAGGTCCTGATCGCGAATGACGTCAAGCAACTGCCGCTGCTGCCGCTCGAGGGCACCGCGCATGCCAGTGGTGCGCTCCGCGTCACGAGGCGCCGGGCCGCTGCGAATGTCGGTCAGTTGCTCCACCGAGCCGCTGGCCAAGTCCACGCGATACGCATTGCCACCCTGCACAAACAGCACGCCCTGTTCATCGGCGGTGAAACGCGCATTGCTTTCCACGGCCACCGTGCGTGTCAGGGCTCGCACCCGCAGATCGCGCTGGCCCACCAGAAAGAGGTCGCCGCCACTGTTCACCAGGCGCTGTGTTCCCGCCCGGTTGAGCACCCCATCAGCCAGCAACACCGCCACCGAGTCGACATGCGCCTCGCTCACACGTTCCGGCACCGCGCCAGCCGCTGGGCGCACGCGATACGTGGCCGTAGGGGCGTTCCATGCGCTGCCGGCGGGCGCCCACTGGAAATACAGCCACTGTCCGTTGGCATGCCAGCGCACGTTCTGCGGCTCGCGCCCGTAGTGCTCGGGGCCGCGCATGATGTTCGCGATCGTGAAATCGAACGTGCTTGCGTTCACCGCCGGGCTGGCCTGCTGCGCCTGGGCTTCGGGTGTGACCAGCAGGGCGGTGCAAACAGAAAGCGCGGCGTTACGGAACGCCGCGCTGGACAGGGAAGGACGCATGGGACGCGTGGGTGAGAGGACGATCCGCGAGGTCGGTCAGCAGCAGCGCGTACCTGCGCTGCGATAGCGTGCCGTGAGACGCTCCTGCTCGAACGTTTCCGGGTCGAGCGGGGTGCACCCCGGATACTTGCGATGCATGTGCGCCAGATACGTCTCGTAATCTGGCACGCCAATCAGGCGGCGCACCAGCGCCACCAGTCGCGCGAGCGAGTGCCGCCAAGACCGCGCTCCGGAGAGCGCGGTCTGGCGGGTGGCCCCTGCCGTGAATTGGGTGGCTTCACGGCGCATGGCTCAGGCTCCCGTGAGCTGGGTTTGCGTGAACGGTACTTCGCTGGACACGGCCGCCTTGCGGCCATTCACCACCGCCAGCCACTCGCGAATGGAGGCACCAAGGATGACCACCACCGCGATCAGGAAGAATGCCGCCACGCCCGCGTCGAGCTGATCGTTGAATATCATGCGCTGCGCCGCCTCCACGGTCTTGATGTTGGCCGGCAGCGTGTTGGTGGCGATCTGCTCCTTCAGCATGGCTGCGTGCGACAGGAAGCCCAGCTTGGGGTCGCTGCTGAAGATCTTGAGCAGGCCAGCGGACGCGGTCACGATGACCAGCCACACCAGCGGAATGATGGTCACGAAGGCGTACTTGGCCTTGCCCATCTTGATGATGATGGTCGTGCCCACGCAGAGCGCTACCGTGGCCAGCAGCTGATTGGAGATGCCGAACAGCGGCCACAGCGAGTTGATGCCGCCCAGCGGATCGGTCACGCCCTGGTACAGGAAGTAGCCCCACATGGCTACGAAGATGGCACTGGTGAACAGCACCGCCGGATACCAGGACACGCGGCCCAGTGGCTTGTACACGTTGCCCAGCAGGTCCTGCAGCATGAAGCGACCCACGCGGGTGCCGGCATCGAGCGTGGTGAGAATGAACAGCGCTTCGAACATGATGGCGAAGTGGTACCAGAGCGCCATCGCACTCTCACCGCCAAGGGCCTGCGAGAAGAGATGCGCCATGCCCACCGCCAGGCTCGGGGCACCGCCCGTGCGCGAGAGCAGGGAGTTCTCACCAACCTGCTGCGCGAGCAGTTCCAGCTCAGCTGCGGTGATGGGCTTGAACAGCGCCCAGCTGTTGATCGTGTCCGCCGCCGATACCGCCGTGGCGCCGATGACCGACACCGGCGAGTTGATGGCGAAGTACACGCCCGGCGTGAGCACACAGGCGGCCACCAGCGCCATGATGGCCACCAGCGACTCGGTGAGCATGCTGCCGTAGCCAATCAGGCGCGCATCGGGCTCACGGCGGATGATCTTGGGCGTGGTGCCCGATGAGATCAGCGCGTGGAAGCCCGAGATGGCGCCGCAGGCGATGGTCACGAAGCAGAACGGGAAGAGCTTGCCCGCGAACACCGGCCCGGTGCCGTCGACAAACTTGGTGATGGCCGGCATCTCGAGCGGCGGCAGCACCACGATGATGCCGATGGCCAGTGCCAGCACCACACCAATCTTCACGAAGGCCGACAGGTAGTCACGCGGCGCCAGCAGCAGCCACACCGGCAGCACCGAGGCCGCAAAGCCATAGACCATGATGCCCCAGGCCAACGTCGTGCCACTCAGCGTGAACACCGGCGCCCAGGTGGCCGACTCCGATACCCACTTGCCCGCATACAGCGACAGCGCGAGCATCACCAGACCGATGGCTGTCGTTTCCAGCACCGCGCCGGGCCGCAGGTACCGCATGTAGAGGCCCATGAACAGCGCGATGGGGATGGTGAGCAGAATCGTCACCGTGCCCCAGGGGCTGTCGCGCAGGGCGTTCACCACGACCAGCGCCAGTACGGAAATCAGGATGATCATGATGCCCAGCACCGCAATCAGCGCAGTGGCACCGGCAACCGTCCCGATTTCTTCCTTGGCCATCTGGCCGAGCGACTTGCCGTCGCGGCGGATGGACGCGCAGAGAATGACGAAGTCCTGCACCGCACCACCAAGCACCACACCCACCACGATCCACAGCGCGCCGGGCAGGAAGCCGAACTGCGCGGCCAGCGTGGGGCCCACCAGTGGCCCGGGGCCGGCAATGGCGGCAAAGTGATGCCCGAAGGTCACCCACTTGTTGGTGGGCACGTAGTCGCGTCCGTCTTCCAGCCTTTCAGCTGGTGTGGCCCTATTCGGGTCCAGCGCGAAGATGTCGTGGGAGATGATGCGGCTGTAGAACCGATAGCCGATCAGGTAGATGCAGATGGCGGCCGTCAGCAGCCAGGCCGCACTGATGGTTTCGCCTCGGTTGATCGCCACATAGGCGAGGGCGCCGGCACCAACAGCCGAGACGCCGACCCAGGGGAGGACGTTGGTCAGTCGAGTCACGCGGGTGGGGTGGAGAGGTGGGAAGGTGTGCCCAATTGCGCGTCGGGACACCGGGTTGTCAATGCGCCGCGTCGGTGTTTTTGGGCATACGCCTCGGGTACGCCACTGGTACGCCGCGGCAATCCCGGACGTTGATGGGGGCGGAAGGCCACGCCGGATGCCCGGGGACGGGTGCCGTGGGCCGTGACCGCCTGCGTATCTTTCCGGACTGCTCATTTTCGGGGTCGGTGCCTCGCGGCCCTCCCGTATCCATACGCCACCACGACGCTCCCCGCACGCCATGGCTACTCCCGTCACCCTCATCCCAGGCGATGGCATTGGCCCGTCCATCGCCGACGCCACCGTTCGCATCCTCGCCGCGGCTGGCGCCGACATCGAGTGGGACCGCCAGGTGGCCGGCATGGCCGGCGTGGCGCGCTGGAACGACCCCATCCCCGAGGCCACGCTCGATTCCATCAAGCGCACCCGCCTCGCGCTCAAGGGACCGCTGGAGACGCCGGTGGGCGAAGGCTTCCGCTCCATCAACGTGGCGCTGCGCAAAACCTTCGACCTCTACGCCAATGTGCGGCCGGCCTACACCATCGTGCCGGGCCGTTTCGACAACATCGACATTGTGCTCGTGCGCGAAAACACCGAGGGGCTCTACATCGGCGTCGAGCACTACGTGCGCATCGGCGACGACCCCAAGGCGGCCGCCGAGTCAGTGGCCATCATCACGCGTCAGGGATCGGAGCGCATCGTGCGCTACGCCTTCGAATACGCGCTGGCGCATGGCCGCCAGAAGGTCACGCTCGTACACAAGGCCAACATCCTCAAGTTCTCGCAGGGCCTCTTCCTCGACGTGGGCCGCATGGTGGCCGCCGAGTACGCGGGCCGCGTGCAGTTCGAGGAGCGCATCATCGACGCCATGGCCATGCACCTCGTCATGCGCCCCGAGCAGTTCGATGTGGTGGTCACCACCAATCTGTTCGGCGACATCCTTTCCGACGAGATTTCGGGTCTTGTTGGCGGTCTTGGCCTTGCGCCGGGCGCCAACATCGGCAAGAACGCCGCCATTTTCGAGGCGGTGCATGGCACGGCGCCCGACATCGCGGGCAAGAACATTGCCAACCCCGGCGCGTTGGTGCTGGCCGCCTGCATGATGCTCGAGCACATGGGGGACTGGGAGCGCGCCAAGCGTATCCGCACGGCCTTCGAAACCACCATCCGCGAGGGCCAGGTGCTCACGCGCGATCTCGGCGGCACCGCGTCCACCGACGAATTCACCAACGCCGTCATCGCCAAGCTTGGCTGAAACAGCCTTGGCTGATCGACGATTGACTGAGCCGGACTTGGCTGAGTCAGTGCGCGTGCTGCATTGCTCCGACCTCCACTGCGGACGGCCCTTCGTGGCGGCGCATGTGGAGGCGGCGCTTGATCTGGCACGCAGTGCGCGTTGGGATGCCATTGTCATGTCGGGTGACGTCTCGCAGCGCGCCCGTGTGCATGAGTTCCGCGACGCGCGCGCGTGGCTCGACCGCTTTGCCGCCTGTGCGCCCCTCATGGTGGTGCCAGGCAATCACGACACGGCGTGGTGGCACGCGCCGTTCGGCTGGGGCGAGGCCGACGCATTGCACGCGCGCTATCGGGAGCACATCAGCGCGGAGCTCGAGCCGGTGCTCCACCTGCCTGGCGTGTCATTGGTGGGACTCAACTCCTCGCTGGGCATGCTGCCGCCCGCGCTCACGTGGTATCCGCGCGATTGGCGCGTGAAGGGTGGCCTGACCACTGCGCAGATCGACGCGGCGCGCCGCAAGCTGGCGGTCACACCACCGGAGAGTCTGCGCATTGCCGTGGTGCATCACAACGTCGTGAAGGGCCGGCTGTCGAAGCGTTGGGGCCTCGCGCGTCCGCAGGTACAGCTCGACGCGCTCGCCGCGCTCGATGTGGACGTCATCTGCTCCGGCCATGACCACGAGGAGCGGCTCGAGCTCGTGACGCGTGCCACCGGGCAGTTCGTGGCCAGCACGGCCAACACTTTATCCAACCGCATGCGCGGTCATCGGCCCAGCGCGGTAACCGTCATCGAGGCCAACGCGAGCGCACTCACGCTGCGCGCCTGGCCCTATGATGCCTCGGCTCGGGCATACACACCGGGGCCGCTTGCACTCAGCGTCCCGCGTCGCCCTCATCGGTCAACGAACGCCCAGCCCCCAACGCCCCTTCGGCGCTGAAGAGCGTGCGCTGGTTGAGGTGACGTTCCACCTCGGCCAGCAGTTCGTTGAGCTCGTCGATGGCCTTCGCCAGCGCCTTTCGAAAGAGCCAGCGATACCACATGGCCGTGCCGCCCGCTGCGAGCATGGCCACGCCGGCTGCACCGGCCAAGGGCGCCGCGGTCAGCGCGCCAACACCAAGCATCACGCCCAGCGCCTTGGTGGCACCCGCAAAGGCCAGCGTACTGGCGCCGCCCATCATGGACAAATCCCAGGTGATGTTGCGCCGCAGTCCTTCGCGCAGGTCGCCGGTGATGACCACCTCGCAGGCCGGCCTGCGCGCGTCGCCACGCGCCTGCAGCGTCACGTTGAGATCAAACAACTCGATCTGCTCGAGCCGGTAGCGCAACTGGTTCTCTCGCGAGAATGCCACCATGGGATTGCTGTAGGCTTCCAGCATGCGCGGCACCCGGAAGCGCAGAATGCCGCCGTCCAGCGGGTGTCCATTGATGGTGTCCTGCACCGTGAAGTTGCGCGGTGACGACGTGAACACGGCGCCGAGCGCCTGCAACGTGTCCTTGGGAGCCGCGGGAATGACCCGTGACACCGAGAGCGCGCGGTCGGCCGTACCCATGAGCAGCGTCATGCGGCGATCGGCACGTGCCGACACGGGCGTGACCTGACGACCGGATGCCGAGTTGGCGCGCAGTTCGGCCAGCGCAATGGCCACGTACTGTCGCGAGATCCCGGCTTCCACGGCCGCCGCTTCGACGGCACGCACACGGTAGCCCTCGGCCTCCTCGCTGGTCTCGGTGGGCGGGGCGGCTACGCGCTCCATGCGGTGTGCCGCCTCGGCCTGCAGCTGCGCTGCCCGCTGCCAGATCGCCAACGCATCGGCCTCGGAGAGCAGCGCGCCCGGCTCGGAGTCCGCCGCCGCACGTTCCGCGGCGGCCACCTGTTCCAGCACCGAGTCCAACTCGGCCGCGAGATTGTCGGCGGTCTGGTAGCGTGCCGACGGCTCCTTGGCCAGACAGCGCTCCACGATGCGCACCAGGGCAGGGGGCAGGCCCGGCACCGCATCGCCCAACACCGGCAGCGGACGGGTGACATGCGCCACGAGCACACTCTGCGCCGACCCATCATAGGGCGGGCGACCGGCCAACGCATGATACGCCACGCAGCCCAGCGCATAGATGTCGCTGCGGCCGTCCACGGTCTCGCCCGACGCCTGTTCGGGACTCATGTAGTGCACGCTGCCCAGCACATGACCGTGCATGGTGAGCGTCGAGGCCTGTTCCGCGTCGCGCGATATGCCGAAGTCGGTGAGCACCGCGCGTCCCGAGTCGCGGTCGAGCAGAATGTTGTCCGGCTTGATGTCGCGGTGCACGACGCCACGTGCGTGGGCATAGGCCAGACCCCAGGTGACTTCACGCAACACCCGCACGGTCTCACTCACCGACATCGGGCCACGATCACGCAGCCGGTCGCCCAACGACTCACCATTGACGTAGCGCATGGAGAACCACACCACACCGTCGGTCTCATCGGCACGATACACATCGATGATGTGCGGATGCTCCAATCGTGCGCTTGTTCGCGCTTCGCGAAGGAAGCGCTCGCGATGCTCCGGCGTGGCTTCCTCGGCCAGCAGGATCTTGAGCGCGACGAGGCGGTCGAGAAACCGGTCCCGCACGAGGTACACGGCACCCATGCCGCCTGAGCCGAGCAAGCGCACGGTTTCAAAGCTGGCTTCGAGTCCGCGGGGCAGTCCGGTGGTGGGAGCGGGCGTCATGGCGAGGTAAGGATAACAGACAATCGGGTTGCGCGTGACCAGCGGCCCCCCGCATCTTCCGCGTGATGGCCGCCAACGACACCCTGCAATTCGGTCTGTTCAACGCCCCCGACCCGGAGCCAGTGCCCGGGCCGATTTCCGAGCCGGCTGCCATGGCACCCGAGCCCGACGATCAGCGTCCGGCACGCGGTCGTACGGCTCTGCGGGCCCGCACGGCCGTATTGTTCTCGCGCCTCGAGGAGCTGGGATTGCGGGGCGTGGACACGCTGGTGCTCATGCGCACCCGTCGTGTCATGGTGTCGCTCATTGGTCGTACGCTGCGCGTGCATGAGGGCTACGCCGAGGCGCCGGAGTCGGTGCTCAGGGCCGTGGTGGCCTTTGCCATTGCGCGTACCAAGACCGAACGGCTGGCGGCGCGTGAGGTCATTCTTGCACATGACGTGGAGCGCGCGCCGGCCCCACGTCGACAGGAACCGCTGCGGCCCGGCGACCTCGCACTCATGACGCAGCTCAGCGAAGCGCATCGTCAGCTCAATCGCCAGCATTTCGGCGGGGCGTTGCGCGACATTCCCGTGCGCCTGTCGGGCCGCATGGCCACGCGGCTTGGGCACTACGACGCCGGTTCGCGACACACGCCGCCGGAAATCGTGCTGTCGCGCCAGCACATCGTGAAGCACGGCTGGCGCGAAGCCATGCACACGCTGCTGCACGAGATGGTGCATCAGTGGCAACACGAGACGTCGCGCCCCGTTGATCATGGCCCCGAGTTCCGTGCCAAGGCGCGCGAGGTGGGCATCACGCCGGCCGCGCGGCGCGATGTGACGCCGCTCGAACGACGCAAGCGGCAGGTCGGCTAGTCGGCGAGACGGACGCGGGCTTTGTCTGATTGTGTGACCAAAGGACAACGGGCCCGGTGCACATCGTGTGCACCGGGCCCGAGACATTCATGCGGCGTTCGGAATCAGTTGGTTACGCCCGTTCGGGACGCCGCGTGTTACGGCGTGATCTGGCTGGTGCGCGACGCCTGCCGGAAGAACGCGCCTTCCGATGGCGTGATGAAGGCCTGCACAGCACCGCCATTGGCTGACGTGCTCACGGTGGTCTGCAGCCCGCCCGCAAGGCCCCACGTGTTGTTCCATCCCGGCGTGCCGGAGAGATCCGGTATTTCGAGCTGATACGTGGTGCCAGTGGCGAAGGCGCGTGACTGCGTGATCGACCACGCCCGGCTATTCGAAGCGTTCGTTCCCTGGCTGAAGTTCACGCCCACGCCATCACCATACTCGGCCTGCCAGCTCCCGGTGCTGCGCAGGCGCGCATACGGTGCATTGCCCAGCGAGGTAACCGTCGGGGCACCAAGCTGGGGGCCAAGGGCGATGGTGCGGTTGGTGAGTTCGCGGTTGTATTGATACACCCCACGCTGGGCAGTCCCGTCCTGCGCAACGGAGAAGCCGATGGCAAAGTGGAAGTCACCGTTCACGAGGCGGCTGTTGGGGACGCCGTAGACGGTCGCGCTCCCCGTCGTGTTGAGCAGCGAACCGAAGAGGAAGCCGGCGCTCGTACCGTTGGAGGTGGTGAAGAAGGAGAGGATCTGCGTGATCTCCCCGGCCCCGGCTCCTGACAGGGTGTACTGGGCTGACGCGGGCGCGAACGCCTCCGTTCCATTGAAGTCCAGAACGGGGATGGACGAGCCGGCGGCGTAGTTCACGTTGCGGCGGAGGATGGCCCGGTCCGGGGTGATGGTGGGTATGAACCCGGTGCCAAGGGTTTGCTGTGAGCGGAAGGCCAGCAAGTCGACGTTCCCCGTCGAAACGTTTGTGATGGTGTAGGACGTCGCAGGCGCCGTGATGCTCGTGGTGCCTCCACCGACACTGACTTCGGCGCTCTGGGTGCCGGTCAGCCCCGCCACGGTGCCAGTGAGCGTCTTGCTGGCAGGATTCTGCGTGCATTCGAATTCAGCCGTGCCGGCCATCTCCGTGGCGGTGAAGTTGTACTGAAACACGCTCGCGACCCCGCCTTCCAGCGGGCGCACGATGACGACCGAGCCCGGGCCGTTGAGGGTGAACGCGTACGTGTTGTTGGCCGCGGGGAGTACGCGCGTCCACGCGCCGCTGGTACCGGAACGGTACGCGAAATACAGCGGCAGGTCGTTGAGGTCGCAGAAGCGCCAGTTGATGTTGCCCGTTCCACCACCGCTTGCAGTGACGGCGCCGGCCACCGTGGTCGTCACATTGGCCAGACCCGTCGCCGAGCCCGTGACGGTGGCCGTAAAGTTGCCCGTGGCCGCGTTGCTGGCCGCGTTGAACGTGATGGTGGCCGACGCACCGGTCACCGAGGTCGGGTTGATGGTCGCCGTCACACCCGTGGGCAGGCCGCTGATGGCCAGGCCCACCGCCGCCGCAAAGCCGCCCGTGCGCGTGATGTTGACCGTGCTCGTGGCCGTGCCACCCTGCGTCAGCGAGACGGCGCCCGCCGTGAGGCTGAAGCCCTGCGCCGCGGCGACCGTGAGGGCCACGGTCGACGTACGCGCCGTGATGCCGGCGCCGCTCGCGGTAATGGTCACCGTGGCCGCACCCAGCGTCGCGTTGGCCGCCGCGGTGAGCGTGAGCGTGCTGGTGAGCGTGGCGCCCGTCAGCGTGGCCGGCGCAAAGGAGGCCGTCACACCCGTGGGCAGACCCGTGGCCGCCAGGGTCACGTCGCCCGCAAAGCTGCCGACACGCACGATGGTGATGGCCGTGGACACCGTCGCGCCCGCGGAAACCGACAGCGTGCTGGCTGCCGTGCTGAGCGTGATGCCCGGCGCCGCCGCCACGGTGACGCTGATGCTCACCGTCTGCGCCGTGACGCCCGTGCCGGTGCCGCGCACCGTGAGGTTGTACGTGCCCGGAGCCACGGCAGCCGAGGCGCTCAGCGTGAGGGTGCTGGCGAACACCGTGCCTGGCACCGGACTCGCGCTGAACGTGCCCGTGAGACCGGCGGGCGCGCCCTCCAGCGCGAGCGTGACCTCACCCGCAAAACCACCCGTGCGCGCAATGCCGATGGACGTGGTGGCCGTTGCACCCGACACCACATTCACGGCGGCCGGATTGGCCGTCAGCGAAATGGCCGGCGACGCCGCCGCCGTCACGGTGAGGTTCACCGTGGCCGTCTGTGCGGTCACGCCGGTTCCACTGGCGGTGATGGTGATGGGGGTCGTGGCCGCTGCCGCATTGGCCGCCACGTTCAGCGTCAACGTGCTGGTCGTGGAGCCTGCAGCAATCGTCGCCGGCGCAAAGCTGCCGGTGACGCCCGTCGGCAGGCCGCTCACCGCCAGCGTCACGCCATCGGCGAAGCCGTTGGAACGCGTGATGGTGATGGGTACCGTGCCCGAGGCGCCCTGCACAACCGACAGGGCTGTGGAGCCGGCCGTCAGGGCGATGGCCGGCGTGGGAATGGTGAGGCTGTAGGTGGCCGTTGCCGAGGTCACACCCGAGCCGCTGGCCGTGATGGTGATGGAGGCCGCGCCAGGTGCCGCCGTGGCTCCAACGCTGAAAGTCGCCGTGACACTGTTGGTGCCGCCGCTCAGCGTGGCCGGGGCAAAGGTCACCGTCACGCCGGCTGGCATGCCGCTGGCCGCCAGGCTGACTTCACCCGTGTAGCCACCACCACGGGTCAGGGTCACCGTGCTCGTGGCGCTGGCACCACGCGCGGTGGTGGAGGAGCCCGACGACAGGGCGATGCCGATCGTGGGTGTCGGCGGCGGGTTGCCGGGACCCGTGTTGTCGCTGCCGCCGGAACAGGCGGCGACCGTCAACGACAGGAACAGGGCACCGGTGGATAACAATCGCTTCATCGCGATCCTCAGCTAAAGTCGGAAAGGAAATGTGGGACGAGATGGATACGACTTCATCGTCCCGTTGGTGTCAACCAGCCAGGAGCATGAGACGGAAAAATCGCGCGTCAAGGCACGGTTCGCCCCTTTCGGGCCCACCGGCACTGTGCGCGAGATCACCCGTACCGATTGCAGCCTCCGGAAGACCCGTCTTGTCCTTACCTTTAGCGAGTCCCCTCGTGTCAATCTTTCGCCAAGTTCCCATGGCCACCGATCTCCAGGCAGCCGCCGCCATTGCGGCGCTCCCCTCCGTCGAACTCAAGGCCCATCCGGGCGACCTCTTCAACATCGATGCCGCGCTCACGGAAGAAGAGCGCGCCATTCGTGACACCATCCGGCAGTACGTCGACGAGCACATCCTGCCCATCATCGGCGAGTGTTACGTCGAAGGGCGTTTTCCCGACGAGCTCATTCCCGGCCTCGCGGAACTTGGCGTCCTGGGCGCCAACCTGCCCGAGGAGTACGGCTGCGCCGGCCTGTCGAGCGTGGCCTACGGCCTCATCATGCAGGAGCTCGAGCGCGGCGATTCCGGCATCCGTTCCTTCTGTTCGGTGCAGGGTGCGCTGGTCATGTATCCCATCTTTGCCTTCGGCAGCGAGGAGCAGCGCAGGCACTACCTGCCCAAGCTGGCCAAGGCCGAGCTGATCGGCTGCTTCGGACTGACGGAGCCCGACTACGGCTCCAATCCATCCGGCATGATCACCCGCGCGCGCCAGCAGGCCGACGGCAGCTGGATCATCAACGGTGGCAAGATGTGGATCACCAACGGCTCCAAGGCCGACATCGCCATCATCTGGGCCAAGACCGGCGACAGCACGGAGGACTCGTCCATCCGCGGCTTCATCGTGCCCACCGACACGCCGGGCTTCCAGGCACGGGATCAGAAGGGCAAGCTCTCGCTGCGCGCGAGTGATACGTCGGAGCTGGTGCTGACCGATGTGCACGTGCCGGCTACGGCCCTGCTGCCCAACAGCAACGGCCTCAAGAGCCCGCTCATGTGCCTCACGCAGGCCCGCTACGGCATCTCCTGGGGCGTACTCGGCGCCGCGCTCGCCTGCTTCGAGGAAGCCGTCTCGTACAGCAAGAGCCGCGTCATGTTCGACAAGCCCATTGGCGGCTTCCAGATCCAGCAGGTGCGCCTCGCGGACATGCTCACGGAAATCGTGAAGGGCCAGCTCGTCTCGCTGCACCTCGGTCGCCTCAAGGACGCCGGCAACTTCACGCCCACCCAGGTGTCCCTGGCCAAGCGCAACAACGTGGACATTGCCACCAACATCGCGCGCGAAACGCGGCGTCTGCTCGGTGGCAATGGCATCCTGGCCGAGTATGGGGCCATGCGACACATGGCCAATCTCGAGAGCGTGTACACCTACGAAGGCACGCACGACGTGCACTCGCTCATCCTCGGTCAGGCCATTACCGGCCTGAACGCCTTCAAGTAAGGCACGACGCACGGTGTCGTTCGCCGGCGGGGCTGCATCGCCCCCGCCGAACGTCAGGGGGCCCTCGCCCGTACAGTGGACAGTTGATCCCGCGAAAATGCGACGCTCTCGTCGCATTGCCCGTCGGGGGAACGCTGTCTAGCTTCCCCGTGGCGGCACCACGGTGCCGCCCGGTTCCCCTGATCCTCCTCCCAGCCTTTCGAATGGAGCATCCGCGGTGAAGATCGCCGTGTGCATCAAGCGCGTCCCCGTGATGGAAACCAAGTTCGCGATCGCGGCCGACGGCACGCGCGTGGACGAAGCGGGGCTCAAGTACGACGTCAACGACTTCGACCTCTGGGCCATCGAAGCGGCCCTGCAGCTCAAGGAAAAGAACAACAACGCCGGCGAAGTGGTGGCCATTTCGCTCGGGCCCGACGCGGCCCAGGAGCAGATTCGCAAGGCGCTCGCCATGGGCGCAGACCGCGGCGTGCTGCTGCAGGCCGCGTCCATTCCGGCCGACGGCCTCGCCATTGCGCGGGCGCTGGCCGCTGAGCTCAAGGACGGCGGCTATGACCTCGTGCTCTTCGGTCGTATCGCCATCGACTCCATGAACCAGATGACGGGTCCGATGGTGGCCGAACTGCTCGACTTGCCGTGCGTGACCAACGTCTTCAAGCTCGACATCAATGGAGCCACGGGCCGCGCCGAGCGCGCACTCGAGGGCGCCAGCGAAGTGGTGGAGTTCCCGCTGCCCGCGCTGCTCACCATTGACGATGGGCTCAACAAGGAGCGCCTGCCGTCCCTCAAGGGCATCATGGCCGCCAAGAAGAAGCCGCTCGACGTCAAGCCGGCGCAACTCGGCCAGACGGCCGTCAGCGTGGCGAAGATGGCCCTGCCTCCGGAGCGCGCCGCCGGCCGCATCCTCGGCGAGAACGCCGACGCGGTGCCCGAACTCGTGCGTCTCCTCCAGACTGAAGCGAAGGTGCTCTGATCATGGCCAACGTTCTTGTATTCGCGGAAGTGCGCGGTGGTGAACTGCGCAAGGTGGCTCTCGAAGCCGTCACGGCCGGCCGTGCGCTGGCCGAGCAGTCCGGCGGCGGACAGGTGCACGCGGTGCTCGCCGGCGCGGCGGGCATTGCCGACAAGGCCGGCGCACTCGCGCAGCATGGCGCCGACACGGTCCTGGTGCTCGAGCATGCCGGCTTTGCGCAGTACAACCCCGAGGCCCTGACGGCCACGCTCGCGCAAAAGCTCCAGAGTGGCAGCTATGCCTACGCGCTGTTCAGCGCCACGGCGCAGGGCCGCGATCTCTCGCCGCGCGTAGCGGCACGTTTGGGTGTCGGTCTTGCCGCTGACCTTACCGGCTTCACGGTGGAAGGCGGCGCGGTGCATGGCCAGCACTTCAACATGAACGGCAAGACCATCGCCACGTTGGCGCTCACCGGCACCCCGGCCGTGCTCTCGGTGCGTCCGGCCGCGTTCCAGCCGGCCGAGGCCGCGCGTGCGCTCGCTACGGAGGCGCTGGCGCCGGCGGTCGATCCCGCCGCGTCGCGCGTGAAGGTGGTGGAGCTCAAGCAGGGCAACGCCGGCAAGCTCGATCTCAACGACGCCCCGGTGATCATTGCCGGTGGCCGCGGCCTCAAGGCGCCCGAGCATTTCAAGCTCTGCGAAGACATGGCCGATGCCTTTGGCAACGCCGCCGTCGGCGCAACGCGCGCCGTCACCGACGAAGGCTGGCGTCCGCACTCCGACCAGATCGGCCAGACGGGACGCAACGTCAGCCCCAATCTCTACATCGCGCTTGGCATCTCCGGCGCCATTCAGCACCTCGCCGGCATGCGCACGTCCAAGACCATCGTCGCCATCAACAAGGACAAGGACGCGCCCATCTTCAAGATTGCCGACTACGGCATCGTGGGTGATGTGTTCGAGATTGCACCCGCCCTCACTGAGGCGGTGAAGAAGGCCAAGGCACAGGGCTGACCTGTGACCTTGGCCAACGGAGTGTTTGCGGTCATCCTCGCCGGCGCGCTTGCGGTCTTTGCGCGCCAGGCGCAGCGCCTCGTGCGCTGGCTCAAGCTGGCCAAGCCGGAAGACCGTACAGACCATCCGGATATCCGGACGAAGAACTTCCTGCTCATCGGTCTCGCGCAGTCCAAGATTCTGCGCGAGCCGCTGGGCGGCATGATGCATGCCCTGGTGTTCTGGGGCTTCTGCGTGCTGGGCCTGGGCACGGTCGAAATCATGATCCAGGGGCTGTACACGCCCTTCACCTGGGACGTGATTCTGCCGCGCCTGCTGTATGTGCCCTACGTGTTCTCGCAGGAAATCTTCGCGGTCTTCGTGCTGCTGCCGGTGGGCTACCTGCTGTATCGCCGTCTGGTCATCAAGCCGCGGCGCTTTACGGTGGACGCAGTGCACAGCGGCGAAGCGGTGCTCATCCTGAGCGTGATTGCCACGCTCATGGTCACGCTGCTGCTGGTATTCGTGGGTGACGCCAAACAGCCCGGCGCCGACATGGGTGGGCGGGTCATCACGTCCATGCTGCTGCCGCTCTTCGGCGGCATGAGTGCGGAAACGGCGCACACCATGGCGCGCGTATCGTGGTGGATTCATGCCCTGGGCATTCTGTGGTTCCTCAACCACCTGCCCAAGTCCAAGCACCTGCACGTCCTCTCGTCGCTCATCAACGTCTGGTTCTCCAACACCAGCGGGCCTGGGCGCGTTGGCGCCATGCGGCCCATGGATCTCGAGGCCGAAGACGCCGAGCAGTTTGGCGCTTCGGACATCGAGCATCTCACCTGGAAGAACCTGCTCGACGGCTATTCCTGCACGGAGTGCGGTCGTTGCACGGCCTCGTGCCCGGCCAATCTCACGGGCAAGCTGCTCTCACCGCGCATGATCGTGGTGAAGACACGCGCACGCCTGACCGAGAAGGCCAGCGTGCTCGATGCCGTGGCCGAAAGTGGTGGAACGGCCACGGAAGAACAGCAGGCGGTGCTCGACAAGAAGCTGCTGGACGGCTGGATCAGCGAGGAAGAACTCTGGGCCTGCACGAGTTGCCGCGCTTGCGTGCAGGAGTGCCCGGTCAGCATCGATCATCTCGACATCATCAACGAGTTGCGTCGCGACTTGGTGCTCATGGAGTCGCGCTTCCCCGAGGAAATCCAACCCGCCCTCACCAGTCTCGAGCGCAACGGCAGTCCCTGGGCCTTCAGCGCCGCTGACCGCGAGAAATGGACGGAGGGGCTCAACATCCGCACCATGGCCGAAATGGCGGCGGAAGGCGAGAAGCCCGATATCCTGTTCTGGGTGGGCTGCGCCGGCTCCTTCGACGATCGCGCCAAGAAAATCACGGTCGCCTTCGCGCGCATTCTGCAGGCCGCCAACGTCAAGTTCGCCATTCTCGGACAGGAAGAAACCTGTCATGGCGATCCGGCGCGCCGCATGGGCAACGAGTATCTGTATCAGATGCTCGCCAAGGGCGTCATCGAGACTCTCGATGGCTACCAGGTGAAGACCGTCGTGACCTTCTGTCCGCACTGCTTCCACCAGATGGGCAAGGAGTTCCCCGATCTGGGCGGGCACTACGAGGTCATTCACCACACGGAGTACATCGAGCGTCTGCTCAGTGAGGGCCGTGTGCCGCTCGACACCGAGCATGGTCAGCGCCTCAAGGTGGCCTACCACGACTCGTGTTATCTCGGCCGCTACAACGAGATCTACGACGCGCCGCGCAACACGCTGCGCAAGGCCCTGCCGGTGGTGGAGCTCGTCGAACCGGCGCGCACCAAGAGCCGCGGGCTCTGCTGCGGCGCGGGCGGTGGGCGCATGTGGATGGAAGAGACGGTCGGCAAGCGCGTCAACGTGGAGCGCACCGAAGAGCTGCTGGCCACGGGCGCCGATCAGATTGCCGTGGCCTGTCCGTTCTGCATGACCATGATCACCGACGGCGTCACGGGAGCCGGCAAGGACGTGCCGGTACTCGATATCGCCGAAGTGGTGGCTGGTCAGCTCAAGGCCGAAGTCCCGGCTTGATTTCCAATGCGGCTTCGGCGGCGGTCAGCGATTCGCCGCCGAAGTCCACCACCGCATAAAGCGTGTAATGACCCGGGGCCAGTGGCGGCATGGCCACGCGCAGCTTCTCACTGCGGCCCGCGCCCACTGTGCGCCCTTCCACCAGCGTAGCCGTGGCCACCAGCTCGCCGTCCTGATCGCGCACCTGCAGTTCGCCGAGAATGCTGGTCGCGGTGCGTCCCGTGTTGCGGTACAGCACTTCCACCTGCTTGCCCTTCACGTACATGTCGGCCACCTCGCCGTCACGCTCAGCGGGCGGGTCCACAGCAACGGGCGTCGCCTGCGACGGGCTGTTGGTGCTGGATTGCGCGCGCAGCGACGCGCCGGGATACAGGGCCATCAGGGCCAGTACGAAGATCGCGACAACCAGGAGTGGGGCGCGAAGGAGGGAGGTGCGCGGCAGGGAAGGCATGCCGGGCTCTACTGGAAGACTGGTGCCACGCGCGCCAGCCGCGCGAAACGGCGACATTTGTGACGGGCGTTCGCGCCACGCAACGGAGCGTTTCAATCGCAGTGAGCCGGATCTGTGACGGATGCGTCGGTGCAATAGCGCCGCACAATGTTGCGCAGTTGCCACAGCGCTGTGTTGTCCAAAGAACAGTTTGGGGTTCATCTTCCCGGAATGTCCAGCCTGCCCGATCTGCCCACCAACGATCCCGCGCTTCTGGCCGCCATTGTCGAAACGGCGGGCAGTGTCATTGTCGGTCTGCGGCCGGACCATACGGTATTCCTCTGGAATCGAGCGGCGGAGCTGCTGTACCAGACGCCGCGCGGCGAGGCCATGGGCAGCAACTACGTTTTGCGCTTCATCGCGCCGGAACACCAGGCCTTCGTGGCTGCCGACATCGTCGAAGTGTTGGCGGGCAAACGCACGCTCAACTTCGAAGATGATTCCATTCTGCCCGACGGTTCACGTCGCACACTGGTGTGGAACGTCACGCGCGTGCTGGGGGCCGATGGCAGCGCGCAGGGCATCGTGGCCATTGGACAGGACATTACGGAACGCAAGGATGCGGACGAGCGATTCCGCCTGATCTTCGAGCACGCGCAGGACGGACTGCTGCTGTCTGATCAGTCGGGGGTTATCGACTGCAATCCGGCGGCACTCGCCATGCTTGGCCTTACCGACAAGGCGCAGCTGATCGGCCACCGTCCCTCGGAATTCTCGCCGCCCACACAGCCCGACGGAGTGGCCTCAGACGACAAGTCACGCGCCCTCGGTCAGCAGACACTGAACGAAGGCGCGCTCACCTTCGACTGGGTACATCAGAAGTCCGACGGCACGCAGGTCCCGGTGGAAGTGAGCGTTCGCCACGCGGCACTCGATGGACGCCGCGTATCGGTGGTGGCCTGGCGCGATCAGTCGCGCCGCCGCGAACTCGAACGCGAACGGGCCGCCATTCAGGAACGCCTCGATCTTGCACAGAAGATGGAGGCGGTGGGCCAACTGGCCGGAGGGGTCGCGCATGACTTCAACAATCTGCTGGCGGCCATCCGCACCGCGGTCGAACTTGCGCGCGATGGTCTCCCGGCTGATGCGGCCGTGCGCGCGGATCTCGATGTGGCATTGTCCACCGCCGACCGTGCATCACGGCTGACACGGCAGTTGCTCGCGTTCAGCCGCCAGCAGCCGCGCGCGGTGGAGCACGTGGATCTCGGTGCCCTGGTGCGAGACATGACGCCACTGTTCCGCACCTCGGTGCCGCCCAATGTGCAACTGCTCGTGCAATCCGATCCGCCGTCGCCCGCCTGGGTCCTCGCCGATCGCAGTCAGCTCGAACAGGTCGTGCTCAATCTGGTGCTCAACGCGCGCGACGCCATGCCACAGGGCGGCACGCTGGCCGTCAAGGTGAACCGGGACGATCAGCGTCTCCACGTCGCGCTCGAAGTGGCCGACTCCGGCATCGGCATCGATGACGCCACGCGCTCGCGCATCTTCGAACCCTTCTTCAGCACCAAACCACTGGGCACGGGCTCGGGGCTCGGCCTGTCCGTGGTGTACGGCGTCGTCACCCAGGCCGGTGGCACCATTCGGGTGGACTCGGTACCAGGCCATGGCACGGTGATGCGCGTGGCCTTCCCGCTGGCCTCGGCGGAAGTCACCAATCGTCAGACGCCAACCAGCACGCTCGCGGTGCCTGCGCACGCGCTGCTGCTCGTGGACGACGACGACGCGGTGCGCCGCACGACGCGTCGCCTGCTCGAGCGGCATGGCTGGTCGGTGGTGGAGGCCTCAAACGGGGAAGAAGCCCTACAGCACTTCCACGCGCAGCGCGAGGAGCTGTCCATTCTGCTCACTGATGTGCGCATGCCGGTGCTCGATGGGGTGCAACTGGCGCGGCGCGTGCGGCAAATCGATCCGGGCTTTCACCTGGTGTTCTTCTCGGGCTACGACGAGCTCGACGCGGACGACCTCACGGCGCTTTCCAGAGTGCCGGTGCTGGCCAAGCCATTCGCGGCCAACGAGCTGCTCACCACATTGCAGCGCGCGCTGATGGCGGCCACGTGACCGCGTAGCGGCTCAGTCGGCGTGCGTGATGCGCAGCAGTTGTACCTGCTGCTTCACGGCGCCCTCTTCGAAGGGCACGACGGTCCGGTCTCGCAGAACCAGACCCGCTGGTGCCAGCTGCTCGAGAAAGTCGGGCAGGGCCAACCGGCCAGGGTCCGCCACCCAGGCTTCGCCAGTTGGCGACAGTGCGCTCGCGATGCACCGCGCCACGAGTGTGGCGTACTCCCGCTCGTACAACACGTCGGCGGCAATCACCACATCGAAGGCGCCAATGTCGTGTGGCCACTGCCGCCAGTTCACCATGCGCACCGTGGGTTCATGCCCCAGGTTGTGGCGCGCGTTCATGCGGGTCACGTGCAGGGCGTCTTCGTAGTAGTCCGTGGCCGTCACCGCGTAGCCCGCCGTCATGGCCGCCACCGTGTCGAGACCGAGGCCACAGCCCAGTTCCAGCAAACGCTTGCCCTGGCCCACATGCCTGAGCAGTGCGCCGGCCAGCACCCGTGAGGAGGGCCAGAGGTCGGCCCAATACGGCAACCGCTCATCCATCACGAAATCGGCTTCGCTGATGAGGTGATCGGCGTTGGCCGGCTTGCGCAGCGCAAATGTGCGATGGGTGTGGCCGTCACCAACGGTGATGGATTCATCGGCCAGCACGAACAAACGCGCCAATGCGTTGTCGAGTGCTTCGCCCTGCAAGGTGAACAGGTCGGCGCGTGCCGCAATGGACACCCGGTCGGTGACGTGCGGCACGGCGTCTGCTCCATCGCCGGCATGCGCCCGCGCATCGGTGGGGTTCATGAGCTGACTCCCTGCGCCGGCAACGGCGCTGATGTCCACGGCATCTGCAGTGAAAACTCGGGCCACAGCACGACCTGCTGCACACTACCCGGCATCACACGCTCTACCGTCTCGGGTACCATCAGCAGCGCATCGGCCAGGGCCATCGTCCGCAGCAGGTTGGAACCCTGTGCACCGGCGGGCGCGGCTTCCAGCATGCCATCGTCTCCCACCGACAGTTGTACGCGCAGGAAGTAGGTGAGAGGGGCCGGTGTTTCGAGTGGCGCCTCAAGCCATGGCGCCACGCGCACGGGCATGCGCGCCGGCAACACCGACCGGTGACCGGCGAGCGTGCGAAGCAGCGGCCAGGCAAACAGGGTTGCGGTCACCAACGTCGACACCGGATTTCCGGGAAGTCCAAGCCAGGGCACGCCACGCACGCTGCCCGTGCCAATGGGGCCACCCGGGCGAATACGCGCGCGCCAGAAATGCTGCGTGCCGCCAACGCGAGCCAGCGCCTCGCGCGTGTAGTCATGCGCGCCCACCGACACCCCACCCGTGGTGAGCAGCACGTCACATCCGTCGTCCAGGGCCTCGCCGAGTGCCTGCGTCAGTGCGTCGAGCGTATCGGGCACCGGCGGGCGCACCTGCACCTCGGCGCCGGCCGCTCGCAGCAATGCCGGCAGCGCATAGTGACTCGAGGACACGATGCGCTGACCCGCCAACGCGGCATCGAAGTCCTCCAGCAGCACGAGCTCATCACCGCTGGACACCATGGCCACCCGCGGCGCGCGGTGCACCGCGACCTGCCGTTGACCAATCGATGCCAGCACTCCCAGGTGCGCCGCGCGAATGCTGGTGCCTTCCGTGAACACCACCTGACCGCTTTCCACGTCTTCGCCGCGCGGACGCACGTTGCCACGTCCCTGCGCATCGCGGTCATCGTGAATGATCACCTGCGTCTCACCGGCATCGCTGTCTTCCACACGCACCACCGCGTCCGCGCCGGGAGGCATGGGCGCTCCGGTCATGATGCGAAGAGCCGTGCCGGCCTGCACCCAGGGCAACTGTGTGGCATCGGCCCCCGCCATGCTCGTGCCGATCACGGGCAACAGGCGTGGGACACTGCGCGACGCGCCCAACACATCGCTGCGCCGCACGGCGTAGCCGTCCATGCCGGCATTGTCCCATGGCGGCAGCGCTACCCGGCTCGTGACGTCCTGCGCCAGCGCCCGCCCCAGTGACGACTCGAGCGCGACCCACTCGCGCGGCGTGCGGCGTTCACGCACCGAATCCAGAATGGCGTTGAGCGCCTTGTCGTACGACAACCCACGCGCGCCGCTCACTTGCCGGTCACCAGGGCAGTGGACGCAAGATAGGTCGCGATCAGATCCTGCACGCGCTCCACTTCGCGCGTCGGCACGCTGTAGTTGTTGGCCAGCAAACTGAACAGCAGCAGCTGACCATCCGCGGTCGTCACGTAGCCCGACAGCGCACGGGCCTTGTCGAGTGTGCCCGTCTTGGCGCGCACATTGCCGGCCGCCGGGGTGCCACGCATGCGGTTGGCGATGGTGCCATCAACGCCGGCCACAGGCAGCGCATTGCGGAACAGCTCGCCCCACGGCGCCCGATGCGCGGCATCGAGTACACGAACCACCGCGCGTGGCGTGAGATAGTCATGACGCGACAAGCCACTGCCGTCGCGGTAGGCCACGTCCTGCGCGCCAATGCCCCACTGGCTCAGGACGCGGGCGCCGAGCGCCTGTGCGCTGTCGGTGCTGCCCGAGCCGGTGGCCTTGAGTGCGCTGCTGCGAAAGAACAACTCCGCCATCTGGTTCTGCGAGGGCTTCTCCATGCGCGCCAGCACGGCGGGAAACGGTGCCGACATCAACACCGTGAGCGTATCAGGTGCACGGCCCAGCGTGTCGCGACGCGGCACACGCCTGGTGCGCAGCACAACGCCACTGTCGGTGAGGCGTTCTCGCAGCGCAGCCAGATAGGCATCCACCGGATGTCGGTAGGCCAGCGTCACCCGCAGGCTGTCACCCAGCGCCAGGCTGCCATCCACCACCACACGATCGCCAATGCTGTCATACGCCACCGAAATGCGCTCGGCGCGGCGCGCGGCAGGTCCCACAGTGGTCTGTGCCGAGTCCCGCGTGCGGGCCCGCACCTCTACGCGCGGGTATGCACGCGTGGGCAGGGTCTGCACACGGACCGGTTGACCCGTCTTGCTGCCGGCCTTCACGTGCACGTACAGCTCACCTTCGTTGAACATCAACTCATCGATGGCCGCGCTGTAGCCCGCGTCAAAATCGTCCCAGGCCCAGCCGTAACCGGTCGTGGCACCCGGCAGAGCGTCGCCCTCAGCACGCACATGGCCGGCTATGCGCGAAATGCCGCGGGCCTTGAGCGCATCGAGGACCGGCTGAAAGGCTGATGCCGCATCGCCGCTGCGCAGCGCGTGACTCACACTTGGATCACCCGTGCCCTGTACGACCAGATCGCCAAAGAACGTACGGCCGCGCTGTGTGCCGTGCAGCAGCACCGGCGTGCGCCACTGGTGGTCGGGCCCCAATACTTCCAGCGCGATCGCACCGGTCAGCAACTTCTGGTTGGACGCGGGCATGAACAACCTGTCGGCGTCGTGCGACAGCAGCGTGTCGCCGCGCTGCGGATCGACAACCAGCATGCCCCAACGCGCGTTTCGCCACATGGGCGCGGCCAGCACCGAATCGGCAAGGCCTCGCAGCACTTCGCGTACACCGGGCGTCGGTACCACAGCGGCCGGTGCCATGTAGGGCGCCGGCGGTTCCGGCCGATGCGGCGGCAGGTCTGCCGTGGGGCCACGCGATGCGCTGCTGCAGGCTGCGAGCAGGAGGACCGCAATCGCCGGCACAGCATGGCGCCGCCCCATCACGCGTCCACCTCGTAGGTACTGCTCAACGTGGCGTCTTCCGCGAGGTGCACGCGGATGACCCGCGCGGTGGTGTGCGACAGCGCGGCCTGCACGCGTTCGCAAATGAAGCGTGCCAGGTTCTCGCCCGTGGGAATCAGCTTGCCGTCGGCAAACTCCGGAACATCCATGTTGATGTTGCGGTGATCGAATCGCGCGCGTACCTCGCGCTGCAGCACCTGATCGAGAAACCCGAGATCCACCAGGAAGCCCGTCTCTTCGTCCACCGGCCCCGACACCGTCACATCGCACACGTAAGTGTGACCGTGATAGTGCGGATGGGCGCAGGCGCCAAACACGTCGGCATTCTCCTGGTCGCTCCAATCAGGACGGCGATACCGATGGGCCGCGGCGAACATCACGCGGCGCGTCAGCGAGGTCCGTGGCACCGACCGCGCCTCAGCGGAACAGCGGCACCGAGACGCCGGCGCTCACGCCCCAGTTGCCACGCCACGCAGACTGTTCACTGGCACGGCGCAGCACCGACGTCGTGTCATTGGCCAGCACGAAGTAGCGATCGGGATACTGGTACTGCCAGATGAAGTTGGTGAAGTCCACGCGGAGCTGTGGCCCACGGCGCGGGATGTAGCGCATGCTGAAGCCGTAGGAGAAGGAGAACTTGGTGCCGAACTGATAGCTGCCCGTATCGGCCGACGCGAAGTCGGAGACGATGCCAATGCCGCCGTTTACCGAGGGCATGAACCGCCGGTAGGTCTTGCGACCCGTCAGCGACACATCAAGGCCCAGATCCGCCATGTGCGTGGTCACGCTGGGCCGCGCAATGATGCGCGTGGCCTGCGTGTTCGACGGCACCAGCAGGTTGCGCTGCGAGGGTGAGGCGACATAGCGGGCGAAGAGCGACGCGGGGCCACCCACGCCGATGTCGTAGCGCAGAGCGGCCAGCCAGTTGGCATCGGGCGCCACCTTGGCCGGATCGCGCCGCATGTTCATCCAACCGCCCATGATGGTGAGTGTCTGCCCGATCTTGAAGTCCTCATAGGGACTCTTGTCCGGCATGTGGCCAATCTGCGCCGAGGCCGTGGCGACGGGCAGAACCAGGAGTGCGGCCACGATCGGCGCGATTGAGGCGAACAGGGAACGCAGCGGGGCACGACGAAGCATGAAAGGCACGCGCATCAGGCAAGGGGAGATGGAACAGTGACGGCCGGCGGCACAGACACTGCAGTGGGGAGCGCCACCGGAACGGCCAGTGCTTGGCCACTCAGGCGCAGATCGCGGCCGCTCATTTCCGGCGGCAGGGGCAAACCAAGCAGGGTGAGCGCGGTCGGTCCCACGTCACAGAGGGCCCCTCCACTGCGCAGCGTGGCGGTTTCGTCCGGGTCCAGCAACACCAGCGGCACCGGGTTGGTGGTGTGCGCGGTGTGCGGCTGGTGCGTTACCGGATCAACCATCACATCGGCGTTGCCGTGGTCGGCCGTGATAATCAGACGTGCACCACCAACGCGTGCCGCCTCGAGAATGCGTCCGAGACAGGCATCCACGGCTTCTGCCGCGGCAATGGCGGCCGGCAATGAGCCCGTATGCCCCACCATGTCGGTGTTGGCAAAGTTGCACAGCATGAAGTCGTGGCTGCGCTGCGCGAGGGCCTCGCACAGAATGTCACACACGCCGTGCGCACTCATTTCGGGCTGCAGATCGTAGGTGGGAACCTTGGGGCTGGCCACCATGCGACGGTCTTCACCGACCAGCGGTTCGTCGCGTCCACCGTTGAAGAAGAACGTCACGTGTGGATACTTCTCGGTCTCCGCGGTGCGAAGCTGCGCAAGGCCAGCTTCGGCAATCACGTCACCCACCAGGTGCTGCATGCTTTGCGGCGCAAACGCCACCGGGAACGCATAGCGCTCGTCGTAGCGCGTCATGGTGGTGATGTGCAGCGCGGGCCGTGCACCCGTGGCAAAGCCGGCGAAGTCCCCTTCGCTCAGCGCACGCAGCGTCTGCCGCAAACGGTCGCTGCGGAAATTGAAGCAGATCAGCGCGTCACCGTCGCGCATTGGCGCCACCGGCAAACCACCGGCATCGGCCATCACCCAGGGCAGCACAAACTCGTCGGTCGTGCCGGCGTCGTACGCGCGCTGCAGCGCGGCAAGCGCATCGGTTTCGCGCGGCCCTTCTCCTCGGACGGCGGCCGCATACCACGCGCCCGTGCGCTCCCAGCGCTGATCGCGGTCCATGCCATAGTAGCGGCCGCACACCGAGGCCAGGTGCGCCTTGCCGTCCATGCGAGCGAGCGCGCGTCGCAGGTACTCCATGCCACTGGTGGGCGGCGCGTCACGTCCATCCAGCAAGGCATGCACCGCCGTGCGCGGCACGCCCTGCTGCGCGGCCAGATCCACCAGCGCGAACAAATGGGACTCGTGCGCGTGCACGCCCCCATCGCCGAGCAATCCAAGGAGATGCAGCGTGCCACCCGTCTGTCGTACATGCGCGCAGGCCGCGAGCAGGGCAGGGTTGGCGAAGAAGCTGCCGTCCTCGATGGCCACGCCTATGCGCACCAGGTCCTGCATCACCACGCGCCCGGCGCCGAGGTTCATGTGACCCACCTCACTGTTGCCCATCTGGCCGTCGGGCAAACCCACGGAGCGTCCGGACGCCGAAAGCAGCGTGCGCGACGGGTGCTGCCAGATGCGGTCCCAGTTGGGCGTGCGCGCCAGGCAGATGGCGTTGGCCTCGCAGTCTTCCCGATAGCCCCATCCGTCAAGGATGATGAGGGCCACCGCGCGTGCGGGTCGTGCGGACATCGGTCTCCGTGTATAAGCTGAGATGGGGAACCGCGTGGCAATCTAAACCCTGCTGCCTCTTGCGTGCCTGATGCGTGGACGACGTCGCACCATTCTGCTGCTCCTGATCTTGGTCACCCTGTTGGGGGTGGAAGGTGCCCTTGCCTGGCGCCGGTCCGGCTATCGCGCCGAAACCGCCCGCCTGCGTGAGGGCATGTCCGATCTCGAACGTCGCCGCGCCGATGCCCTGGTGGCAGCGGATGCCGATCGGGCGCAACTCCACTATCTCATCGCGCAACGTCAGGCCCGGGGCGACGACAATCTGCACCTCGCCGTGCATTTGGATTCGGGCTACGTCGCGCTCGACCGCGGCGCCGCGCGGCTGCGGGTCATGCCCGCGCGCATCGGGCCGGCCCGCCGCGTGGGCCTGCCACCCGACACCGTGCACGTGGCGCCGCCGCTGGGCATGCGAGCCCTGCAGACGGTGCTGGGGGCCAAAGACAGCCTTGAGCTGCCTGCCTGGCTTTGGGCTGACCGCGGCCAAGTGCCGCCCGACCGCCGCCTGGGGGCCGGCTGGACGGGCCCGCTGGCGCTGGTCACCACCGGCGGTACACTGCTGTACAGCCTTCCCGAGCAAGGGCCATTGGCTGACAGCAGTTATGTGATGCCGGGTGCCATTCGCCTAGAGGCCGCCGACCTGCGCGCCATTCGTGAAAATCTCTCGCCAGGCATGCGTGTCTACTTCTACTGAAATATAGAAACACATGAAGAAGTCAACCATGCTGCTCCTGGCCGCCAACGCCGCGCTGGCCGTACATGCCGGCTGGGCCGTCTGGCACACGCTCCGCGTGCGGTTCGAGCGCGATGTGGCTCGCATCGTGTTTAACGACAACAGCGAGGCGCTGGAGCAGGTCGTGCTCGAGTCCGGCCTGTCGCTGGACTCTTTGCGCGGCTCGCTCAGCGCGACCGCCGCGCCGGCCACCGACACGCCCTACCTGGTGATCTCCGTCGCCGACCGCCGGCTCTGGTACAAGCAGGGCGACAGCGTGTTGTTCACCGCGCCGGTTGCCACCGGATCCGGCAAGCATCTGGTCATCAAGGGTGCCAACAAGGTTCTGCGCTTCGAAACCCCACGCGGCCGACTGGAAGTGCAACGCCTCGACTCGGCGCCAGCCTGGATCCCACCCGACTGGCACTATCAGGAGCAGGCCAACAAGCGTCGCCTGGGACTGGTGCAACTCGTGCGTGGCAAGCCGCTTGTCCTCAAGGACGGTTCGCAGATCACCGTACGTGGCAATGACGTGGTGCGCGTGACGGCCGGAGGCGAGGTCGTGCCGCTCAGCGCCAGTGACGGCCGCGAAATCGTGGCCGACGGGCGCATCGTCATCCCACCCTTCGGAACAAACCAGCGTCGTTATGGCGACGTATTGGGGAGCTTTCGCCTCTACCTCGGCGACGGCTACGGCATCCACGGCACCAACAATCCGGCCTCCATTGGTCAGGCCGTCAGCCATGGCTGCGTCCGCATGCGGAACGAAGACATCGCCCGCCTGTATCACACCGTCGGCCTCGGGACGCCCGTCTACATCTACTGACTATATTTCCCGGCTGCGCCGTTGATCGTCTGTTCAGCAGGTCCATCACTCGATCCGGCCGCTCAACCCGTACTCGATCTCGTGTCCAAGTCCGGCGCGTCTGCGCCTCTGCATAGCAGCACCTCAACGCGTTCCCGGCGCGTGCGCCCGCTTCGCCATTCTCTGATGGTGACGACGGTCGCGCTTGCGTGTGCAACGCTGGTGTCTCTGGTGCGCCCGGCTCCGGCGCGCGCCACGTCCGGGCGTGCGCCGGGGCTGCCCGCGCCCAAGGCTTCGCCCGATTCCGCGCTGGCCTCGTTGCTCGACACCCTGCGTGGCAACAGCGGGAAGCTCCGCGCTCGTTTCCTCAGTCCGCGGCTCGCAGCCGGTCTGCCCGTGCTCCGCGAACTTTTTGGTGAGCCGGTCGCACAGCGTGCCGGTGTCTACACCTCGGCCCTCAAGGACGGCCCGTTTCACTTCATCACCATGCGTCCCTTTGCCGACAAGGTGCAGGGGCGCATCGGCAGCTATCGCATTGGCACCTTCCCGGCCGAGCGCCGCGCTCCGCGCGCGCAGGTCACCCTGGCAGCCAACAGTGGGTCGGCCGCCGCACTGCGCGGACAGCCCGACGGCTTCCTCGAAGTCACGCTCGCCAACCAGGACACGCGCATTTCGGAGCACTTCCGTCTGCGCGACTTCCTCACGAAGGACCAGCACAGCGTTTGGCCCAAGTATCTCGTGCTCCGCGAGCCGCTGCTCGACAAGCTCGAACTGGTGCTCGCCGAATTGCGCGACATGGGCGTTGCAGCCAATCAGCTCAAGGTCATGAGCGGGTTCCGTACGCCGCAGTACAACGCACAGGGGGTAGGCGCCGGTGGCCGCGCCAGCGACAGCCGTCACCAGTATGGTGATGCCGCCGATGTGTACGTGGTGAACGGCAGCAAGGACTGGATGTCGGATCTCAATGGCGACGGGCGGGTGGACACGCGCGATGCGCGGGTCATCGCCCAGGCCGCCGAGCGTGTCGAACAGCGGTATCCGGAGCTCGTGGGTGGCGTTGGCATCTACAAGGCCACCAGCGCGCACGGGCCCTTCGTGCACATCGATGTGCGGGGCGTGCGCGCGCGCTGGGGGGAATGGTGATCCGTCGTCGCACCGCCCTCATTCTCAGTGGCTGCGCCGCCATCGTGGCGGCCGTCGCCTATCAGCCACCGGCCGTCCTCATGGCCGACTCGTCGGCCGAAAGTGCACGCAGCGCCGTGGCCCGCGTGGCGGTAGCCAGTGAAGCCCGCGGTTTGAGTGGCGAAGTGCAGATGCGCTTTGTTCGTGCCGGCGAGCGCATCGCATTCCCGCTCGAGTCGCGCGCCGATCTCACGGGCTATCGCTATCAGTGGGTCGAAGTCGGCACGCAGGAATCGGCCGATGTCATGCGGCCCATCGACGGCGATACCCTGCTCGCGCCGCTGCAGCCCGGGTTTTACGAGTTGGCCGTTTCGCGTGGTGGCGTTACGCAGCGGCTCAGCGAGACACGTCTCGCCGTGCTCGTGCCCTTTGAGCTCAAGCTGGGCAGCACCCTCAATGGCTATCAGATCGGTCGCTATCCGGCGGAGTGGAACCGCAACGGCGATCTCGAGAAGCCCGATGGTTTTGCCGAGGTGCATGAGCACCATCTCGATCTGCCGCTCACGCGACATCTCAAGGTGCGCGACTTCATCACGCACGACCGGCAAACCATCTGGCCGCGATACGTCGCCATCGATCCGCGGGTGCTCGACAAGATCGAACTCGTGCTGGCCGAGCTGGCGCGCCGTCGTGGGGAAGACCGCATGGACTTCCGCGTGGAAGTGCACAGCGGGTTCCGCACGCCGCTCCACAATGCCAACGTCGAAGGCTCGGCGCGTGATTCGCGCCACCTGTATGGGGACGCGGCCGATGTGGCCATCGATGCCGACGGTGATGGCAAGCTGACCATCTTTGATGCCTATCGGGTGGAGACGGCAGTCGATTGGGTGGAGCGCTTGCATCCGGAGCTTGCCGGCGGGCTTGGGGTATACAGCAGTCGGGGCTACGCCACGCCATATTGCCATATCGACGCGCGCGGCGAACGGAAACGTTGGCGCGGGTGACCGCGTAGGGCCGGCCAGGAGGCTCCCCCATGAATCCGTACGTTCGCGATCGCATCAACCGCAAGCTGGACACGCTCACCGACGAGCGACTGTATCAGGTGCTCGACTATGTCGAGTTCCTCGAGAGCAAGTACGCCGAAAAGCCGGCGCCGGCCACCAACGTCTTCCAGAAGTTCACCGATGGCGTCGAGGACACACTGCGCGCCGGCGGTCTGGCTGTAGGCACGGTGTCTGAGGCCATGGGCTTTCTCAACAAGGCCATGGGTGTCCTCAACAACGTCGCCCAGACCGGCAAGACGGTCGCCACCGACGTCATGACCACGGCCAAGACCGTGGCCGACCAAATCGGGGCCCCTCCGCCGGGCGCCCCGGCTCCGGGCGCCACCGCTCCGGGCGCCTCCGCTCCGGGCGCGTCGCCTGCCACAGGGGCACCCCCGAACGCTTCTTCCGCACCTGCCCATGCCACGCCGCCTCCATCGACTGCCTGACGACGCTGAAGACACGCCGCGCCGCCGCCGGGGCCCTCAGACGGGGCTCAAGCGCTCGGTGCTGCGCACCATCCGCCAATTGCCGGCCTATCTCCGCCTGCTGGTTGGCCTCGTGGGGGATGCGCGCGTCTCTCGGCTTGATAGATTCTTCGTGGTCGCGGCGCTCGTCTACATCGTATCGCCCATCGACTTCCTGCCCGATCTCGTGCCATTCCTGGGCGAAGTGGATGACATTTTCCTGCTCATGCTCTCACTGCAGCGGCTCGTGGAGCATGCCGGGCGTCGGGTGTTGCTCGACCACTGGCGCGGTCATCCCGACGATCTCGATGACCTGAACATCGCTGGTGTCGTGTCGGCCGCCGGGTTCTTCCTGCCCACCCGACTGCGCCGCCGTATTCAGCGCATGGTGGTCCGTCCGCGCCGGGACCGTGATCAGGGCCGCGATCGCGACGACGACTGACCATCGCCCGCTGGTTGCGGCGGGCCGGGGCGAGTATTTTTCGAGATGGCACCCTCTTCTCGCCCCAATCGCATTCGCGAAGACGTCGCACTGACCTTCGACGACGTCCTGCTCGCTCCGCGTCACTCGCTCACGCATCCGCGTGAGGTGACCATCAGTTCGCGCTTCACGCGCGGCATTGCCCTCAACGTTCCGCTCATTTCGGCGGCCATGGACACGGTCACCGAAAGCGAAATGGCCATCGCCATGGCGCGCTATGGTGGCATTGGCGTGTTGCACAAGAACATGTCCATCGATCGGCAGGCGGCCGAGGTGGATCGTGTCAAGCGCAGCGAAAGTGGCATGATCCTCAATCCCATCACGCTCTCGCCCTCCGCGTCATTGCGTGAGGCCGTCGCGCTGATGATGCGCTTCAAGATCTCGGGTGTGCCGATCGTCGATACGGCCGGCAAGCTGGTGGGCATTCTCACCAATCGCGACCTGCAGTTCGAGCGCGTACTCGACCGCCCGCTGCACGAAGTCATGACGAGTGCCAATCTCGTCACGGCGCCGGTGGGCACCAACCTCGACGAAGCCGAGCGCATTCTCGCCAAGCATCGCATCGAGAAGCTTCCGGTGGTCGATGGTGAGGGGGTGCTCAAGGGGCTCATCACCGTCAAGGACATTCACAAGCGCCGCCAGTATCCTGACTCCAACAAGGATCAGTACGGGCGGCTTCGTGTAGCGGCGGCCATTGGTGCCGGCGGTGACTACCTCGATCGTGCGCGTGCCCTCATCCAGGCTGGCGTCGACGTGCTCATCATCGACACGGCGCACGGACACAGTGAAGGCGTGCTGCAGGCCACCGCACGCGTGCGCGAGGCTTTCCCTGAGGTACAGTTGGTGGCCGGCAATGTGGCGACCAAAGGCGGCGCCGCCGCATTGGTGGCGCGCGGTGTGGATGCCGTAAAGGTGGGTGTCGGACCTGGCTCGATCTGCACGACCCGCGTGGTCACCGGCGTCGGCGTACCGCAGATCGCCGCCATCATGGATGCCGTGGACGGGGCAGGGGACGTGCCGGTCATTGCCGACGGCGGCATCAAGTACTCGGGCGACATTGTGAAGGCGCTGGCCGCAGGTGCCTCCAGTGTGATGATGGGCTCCATGCTGGCCGGCACCGAGGAGAGCCCGGGCGAGTCCTTCCTGCTCGAGGGCCGTCGCTTCAAGATGATTCGCGGCATGGGCTCGCTGTCCGCCATGCAGGACGGTTCCGCCGATCGCTATTTCCAGGACGGCGAAATGTCGCCCAAGAAGCTCGTGCCCGAGGGGATTGAGGGTCGCGTGCCCTACAAGGGTCCGGTCGGCGACGTGCTGTTCCAGATGATCGGTGGCCTGCGCAGCGGCATGGGCTACACGGGCTGCGCCTCCATTGAGCAGCTACGCACCGAAGCGGAATTCGTGCGTATCACCACGGCGGGCCTGCGGGAGTCGCACCCGCACGATGTGACGATCACCCGCGAGGCGCCGAACTACTCGCTGTAGCAAAACGAACCCAAGACTCGGAACCAGAACCCAAAACTCAGAACTGATCAGTTTTGAGTTCCGGGTTCAGGTTCCGTGTTTTGGGTTCGGCCTTCGGACCGCACCAGGGCAGGCCGTCGCTCGTCCCACCCCCGTTGCGCCAAGCCCCGCGGCCCCCGAGTTTGCGGGCGCCACTGTCCGAACGCAGTGCACCCCCCCACATTTTGCCGCGGGTGACCACTGTCACCGCAGCAGACCCCGCCGAACCTCGCGGGTCACACGCCAACCCGTGGCCCGCTCCACCCAGACCGTACCGCACTGATGGGAATCTGGTCCAAGAAATCGATCGCGGCGCTGCGCGCCGAAGCCGACAGCTCGGAAGCTGGGCTCAAGCGCACACTCGGCGCGCTCAACCTCACGATGCTCGGCATCGGCGCCATCATCGGCGCCGGCATCTTCGTGCTCACCGGCACGGCGGCTGCCAACTTCGCCGGCCCCGGCGTGTCACTCTCCTTCGTACTGGCAGGCCTGGCCTGTCTGTTCGCGGGTTTGTGCTACGCCGAGTTCGCGTCCATGATCCCCATCGCGGGTTCAGCGTACACGTACAGCTACGCCACCATGGGTGAAGGCGTGGCGTGGTTCATCGGCTGGAACCTCGTGCTCGAGTACCTGTTTGCCGCGGCCACGGTCAGCGTGGGCTGGTCGGGTTACTTCAGCGCCATGCTCGGTTCCGCTGGCGTCCACATTCCGGCTGCGTTGGCCTCAGCGCCGCTTACGGTCGTCAACGGTCACGAAATCGTGCGCGCCTTTGCCTGCGTCGATCCCAATGGTGTGGCGCTCATCGACCCGGCCACCTCGGCGGCCTACGCGGTGCGTGAAGCCTGCACGGCGGCTGGCGGCAGCGTGGTGAACGGCATCATCAACCTGCCGGCGGTGGCGCTCATTCTGGCGCTCACGCTGCTGCTGGTGCGTGGTGTGCAGGAGTCGGCCATGTTCAACAACGTCGTTGTGGCCATCAAGATGACCATCGTGCTGCTGGTCATCGGCTTCGGCTTCATGTACGTGAACACTGACAACTGGTCGCCGTTCATTCCGGACATGGTCACGAACCCGGACGGCAGCACCAAGTACGGCATCTCCGGTGTGCTGCGTGCGGCGCCCGTGGTGTTCTTCTCGTACATCGGCTTTGACGCCGTCTCGACGGCTGCGCAGGAAGCCAAGAACCCGCAGCGTGATCTGCCTATCGGCATGATCGCCTCGCTGCTCATCTGCACGGTGCTCTACATCCTGATGTCGCTGGTCATGACCGGTCTCGCGCCTTACACGGCGCTCGGTGTGGCGCATCCGGTGTCGGCTGCCCTCGAGGCGGTGCCGCAGCTCAAGTGGCTCGAGTACCTCACCAACATCGGTGCCGTGGCGGGTCTGTCGTCGGTCGTGCTGGTGATGCTCATGGGCCAGCCGCGCATCTTCTTCACCATGTCGCGTGACGGTCTGCTGCCCAAGATCTTCAGCCGCGTGCATCCCAAGTATCAGACGCCCGCCGCATCCACGTGGATCGTGGGTATCATCGCCGTGGTCATCGCCGGCTTCTTCCCGCTCGGCTTGCTCGGTGAGCTGGTGTCGGGTGGTACGCTCGCGGCCTTCGCCACGGTGTGCATCGGTGTGTGGATCCTGCGCGTGCGTTCGCCCGAGCTCGAGCGTCCGTTCCGCACGCCTTTCGTGCCCATCGTACCCATCCTGGGTGCGGGCGCCACGATGTACATGATGTACCAGCTGCCGGCGCTCACCTGGACGCTGCTGGGTGCCTGGACGCTGATCGGCATGTCCACGTACTTCCTGTACGGCATGCGCAACTCCACCATCGGCAAGAAGGAAGCCGGTAAGGCATGACGGGAGCTGTGGCCGACGGGCTGCTGACGGCCTCCGAGGCGCGGCAGGCGGCGATCCGGGAGTGGTTCGCCGCCCTGCGCCCTGGCATGACGGTGGCGCTGTCCACCCATATCAATGCCGATGGTGATGGCTGTGGCTCGGAGGCGGCATTGGCCCGCCTCCTGGCTCAGCGTGGGATTCACTGTCGTATCGTGAATCCCACGCCCTGGCCGGGCATGTTCGACTTCCTGCTTGGCGAAGACATCGACGAGCAGAGTGCGCGTGGCGCCGCGGCGCTTGATGACATCGACGCGCTGGTGGTGCTCGACATCAACGACCTGCGCCGCCTGGGTCATCTGGCCGATCGCGTGCGTGCGCTCACCGTGCCCATCTCGGTCATCGATCATCATGTGGCGGGCGATGAACCGGTGGGTACGTTGGCCGTGGCCGACACGCGTGCCTGCGCCACGGGCGAGCTGGTGTACGACATCGCCATGACGCTGGGGCTCGACATCACGCCGGCCATAGCGCAGGCCCTGTATGCGGCGGTGCTCACCGATACCGGGAGTTTCCGCTTCAGCAACACCTCGCCGCGTGCGCACGGGATTGCGGCCATGTTGCTGGCCGCGGGCGTGAACCCCGAGGAGATGTACCGGCGCATCTACGCGCAGGTGAGCGTGGGGCGCATGCAACTGCTGCGGGAGGCCTTGGCCAGTCTCGGTTCCGATCCCGAACTCGGTCTTTCACACATCTCCGTGGCCTCTGACGTCATGGAGCGCTTTGATGTGACCGGCGAAGAACTCGACGGCATCGTCGAGCATCCACGAAGCATTGTGGGCACGCGTTTGGCGCTGTTCTTCCGCGACCTCGGGCACGGCAAGGTGAAGGTGAGCTTCCGCAGCACCGGCGATGTGGATGTGCAGCAGTTCGCGCGGCGCTACGGTGGCGGCGGCCACGCCAAGGCCTCAGGCGCCATGCTCACCGGTTCGCTGGAGGACGTGCGCGAGCGGGTGCTGGCGGACGCGCGGGCGTATTTGCGGGGGGAGTTGGGTTAAGCCGTACGTTCCGGACAAGTCCCCAATGCCTGAAGACGCGCGTGGTGTCGGAAGTATCGGCCCACGCGCGTACGCTTTGGGTGATCTCCGAAGCGGAAATGGAATACACAACTCCACCTGTGCGCGCGAAACGATCATCCGGTGGCAATCGCCAGGTCGCGAGATATTGCCCAGAAATGCGGTCGTAGAGATCGAGTCCGGCGTATTTCCCTGATGCCGAAATAGCTTGAACACCGACGGTGTCGCCCCAAGAAAAACCTCCGAGGCTGGCGTTCTGACCGGAAACCAACAACGTACGTGGTACGCCGTTGCTGCCAGGTTGAATTTGGAACTCCGGCGACGGGTATTTCTCAAGTAGCGGAGTGGTGCGCAAACGGCCTGAAGAACTTGCATGGACAAGACCGAAGCCGAACGTCGGCGCAAAATGACACTCACCACTGGGATTCCCACGAAGTACGCTTGAAGAGAGCAGCATGGGCTGTTCGGTGTTGACCTGCCAGGGGAAATCCCATTTCGTTTGTACGCGACCATCTGATCGATAGTGCACGAGGTAACCGCTGCGTCTCGATTGTTGTGTCACGAAACTTCCGTCTGCAAACACGCAAAGCGCGCTTGCACTGGATAGCGATTCGCCAGCTACGTCACGCAAGTGGCGACCACCCGCGTCGAGCCACGTGATCCGCCCATTCCCCTGATCCAGCACAGCAAGTCCCGTGGGGGTCAATGCGATGTCAACTGGACGGAGTAGCTCTCCAGGACCGGAGCCACGCCGCCCTCTCGTCCAAATCACGCGGCCGCTTCTAGGATCCAGTGCGTGGACCTGTAGTGTACCTTCGTCGAGAACATAGATGGCTTTCTCGCTACCTACATGCTCGCGAATCACGCCAAACGTCGTGTCGGCCATTCGCCCGCCAACATTCCAAAGCATGACCCAGCGTGTGGCTTCGTAGTGACGTGTGCGTTGACCTCGCGCTGAGGACACTGCGATGAATTGGACAAGCACCAGCAGTGCCAGAAGCAGTCTCGTCGACATCACCAACATCGTAGTGCTCGCAGTGATGTTATTGGGGGTCATCTGCCGGGGTCTCCTTCGATCAGGTGGCGGACGGCTCTCGCTTGAGCAACGCGAAGTGTCGGTTCACTCTCAGTGGTGAGCAGCATGCGAACGCGCTCCCTGTCATCGACGACAAGCACAACCGGACTCTCTCTGGAACCGAGCTTCTCAAGCCGATCGCGTTCTGCAGGGGTAATTCGACGAAGTGGGAACGACCGCATCGAACGGGGAAGCAGTGACGCGATGGCGCTGTCTGACGGTGCACGTGAAACATCAACTATCTCGACGTCCAGCATCGCGTGCGCACTGGCCATCGCAAGGATTGGCCGTACCACTGCCAGGTTGCCCTGACAGTCGCTCGCCTGGAGATACACCAGGGCTCGAAACGAGCTGGCGAAGGCCTTCGAAGGAGATGATGTCGTTGTGTCTTGAACGCGCGGACCACCGACGGAGTTGGAACGCGGTTCGGAATCGATTGATGCAAGGCGCAGTACGCCGAACAGAATGGTCATGCCCGTAAACGCAGCAACCGCAACGGGCACACGCCAAGGTCGGCGGCCGGAGGTGCGGGGAGACCGATGGTCTCCCCGCTGCTCGTTGGTCAGCATTCCGAGAACGACTCGTCGTTGCCGCCCGAACTCGTATTGTCTTTGGGCGCTGTTCCCGACGGATGAACCACACACGCACCCGCACTCTGCCCGCGGATGAAGTCCTTGTAGAACTTCTTCTCACCGACGTATGTGCAGGTCTTGAAGCTGATGGTGATTCCGAGAATGGAGGTGGAGTTCCATCCGATGGAGAAGTCCCAGGCGCAGGACTCCTTGGCCGGCTCCCATCCGCATTGCGTCAGAGTGCCAGACTGACACACCGTTGACACAACCTCACCTTCACCGGCCTGTGCGCCCACGGGCGATACGGCAAGAGACGCAGCAGCAGCGAGCACGAGGGCCACAGCTGTGGCCAAGCGTGAAATGGACATGGTGTATTCTCCTCTGGATCTATGAGTGCATCAGCGCGCGGCCACGCGCCGCGCTGCTGGTCGCCGGTGCCGGACCGGGTATCCGGGGCCGCGCGACGGGGCCACCATAACACCCACCCGTCAGTGCGCTGTCACCATTTCGTCGACACCCGGGCCATTCCAACGCCACCCCGCCGCGCCTAGCTTTCAGGGGAATCCCGAACCGGTTACTCCCTATGTCAGCTCTCATGGAGCGGATCACCGGCGCCCTCGCCACGGTCCGTAACCCCCGCACCGGCGCCGATGTCATGGCCGCCGAGCAGGTCCGCGATATCGCCACCTCCGTGGACGGCAAAGTCCGTCTCACGCTGCTGCTGGCGCCCGAAGACGACGCCACGCTCGTCCGCGATGTGCGTCAGGCCATCGAACGTCTCGACGGCGTGGCCGACGTGCGCGTCGACGTGCGCGATCCCGCGCAATCCGAACCCACACCGGCGCGCCGCGCGCCCAATCCAGCCATGAGCCAACCGATGGCCCCCGCAGCCGGCGGCATGGGCCGCGCCCTCCCCGTCATGGAGGCCGCGCCGCAGAAGGCCCCGCCCAAGGTCCCCGAGCCCGTCGCCTATCCGCACCTCGGCCGCGTTATTGCCGTGTCGTCAGGAAAGGGTGGCGTGGGCAAGAGTACCGTGGCCGTGAACCTCGCCATTGCGCTGGCCAAGGCCGGCAAGCGTGTCGGCATCATGGACGCTGACATCTATGGCCCCAATCTGCCGCTCATGCTGGGCGTGGACGCGCCGCCCGCCGTGCGCGACGAAAAGATCATCCCGCTCGAGGCCCACGGCGTGAAGGTCATTTCGCTCGGCTTCCTGATTGAAAAGGAGCAGCCGGCCATTTGGCGTGGCCCCATCGTCATGAAGATCATCACGCAGTTCCTGCGCGACGTGCAGTGGGGCGAGCTCGATTACTTCCTCGTGGACATGCCGCCCGGAACCGGCGACGCGCAGCTCTCGCTTGTGCAGGCCACGCCCGTGCATGGCGCGGTCATCGTCACCACGCCGCAGCAGGTGGCCGTGGGTGACGCGCTGCGCGGCGTGAAGATGTTCGAGCGCACCGGCGTGCCCGTCATCGGCATCGTCGAGAACATGTCGTGGTTCGAGAACCCCGAGACCGGCAAGCCCATCGCGCTCTTTGGCAGCGGTGGTGGCGAGCGTCTGGCCAAGGAGTGCGACTTGCCGCTTCTGGGGCAGATTCCCATCGATCCGCGCATTCAGGAAGGCGGCGACACCGGACGGCCCATAGTGGCCGCGGAACCTGAGGCCCGTGCCGCGAAGGCCATCGAGCAGGTGGCGCAGCGCGTCATGGAGCGCATGGCGGCGCGCCAGGGCTGAGCATCGCACCAGCGCGAAAGACATTCACGAAAACTTGCAACACGGTGCGCGGCGCAACTTTGGCGTTCGCGCACCGTCTGCGTTGGCGCGGTAAGTTGAGTGCAGCATGACACGTCCACCCATCACTCTGCTCACCGATTTCGGCACCGCCGACGGCTACGTGGCCGAATTGAAGGGCGTGCTGGCCACGCTCGCTCCCGGCCTTCCGTTGCTGGACCTCTCACACGACATCCCGCCACAGGACATCACCGCGGCGCGCCTCGCACTCGCGCGCTGCTGGCGCCGGTTTCCCGCGGGCACCGTGCATCTCGTGGTGGTCGACCCGGGCGTCGGCACATCACGCGCGGCTCTCGCCGTGGCCAGTGAAGGTCGCTTTCTCGTGGGCCCTGACAATGGCGTGCTCTCGCCGGCGCTTTTCGCGCTCGACGCGAAGGTGGTGCAACTCGTCGTGCACGACAGTGCCTCGGCAACGTTCCATGGGCGCGATGTGTTTGCGCCTGCTGCCGCGCGTCTGGCCACAGGCGCACCACTCGACGAGCTCGGCGAACGGCTGCTGCATCCCGTGCGTTTGCGCACACCCGCACCACGACGGGATGCCGACGGTGCCCTGCATGGCGAAGTGCTGACCATCGACCGCTTCGGCAACGCCATTACCAATCTCATGCCTGCGCCCGGTGCCCTGCCGCAGGCCGTTGCGGCCGGCATGCACGCGCTGCGCGTGGTGCGCACCTATGCCGACGCGGAGGACGGTGAGGCCGTCGCTCTGGTCGGGTCGAGCGGCTGGTTGGAGTTGGCGGTCCGCAACGGGAACGCCGCGGCCACGCTAGGACTCAGGCGGGGCGACGCGGTCAAGACTCGCTGAGCCGCAAGCCACGCAAATGAGTCGACAGTGATGCCATTGCATCACTGTCGGTGATGCGTTAGCATCAAATAATGCGCACCACCATCGATCTCGACGCTGTGCTTCTGGAGCGGCTCCGCGACGCGGCGCACCGCGAAGGGGTGTCATTCAAGGCGATGCTGCATCGTGTCATCATGCGCGGACTCGAAGAAGGGCCCGAGGTGAGTCCGTCTCGATACGTGCAGCGCACGTATCACATGGGCGCTGTTCGAGAGGGCTATGATCTCGTCAAGGCACGATGGATTGCCGATGACCTGGAAGATGAGGAGATCCTTCGCAAGATGAACGAGGGGCGTTGATGATTGTCCCTGACGTCAACCTTCTCGTGTACGTGTTGAACGCAGACAGTCCGCACCATGCCCGCGCGCTCGCATGGTGGGAGAGGGTACTGACCGGTCACGAGGCCATCGGATTGCCGTGGGTGACCGTCCTTGGCGTGCTCCGGATTGCCACCAACAGACGCATCATGAGTGCGCCACTGTCCATTGATGAAGCCATGACAAATGTCGAGGATTGGCTTCGGCAGCCCGTGGTCTCAGTCGTGGAGCCAGGTCCGGAGCATGCGCGCATCCTTTCGGACATGCTGCGCCAGGCGGGGCGAGGGGCCAATCTCGTGACCGATGCCCATCTCGCGGCACTCTGTGTGGAGCGCGGAGCCACGCTCTGTAGCGCGGATGGTGATTTCCAGAGATTCCGCGGGCTTCGTTACGAGAACCCGTTGCTGCACTGAGTTCTTACCTGCGGCGGGCCATGCGCCTCAGAGCTCCGCGCCCGTCCCCGTGCCTTCCTTGTCTTCCACCGGGCGCCGCGCGGCCACCACGCCTTGGACCGGCGTCGGGGTCTGCCAGCTCACCTGAGAGACCGGCACCTCATTCACTCCGGTGCTCGAACCGGGGGCCCAGGATGCGGCTGCCGTACCGCCGTTCCAGCGGCTGCCCCAGCGTCCGCCGACGCGGCCGAATTGCACACTCAGTCTGGACATGCCAATGCGCGACTTGACCACGGCGCCCATACCCACCGTGGCAACTGCCCAGGTGAAGGCCACCGCCACCAGACGGCTGAGCGTGCCCAGCACAGGCATCTGCGCCGCCAGTGCCGCGCCGAACCACACGAGACTGAGGGCCGTAAGACCCACCACCAGGCCTCGCACGGCCGCCGAACGCTCGGAGCCTGAGGCCCCACGGCCAACCAGGGCCCAGCCGATAACCAGGGCGACGGCCAACACGCCAAGCGTGAATGCGCCAGCCAGCGCCAAGCCCCAGGCCAGGGCCGCCAGCGGAATGGCCAGAATGCCAATGATGGTCACGGCGCAGGCCACCACCACGACCACCAGGGCCGGTACCGCCAGCACTTGGGTGAGCACACCAGCCCAGAAGCTGCCCGATACATCGCGGGCGGCCGTGCGGGCCACCGCCACCAGCGCTTCTTCTGCCGTGGTCAGCACCACCAGGCCAATGATGAGCCCGATGCCAAAGACCCCGGCAATGGCCGTGAGCGTGGTGGCCAGCATGAAACGCTAGCGCCCCTGACGGGAAGACGCCGAGGCGAGGGCACGAATGCCCACCACCCCCATGCCGGCCGCTGCCACGAAGCCGCCGGCCGCGAGGGCCAGCACCTCAGGTGTGCTTCCCTGGAGCGCCGCCAGACCGGACTGCCCCAGCACAGTGCTCATGAGATCGGTGCCGGCCGCGAGCACCTGCTCGCGGAAGCTTTCGAGACCAAGCTGGGCGACGATGACCGCCATGTCGGCGCGGGCCAGCGCCCAGGTCGTGCCGGCGGTGAGCAGGCCGGCACCGAAGGCGGCGCCAACACCGGCTGCGAGTCGGGCCGGGCGGGAAGCCGGCACCAGATCGACCACCGTACGGGTGGCGGCGGCGTGCCAAGGCTCGAACACCTGCACCTGGTTCATGACCTTGTCGGCAAAGCCGGCCGACGGGGCAAAATCGGGCAGGGCATCAAGGGACTGCATGAAAAGGCGCGCGCTATGCAGCTCGGCCTGGCAGGACGCACAAGATCGGACGTGCGCCCGCAGGGGGGCAACGCCAAAACCCTCCTCGCCATCGAGAAGGAGTTCGATTTCGTCGGGTCTCAGGTGTCGTTCAGGCATAGCGATGAGCCTCCATGTGCGGACTACGCCGCAGGAGTGCCGCAGGTTTCAGGCCATTCCCGGCTTTCCGGAAAAAGCAGCGGCCAGTCAGAAACAGGCTCGGGGTGATCACTGCCGGAGTGGCTCGAGCGCCTTGCGCAGCTCATGCCGAGCCCGGTGGATGTAGGTCTTGACCGTCCCCAGGGGCAGGTCGAGCGTGGCGGCAATTTCCTCGTACGACCGCCCTTCCACGTGACGCAGCATGATGCAGGCGCGATACTCGGGCCTGAGCGAGCCGATGGCCCGCTCGATGGCCGACCCCAGTTCCTTGGCCTCCAACTCCTCCAGCGCGGTCTCCTGGTCGGCCTGCAGCTCGATGGACGACGCCTCTACCTCGGAGGCCGAGGTCGCGTGCGGACTACCGTCCATGCTGATGGTGTCGAGCCGCCGCCGCCGCAGGTGATCGATGGCGACGTTGTTCGCGATCTTGAACAGCCAGCTCGAGAACTTGAACTCGGGGCTGTACTTGTCGATGTGGTTCAGGACCTTGATGAACGCATCCTGGGCCAGATCTTCTGCCGTCTCGCGGTCGCGGACCATGCGGTAGACGAGCGAAAACACCGGCCGCTCATATCGGCGGACGAGTTCCCGAAACGCCGGTTCCCGTCCCTGTTGGGCGAGGCGTACGACGTCGGCGTCAGGAAGGGTTCCCAGCTCGTCGAGGGTCGGCATGCAGCTGCGCAAACTAGTCCTCAGGCGGGCGGGGGACCAGCGCTTGCTCCGCTTGGCACGCTCACTGAAGTTTGGACATGCCCAGTACCACGGACGTCCCCGGCCCCTCGAGTCCCGAGGCGGTCGGCCAGGAGCTCGCCAGGGCCGCACAGGCGGCCCAGGGCGAGGGAAAGCGCGATTACGTGCAGCAGATGTTCTCGGACATCGCCCCGCGCTACGATCTGCTCAATCACGTCCTGTCGCTCAACATCGACAAACGCTGGCGCGCCCGGGCCCTCGAAGCGCTCGCGTGGCGCGCCACACCGAACGGCCGCTATCTCGATCTCTGCGCCGGCACACTCGATGTCGGTGCCCTGCTCGTGCGTCAGCCGGGGTTCACAGGCTTTGTGGCCGGCGCGGACTTTGCCGTGCCCATGCTGCAGCACGGTACCGGCAAGGCGCCGCGTCAGCGTCTCGCCCCAGTGGGTGCCGACGCGTTGCAGTTGCCCTTCGCGGCCGCCTCACTCGACGGCGCCATCGTGGCCTTTGGCATTCGCAACGTGGCCGACCTCGATGCCGGATTGCGCGAGGTGCATCGCGTGCTCAGACCGGGTGCGCGTTTCGTCATTCTCGAGTTCTCCACACCGCCGTCTGCACTCGTGCGCATGGGCTACCACTTCTACTTCCATCGCGTGTTGCCCTTCGTGGGCCGACTCGTGAGCGGACATCGCTCGGCGTACACCTACCTGCCCATGTCGGTGGCACAATTCCCCACCGAAGAGGCGTTGGCAAAGCGTATGCGTGCGGCCGGGTTCAGCACCGTCACCTGGCAACGCCTCACGTTCGGCATCGCCGCCATTCATACCGGCGTCGCCTGAACGCCCTTCCACCCCGCAGTCCTGCGCATGGCTCTCGACACGCTGTCTGAATTCATCGACGCCATTGATGGCATCGGCGAACTGCATCGCATTTCGCAGCCGGTGAAGGTGCATCTCGAACTCACCGAAATCGCCGATCGCGTCTCCAAGATGCCCGGCGGGGGCAAGGCGCTGCTCTTCGAGAAGCCCGTGCTGCGCGATGGCACCGTGTCCGAATACCCGGTGGCCATCAATCTCTTCGGGTCCATGCGCCGCATGGCGCTGGCCCTCGGTGTGGAACGCCTTGATGAAATCGGCGATCGCATCACGCAGCTCATGGACCTCAAGGTGCCCGACGGGTTCCTCGGCAAGCTCTCGCTGCTGCCGCGCCTGCTCGAGGTGAGCAAGTTCCCGCCGCGCGTGAAGAGTGGCACGCCCTCCTGCCAGGACATCGTGTGGCGCGGCGACGACATCGATCTCGACAAGTTGCCGGTGTTGCACTGCTGGCCCGAGGACGGAGGCCCGTACGTCACGATGACGGCGGTCATCAGCAAGGACCCCGTGCGTGGAATTCGCAACGTGGGCATGTACCGCGTGCAGCAGCTCGGCAAGCGGCATGTGGCCATGCATTGGCAACGCCACAAGACAGGCGCCGAGCACATGCGGCAGATGGCCGAGCGCGGCGAGAAGATGCCGGTGTGCATTGTGGTGGGCAGTGATCCCGCCAGCATGTTCAGTGCGTCGGCGCCGCTGCCGCCCAACATCGACGAGTTCCTGTTTGCCGGCTTTCTGCGCCGCGATCCGGTGCGTCTCACCAAGGCCGTCAGCAACGATCTCGAAGTGCCGGCCGACGCGGAGATTGTCATTGAGGGGTACATCGACCCTGCTGAGGAACTGGTGGTGGAAGGTCCGTTTGGTGACCACACGGGCTTCTACAGCGAAGCGGACATGTATCCACGCGTGCATGTCACCGCCGTCACCATGCGGCGCAACGCGGTGTACTCCACCACCATTGTGGGGCGGCCCCCCATGGAAGACTTCTACCTCGGTCACGCCACCGAGCGCATCTTCCTGCCGCTGCTCAAGCTCACGACGCCGGAAGTCGTGGATTATCACATGCCGGCTGAGGGTGGTTTTCACAACCTCGTCTTCGTGAGCATCGACAAGAAGTATCCCGGCCACGCCGACAAGGTCATGCACGCCCTCTGGGGCCAGGGGCTCATGTCCCTGGCCAAGGTCCTGGTGGTGGTCGACAAGGACATCAACGTGCGCAACCCGGTGGAAGCCTGGTGGGTGGCGCTCAACAACATGGACCCGCAGCGCGACGTACGCTTCACCATGGGCCCTGTGGATGTGCTCGATCATGCCAGTCGTGCATTCACCTACGGCAGCAAGATGGGCATCGATGCCACGCGTAAGTGGCCTGAAGAAGGCTTTACGCGCAGTTGGCCGCGTGTGATCAGCATGGACGCGGCCACCAAGTCGCGTGTCGACGCCATGTGGAGCAGCCTCGGGCTGCCACCGGTGCCGTCGCAATGAACACGGTGGTGCCGCCCAAGGGCGCACGTGACGGACAGTTGCTGAGTGGCCAGTCGCTGCCGGTGCGATTGGCCAACTTCGTCAAGTTGCCGCACACGGTATTTGCCATGCCGTTTGCTATGGTTGGCGTGTTGTTTGCCAGTGTTGTTGCGCCCGTGAGTGCGGCTGTGGTGGGATGGGTGCTGTTGGCATTCACCAGCGCACGATTTGCCGCCATGGCCTTCAACCGGCTCGTCGACCGCGACGTGGACGCGCTCAATCCGCGCACGGCCATGCGCGAGCTGCCGGCCGGAACGCTCACGGTGGGTCAGGCGCGATTCAGCATCGTGTTGTCGAGCGGCCTGTTTGTATTGGCCAGCTACATGCTCAACACGCTGTGCTTTCTGCTGTCGCCTATCGCCTTGCTGTGGGTGTTGGGATACAGCTATACCAAGCGCTTCACGCGCTGGTCGCATCTTTGGTTGGGCCTCGGCCTGTCCATTGCCCCCGTGGGGGGCTATCTGGCCGTGACCGGAGCGTGGAGTGAGCCCTGGTGGTTGCTCTGTGTGCTGGCGCTTGGTGTGGTGTGCTGGAGCGGCGGGTTCGACATGATCTACGCGCTGCAGGACGCCGAGTTTGACAAAGTGCATGGGCTGCACAGCGTGCCGAGCACCTTTGGGGTGGCGGGGGCCATTGCCATCGCGCGCAGCTTGCATGTGCTGGCCGTGGTGTGTTTTGCGGCGGTGGTGGCCGCGCAGCCCCTCGGCACGGTGTCGCCGCTGGCGCAAAACGTGTTGTGGGCGGCGGTGGTGGGTGTCGCGTTCATGCTCTTGTGGGAGCATCGGCTGGTGAAGGCACATGACCTATCGCGCGTGGATGCGGCCTTCTTCACGATGAATGGTCTCATCAGTCTGGGCTTTCTGCTGTTCGTGCTGGTGGCGCGTGTGTTGGTGGCTCGCGGTGTGGGAGCGGTGGCGTGATGAGTGCCCTCTCCGCCAACTCGGCGCGCCACCCTGTGGTGCTGGCCATCACCGGCGCGTCAGGTGCGCCCTACGCCGTGCGTCTGCTGCAGGCGCTGGTGGAACTCGAGGTGCCCACCTGGCTCATCGTGTCAGGACACGGGTGGCGACTGCTGCAGACTGAGAGCGGCATCTCCAATCTCGATGCCCTGCGAGAAGCGGCGGGCGGTGCGCGGTTTGACCGGCACGTAACGGTGTTCGACGACGGCGACCGCGGCGCGAAGCCGGCCAGCGGATCGGCGCGTTCGAGCGGCATGGTGGTCTGTCCCTGCAGCATGGGCACGGTGAGCGCCATCGCGCACGGCACGTCACGTTCGCTCGTCGAGCGTGCGGCCGACGTGGCCCTCAAGGAGCGGCGTCGCCTCATTCTCGTTCCACGGGAAACACCCCTTTCGTTGGTGCATCTCGAGAACCTCACGGCGGTTACGCGCGCCGGTGCCACGGTCATTCCCGCGGCGCCGGGTTTCTACCACGGGCCCAGCGGCATTGCCGATCTGGTCGATTTCATCGTGGCGCGCATTCTCGATCACCTTGATCTCGACCATCAGGTCGGCAAGCGCTGGGGTGATGTCGCGGAGCCCTCGGAGTGATCGACGAGCAGCAGTTTGCAGCGTCGGTGGAGCGGGAGCGCCGCCGTCGCCGTCGCGACATGCTGCTGCTGTGGGCCCTGGCCTCGCTGCTGTTTGTCAAACCCGCGCACGCGTTGCTTGGACTTGTTGGCCTCCCCGTTGCTCTTCGTTGGCCGCTCGCGTGGGTGGCCGCCCCGCTGGCCACGGCGCTGGTGTATGCCGCCGTGGCGGGAATGGGCAGGCTGGCCTCCGGCCTGATGATGAACATTCTGCATCCTGGACGCGGTGGCGAGGCGGCACCACCGGGCTACTCGCACGCCGAGGCGCTCGCGGCGGCCGGACGCATGACGGAAGCCGAAGCGGCCTTCGAGGCGTTGCACGCGGAGCGGGGCGATCGGGTTGATGTGCTGCACGCAGAGATTGCGTGGCAGCTCAAGCCGGGCGGCAGTGTCGAGCGGGCCAAGACCTTGCTGCAGCGTCTGCGCAAGGCGGCGGGAGCCACGCGTGCCGACGACCTGTACGCCACGCAGCGCCTCATCGATCTCTATCTCGGTCCATTGAAAGACACGGATCGCGCCATGTCCGAGCTGCGTCGCATCGTGCAGCAGTTCCCCGGATCGCGCGATGCGGAAGGTGCACAGATGGCCATTGTTACATTGCGCGAGCAGGCGGGACATGATGCGCCGCATGCACTGCGCGACATTCGCAACGCGGACCCCACGCCACCGTCCTCTTCCGAGCCATGAACGAACGCGCCACCATCATCGGCCTCATCTCCGATACGCACGGCCTCGTGCGCCCCGAAGTGTTCGAAGCGCTGGAGGGCGTGTCGCAGATTCTGCATGCGGGCGACGTGGGGCCCGCCGATGTCCTGACGGAGTTGGCCACCATCGCGCCGGTTCGCGCGGTCTGGGGCAACACCGATGCGCCGGGGCGTCCCGATCTTGTTGAGCGCATTGAGGACGTGATTGATGGCGTCCGCATCGTGGTCACGCATGGGCATGAACTCGGCAGTCCCACTCCACCCAAGTTGGTGAGTGCGTACATGAACGCCGACGTGATCGTGTACGGGCACACCCATCAGCAGTTGGTCACCAAGGCCGCGCGGCGCATCGTGGTGAATCCCGGCGCGGCGGGCCCGCAGCGATTCAAGCTGCAGCCCTGTGTGGCCAAGCTGTACATCTGGAAGGGGCAGGCGGATGTGGAGTTGATTCCGTTGCTGTCCGCCGAACCGTTGAACTGAAGGTGTGAGGATAGGAGGATCCGGGGATTTGAGGGGCGGGCGTCGAGGGCTCTCCGTTGGGGGAGCCCCCGACGCCCGCCTCTCTGATCCTCAAATCCTCCTATCCTCACACCTTCAGTTCAACGATCTGGCCGCAAGCACCAACCCCTCCAGCGCCCCCACCACCGTCTCCGCCACAATGGCCTGTGCCCCATTGCGCCCGCGGAACCACGATTCCACCAGCAGCAGCTCGTCAAGCCGGTCAACCAGCGCACCAGTGGGCACCGCCTGCGTCGTCTGCCGCTCGAGTGCCTGCATGGTGTTCACGCTCTCAGGCTCCAGGCAGCGTGCCTCGGCCACCACGACACCGTGGCGCACGAGATACAAGCGATCGTCGCCATCGTGACCAGGCACCGCATACACAAAACTCGGACGTGCCAGCGCCTCGCGCACACGCGATAGTTGCGCCTCGAGCTCCTGCAGCGCGGTGAGCCGGTCGCGCAGCCAGCCCGCGCGCTCGTAGCTCAAGGACGCACTGGCTGCCGCCATTTCGCGCACCAGTTGCTGCTGCGGTGTGTCGTCGCGCCCCTCAAGCACCGCCCGGGCCCGCGTGAGCTGTGTGCGGTACTGATATTCACTGGTGGCGCCCACGCAGGGGCCGAGGCAGCGGCGCGTTTCGTAGCGATGACAACGCGGCGTGCGCTGCATGGCCGGATGCGCGGCGTCAAACAGTTCCTGCACATCCGCGAGATGCAGAGGCACGCGGTCACTGCAGTCGCGCAGGCCCAGCGCGTCGTTCAGCACCCGCAATGCGTCCTGCAGCGGACGACGCGACGCAAAGGGCCCGATGATCTGCGCCACGTCGCGTGAACGGGCTGCGGCACTCGCGCGCTGAATGCGAAGACGCGGCGCCGGCCCCTTGGCAATGCTGATGACCCACCATTTGTCGAGCGGACGCGCCGAGCGCACGTTGTAGCGCGGCAGGTGCGCGCGAATGAGCCGGACTTCGCGCAGCAGGGCCGCAAACTCGCTGGGCTGTGGCTCCCACTCGATGCTGCTCGTTTCGCGCAGCATGCGGGCGTGGCGATGCTCGGGCCAAGGCAGGCGGAAGTAACTGAGCAGGCGTGTTCGAACCTGCGTGCTCTTGCCGACGTACAGCACCTCGCCGTGTGCGCCGCGCATGAGGTAGACACCGGGCGCGTTGCGTGTCGTGGCGCGGACCTGTTCACGCAACCGGGCCACGTTGGCTTCGCTGGCTGGCATGGCCAGATCGAGCTGCGTGGCCAAGACCGCGCGGCGTCGGGTGGGGCGGGGAGGCAGCGACGCCGCCAACCCCGCGGCCAGGTCAGTGCTGACACCTCGCGCAGAAGACCGTGCTGCGTCCGTCCACGGCGTGGGTACCGATGAGGCGATGCCCGCAGCGGCGGCAGGGTTCGCCGGCACGGCCGTACGCGGCCAACTGTTCGACAAAACGTCCCCGCTCACCGCGCGCGTCCCGGTAGTCGCGAAAGCTGGTGCCGCGGGCCGCAATACTGGCCTGCAGGACCTGCTGGAGCTCGGTGTGCAGCGTGGCCCACTCGGGATCGGAAAGCGACGCTGCTTCGCGTGATGGGTCGATGCCGGCCAGCCATAGCGCCTCGTTGGCGTAGATGTTGCCCACGCCGGCCAGCCGCCTTTGATCCATGAGCGCGGCCTTTATGGGTTGGCGTGAGTCCCGAATATAACCCGAAAATGCAGCCGCGGTGAGCGTCGGGTCAAGAGGCTCGGGGCCAAGTCCGGCGGAATACTCGGCGAAACGCTCGCCACCCATGAGGGCTACCGTGCCCAGTCGTCGCACGTCGCGGTAATGCAGCACGCGGCCATCGCCGAGTGCAAAGCTCACGCACACATATTGGCGCTCGCTCTCGGAGAGCTGGCCGTCGTCCACAATGAGACCACCGGTGAAGCGCGGCTGCACGACCACATGCAACGTGCCGGACTCGGTACCAAGGTCCAGCACAATGAGTTTGGCGCGGCGCCAGACACGCTGCACCACTGCCTCACGCAGCGCGGCATCCAGTCCCGCCGCATCCGTCTCGCGCAGCACGTCGGGGCGCGGCACGTTCACCCGCTTCACCCGGGCGCCCCGCACCATGTCATGCAGATCGCGCGCGATGGTTTCGGTTTCCGGGAGTTCAGGCATGGGTCAGCCGACCCGTGCGGCCTCGCGCCAGCCGATGTCGCGGCGGTAGATGGCCCCTTCGAACTCGATGCGCGAGGCCGCGTCGCGCGAAGCCTGCTGCGCGGCGGCAAAGCTGTCGGCCATGGCGGTAACCGCAAACACACGACCGCCACTCGTGAGCAGATCACGCCCGTCGCGCTTGGTGCCGGCGTGAAATACACGAACCGCGTCGTCAAACTCCGGCAGCGAGATCGGCACGCCGGTGCGCGGGGCATCGGGATAGCCGGCGGACGCCACCACCGTGGTCACGCTGGCGCCCGCGCGCCACGTGAACGCCGGCATGTTGCCAATGCGCGCGCCACGCGCCACGGCCAACATGGGCTCCAGCAGGCTACTGGTGAGCATTGGCAAGATGGCCTGCGTCTCCGGGTCACCGAAGCGGCAGTTGAACTCCACCACCTTGGGGCCGTCGGGCGTGAGCATGAGGCCCGCGTACAGGAGACCCGTGAACGGCGTGCCGCGCTTGCGTAGTGCATGCAGCGTGGGCAGAAAGACACGTTCGGTGACGTCGTCGACAAGCGCTGGCGTGGAGAACGACACCGGCGTGTACGCGCCCATGCCGCCCGTGTTCGGGCCCTCGTCACCATCGAGCAGGCGCTTGTGATCCTGGGCGCCCATCATGGGCAACACGTCGTAGCCATCCGTGACGGCAAAGAGTGAAAGCTCCTCGCCCGTCATGAACGATTCCACGAGACACTCGGCGCCCGCTTCGCCAAACACGCGATCATCGAGAATGCGATCGATGGCATCAAAGGCCTCGGCCTCGGACTGACACACGATCACGCCCTTGCCGGCTGCAAGACCGCTGGCCTTGATGACCACGGGCGCACCGAAGCGCGTGCGTACGGCCTCCTTGGCTTCACGCGCCACACGATGCGTTTCCGCGTGCGCGGTGGGCACACCGGCCTGCAGCATCAGCGTCTTGGTGTCGGCCTTGCTGGTCTCCACCGTCGCCGCGCCCATGGTGGGGCCAAAGGCGGGAATGCGCGCCAATTGCAATGCATCCACCACGCCCGCGGCGAGCGGGGCTTCAGGGCCCACCACGACAAGGTCTACCTGCTCCTGTTCCGCCAGCGCGACGACGGCCCTGGGGGCATCGGCCTTGATGTTCACCAGACGACCAAGCTGCGCGATGCCCGGATTGCCCGGACCGGCCAGCAATTCAACGGCGGTGTTCTCGCGCGAGAGCGTGTCGGCCAGCGCGTGTTCGCGGCCACCCGAACCAAGAAGCAGGATCTTCATGGGGCGGAAATCTAGTCGGGTAACGGTCCATCAGGCTGCGCCCGTACCAGCATGCACTACACTGGCACCACAACGACCACGCCCGCCGAGAAGGATGATCTCGGCGGGCGCGGGTGGATACGTCAGAACGTGCTGCCCGGCGGTGCAGGGGCCGGTGGTGGCTCCGGGGCTGGCGGCGGCTCGGGAGCGGGCGGTGGCGGCTCCGACGGAGGCGGCGGCGCGTCACCCATGCTGGCCGCCGCCTTGAAGGCATCGCGGAAGGCATCGGCCGCACGATTGATGACACCACCGACGGCGTCGGCTGCTTCGCGCGCCTTCTCCTTGTAATAATCGGTCGCATCGCGCAGGTCGTCGCGGAACGGACGTTCGGCCTCACTGCCGCGGCGGATGTATTCGCCGCCGACAATCGTGGCGTAGGCGCCGCTCTGCTCCCAGCGGCGCAGCTCGCCGGCGCGCACTGTGTGGAAGGGGTGTTCGCGCAGCGCGGTATTGAGGGCCTTGAGCACGCTGTCCCACGCCGTGCCACCCATCTCGTAATCGGCCGCCTGCACCAGATAGGCGTCGAGGTCGATGGTGTCACCCTCGGCCTTGCCACCCGCGAGCTTGAGGAAGGCCATCAGGCTCGCGCGCGGATTTTGTGTGCCGAGCATGCCGGCGCGATCGGCCGACAGTTCCGACTTGCGATACCACTCGAGCAGCGCGAGCTGGAAGGGCAGCAGCGCAATCGACGCCAGGAGCGGCAGCGCGCTCATGCCGAAGAACAGCACGATGAGCGCAATGGTGCGGTACGTCGTGCGACCCGTCATGATGTGGCCGAGTTGCTGGGCCAGCACGAAGCGCTGCTCGTCGGGCTCCAGCAGTTCGAGAGTGCCCGAACTGATCACGATGAAGGGCTGGTCGAATCCGACCGCACCGGCGTTGGCAATGGGATTCTGCGCCACATAGAGCTGCGGGACCGGCTGGCCGACATTGGGCCAATCGAGGGTGCGCAGCACGTCTTCGTACATGGCGTGGAGACGCGGGCGCTGCGTGGGCCCCACCAGGACCGCATCGCCGAGGAAGAGGTTGCGTACACCGCGTTCGCCGAAGGCGCCGGCAATCTTGCGGACCACCTCGTCGAAACCGGGGATGGCGCGCAGTGCGCGCAGGGCGGCGCGGTCGGCAGGGTGTTCCCAGGTGACCGAGCTGATCTGAGTCAGGGGGGTAGGCATACGGGCCGTACGCGGGCTGGGCCGGATTGGTTGCAGCGGGGAGGTCTAGGGGGCGGTCCGGGCGCGGGGACACTCAAAACTCAAAACTTGAACTCAAAGCTCACAGCTGACCGGACTGTCGGTGAGCGCTGAGCTTTGAGTTCAAGTTTTGAGTTCGGAGTCAACAGACACTTACGACTCGAAACTCGAACTCAAAACCCGAAACTGATCAGTTCCGGGTTCTGGGTCCGAGTTTCGGGTCCTGAGTTCCGCCATTGCCCGAAACTGATCAGTTCCGAGTTCTGGGTTCGGGTTCCGGGTCTTGAGTGCCGCGTCCTTGGTTTCCTCTAGATCCCCACCAGCGCCTGCTCGAGATCCTCGATCAGGTCCTCGGCGTCCTCGATGCCGCAGGAGAGGCGCACCATGCCGTCGGTCAGGCCCATGGCCTGCTTCACCTCGGCCGGCACCGAGCCGTGGGTCATGGTGAAGGGGTGATTGGTGAGGCTTTCCACCCCGCCCAGTGACTCGGCCAGCGAAAATACCCGCACCCGCTCCAGGAAGCGGCGTGCGTTGTCCTGCGTGCCGAGGTCCAGCGTCATCATGCCGCCAAAGGCCGACATCTGTCGCTTGGCCAGCTCGTGATGCGGATGATGCGGGAGCCCCGGGTAAATGACCCGCTCCGGTCCGAGACGGCCCGCCAGGTACTCGGCGATGGCCCGGCCGTTGATGTCGTGCTGCTTCATGCGCAGCGGCAGGGTCTTGGTGCCGCGCAGCGCCAACCAGGCATCGAAGGGGCCCGGCACGGCACCGGCGGCGTTCAGAATGAACTGGAGCCGATCGGCGAGCTCGTCCTCAAGTACCACGGCGAGGCCGCCGATCATATCAGAATGACCGTTGATGTACTTGGTCGTGGAGTGCCACACGATGTGCGCGCCCAGCTCCAGCGGACGCTGGTAGATGGGAGTCGCAAACGTGTTGTCCACCACGAGCAGCGCATCGTGGCGCCCGGCAATCTCCGCCATGGCGCGCAGGTCCGTGAGCCGCATGAGCGGATTGGTGGGCGTCTCCACGAGCAGCGCGCGCGTGGCGGGCGTCATGGCCTCTTCGACCCGCTGCGGATCACTCGTATCCACGTAGGTGAAGGACAACCCCATATGCCGCAGAATTCGATCGAACAGCCGGAAGGTGCCGCCGTACACGTTTTCGGCGCACACGATGTGATCACCGGCCTTGAACAACTTCATGATCGAGTCGAGGCAGCCCATGCCGCTGCCGAAGGCAAAGCCGTGCCGGCCGCCTTCGAGTGTGGCCACATTGCGTTCCAGCGCCTGCCGGGTCGGGTTCTTGCCCCGGGCGTATTCGTATCCCTTGTTGACCCCAATGCTCTCCTGCACGTAGGTGCTGGTGAGGTAGAGCGGTGTCATGATGGCGCCGGACACCGGGTCGGGTCGCTGGCCCGCGTGAATGGCGCGAGTGGACAAGCCACCCGCGAGATCTTCGTCGAAAATGCGCGTCATGGGCTCCGGGTGATTCGGGGGGAAGGTTCCGCTCAAGCTAGCGTCGGGAGCCGAGGTGGTCGAGTCGGCACGCGGGGCGCCTTGCGACTCGGAGCGCGACGCCCTGCCGTGGCACCGGTGCCGCCCGCAGTGGTCTGGCCGGTCTTTCCGCGCGATCCGGAACCGGCGGCCTGACGATGCCGGACACTCTCCGGTATCCCGGCGCGCCTACGCAGGGCGCGTCTGATCGCGCCTGCCTCATCGTGGACGACGAACCTGGCATGCGGGCGCTGCTGCGCCGTGTCATGCAGGCTGATGGCTTCGTGTGCCACGAAGCGGGCTCGGGCGACGAGGCGCTCGCGGTGCTCGCTCAGCATCCTGTGCCGCTCGTGTTGTCCGACTATCATATGCCCGTCATGGATGGCGCCGCGCTGTTGGCGGCCATTCAGGTGCGTGCCCCGGAAACGGCCGTGGTGATCATCACCGCCACGGCCGATGTGCAGTTGGCGGTGAAGTGTCTGGAAGGCGGGGCGTTGGATTATCTCACCAAGCCCTTTGCGGCAGACGAAGTGCGCGCACGCGTGGCGCAGGCAATGGCCAAACGCCGACTGCTGCGTGAAAATGCGACGTATCGTGCGCAACTCGAAGCGCGCGTGGCGGAGCAGGCGAGTCAATATGAGGAATTGTTCCTGGCATCACTGCAGTCATTGGCCGATGCGCTGGAAGTGAAGGACGCGTACACCTGGGGGCACTCCACGCGCGTGTCGCGCTATGCCATGGCGATTGCGGATGTGCTGCAGGTGTCCGACACGCTGCGCACACAACTCGAACTGGGCAGCCGGTTGCATGACATTGGCAAGATTGGCGTGCGTGAAGCGGTGCTCAACAAGCCCGGGGCACTCACTGGCGAGGAGTATGCGCATGTCATGGAGCATCCGGTAATCGGTTGGCGCATTCTCCTTCCCTTGCTGCGTGACATGCCGCATGCGCTGGCCGTGGTGCGCTCGCACCACGAGCGCTTCGATGGCGAGGGCACGCCTGATCAGCTGGTTGGGTCGTGCATTCCGCTCGAAGCGCGCATCACCGCCGTGGCCGACAGTTTTGACGCCATGACGAGCGGCCGTCCGTATCGCGATGGCATGTCAGTGGAGGAAGCCATCGAAGAACTCGAGCGTCATGCCGGCACGCAGTTCGATCCGTGTTGCGTGACGGCCTTCAAGCTGGCGTTGGAGCGCGATCAGGCGCTGCGTCCCGACTGGAACGTGCGGCGTCGTCGGGAACTGACGCTGGTGGCGTGAGGAGCGGTCAGGGTTGAACTGCTTTGTCGCGGATTTCGCGGATGAGGCGGAAACAGCACGGATCAACAACAAAGAAAATTGATTTCAGAGAGACGCCTCTGCGCCCTCTGCGTCCTCCATCTCTCTGCGTGAGCTGTTGACGATTCCAGCCCAGAGCCCGCTAACCCCGAGGTACGCGAATCACGCGCGCTTCAATGTCTGACGGCAGAATGAACTCCGGCCCACAAACCACCACATTGAACTCGCCCTTCGCCAGTAAGGCATGCAGCCCCTCGACGCGAAGCGAAGCACCGCTCAGTACCGCACCGCCAGCCAGCAGCGGCGCCAGCACGCCGTGCACCAATCCGTTGTAGTCCGTGAATGGTGTGCACACCAGGGTGCGATGCACCGGCGTGAAGGCATGGGTCGCCATGGCAGCGCGCGCATCGTGCAGCAGTTGACGGTGTGAGATCCACGCCGCCTGATCACCCAGCGCAAGGCAGGGTTCTTCGCGGCCCGCTGTCTCGGTGTCCCCGATCAGGTCGAGACCGAAGTGCGAACCAAGATCCACCACCTGGGTGTGCTGCGCCGTGGCGACGGTGGCCTGAAGCGGTGCGACGCGCAGGTCCACGCTCAACGCCGCCTCCGACCTGTCCGGGAACAAGAACCCATCCTGGCCGCCATGCGACGACACGACGCGGAGCCCACGCCCGTCGCTAGCCGCGAGCGCGACCACAAAATCGGTCCAGCGCTCGGGGCGTACCGCCACCGCAGACGTGCCCAGCGCCCGCACCAGCGGCAGCGAGCGTTGCAACAGCGTGAAGCCGGATGCCACCAGCGCCGAGGCTTCGTGTCCGTCGACACGGCCGCCGCCAGCGGCCAGAGCATAGGGGAGCAGTCCGAGCGGATCCATCTCGCACAATAGCAGGGCCGGCCAGTGGGCGGACCTGGGCCGCCACCGTAACGACACGCCCGACGGGTCGTCGTACTCCTGACAGGCTGGGACCCGTTTCCCTGCTGTGACCGGTGGTTCCCGCCACGTGACACCCCTAGTTTCCACGTGGCTCAGCAAACAAGGCAGGACATCGCGGAACCGACCGACCACTGGTCGCCGACCATCCGGGCGGTCCCGCATGATCTCGACGAGGAGACCGATGGCGTTCGATGGGTTGATGGTGAGTGTGTCCGGTGTGCGCGGGCGCGTGGCGGAAGCGCTCACGCCCGAAGTGGTCGCGACTTTTGCCGCGGCGTTCGGTGCGTGGGCCTCACGCGACGGCAACCTCAAGGTCGTGGTAGGCCGCGACAGTCGTGTGTCAGGGCCCATGTTCACGCGCATCGTGCATGGCGCGCTGGAGTCGGTGGGCTGCACCGTCATCGACATCGGTATGGCGCCGACGCCCACCATTCAGCTGGCCGTGGAGCATCACCACGCCGCGGGTGGCCTCGGCATCACGGCCAGTCACAACCCCATCGAGTGGAACGCCCTCAAGTTCATCGGGCCGTCCGGGCTGTTTCTCTCCGCCGCCGAAGGCGCGGAAATGCGCGCCTTGCTTGACTCGGGGATTCCGCGCGCGACCTGGGACAAGCTCGGTCACATCACACGCGATGACGAAGCCGTGGCGCGACACCTCGAACAGCTGCTCGCGCTGCCGTGGCTTGATGTGGAGGGCATCCGCTCACGCCGCTTCCGCGTCGCGCTTGACTGCTGCCATGGCGCCGGCAGCGTCATCATGCCGGCCCTGCTGAGTGAGCTGGGCTGCGAAGTATACGGCATCAACATGGAGAGCGACGGGCGCTTTCATCGCCCGCCCGAGCCGGTGGCCGAGAACCTCGGTGAACTCGAAGCCTTGGTGCGTGCCACGCAGGCGCATGTGGGCTTTGCGACCGATCCGGATGTCGATCGCCTTGCGTTGGTCCTCGATGACGGCAAGGCGCCGGGTGAGGACTACACTCTGGCCTTCGCCGTGCGCACCGTGTTGCGGCATCGGCGTGGCCCGGTGGTCACCAATCTCTCCACCAGCAAGGTTGTGTCCGACGTGGCCGACGAAATGGGTGTGCCCTTTCACTTTGCCAAGGTGGGCGAAGTGAACGTGGCGCTCGCCATGCGGGACCTTGGCGCCACCATTGGTGGTGAGGGCAACGGCGGCGTGATCCTGCCCGAGTTGCATCTGGGCCGCGACGCGCCGCTGGGTGCGGCGCTCATGCTGCAGCTCATGCACGAAGAGGGGCGCCCGCTGTCGCAGCTCAAGGCGGAACGCCCGCAGTATGTGATCGTGAAGGACAAGCTGGATCGCCCCGATGCACCGCTCGATGCGGTGTACGAGGCGCTGCGCGCGGCCTTTGCCGACGCGCGCGCCGATACGCAGGACGGTCTGCGCCTCGACTGGAGTGACCGCTGGGTGCACCTGCGCCCGTCGGGCACCGAACCCATCGTGCGTGTGATCGCTGAAGCCCCGACCGACGCCGACGCCCGCGCGCTCATCGCGCAGGCCCGCGGCCCGCTGGACGCACTCGTTTCCCTTTGACCTGACCGCCCATGTGTGGAATCGTTGGCTACATCGGTGACAAGATCGCCACGCCGATGCTCATCGAAGGCCTCAAGCGCCTCGAGTATCGCGGCTATGACTCGGCCGGCGTGGCCATCATGAACGGCAACGGCGTGGAGACACGCCGTGCGGCCGGCAAGATCGCGCGCCTCGAGTCGGCCATTGCGTCCAACCCGCCGCATGGCACGTTGGGCATTGCGCATACGCGCTGGGCCACGCACGGTCCGCCGAACGAACAGAACGCGCATCCGCACGTGAGCCAGAACGGCAAGATCGCCGTGGTGCACAACGGCATCATCGAGAACGCCACCTCGCTCAAGGCCGGACTCGAAGCGCGCGGTTATGTGTTCAAGTCTGACACGGACACGGAGGTGTTGTCGCACCTCATCGAGACGGCCTACGCCGGCAACCTCGAGGCGGCCGTCATTGAGGCCCTGCGTCAGGTGGACGGCACTTACGGTATTGCCGTCATCTCGAGTGACGAGAAGGACAAGATCGTGGCCGCGCGCAAGGGCAGCCCCTTGCTCGTGGGAATCGGTGACGGCGAGTACTTCGTCGCCTCCGACGCCTCGGCCATCCTCGCGCACACGCGACAGGTCGTCTACCTCGATGACGGCGACATTGCCGTGGTCACGCGTGACGGCTACCACGTGCTGGATCTCGATTCGGTCATTCGCGAGAAGCCCGTCACGCGCATCGACTGGGACCTCGCGCAGATCGAGCGCGGTGGCTATCCGCATTTCATGCTCAAGGAGATCTTCGAGCAGCCGACCACGGTGGAGAACACCATGCGTGGCCGTCTCATTCTCGAGGAAGGTTTCTCCAAGCTTGGCGGTCTCAATATCTCCAAGGAAGACCTGCTGGCCGTCGACAACATCATCATCACGGCTTGCGGCACGAGCTGGCACTCGGCGCTCATCGGCGAGATGATGATCGAGGAGCTGTGCCGCATTCCAGTGGAGGTGGAGTACGCGTCGGAGTTCCGTTACCGCAATCCCATCGTCACGCCGCGCACGCTGTGCATTGTGATCTCGCAGTCCGGCGAAACGGCGGACACGCTGGCAGCCATGCGTGAGGCCAAGCGCCGCGGCGCACGCACGCTGGGTCTCGTGAACCAGGTGGGCAGCACCATCGCCCGCGAAGATGACGGCGGCATTTACTTGCACGCCGGCCCCGAGATTGGTGTGGCCAGTACCAAGGCCTTTACCAGTCAGGTGGTGGCGCTGGCGCTGTTCACGCTCAAGTTGGCGCGTCTGCGTGACCTGAGCGTGGCACGTGGTCGTGCCATTGCGCAGGCCATGGCCAAGCTGCCCGAGCAGATCCAGAGCATTCTCGATCGGGCCGAGGAGATCGAGCAGTTGGCTGAGGAGTTCAAGCGGGCCACGAATTTCCTCTACCTCGGTCGCGGCTACAACTTCCCGGCCGCGCTCGAGGGCGCGCTCAAGCTCAAGGAAATCTCGTACATTCACGCCGAGGGCTATCCGGCGGCGGAGATGAAGCACGGCCCTATCGCGCTCATCGACGAGATGATGCCGGTGGTGTGCATCGCGCCGCATGACGCGGTGTTCGACAAGATCACGTCGAACATCCAGGAGGTGAAGGCGCGCAAGGGCAAGGTCATCGCCATCACGACGCGCGATGAGCCCAGCCTGGCCGGCAAGATCGACTACGAGTTCCGCATCCCGGAGACCGAGGATCTGCTCACGCCCATTCTGGCCTCGGTGCCGTTGCAGTTGCTGGCGTACTACATCGCCGTCAAGCGCGGCTGCAACGTGGATCAGCCGCGCAATCTCGCCAAGAGCGTTACGGTCGAGTAAGCGACTCCGCCTGCTGCAGGTGGTCGATGATGGTCCGGTAGGTTGCCTCGGGGGCCTTGCCGTCCACCTGCCAGGCGTGCTGGGCCCACGTGCGCGCGGTCGTGTCCAAGGCCTCGGTGCTGGCCTTTGAGTCTCCCGACTTGTCGGACTGGTACATCACCGCTTTTTCACGGCGGTCATGGGTGAGCCGTTGCATCACGACAGGGACCCGCACGCAGTACCAGTCGAGCCGAGTCGCGATCGCCGGCATCCTCCGTCCCTGGGCGGCCGCTTGCACGCGGAACCAGAAGTTCGGCCACGTGAGCACGCCGGCGGCGAGGTCTTCGGGAAGCAGCTCCTAGCGGACGATGCCGCACTCCCGCCCGACTCTGGACCAATGCCGCTGGGGGCCGGTACTCCCTGCGCAAGCTTCATCGAGATCGCGGATAGCGGGAATCATCCATCTCTCGAGCGGTCCATGGAGTTCTTCTCAATGTTGGAAGATTGGCTGACGGCGTCTGTCGGTCGTATCGGTGGGGGGGGAACCGTGCGGTCAGGCGGGTCGAAGATGGCGGGAGCATGGACCGTTCAATGCGCCCCGTTGTTGCACCCCTGCCACATAGGGCATTTGACCGATGCAGTGGTGCACACCGAAACCTAGCGTGTGCTCGTCCCGCTTCTGGAACATCACACCCCACTCATCCCCTCGATGATCGTACTCGCCTGCCCGCTCCGAACGCTCCGTCGTGCACTCCCGGCTGCCATGCTGGCAACCGCCGCTCTCACCCCAGCCCTGGCCCATGCGCAGGGATCGACGGGAAAGAGCGACTCGTGTACGGGGACGTTGTACGCGCCAATCGTGGTCACAAGCGCGACCAGCACTACCGTCAACTGCACCGTCGGTGGGGTGGTCATGTCGGGAAGCGCGTCGGCCGTCGGCGGCGTGGTTCGCGCGACGTCGTCGACCGTTTTGACCAACGATACGCGGGGTGCCTACGCCGTCCAGACGTTTGCCCAATGGACCGACCAGCTCCAGCTGGGAGCCAACTCCGGTGTGTTCGAAGTCGAGTTCCGATTCGTCGTCAACGGCACGCTCGCCAATGGCTATCTCAACGGACTCGGGTGGAACTCCGACTTTACCGTTTTTCGCGAAACGACGGGCTATGCTGAAATTCACGCGGGGGTCGCCACCGGTCCCAGCAGCGTGGTCACATACTCAAATCGCACGAGTCCGTTCACCGGGCCCGCTGCTTCCAAAAGCGTGAACGAGGAGTTCAATTTCAAGTTGCGCGTGGACGCGTGGGGCAATGTCGACTTCCGCTATGGACTGCAGGCACTGTCTGTGGTTCGGAACACCAGCGAGGAGACATATCTGGGACCGACCTTCGGTGAATCGCTCTTCGGCAGTTCGGCCGGCATCACCGGAATCCGCTTCTTCGACACCAACAACCAGCTGATTGACGGCCCAATCGACTATCAGTTCGCCAACGGTACGGGGTTCTACGATCCGGATGCCGCGACCGTTGTCCCTGAGCCTTCTGCATGGGCGCTGCTCGTCCTCGGTCTGATGATGGTTGGAGTCGCTGCACGGAGCCGACGAACCGCGGCCTGATGGCGCGGGGGTGAGTGCACGCATCGGGGGTAAGCGATAGGGCATTGCACCTTGTTCGTCCCGCCGCCCGCGCAGTTCGACTCGCGTGACGAGGGTGTGATGACCCTGAGCGCCAGCGGAGCGATCCGTCGGTTGGCCGTCGGCGCGACCACCGTTCAGGCGACGCTCATCGGCCGCACGGACGTTCGCTATTCAGTCCTCGTTCGCGTGCTGCAGGAGGATGCGCAAGGGGCGCACGAGGCCGCGTCGAGTCGCAAGGTGGTTCTGTACGACGACGGCACGATGCATAGCCTGTTCGACCAGGCCCTCGCCATCCCGTACGCGTGGCTGGCGTAACAGCTCGGTTTCGATCTACTGCCCTCGTCGCGTGACTGGTCCCTCTGATGGCTGCCGTCTCGCGCGCGCTCCTCCTGAACATTCAGACCACACATGCGCAACACGCGCTTCGGGTATTCATCAATCAGGGTCGCGGCATGGCTTTGCGCGATACTTGCTGTCCTGACCAACTGCAGCGGCGCACCCGGCGACCCGCAGACGTCTCCCGTCACTTCACCCCCTGGCCAGGTCACCGTCTCCGTTGCGCCCAATAACGCGACTCTAGCGGTCGGGAGCACGCAGCAGCTGGTTGCCTCCATTGACCGAATGCCATCGACCGCGGTGACATGGGTGACGGCTGATGCCGCTGTGGCGACGGTATCCAACAGCGGCCTCGTCACTGGAGTGGGCCCGGGCAGTACCCGCGTCACCGCTACTGCGCTTGCCGACCCCTCGCAATGGGCGAGTGCTGCGGTCACGGTCTCGCCCGGCCCGTCCCTCTCGGCTACGCCGATGAGCAGTGGCGTGCCGACGATGGGGCTCAGCGGATCTGGCGGACAGGCGCGGATGTTCCGCATCAGCGTGCCCGGCGGCGCCGAAGCGCTTGAGGTGACGACTCAGGGAGGAACCGGAGACGCAGACTTGCGCGTCACCCGAACCCCTCAGGCTGCGCCGGGTGGCGCCGGGGAGTGCCGCTCGGTGCGATCCGGTACTGCAGAACAGTGCCGGGTCGTCGCACCGACCGCCGGCGACTGGTATGTCGTGCTCGCGCCGAACCCGACGTACGCCGGCGTCACGCTGACGGCCACAGTGACCATGCCTGCCGCGCCCACTGGGCGTTTCATCCTGTCGCCGAACTCGGGCAGTGTCGTGGCGACACCCGGTGGCACGGCGCAGCTCACGTTGACCGTCGTGCGCGAGGGCGGATTCGCCGGAGGGGTGGAGTTGGCGGTTGCGGGGTTGCCGGCGGGCGTAACGGCGAACTTTTCGCCGTCAGTTGTCGGGCCTGCCGCCTCGACCAGCGTGCTCACCCTGAACGTCTCGGCTGCGGCAAGCGTCGGGACGACTTCGATTACCATATCGGGGGCCTCGAGCGGCGTTGCGGCGCGCACCGCGCTTGTGCAGCTCACTGTCTCGCCGGCGACCGGCACCGGTGGCTACACCCTTAGCACCGCTCAGGCGAACGTTTCCGTCCGGCAGGGAGCCGGCGCACCGAGCGTGACCGTCCTGGTTGGTCGTTCAGGTGGCTTCACCGGCAGCGTCGGTCTCCGCGTGGAAGGATTACCCGCAGGCGTGAACGCGGTCTTCAATACGAGTACCGTCGGCTCGAGCGCTTCGACCGCGTTCCTTACGCTGACGGCGTCTGCGACGGCGGCCGTAGGAACGTCGACGGTCACGATCCGCGGGACGGCGGCGGGTCTCGCCGACCGCACGGTGCCGCTCCAGGTGGTAATCGAGCGAGCGGCCGGCCCGGGTGGCAGCCTCGCGCGCATCGACCTCCGCATCTCCGCCGCGTCGATCAACATCGGCGACGATGTCACCGTGTCCGCCTACGGATACGACGCCAACGGGGATCCCTACGCGCCGCGCGGTTGGACGTGGTCAGTCAGCAATCCGGCGATCGTCACCCCCGGGATCATTGAGACGCATGGCATGCCGTACGTCTTCGGCAAGTACATCGGGCGGGCGGGCGGAACCACCACGATCACCGTCACCGCCGATGGTCGCCAAGCGTCTATCGCGCTGAACGTGATCAACGCGACCAGGCTCTCGACGTCGATCACCGGTCCGGGGCGATTCGCTATCGATCCGAACAAGACGGGGTACAGGACCGACGAGTTGGTCACCATCCGCGCAGAACGCGCGAGCGTCTGGGGCTATTTCGTCGGGTGGGGTGGCGACTGCGCATCGACCCGGAAGGACGCGACGTGCCGCCTCCTCATGGACAGGAGTCGCTTCGTTACTGGAAGCTTCGCGTTGCAGTCATGGACCGCGTCGTGGGGAGGGAGTGGACTGGTGACGCGCAACGTGACGGGCGGGACGTGCACATGGGACCTCATCATGACGTCCGGCCGGGTTGAGCAACATGCACTTCAGGGCGGAAGTCTGGTGGAGTTGCTCATCTCGATCAATGTCAACGCGCAGTCCGGTCGCCGCACTGGCACCGCTTCGTGCAACGCCATCAGCGATCGGATCTCGACCCGGATGACGGCGACGCCTGATCAGTTCGGCAGGTTCGTGATGAACGGCCAGATGGGACCTCTCGCCGTCCGAGTGGAGTCGAGCCCCAAGCTCGGCACCTGGGGCATCGGCTCCAACCAGTCCGGCAACTTCTACGGCGAACTGCGATGGACCTACAAGCTCCCTGACGGATCGTCGGTCTCGGGCAATGGCGAGTCCTCATGGGAAGCGACGCCGGTGAATAGGTGAAAACACGCGGTGGATAAGTGTGTCGCACGCTCCGCAGCGCGATGGTGGGGCGTTACGCCTAGGTCGCTGCTTCATGAAGTTTACCGCCCCCACTTCTTTGTGTAGCACGGGGGCACCGGATCGACGAACCCAGAAGCCGTGACGCAGCCGTCGTCATGCCAGCCACACTCACGCCGCAGGTGGTACCTTGCTTACTCTCGCCCTGTCCGCAGAGGCCTGCAGCCATTCGTGGTAGGGCTGCTTCGCCTCGATCGTTTCGGCAACGATCGCGTCAAGCGGCATTCACACCACCGAGGCGACAAGCGGCCCGTGTCCATAGTTGGCGAACCACACTTCCGCTGCATCTTTCGTGTTCATCTCGCGGGCACATGAGTGTCCCGAGGATGCCAATCTTTTCTCCGGACACAGGGCATGCCCCTGATCCGTCGCAATACGCTGAGCCAAGGGTGTGTCTTGCGTGCCGCTGTTGCTTTGTGCATCGAGCGCCCCATCGGACCCATTGCTGGCAATGATCAGAGCTGTTTGTGTACCCGCGCTAGAGACATCGCTCGGCCAACATTGTCGCGAGTCGTGAAGCTCGCCAGAGCCAGTATGCGCCCCGATCCTGCCGTACGCTCAAATCGGCCGACTGGCGCACTCACAGCCGCGCCTGCAAACAGCGCCGCCCCGCTCAATCCAGTAAGGGCTCAGGGTGCTGGTTGGGGCGGTGCGTTGAGCCTTCGCCGGATCGGCAACGCACAAAATGAGCGTCACGGCAACAGCATTGCGGCGGGGTGGGGGCTGAATCTGGAACTCATGAAGTAACGCCGAGAGAGACGGAAAATCGAGGTTGGAGGCGTAAAGACTCGGCCACCTAAGCCTTGCCATGATGACGTGGCATCGGGTATTTGCCCAAGTGCGTGGGTGTATCGCTGGCGCAGCCGAACACCACGCCGTAGGTTCGCTCCGTCCCCAACTGGTAACGGCTGGCTGACTTCCTCCCTCCCCCATTCGCCACTCGCATGCGTGATGCCTTGGACCAGCAGGAACTGCGCGCCATCAACCAGGTCAACACGCTGCTGCTCTCGCCTTTTGCATTCGACTCGTTCGACGGCTGGCGCCATGCGGTAAATGCGTCCGTTCGTGAGCTCCTCGGGGCTGATTCCGTTGGATTCCTGCTGCCTGGCCCAGTAGGGCAGCCCATGTACAGTGCGGAACATCCGGCCGAGAACATGGCCGCCTTCCCCGGGTTGGTACCGCCGGACCTGAGCGACGGCACACCGATTTGGGTGGTCGGTCTGAGAATGCAGGTCGCGTCAATGAGCACGGCCTACGGCCCGGACCTGCCGAGATATCTGTCCAGTGCGTACTACAATGAGTTTGCGGCCCCGAATGGGGCGGCCTATACGGCGTCGTTGATCGCACCGCTCGAGAGCATACGTGCTGCGAGCGATCTGGCACCGATGCCGACAAGCCCGCTTGGAGTCACTGCACTGCAGGTCTGGAGAGAGCGGGCCGGCTCGGAGTTTGACGAGCGGGCACTGGCGCTGCTTTCGCTTCTGGCTCCAGCGTTTGAGAGCGGCGTCGATGCCGTACTGCGCATGGGAGCCCTGCAACGGGAGATGGTGCGCACCATCGACGACCACGACCTGGCGGTTCTGCTGGTTGGTCCCGATGGGCTGGTGCGTCACCGATCTCGCAGTCTGGACGCGTTGCTTGCTCGTGAGCCACTGTCGGACATGTTGTGGGAGCAGATTCGCCAGTTCGCGATTCGCGCGGTGGGTTCACCCCTGATGCAAGGGTGGGGCGCGCCCTCGCATACGATCCACGCGGCGCTTGGCGCCTACCATTTGCGGCTGTCCCGCATGGCACGGCACGAGTGGAGTGGACCGTTGACGCTCATTTCCGTGGACCCACCCCGCGCGCGCATGCGAAGCGATGCCGAGCTCCGTTCGGCCTTTGGCCTCACTGAAGCGGAAGTGCGTGTGGCCCGAGCGGTCGGACGTGGCAGTACCAATCCGGAGATGGCTGAGCAATTTGGAGTGAGCGTGCACACCATTCGCCGACAGGTGGAATCCGTGTTTCGCAAACTCGGGGTCAGCGCCCGCGCGGCGGTCGCTGCTCGGCTCGTTGAGAGTGCGGCGCGCTAGCATGCCGTGGCGGCCAGATTCGTGCGGGGGCCAGCCGGCTCGCTGGCTGGAACGGACACCACGTGGAATCTTGCGAGACACGGTGCTTCAGAGCGCTCACCTCGCCAGGAGCGTCACGGTCGAGTCAGCGATTCCGCCTGCTGCAGGTGGTCGATGATGGTCCGGTAGGTTGCCTCGGGGCCCTTGCCGTCCACCTGCCAGGCGTGCTGGGCCCACGTGCGAGCGGTCGTGTCGTAGCGCGTGTCGCGACGATGGACGTCCGCGCCGCGGGCGCACAGCGCGACGACCAGGTCCAGGTAACCCGAATAGGCGGCAATGTGCAATGCGGTCGCGCCATCGGAATTGACGGCGTCCACCGCCACGCCGCTGTCGAGCATGGTCATGATTGCTGGCCGTTGATCGTACCACGCGGCCATGGTCATGGCCTCGCCGCATTCCGTGGCTGGTGGGATGGCCCCCGCCAGGAGATCAGCTACTCGCTGCGACTCTCCCATGCCTGCCAGTTCCTGAAGTCCGAGCCGCAGGCCGCGCTGCAGGCAGAGCCTGCCGATATGCGTGGCCGCCTCGGGGCATCCGTTGGCAAGGCTGTCGCGAACCAGTGCCGGGCGTAACCATGCACCACGGGCAAGCAACATATCGGCCAATGCCAACTGCACACCCGCAAGGCGGGGGTGCGCACTGGTGACCACGAGGCCCAAGGTGTCCGCGCCACCACCGTACGCATCACACGTGGCATTCACGTCGGCGCCGGCATCGAGCAGGCATTCGGCAATCGCGGTGATGTTGGACGGTGTGCGCTGGCGGACATCTTCCACGCCGTTCGCTGAGACGTAATGCAGAAGAGTGGCGTGGTGGCTGCGGCCGGAACGCTGAACAACAAGGGATGGGTCTGCGCGCAACAGCTGCCGCAGTCCCTTCAGGTCGCCCTGTACAATGGCATCCGCCGCCTGTTCGAACGGTGAGTCGTCCACGCCCGAGTCTAGCGCCAACCAGTACCGGCTGCCACACTCAAGACATGAGCGACAGCCCCGATGTCATCCACCACGACGAAGACGGCCACCGAGGCCGCTTCCGCATTGACCGCGACGGCAAGCACGCCGCGGTCATGACCTACAGCCGCGGACGACCCGACCTCATCATCATCGACCATACCGAGGTCAATCCCGCCTACGGTGGACAAGGCCTCGGGCAGGCGCTGTTGGCCGAGCTGGTGCGCTGGGCCCGGGAAACCGGCACCAAGGTCATGGCGACCTGTCCCTTTGCCTCGGCCCAGTTCGCCAAGCGCCCGGAACTGGCCGACGTGCTGCTCTAGGGGCGTTGAAACGGGCCGGGCGGGTCGCACGCGGCCCCAACCCGGGTTCCGGCCCTGATTATCTTTCAGGGCTATGACCGATGCTGTGACCCCGACCGAATCCGGCGCCGATGGCATGCCGGTGGACAGCTCACGCCTTGAGCGCGAGATCGCCCGCCGCCGCACGTTTGCGATCATCTCGCACCCCGACGCCGGCAAGACCACGCTCACCGAAAAACTGCTGCTGTACGGTGGCGCCATCCATCTGGCCGGCTCGGTCAAGGCGCGGCGCGCCACCCGGCATGCCACGTCCGACTGGATGAAGCTCGAGCAGGAGCGCGGCATCTCGGTCACCAGCTCGGTGCTGCAGTTCGAGTTCCTGGGCTACCAGCTCAATTTGCTGGATACGCCGGGTCACGAAGACTTCAGCGAAGACACCTATCGCACGCTGGTGGCCGCCGACAGCGCCATCATGCTGCTCGACAATCGCAAGGGTGTCGAGGAGCGCACACGTCAGCTCTTCGACGTGTGCAAGATGCGCCGCACGCCCATCTTCACGCTGGTCAACAAGTGTGACCGGCACGGTGAAGATCCGCTCAAGCTCATTCAGGATGTCGAGGCGGATCTCGGCATCGACTGTTATGCGGCCACATGGCCGGTGTTCGAGAACGACAGTTTTGTCGGCGTGTACGACCGCCTCAAGCGCGAAGTGCATCTCTTCGAGCGCAGTGGCGACCGCGGTGCCACGCGCGCCGACGACACGATTGTCAGCATCGACGACCCCAAGCTCGTGGACGTGATGGGTGAGGGGGCCTTCGATCGGCTCATGACCGACATCGAGTTGCTCGACGCCGCAGGACATGAGTACGACCATCAGCGGGTCATCGATGGCGCCCTCACGCCCGTGTTCTTTGGTTCGGCGCTCACCAACTTCGGCATCGAGCCCTTCCTGCGCGAATTCCTCGAGCTGGCGCCGGCGCCCGGACCGCGCGAGTCGAGTGTGGGGCCGGTGAGTCCCGCGCAGACGGAGTTCACGGGCTTCGTATTCAAGATCCAGGCGAACATGGATCCCAAGCACCGCGACCGCGTGGCCTTCCTGCGCGTGGTGTCGGGGCATTTCGAGGCCAACATGCAGGTGCTGCATCAGCGCACGGGCAAGCCCATGCGACTCGCCGCGCCGCAGCAGTTCATGGCCCGCGATCGTGTGGCCATCGAAGAGGCCTGGCCGGGCGATGTGATCGGCGTGATGGACCGCGGCAATCTTCGCATTGGTGACACACTGGGCGGCGACGGCAAGCTGGAGTTCCAGGGCATTCCGCGCTTCGCGCCCGAACACTTTGCACGCGCCATGCCCGCTGACCCCATGAAGCGCAAGCAGTTCGACCTCGGCCTGCGTCAGCTCACCGAGGAAGGTGCGGCGCAGGTGTTCTTTGCGGAGACCAGTGCTGGCTCACAGCCCATTGTGGGCGCTGTCGGTCAACTGCAGTTCGACGTGATGGCGTTCCGGCTCGAGTATGAGTACTCCGCGCCCTGCAAGTTCGAGAAGATGAGTTATCGCTGGCCGCGCTGGCTCACCGGGCCCGCCAAGGACGTGGAGAAGGTGGCCACGGGACTTGGCCGCATGAAAGTGTACGATCATAAGGGCAATGTGGTCGTGCTCTTCCAGGACCAGTGGGCGCTTCGTCGTGCGCTGCAGCATGAGACCAGCGTGCAGTTTCACGAGACGGCGCCGTAAGTTCGAACCAACTCACGACCCAAAAACCTGAACCCACCGCTCGAAACTGATCAGTTCCGGGTGGTGGGTTCAAGTTTTGGGTCCTGAGTTGTCCTGCCTACTCCTTCAACCTTCGGCTGCCGTTACTCCGCCGCCGGAACCGGCTTCGGAATCGTGTCGATCTGCTTGCCCACGTGACCGATGACGAAGCCACCGTCTTCCGTGCTGGCGAAGTAGATGCGCAGGCAGGTCACCGGGTTGCTGCCCTTGCGCAGCTGATCCGCGGCTTCCACTTCCCGATCGCCATCGCGGAAGATGTACGGGGTCTTGCGCGTCGGATCGTTGGGGCCCGGCGAGTAGTCCACGCCGAGATCGGCGAAGACTTCACCGAGCGGACGGCTGAGTGCACGGTCCTGACGACGACGCCCCACTTCACCGAGGGCCTTGAGGTACGACCAAGCCGTATCGGGATCGGGGAACTCCGACTCGCGGGCCGAGCTGAGCGCCGACGGCAGGATGCGCAGCGCGTCGCTGTACATGGCCTGCGCACGCTCCACCGCCTCGAGCACCGACTGCGGGGCGTCACTGGCTGGCTTGCTGATGGGCTGACGCTCCTTGAGGGCGGCCAGCGTGGTGCGCAGCGAGCGCGCCACCGAGCGCTCGTGCTCGAGCAACTGACGCGATTCGACGAGACGCTCGCGCGTACGCGCCAGCTCGCCTTCCGCGGCGCGCACGGCTTCTTCCAACTGGCGCACCAGCGAGATCATCTGCGTCTTGTCCATCTCCACGCCCGACTCGGCGGCCGCGAGGGCCTCGGCCGAATCCGGGCGCTTGCTGTACGCCGCGGCGCGCTTGTCGCGCAGCACGTCGGCGACGGCCGGGTCGGAGAACGGACGCGCCACCGACACTTCAGCGAGACGCTGGACGAGGCGACGACGCTCGCCCGGCAGGGCCAGCGCGCGAGCCAGGACCAGCGGATGCTGGAACGGGTCGGATTCGAGCGTGAAGCCCGGCAGATAGGCGCGAGCCGAACCAAGGAACACCGAGCGGGCGTGGCCACCAACAGCGTCAGACAGCGCGAAGGTGTCCGAGTGACGGAGCTGGAAGCAGAGGCCCAGTCCGAACATCTCGCTGGCGAACTGCTCGGGCGGCATCACGAAACCGCCGTCGGGCAGTTCGGTGAGCAACAGCACGGGCATGGTGCGCGCGGGATCGCAGAGCACGAAGCGCACGAAGGCGTCGAGCGTCCCGGCCTCAAGCTGGGTGGGGACACGCTGCAGCGGACCGTCGTTGGACACCAGCGTGAATGCGGCGTCGAGCTCTGAGAGCAGGCGCGGCGGGCGCACTGGCGGCGGTGCGCCGTTGGGCGCACCACCTTCGGTGCCCACGCGGATATTGACCTGACGCTGCATCGCACCACTCGCGTTGGTGGTGCAGACATAGGTCACATGCGTGGACCACTGAAGCGCGCGGTCGAGTGGATCGGGTGCATGCACCACGATGTCGGCCAACGACGAGCCTTCGTCGTGGAAGGGGGCCCACCGGAGAATGCGGCCGCCGTCCAACGTGTGGTTGGAGGGCGCATCCCAGCTGAGCTGTTGTCCCTGATCCAGACCCAGCCACGCCACACAAGCGGCGAGGAAGGCGGTATCAGCGTCTGTCGCCGCCGAGCGCGGCGTCAGTTCGAAGTGAAGAGCAAGGCGTGGTTGCACGGTGGTGTTGATTGACATTGTCCCCGAAACGACACGCGACTACCGTCGCACAACGCTCGAGTCCAACTTTGTGTGCCATGCGAATACTCCTCCAACGCGTGTCACGCGCCGAAGTGCGCATTCGAGAGAACGAGTCGGAACCTCACGGCCGTGTGACGGGCCGTATCGGGCACGGGTACCTGTTGCTGGTGGGGATCACGCATACCGATTCGCAGGCGGAGCTGGAATGGATGGCCGAAAAAATTCTCGGCCTTCGCCTCTTCCCCGACGATACCGGGAAACTTAACCGGGATCTGACAGAAATCGATGGCGAATTGCTGGTTGTGTCCCAGTTCACGCTCTACGGCGATGCTCGAAAGGGGCGCCGCCCCAGCTTCGGGGAGGCCGCTAAACCCGAGATCGCCAGACCACTATATAACCAATTTGTATCCCTTTTGCGCCAGCGGGGCGCTAAGGTTTCCACGGGCGAGTTCGGAGCCATGATGGACGTGGAACTGGTAAATGACGGTCCGGTCACGCTTTGGCTGGAGCGCGAGGCGGGAGCGGGCCCATTGGATAATCCCCCGGGCTAGGCCGCTCGCGCTTTTTACCGCGCGTCCCTCGTTACGCTCAGGTCGGCCCCGTTTCGCTTGCCTACGCGAGCGCCTGTTCCAGATCGGCGATAACGTCGGTTACCTGTTCAAGCCCCACACTGACCCGGAGCAGGCCATCGCCAATGCCAACGGCGGCGCGCTCGGCCGCGCTCAACTTGCTGTGCGTGGTCGATGCCGGATGCGTGACGATGGTGCGCGTGTCTCCGAGGTTGGCGGAGTGTGAGCACAGGCGCAGGCGATCGAGGGCGCGGCGACCGGCGTCGAGTCCTCCGCGCAAATTGAGCACCACAATGCCACCGCCCTGCGTCATCTGACGACGGGCCAGGTCATACTGCGGATGTGAGGGGAGAAAGGGATAGCGCACCGACTCGATAGCGGCGTGCCCCTCAAAATGCTGCGCGAGTGTGAGGGCATTGCTGCAGTGGCGATCCATGCGCACGGTCAGCGTTTCCAGCGACTTGCTGAGCAGCCAGGCATTGAACGCACCCAGCGCCGGCCCGGTATGCCGCGCGAAGAAACGACATTCGGCCAGATAGTCGCGTGCGCCCACGATGGCACCGCCCAGCACGCGGCCCTGACCATCGATGAACTTGGTGGCACTGTGCACCACCACGCTGGCGCCGAGCGCGAGGGGACGCTGCAGATAGGGCGTGGCAAAACAATTGTCCACCACCAACGGGATGCCGCGCGCGTTTGCGAACTCCGCAAGCCAGGCCAGGTCAAGCAGTTCAAGTCCGGGGTTGCTCGGCGTTTCCACAAATATCAAACGCGTGGAGGGCCGAACAAGCCGCTCCCATGACGACGGATCGCTCACATCGGCGTAATCGTGCGACACCCCCCACTTGGGCAGGATGCGCGTGAAGATCTGATGTGTGGAACCAAACAGCGCGCGCGACGCGAGCACGTGATCGCCACTGCTGACCCGCGCCGCAATGGCCGTGAACACGGCCGACATGCCGGACGCCGTCGCAATGCCATCCACTGATCCTTCGCGCACCGCGTCGGCGCCGGCTTCCAACAGACAGAGCTTGTGCACAAACTCGTCGGTGTTGGGATTGGCGTAGCGGCTGTACACATTGCCCGTCACCTCCTCCGCGAACAGGGCACGCGCGTGCTCGGCGTCATCGAAGCGAAAGCTCGACGTCAGATAGAGCGGCACCGAATGCTCGCGCTCCGGCGACACCGGGTGCTGGGCGCGCACGGCCAGCGTCTCGAACGCCAGGGCCGACGGATCGAACGGATGCTCTGCGGACATGACGGGCTCGTGGGAATGATCAGGATTCGTTGCAGAAATCGCTGCAGCGGCCGGGTACACACGCGGGTGCGCGACGCCTTGGCCGCCGATAAACTTAGCGCATGCCGAACCCGTCCTCGCTCCCGGTCCGCGTCATTCTCGCGTCCCAGTCGCCCCGCCGCCGTGAACTGCTTACGCTGGTGGGCATCACGCATGACGTACTGCCTGCTGATATCGACGAAACCGTCTGGCCGGGCGAAGAGCCCGTTCCCCACTGCGAGCGCCTGGCGCGCAGCAAGGCCGAGACGCTGGCTGCGCAGCATCCGGAGGCCGTGGTCATCGGCTCGGACACCATTGTCGTGGTGGATGGCGACATCCTCGGCAAACCGGGCAGCCGTGATGAGGCCATCGCCATGCTGACCCGTCTTGCCGGCCGCGCACACGTGGTGCACACCGCGGTTGCCGTGGCGCATCAGGGCGAGGTCCGCTCGGGCGTGGAGTCGGTTGGCGTCACGTTTCGTGAGCTCTCGCCCGAACTCATTGCCGCCTATGTGGACACCGGCGAGCCGATGGACAAGGCGGGGGCCTACGGCATCCAGGGGTACGGCGCCACGATCGTGGAGCGCGTGGATGGCGACTACTTCGCGGTGATGGGATTGCCGTTGGGGCGGCTCGTGGGGCTGATTCGGGGCCTTGGTTACCGATATGCGTTCGGGCCGATCTCGACTCCGTGATGGCGTGCTTGCGGCGGCACCGTTGAACTGAAGGTGTGAGGATCGGAGGATTGGAGGACAAGAGAGGCGGGCCCACGGAGCATCCTGATCTCGATGCTCCGTGGGCCCGCCCCTCCTATCCTCTGATCCTCCGAACCTCACACCTTCAGTTCGCCGATCTCGCCGCAAGCACTCCAGAATCAGCCCAACCGCGTCGCCAAGTCCGACAGCCGCCGCTCCGCGTACACCGCCTTCCACCGCGCGAGCCGCTCCCGCACATCGTCCACCGTGATGTGCGGCAGTCGATTCTCCCGGTACGTCATGTCGAGCGGATAGTCCTCACCCGGGTCACCGTACGCGTCAATCATGAGGTCCTGCGCAAAGTCGTACGGCCCGACGCGCTTGGGGTTGGTGTAGCCAATCAGCGAGATGACCGGCGTGCGAAGCGCAATAGCCAAGTGCAGCGGCCCCGTGTCGGGCGAAAGAGCGACGGCCGCGCCATCCAGCACGGCTGCGAGTCGACGCAGACCGCTGCCCAGTGCGGAATGCGCCATGGGCGCGCGATCGAGAATGATGGCTTCTGCCGCGAGTTCGCGTGGTGAACGACCACCCACCAGCACGGGTTGCAGGCCGTACTCGTCCCAGAGCACATGACAGACCTCGGCCCAGCGCTCTGGCAGCCAGTCCTTGGCCGCCTTGCTGGTGGCCACCACGATTGGCGCGATGGGTCGGTCGAACTGCGCAAGAAACTCGCGCTGCCACTGACGCTCTTCGTCGTTCCACGGGCCGAGTGTCCATTGCGGATCACCCAACGCCGCACCGTGTGGCACCCCAAGCGCCGTGAGAAACTCGAAGTACTGATCCTGCACATGCTGCCCGGGGTGCGGGGCAATGCGGTGCGTGGTGAACAACCAGTTGGCATCACGTGCGCGCGCCCGGTCGAAGCCCAGTTTGATGGGTGCGTGCGTGAAGCCCGTGATGAGTCCCGCCTTGAAGTACACCTGCAGTCCGAGCACCAGATCAAACGGTCGCTCGGCGAGGGCGGCGCGTGTTTCCAGGAAACCGCGCCACCCCTTGCTGCGATCGAAGAGCACGATGTCGTCCACCAGCGGATGACCGCGCACGAGCGTGGCCGGTCCGGGCTGCAGCACCCAGGTGATGCGCGACGAGGGCTGGTGCCGCTTGAGCGCGTGAATGATGGGCATCACGTGCACGGCATCGCCAACGGCACTCATCATGACGATGCCAATTCGATTGAATTGCAGCGTCGCGGGCAGTGGGGGCGTGGTGGCCGGTGGCATCACGAGGTTGGCCGCAGTTGGGTATGTGAGGCGGCCGCGAACGCCGCCATCGTGTCGTCGGAGATATCGCAGCTGTACTGCCTGCGCCATTTGCGCATCGAGCGGAGGAGACGCGCGACGTTGCGTTGCATGGCCACCTCACCAACCCACGATGCGTCCCACACCAACACGTCCACGTCGATGACCAGCGCCTCGAGCGTGCCCGCAGGTGACGTCGGACCAGACGTCGGACGCAGCAGAATGTTCTTCACGTTGAGGTCGGGGTGCACAATGCCGCGCCGTGCGAGTTGGCGCAGCAATGTGGACGTGGCAGCCAGGGCCAGCTCAAGTGGGTAAACGGGAGCGAGACCGGTCAGCACCGTGCCCAGGTCCACGCTGTCTTCGAGGTAGCGGCTCACCACGTCCACTCGCACGAGACCAGCGCCGGCCGCATAGCGCACGGCCCCGCAGATGTCCGACGTGGGAATGCCACAGGCGAGCAGGGCGGCCGCAATCTGCATCTCGCGCGGCGCGCGTGTGGGGCGCAGAAAACGGTCACCGGTGAGCGGCGCGAGCAGTCCGCCGTGCCAGGCGTGACGCACCACGACCGTGTGCCCGCTGTGCGGGAGGGCAGCCACGAACACCGGTGCACGGCCGCGCAGGGCACGGGGCTGCGGCATGCGCGCGGCCCAGTCATACACGCTGCCATGATCGCTCAGTATGGCCAGCAGGTCGTCACGCACATCATCGTGGGCCAGCACATCACCACCAGACCAGCCTACGGGGGCCGGTGGCGGCTGCAGCACCAGCCCGACCGCGGCCGTCGCCCCTGCCGTCATGCCGGCGCGTCCTCGCCACCGGGTGGATGCAGGCGCCACGCCGCACAGTCCCCACCATCGCGACGCGCGTAGCGCAGCTCCGGCGCGCTCGACGCCTGACGTCCCATGGGGGCGAGCGCAAGCGCCACATGCTCGCTGACTAAAATCTCCCCACCGGGCGCGAGACTGCAGAGGCGGCTCGCCACATTCACCGTGTCGCCGATGAGTGTGTACTCGAGGCGACGCGGCGATCCCACGTTGCCCACAAACGCGTCGCCGGCATGAATGCCGATGCCCACCGACCAGGTGGGACGTCCTTCGCGTTTCCATCGCGCGTTGAGCAACGCGAGATGGCGCTGCATGTCCTCGGCCGCGGTGATGGCGTGCGCCAGCGCGTCGTCGTCGGCATCGGGGGCACCCCAGTAGGCCATGATGGCGTCGCCGATGAACTTGTCGAGCGCACCACCATAGCGGAACACGCAGTCCACCATGGCGGTGAAGTACTCGTTGAGCTGCGCGGCCATCTGCGTGGCCGGCATGGCTTCCGCAATGGCGGTGAAGCCGCGGATGTCGCTGAAGAGCACCACGACATCGCGACGTTCACCACCCGGCACCACGCGGGTCGTGTGCGCAGCAATGCGCTGCGCGAGTTGGGGACTGAAATAGCGCTCGAAGTTTTCCCGCACACGCTCGGCCTGCACCAACTGCTCGGCCGTTGTCTCCCGCTCCACGGCCGCCGCGGCAATACCGGCGAAGGCCACCAGAAAGGCCAGGTCGTCGTCGTTGAAGACATCGCGGTCACGCAGATGGTCCACGTACAACACACCCAGCGTACTGCGTCCCTCGCCGAGAAGCGGCGCGGCCATGGCCGACTTGACGGCCTGCTGCAGGACCGACTCCCCAGCGGTGCGGACATCGGTACCGGCGTCGTTGGTGAGCAGGGCTACCTGCCGCTCGGCCACACCGTGCGCAATGGCGCGCGGCACGGGGCGCGCGATGGCGCCGTGCCGATCCCGCGCAATGCGTGTATCGAGCTCGCCCGAGGGGCCGGTGAGCAGCACGGCCACGCGATCGGCGTCGAAGGTGTCGAAGAGATCGGCGGCGATGGCGTCGAGCAGACCGTCCAGTTCACCGAAGGTGCCCAGACGCTGCGCGATCTGCACCAATTGGGTGAGGCGCGCGGTGGCCCGATCGGTGGCGGCTGCCACATCGGCCAGCGCCTGATCCCGTGAGGGCACCAGCCGCTCACGCAGCAAGGTGGTGCCGGGGTCGACACTCGACAGCGACGGCGTGGGCCGCAGCGGTACGACCTCTGCGCGCTGCACGGTGAAGGTCACGGTGCCAAACGCCACCGTGTCACCGACGCTGGCCATGGCACGACTGATGCGCGCGCCATTGATCCAGGTGCCGTTGCGGGAGGCGAGATCGACAATGGACAACACATCCTGCGTTTCGTCGGCCTGCACCTCCGCATGGCGACGCGACACGGCCGGATGCAGCACCGGCAGGTCGCAGACCGGATCGCGGCCCACAATGAGTGAGGCGCGACCCGAAAGGGAGAAGCGCCGATCACCGGCCGTGGAGACGAGCAGCAGGGGCACGTGCTGCGCCGATTACGTGGCGGATGGCGAGGGGCCGGCGCGCCGAGCCCGACCGATGGCCGTGAGCATGGCGCGGGCCTTGTTGTCGCACTCCTCCCACTCCTTCTCCGGCACCGAATCGTGCACGATGCCGGCACCCGACTGCACCGAGGCCACACCGTTTGCGATGACGCAGGTGCGAATGGTGATGGCGAGGTCCATGCGTGTGTCACCGGCACCGATCACACCAAGCGCACCCGCGTAGGCACCGCGGCGCTCGGGTTCGAGTTCGTCGATGATCTCCATGGCCCGCACCTTGGGTGCACCGGTCATGGTGCCCGCCGGGAAAACGGCGCGGAAGGCGTCGAGTGCGCTCGCGCCTTCGGGCAATTGCCCTTCCACCTGGCTGACGATGTGGAAAACGTGCGAGTACTTCTCCACCACCATGAGGTCGGTGACCTCCACCGTGCCGAATTGGGCGAGCCGCCCCACGTCATTGCGGCCCAGATCCACCAGCATGACATGTTCGGCGCGCTCCTTTTCGTCGGCCAACAGTTCGGCCGACAACGCACGGTCTTCCTCTGGGGTGCGTCCGCGTGGCCGCGTGCCCGCAATGGGGCGCACGGTCAGGCGGCCATCGGCCACCCGCAGCATCATCTCGGGCGAACTGCCCACGAGCTCGAGGCCGTCGAGCTGCAGATGGAACATGTACGGCGAGGGATTGAGGGCGCGCAGGGTGCGGTAGAGAGTCGTCGGATCAAAATCGAGTGGCACCTCCATCCGCCGCGCCAGCAGCGCCTGAAACACGTCCCCCGAAAGGATGTACTCCTTGATGCGCTCCACGGCAGCCATGTAGCGCTCGCGCGTGAACGCCACCGTGCCCGTGGCCGGCGCGGCGTCTGTGGCGAGCTGCAAGGGCGGCAGCACCTCCGGCCCTTGCAGCCGTGCGATCGTGTCCTGCAGGGTGGTCTGAGCCCGTGCAAACAGGCGTTCGCACTGCGCGGTGCTGGCCTCGGCCGGCACGGGGACCGACACGATCACCCGCGCCTGACCCAACCAGTTGTCGATGACCACGAGGGCATCGGTGAACACGAAGCAGGCATCGGGGGCATCGACGCCGCGCGGCGGGGCGTTCGGCAGGCGCTCGATGTGCCGCGCTACGTCGTACGCGAAGAATCCGAACGCGCCGCTCCAGAGCGTGCCCAGTTCGGGCGCATCAACCGGACGCATGTCGCGCACGAGGTCGCGCAAGTCGGCAATGGGGTCGGTGGGCGTGCGCGCGCCATGCCACCCCTGTTCGGCCGTCCAGTCTTCCACGACGCCGTCCTTGAGGCGCCACGCGCCCCGCGGCTCGGTACCCAGGTAGGTGTAGCGCGACCAGGCCTCACCACGGGTGACCGCCGACTCGAGCAGAAAGGCAAACGGGCCACGCCGCAGCCGCGCGAACGCAGAGACGGGCGTGCAGAGGTCGAGCAGGCAATCCTGCCACACGGGCACGAGGCCGCCGGTGCTGCGGCAGGATTGTGCGCGGGCGAGGAATTCGGCGTACGAAGACATGATTGGAACTTCGCCGGACCGCTCGCCATGGGGCAAGCGACGATCTAGCATTGCTTGATGACCGACGAACTCAGTGCCCCCGGCGCTGTGCCGGACCGCGGCACGCGTTACGAGACCCGCGTGGTGGATGTGGTGGTGCTGGCCCCGGCACCGGCCGGTTCACGTGATCGCTGGCGCGTGCTGACCCTGCGCCGCGCGGCGGGGGTGCGCTGCACAGGGGCCTGGGAGCTGGTGCATGGCAGCATCGAGGCCGGCGAACGGCCCGCCGAAGCCGCGAGACGCGAAGTCCAGGAGGAAACGGGGCTGCCCGTGGAGCGCCTGTACAGCCTGACCGTGAACCCGTTCTATCTGCACCGGCAGGACACAGTGCAACTGGCGGTGGTATTTGCCGCCATCGTGCCACCCGACGCCGCGGTGCAGTTGGGACCGGAGCACGATGCCTACCAGTGGCGCACGCCGCTGGGCGCCACGCGTACGCTGCAATGGCCACGCGAGCACGACGCGGTGCGTTACGCGATGTGGCTGCTGCGCAGCGGCGACGCCGGCCACGCCGAGGATGTCCTGCTGATCTAGCAGTGAACCGCCCGCTCTTTCTTCCCGCAGTTCACCTTACGCGGTCCACCTTACGCCCGAACCGCCTGCAGTTCCTTCCCGCAGTTCACCTTACGCAGTTCCCCTTACGCAGTTCCCCTTACGCAGTTCCCCTTACGCAGTTCCCCTTACGCCCCTATTTCTTCGCGGCTCCCGAAGCCCGCGACCGCACCAACGCCCGCTCCCGCTCCACCCGCTGCAGCACCGCCGACCAGTCCGTCACACTCGACACGCTTTCCATCTGCGAGGTAATGGGCTGGTTCACGTCGATCTGCCCGTCAAATACGAACAGCGCGCTCTGCACATCCCGCTGACGCAGACGGTACTCACCGAATCCGGGTGTGAGGGGCACCACATCGAGTGGCCGGAAATCGCGGCCGGTATTGCTGATGATGAACTCCTGCGGCGAGAAGCGCGTCTCGCCCTGCTCGAGCGCAAAGAAGCTCACGTACCACACGGAGTAGCCGGGCAGCCGGTAGCGGTCCTTGATGGCCAGCAGCTGCGCCGACTTGCTGATCTGCATGTCGCGCAGCGCCCGATACGAATCGGGTGACAGCAGGCGGATGAGACGCTCGTCCAGCGGAATGGCGCGAACCTGCAAGCCGTTGGCCGGCGAGGTCTTGAGGGCGATGTCGTCCTGCCGGAGCGTGCCAAATCCAGCCGGCAACCAGTTGGGGTCCAGCGTGTCGGCAGGCAGCAGCGGCAACTGTGCGGTGGGCCGCGCGGCGCCTGCCGGCGGCGCGCCCTGCGCCACCATGGGGCCGGCGGAGGCACAGGCCATGAGCACCGCGGGCAACAGACCGAGGCCCAGCATACGGGGCCAGCGCATCACAGCAGAGCGAAGGGTCACGGCGAGGTCCTCCAGTCAGGAAGAGCGAGCAGGTCCTGCAGCGCACGCGCCAGTTCGTCGCGCCCCTCTCCGGTGCGGGCGCTGAACGGCACGATCTGATCGACATCAAGTCCGAGGTGCTGCGCAAGCACGTGAACACGCGCCTGCGCCTGCGCCCGAGAGAGTTTATCCACCTTGGTCACGGCCACAATGGTGGGTACCCCGAGCTCGGCGAGAAAGTCCAGCATGATGTGATCGTCGCCGGTCGGGTCGTGCCGCACATCGAGCAGTTGCACCACGCCGCGCAGGTTGGCACTGCGGCGCAGGAAGCCTTCGATGAGCGGACGCCACTCGGCCTTGCGCGCCTTGCTGATGCGCGCGTAGCCGTAGCCCGGCAGGTCGGCCAGAATGAACTGCCGATTCACGTCGAAGAAATGAATCTCGCGTGTGCGGCCGGGCGTGTTGCTCACCCGCGCAAACGCCTTGCGCCGCATGAGCCGATTGAGCAACGACGACTTGCCCACGTTCGAGCGTCCCACGAAGGCCACTTCCGGCAGCGTCGTTTCCGGGCGCCATCCGGTCTCACTGGCCATGGGGCCGAGGTACTCGAGATGACGGATGACCAGCGGATCATTGGCCGACGGGGTGGTGGTCACCTCATCCACCGGTTCGCCGATCGCGTCTTCATCGGGCACGTTGTCGTCGTGCAGATCGTGCTCACTCATGTTACCACCGTTGTGTCGGCCATCACCACGGCCGCTTCGCTGCGTGCGCCGCCCATGCCGGCTGCTGCGGCCCGAGGCGGTGTGCGCAAGGCGAGATCGAGCACCTCGTCCATGGTGCGAACCGTGTGCCACGTCAGTCCTTCACGTACTTCCGCCGGCAATTCTTCCAGGTCCTTGGCGTTACCCTGCGGAATGAGGACATGCGACAGCAGATGGCGGTGAGCCGCCACGCCTTTCTCGCGCACACCACCAATGGGCAGCACCCGACCACGCAGCGTGACCTCGCCGGTCATGGCCACGTCGCCGCGCACGGGAATGCCCGTGAGTGCGCTGGCCAGTGCCGTGGCCAGCGCAATGCCGGCCGACGGACCATCCTTGGGCGTGGCACCGGCCGGCAGATGCACGTGAATGTCCCGTGTGCGATGAAAGTCCGGCGAAAGCCCGAGGGCCGACGCGCGTGCGCGGATGTAGCTGAGCGCCGCGGCGGCCGATTCCTTGAGCACGTCGCCGAGTGTGCCGGTGAGTTGCAGGCGACCACGACCCGGCACCACGCTGACCTCGATTTCCAGCAGCTCGCCGCCGGTGGCGGTGTAGGCCAATCCGGAGGCCACCCCCACCTGATCGGTCAGGCTGTGCTCTTCCGGCGTGTGTGGAGCGGGGCCAAGCAACGCCGGCAATTCGTCCACCGTTACTGTGACCTTCGCCGTGCTGTGGTCGGCCCAGGTGCGACGGGCCAGCTTGCGTGATACACGCGCCAGACGACGCTCGAGATCGCGCACACCGGCTTCACGCGTGTAACTGCGGATGATGGCCTGCAGCACGACATCGTCGATGACGACGCGCTCAACCGGCACGCCGTGCAGGGCGAGTTGCTTGGGCACGAGAAAGCGGCGAGCGATGGCCAGCTTCTCGGGCTCGAGGTACCCCGGCAGGCGAATGATCTCCATGCGATCACGCAGCGCTTCCGGGATGCCGGCCAGCGAATTGGCCGTCGTCACGAACAGGACCTGCGAGAGGTTGTAGTCCACCTCGAGGTAGTGGTCGTTGAACGCGGCGTTCTGCTCCGGATCGAGCACTTCCAGCAGGGCCGCGGCCGGGTCGCCGCGATAGTCGCTGCCGAGCTTGTCGATCTCGTCCAGCAGAATGACCGGGTTGACCGACTCCGCGCGGCGCATGGCCTGGAGGATGCGCCCCGGGAGCGCGCCAATGTAGGTGCGGCGATGTCCGCGGATTTCCGCTTCATCGCGCACGCCACCCAGTGCCATGCGCACGAACTTGCGACCAAGCGCCGAGGCAATGGAGCGCCCCAGCGAGGTCTTGCCCACGCCGGGCGGCCCGACGAGACAGAGAATGGGGCCGGGCAGATGCCCAACCCGCGCCAACACCGCGATGTGGTCGAGGATGCGTTCCTTGATCTCCTCGAGGCCGTAGTGATCGCCCTCGAGCGAGGCACGGGCCACATCGAGATCGGTGGTGTCGGTGGTGCGCTGCGACCAGGGCAGGGCCAGCACCCAGTCCAGCCAGCCGCGCGAAACCGCCGCGTCAGGTGAGGTGGGCGCGCTGCGCTTGAGCCGACGCAGTTCGCGCTGCGCGCGCGCGGCCACCGCCTCCGGCAGCCCGCGCGAGGCGATCTGCTGCGCGAGATCCTCGAATTCGTCGCCGTCTTCCTGGCCCAGCTCGCGATGAATGGCGCGCAGCTGCTCCTGCAGGAAGAAGTCCCGCTGGTTCTGGAACAGCGACCCGCGCACCTGTTCGTCGATGCGGCGCTCGAGCTTGAGCAGTTCGAGTTCGGCCGCGAGCAGGTTCACCAACTGCGTGGCCAGGTCGTCCAGCGATTCTGCGGCCAGAAGCGCCTGGCGCTGCTCCACGGGCACGTGCAGATGCGCGGCGATGCCGAAGGCCATGCGGTCTTCCTGCTCGATGGCCTGCAGTACCCCGACGATCTCGGGAGGCAGGCGACGCTGCAGCGCCGTGTACTCCTCGAACAGGTTGAGCGCGTGCCGCACCCGGGCGCGCGTGGTATCGACCGCGTCCGACGTTGAGCCCAATGTGGTGGCTGACTTTGCGGCGCGGCCAAACGGCATCGACTCATAGTTTGCCACCAGGCGCGGGCCATGCATCACCGTGGCCTTGGCCACGGTGGGACGTACCAGGCGCACGCGTTCGATGGCGTCCACCAGAATCTTGGTGGTGCCATTGGTGCCGCGCGTGACTTGCTGGACGCGCGCGCGCACGCCGACACGATACAGGTCGGCCGGGGCGGGCACGTTGATGTCGGCGCTGCGCTGGGCCACCAGCAGCAGTTCACGGTCGCTGTCGAGTGCAGCATCGACGGCGGCCACCGAGGCCTCGCGGCCAATGAGCAGTGGCATGGCAACGTGGGGGAACAACACCACGTCGCGAAGCGGAAGGACCGGCAACCTGGGGCTGCCGGTCCTCGAGGGGCGTTTCGTCGTCAGGCTTCCTTCTTCTGCCGCTTGGGCGCGATCTCGAGGAGCGGCGGTCCGCCGTGCTGCACGGCAGCTTCGGTGACCCGCACCTCCACGACATCATCGCGGGTAGGCAGTTCGAACATGGTATCGAGCAAGGTTTCTTCGAGAATGGCGCGCAGGCCGCGCGCACCCGTGCCACGCTTGAGGGCCTTCTGGGCCACGGCACGCAGCGCGCTGTCCTCGAAGGTGATCTTCACCTCTTCGAGGTCGAAGAGGCGGGTGTACTGCTTGGTGAGGGCGTTCTTGGGTTCCTTGAGAATGGAGACCAGCGCCTCCTCGTCGAGTGCCTCGAGTGGCACACAGACGGGCAGACGGCCCACCAGTTCCGGAATGATGCCGAAGCGCAGCAGGTCATCCGGCTCGACTTCGGCAAAGGGGGTCTTGGGCGTCGTCTGCTTGAGCGCCACCACCTTGCTGTCGGTGGCTGCGTCACCCTTCCGCGCATCGAAGCCCAACTGACGACGGCCCGTACGCGACTCGATGATCTTCTCGAGGCCGTCGAAGGCACCGCCGCAGATGAACAGGATGTCCTTGGTGTTGATCTGGATGTATTCCTGCTGCGGATGCTTGCGGCCACCCTGCGGTGGAACGCTGGCCACCGTGCCCTCGAGAATCTTGAGCAGGGCCTGCTGCACGCCTTCGCCCGACACGTCGCGCGTGATGCTCGGATTCTCCGACTTGCGCGCGATCTTGTCGATTTCGTCGATGTACACGATGCCGCGCTCGCACTCGGCGACATTGAAGTCACCGGCCTGCAGCAGCCGCACCAGAATGTTCTCCACGTCTTCGCCCACATACCCCGCTTCGGTGAGCGTGGTGGCATCGGCGATGGTGAACGGCACATCGAGAATGCGGGCCAGCGTCTGGGCGAGCAGCGTCTTGCCCGTCCCCGTGGGCCCGATGAGCAGGATGTTGGACTTGTCGAGCTCGACGTCGTCCTCGCGGGCGGAGCCGGCCGCATTGATGCGCTTGTAGTGGTTGTACACCGCCACCGAGAGCGCCTTCTTGGCCTGGTCCTGCCCGATCACATACTGATCGAGGATGTTCTTGATTTCACGCGGCGTGGGGACCTGCGTGATGGATTCGGCAACCTCGCGCTCCTCGTCCTCTGCAAGAATCTCGTTGCAGAGGGCGATGCACTCGTTGCAGATGTAGACCGAGGGGCCCGAAATGAACTTCCGGACGGCGTCCTTGGACTTGCCGCAGAAGGAGCAGCGCAGGTGCTTGTCGTGGGACATAACGTTCCGGTACAAGGGGCGGCCGAGGATCCATCATCGTGCCGGCTGGGGACGAATCGGGACACCTCACGCAACTGCTAGAGTTAACCCGGAGGGCGGTGCAGGGTCAAGCGAACAGCCCCCACAGAAAGTGTCGGTCGCTGCCCGTCATTTCCGTACTCGCCGCTAGGTCTCATCGGTCCTGTAGCGCGACGGCCCGCCAGGTGCGACCTTGGCGCATCTCGTCGGGTGCTGCAGGCGGATCGTCCACCGTTCATACACCCGACTCCCGCCATTGGTACCGGTGGTGCGCATGTGGCCGTTTGAAGGGTTCTTGTTCGTGCACATCACCACCGGCGCGGTCGGTCTGGTGCTGTTCTGGATCCCCGCACTCAATCGCAAGGGCGGCACCTGGCACCGCCGTATCGGCACCTGGTTTGCCCGCCTCATGCTGGTTACGGCCACAATGGCGGTGGGCATGGCCATCACCACCATGGTCGATCCCATCACCACCCACCCCCGCCAAGTGGCGCTGAATTGGTCGGCTGAGCGTATTCAGGGCATTTTCGGCTGGATGATGCTGTATCTGGCCATTCTCACCATCCAGCTCGTGTGGCACGGTGTGGCGTCGGTACGCAACAAGCGCAATCACCTCGCCAACCGGCACCCGTTCAATCTGGCGCTCAACGGGCTCACCATCGTGGCCGCCATCGCCTGCGCCATGCGGGGCTGGCAGATCGGCGAAGGACTCATGATGGCCTTTGCCATCGTCGGTGTGGCATCGGGGCTCACCAACCTGCGCTTCATCTACACAGACCAGCCCGGTCGACTGGCCTATCAGCTGGAGCACGTGAAAGCCATCGTGGGGTCCGGCATTTCCGTGTACACGGCCTTCATGGCCTTCGGTTTCGTGCGCTTCAACCCGGGCCAGGCCCTCAACCCACGCATGTGGGCCATTCCGCTCACGGTTGGACTGGCCATGATCATCTATCACCAGACGCGCATTCGCCTCAGTCTGCGTGCGGCGCGCGTGGCCGCACGGCCTTCGTGACGGTTCCGGCGTGACGGGTTCCGTCGTGACGGGTGCCGTCGCCACGGAGGCTGCCGAGACGGGCGGCCCCAGCGCCGCCGTGTTGTGGCGCCCGCCGGCTCCGGTGCCACGCCCGCCGGTGCCGTCGCTGCTGCGCCTCATGTGGCGACGCGAAAAGGACCTGCTGAGTCTCCTGCCGGACCTCGCCTATCGCGAGATGATCACACCGCTGGGGTACACGCGGCGCGGCATTCTCCTGGTGAACGATCCCGCCTGGGTGGCGCGCATTCTCGCTGACCACGACAGCTTCCCCAAGAACGACCTCTTCGTGGAGGCCCTCGAGGACCTCGTGGGCAACTCCATGTTCGTGACCAGCGGCGATACCTGGCGTCGGCAGCGGCGCATGGTGGACCCGGCGTTCTCGCACATGCGCATCAACCGCGCGTTCGACTTCATGGCCGCCGCGGTGGATGACTATGAGGCCCATCTCGGGCGACAGGCCGCCGCACGGGAAACGTTCTCGCTGGACGCGGCCATGAGTCATCTCACGGCCGACGTGATCACGCGGACGATCTTCTCCGTGCCGCTGTCGGGGGATACGTCGCAGGACGTGTTCGACGACTTCATGCGCTTCGAGCGGCAGGTCGGCTCCATCGACATCAAACGTCTCCTGTGGGACAAGCCCTGGTCGCCCAGCACACAACCGGAACCGGTGCGTCAAGCCTGCGCGCGCATTCGCCTGCATCTCGGTGCCATGCTCGACGCACGGCTGCAGCATCCCGAGTACGATGACATCGCGGGTGCCATTCTCGAGGCGAAGGACGCCGACACCGGGCAGCCCTTCGATCGTGAAGGGCTCATCGATCAGTTGGGTGTGTTCTTTCTAGCGGGGCACGAGACCACGGCCAGTTCACTCACCTGGGCCTTTTTCATTCTTGCGCAGCGCCCCGACGTGGTGGAGCGCATCCGCGCGGAGGTGGCGCAGGTGGTGGGCGACGGGCCCGTGCTGCTGGAACACACCAAGCGGCTGCCCTTCGTACGCAACTTCTTCCGCGAGGTGCTGCGGCTCTATCCGCCCATCACCTTCCTGCCGCGGGTGGCCGGCAAGGATACCGAAATTGGCGGACGACACGTAAAGCGTGGCACCATGCTCATGATCGCGCCCTGGAGCATGCACCGGCACGTGAAGCTGTGGGAGAACCCGGATCGTTTCGACCCCGATCGGTTTCTCCCGGAGCGTGAGTCCAAGCAGGTGCCGGGGAGCTATCTCCCCTTCGGTGCGGGGCCGCGCATCTGCGTGGGCGCGGCCTTTGCCACCATCGAGACGGCGCTGATCATTGCGCGTCTCGCGCGGCGTTTCGATTTCGAAGCGCTGGATCCCGGGAGTGTGCGTCCCTATGCGCGACTCACCACGCGGCCTGCCGTGGAAATACGTGTGCGGGTGCGTGAGCGCGCCAATACACCCTGACGCAGCGCAGGGGCACAGAAAAAAGGCCTCGGACCGACACTTGCTGCCACTGCAAATCGCGAACAGCTCACGCAGAGTTGAAATGAGAAGGGCCTTCCCCCGGCTGGTCGCGGCGTCGCACTAATTAGAGTGCGCGCCAGAGGTGACCACTTACGCGGGCCGCGAGGCCCCTGACCGGAGGTCGGCCATGTCTCACTCATCGGAAGCTATCACCGGATTCCCCGCGTTGACGATCGGCGTGGATCTCGGGGACCGCCAGAGCCAGCTGTGCGTGATCGATGCCGCGGGTACCACCGTCGAGGAGCGCGCGATCGCGACCACGCCGCAGGCGTTGCAGCGCTACTTTGCCGAGCGTGGCGCGGTGCGGGTGGTGCTGGAGGTGGGCACGCATTCGCCCTGGGTGAGTCGGCAGCTGGCCGGATATGGACACGAGGTGTACGTCGCCGATCCGAGCGCGATGTACGGGGCGCGGCGCCGCAGCCGGCGTAACGACCGGATGGACGCGGCCTATCTCGCGCGGCTGGGGCGCGTGGATGTGCAGTTGCTGCACGCCATTCAGCATCGCAGCGAAGCGACGCAGGCGCATCTGGCCCAGCTCCGCGCGCGCGATCAACTCGTCAAATCGCGCACGCAATTGATCAATCATGTGCGCGGCGCGGTGAAGAGTGTCGGGCAGCGGCTGCCGAGCGGCGGTGCCGACGCCTTTGCCACGCGGGCGGCGGCCCACCTCCCCCTGGCGTTGACCGAGGCGCTCACGCCGCTGCTTACGATGATTGCGACGCTGACGACGCAGATTCACGCGTATGATCACCGGCTGGAGCGGTTGGGCGCGACGCACTATCCCGTGACGCAGCGGCTCCGCCAGATTCCCGGCGTCGGTCCCCTCACCGCCCTCGCCTTCGTGTTGCTCGTGGAGGATCCCGCGCGCTTTGCGACGAGTCGCCAGCTGGGGGCGTACTTCGGCCTCGTGCCGAAGCTGGACGAGAGTAGCCAATCGTCGCCGCAACTGCGTATCACCAAACGGGGCGATCGCATGGCGCGCCGCTACCTGGTCAGCGCCGCGCAATACCTCCTCGGCCCGTTTGCTCCCCCGTGTGACCTGCGCCGGTTCGGGGAGGCCCTGATGGTGCGCGGGGGGCCCAATGCGAAGAAGCGCGCCGTCGTCGCGGTGGCTCGCAAACTCGCCGTCCTGCTCCATGCCCTCTGGCGCACCGGCACCGACTATCAGCCAATGCGGCACGCGGCATCCCCCGCGTAACCCGCCCACCCGTTGCGCGATCCCAGCCCGCGTCCTGGATGACTGCGATCCATCTCTTGCTCCCCTAAGAGCGTCGCAGAGTTGGCAGCATCCACCGCCCACCCATCGGACCTCAGCATGCACCCCGTCCTGACGGAGAGTGCGGATAGAAGAGTGGTATGGGGTCGCTGGGGTTCGTTCGCACGTGACACACGGCATTCACTCAAACCACACGCCGGCACGACACCACGTACATCGACCAGCCGCACGGGCGCCACGTCGCCCTTGACTACAAGACCCTTCTCATAGAAGAAGTGGAGGGCGCAGAGGGCGCAGAGGAGGAATACAGGGTCGGTCGTTTCCTGACTGCCGTTCAATCCGTGTTGTTTCCGCCACATCCGCGAAATCCGCGTCAAGGCAGTTAGACCACGACTGCGGTTCTCTGCGAGCTCTGCGCCCACTTTTCCTCTGCGTGAGTTGTTGACGGTCCGGCCGCAGCACTGGCACTCGCTGCATTCGAGAGTTCGCAAACAGCTCACGCAGAGAAACGGAGGGCACAGAGTTCGCAGAGGAGCAACGTGAACGCGCGCCGTTTGACGGAACCCATCGCGAACCAGCATCAGCCGAAAAAAAACGGCAGGCCGGAGTGTCTCCGACCTGCCGTTCATTCCCTGCGTTGGACGCCAAAATCAGCGCGGGACCAGTTCCGCCTGATGCTGGATGACGTTGTCCACGAGGCCGTACACCTTGGCGTCGTCGGCGCTCATGAAACGATCGCGATCGGTGTCACGCTCGATCTGCTCGATGGGACGACCCGAATGCTTGGACATGAGTTCGTTCATCTTGCTGCGGAGATACAGGATCTCGCGCGCCTGAATCTCGATGTCCGACGCCGAACCACCGCCACCGTTCTGCGACGGCTGGTGGATCATGATGCGGCTGTGCGGCAGGGCGCTGCGATGGCCGGCAGCGCCGGCGCAGAGCAGGAAGGCGCCCATGGAGGCTGCCATACCCATGCACGTGGTGTGCACGGGCGCCTTGATGAACTGCATGGTGTCGTACATTGCCAGACCAGCCGAAACCGAGCCACCCGGCGAGTTGATGTACAGGTGGATGGGCTTTTCCGGGTTGTCCGCCTCGAGGAACAACATCTGCGCAATGATGATGTTGGCCACGTCATCGTTGATCGGCGAACCGAGGAAGATGATGCGGTCCATCAGGAGGCGCGAGAAGATGTCGTACGTCCGCTCCCCTCGGCTCGAGCGCTCGATGATGTACGGCATGTAAATCGATGCCATGCTGCCTTCTCCGGTACGGGTGACTGCGGGGTCGGGGCTTACGCCGCCGACACGGGGTTCTTCTCGAACAACCAGGCGAAGACGCGCTCCTCGGTGAGCTCGCGCTCGATCTCCTGGAGACGGCCCTGCTTCTGGAGCTGCGCGTACACCTGGCCGGGATCAGCGTTCCGGGCCTTGGCGAGCTCCTCGACACGTGCGTCCACATCGGCCGCACTGGCCGTCAGCGACTCACGCTCGGCGATGGTGTCGATGATGAGATCACGACGCACCTGGTTCTCCGCCATGGGCATGAATTCCTTGGCGAAGTTCTGCTTCTGGTTGTCGGGTACGCCGTACATCTGCATGTAGCCGTCCACGAGCTGCATGACCCAGGCCTTGGGCACGTCGAACGGGTTGGCTTCGGCAATCTGCTGGATGAGCTGGCCGCGGACATCGGAGTCGGCCTCACGACGCGCGTGATCACCCATATCCTTGCGCACGGCTTCACGCAGCGCATCGATGGTGTCGAAATCGCCGACCTCACGCGCAAAGGCGTCGTCGAGCGCCGGCAGGGCCTTGCGCTTGACGTCCGTGAGCGTGACGCGCACGAGCTTGCTCACGCCGCGCTGCGACTCATCGGGGAAGTCGTCGGGCCAGCGCACCGAACGCTCAGTGGTGCCGCCGGGGGCGGTCTCCATGACGAGCTCTTCGATGCCGGCAATGGCCTGACCGCCGCCGAGCACGATGCGGTACTCCTTGCCCTCGGGCAGGGAACCGTCGGCTTCTGCGGTGGACAGCAACACCGTCACCATGTCACCCGGGGCGGGCTTCTCTTCAACCGGCGCCCACTCGGCTTTCTGCTCACGGATGCGCTCGATCTGCTCTTCCACGAGCGTGTCGGTGACCACCGTCTCGGTGCGGTTGAGCGTGAAGCCGTCGAGCTTCTCGAGCGTCAGCTCCGGACGCACCTCGCAATGCAGCTCAAACTCCAGCGGCTGGCCGGGCTCGGCCTTGAGGTGGTGCACATGCGGCTGCGCGGCCAGCTTGAGGCCCTCGCGGTCGATGGCTTCGCGGAATGCCTCGTTGATGACGAGCTCGATGGCTTCCTGGCGCACGGCCTCGGGAAACTTCTTGCGCACCATCGATGGCGGCGCCTTGCCCGGGCGGAAGCCCGGGATGCGAACCTGCGTCGCGTACTTGCGCGCCGCCTGGTCCTCGTACGATGCCACGGTATCAGCCGGCACCGTGATCTGCAGACGCCGGGATACCCCGGCGGTTTCGGTCGGGGTAATGGAAATGTTCATCCCGGAAAATCTAGTGGGGCGGGGAAGGCTTTCAGAAGCCCCGCGGGAGGCCCCGCGAGGCGACAGCGAAGTGTTTACACCTTGGCCGTGGCGCGTGGCGCGACGGGACGCGCGGCGTCACTGCGCGCCGCATCCTTGCGTGGTGCGGTGCCGATGAGATCAGCCACGATCTTGCCCGACGCGATCACACCAGGCAGGCCCGCGCCCGGATGGGTGCCGGCGCCACAGAAGTAGAGGTTGGGAATGTCGGGCGAGCGGTTGTGCGGACGGAACCACGCCGACTGCGTGAGCACTGGCTCGGGACCGAACGCGCTGCCCATGTAGCTGTTCAGCGTGTGCTCGAAGTAGCGCGGATCGACACGACGTTCCGTCACGATGTGACGCGAAAGATCGGGCAGGTAGCGCTCTTCGAGGTAGGCCATGATGCGATCGCGATATCGGGGCGCCATGGTTTCCCAATCGGTCCCGCTGCCAAGGTGCGGCACCGGCGAGAGCACGTACCAGCAGTCGTGACCCGGTGGGGCGAGCGTGGGATCGGTGGCCGTGGGCCGGTGCAGATACAACGAGAAGTCATCGGCCACGATCTTGCGCTCGAAGATGTCTTCGAGCAGCTCGCGGTAGCGCGGGCCCATGAGAATCTCGTGGTGCGCAATGTCCTCGTACTTGCGATTGGTGCCGAAGTAGATGACGAACAGGCTCATGGAGTGCTTGAGCTTCTCCACGCGCCGGTTGCTCACCTTGGGGCGCTTGTCGGGCGCAACGAGAGTGCGATAGGCCTGCACCAGATCGCCGTTGCACACCACGGCATCCGCAGCCAAACGCTCGCCATTCTTGAGCCGCACGCCCGTGGTGCGTCGGGCGTCGCTCACTTCGATTTCCGCCACTTCGCTGGAAAGACGGATGCGGCCGCCGAGATCCTCGAAAGCCTGCACGAGGGCGCGCACGAGTGCACCGGTGCCGCCCATGGCAAAGAGCACACCCCACTGCTGCTCGAGCTTGTGGATGAGCGCGTACATCGAGCTGGCTGCGTACGGATTGCCGCCCACCAGCAGCGGATGAAACGAGAACACCTGACGCAAGCGCTCATCGCGCAGGTAGGTGTTGGCCATCGCGGCCACCGACTTGTCGGCGCGCGTGCGAATGAGTTCGGGCAGCACCTTCACCATCGAGCCGAAGGTCAGGAACGGCTTGTCGATGAGGGGCATGCCGACATTGAAGATCTCCCACGACTTCTCGCGGAAGCGCTCGTAGCCCGCACGGTCGGCCGGAGAGAACTCCTCCACCTGTCGCAGCAGATTCTCACGGTCGCCGTTGTAATGGAAAACCGTGCCATCCTCGAAGCGGATGTTGTAGAACGGATCGAGGAGTTTGAGCTGGATGTAGTCAGCCGTCTTCCGCCCGGTCAGTGCGAAGAGCTCATCCAGCACCCAGGGCGCCGTGATGATGGTCGGGCCGGCATCGAAGGTGAAGCCGTCCTGCTCGAACACGTAGGCGCGACCGCCCGGCTTGTCGAGCTTCTCGACGATGGTGACGTCGTGGCCCTGGGCCTGCAGGCGAATGGCTGCGGCCAGACCACCGAACCCGCTTCCTATGACAACGATGCGCATGAACGACCGACGAAGAGGAATCGTGGTCCGCCACGCGCCGAGCGGGTAACGCTCAACGACGCAGCAGGACGGCGAGGTGCCAGAGGTGGATCACCAGCGCGCACAACATGGCGACGGCGAAGCCCTCGGGGGCCGGCTCAGGGCGACGATGAAAAATCATCGCCACCACCAGCGAGCCACCGGCCCCAAGGAACGTTAGCAGCGGGAGCACGCCGGCGGTGTGGGGCGTCACCTGACGGGCACCAGATCGTCGCTGCCAGCCAATCAGCACCACCGCCTCGATGACAATGAGTACGAGGATGCCGACCAACAATAGATCAGAATCGAACACCGCCGAGAGTCGTTCCAACATGGTCAGCGGTCAGGTGATATCGTGACAGCGCGCGGCGTGCTCAGCGGCTTGAAGGCAGCGGCACGCTGCCCGGGCTCACCTGCCGTTCGAGGCCAGGCGCCTGACGCAGCGCGGCCCAGAGCGGCACCGCCATGGCGATGAAGCCCAGAATACCGGCCGGCACCATGTCCCAGCGCAGGCAAATGGCGATGGGCAGGAGCCCGTTCACGCCGTAGAGCACAAAGGGCAGGCGGTGCGGGGCCACCTTGGCCGCCCACACCGACGGTGGCACCACGGCCAGCATGGCCCGCGCCACCAGAATGCCGGTCAGCAGCCAGCCCAGCCAGTTGGTAAGTGGCATGCCGTAGAAGATCGGCGCCCCAATGAATCGCACGAAGGGATGCCGGTCGGCCAGTGTGCCCATCTCCCAGAACCAGTGATTGGTCTTCACCATGGCCGGGTCCATCGACACGTCCCACAGCGTGAGCACCACGCCACCCACAAAGGCCCACCACCATTTGGACGTGCGATCGTCCTTGGCCGGCAGGATGCGCGCGCAGATGGCCAGTGACGCCACCAGCATGTAGAACCACGAGGTCGGGATGTTGAACGGCACCCGTCCCCCGATCTTGTACCCGAGCTGACTGGAGTACTCGTATGCGCCGAAGGGATAATCCCAGCGCGTGCCGGCATACTCCGACGCGAAGGCCAGCAGGAACGCGATGGCAAAGGTGATGAGCGCCTTGCGCGTGCCAATGGCCCAGGCCAGGAAGGCGAGGCCAGCCACGGCACCAAGCGTGACCGTGATGGCGCCACCATAGGTGAAACCGATGGCCATGGCCTTCTGGTTCTGCGGCGTCTGCAGCCATTCCGGAAACGGCGGGCGCAGGAAGGTCGCAAAGGCGAACGCGGAAAACACGCTGGCCACCGCGTGCCACAAGAGCGTGAACGACGACAGCCGCAGCAGGGGCGAGCGTTCCGCTTCGGTCGAAGGAGCAGGTGACATGAAAGAACCGTCCTCGGGTCGGTATCGACCCGTTGAAATCAGGCCAGGCGCACGCGGGCGTCCGTTCGGCCCGCACTGATGCGGGCCGATGCGGCGTTGGGCTCCCAGGAAACCCGGGGGCCGTGACCCAGCGCAGAGAAGTCAGGCGACGGCGCCCGATAGCGCCACGCGTTCCACAGGATGCCGAGGCGCGCCATGCGACCGAGACGCGCACGGGTGCTGAGCGTGTCGTAGTGCTGCGCTTCGATGGCGCGCAGAATGCCGGCGTAGCCCACCGCACAGGCGGCGGCGCAGCGCTGCGCATCAACGTCCAGCAGCGCGATACCGGGCATGGCCGCTTCGTAGAGCGCGCGCGCGCGGCTTACCTCGAAGGCCATGAGCTGCGCCCAGGCCGGGTCGAGCGCGAGCGACACGCCACGTTCCAGCACGTCGTCCGGGCGAAGACCAAACCGCGCCATGTCCTCGGCCGGCAGATAAACCCGCCCGCGCTTTGCGTCCTCGCCCACATCCCGCAGAATGTTGGTGAGCTGCATGGCGGTGCCCAGCGTGCGTGCATAGCGAATGGCCTGCTCACGCATGGCCGGGCCAGCGGGCACACCGAACACGTAGGTGCACATCTCGCCGACGGAACTGGCCACACCCTCGCAGTACTGTTCGAGCTCGGCCCAGGTCTCGTAGCGCTGCGCAACCAGATCGCGCGCCACACCGTCGAGCAGTTCGAAGAGCGGGGCGGGGGACACCCCATACGTACGGGAGACCCAGGCCAGCTCACGGAAGATGGGGCCACTGGGGCGGCCTGCGAGGGCGTCCTCCAGAGCGGTGCGATAGTCGTCCAACTGATCGCGCAGGGCCGTCACGTTGCCGCCGTCGGCGTGGTCGACGAGATCGTCCGCTACACGGCAGAACGCATACAGGGCGTAGGCGGCGCGGCGCTTGTGCTCCGGCAGCAGCTTGCTGGCCAGCGAGAAGGTCCGCGCGTGAGCGGCCGTTATCCGCGCGCACTCGGCGGCGTCTACGGCACCGTCAGTGGCACCAGCCACTGCCAACGCGGGATTGACACGCGCCGGGCCTGGCTGGCCGTCGTGCAATGGGCCAGATGACTGAAGGCTCGGGCGGATCATGCGTGGTGGGGCCGCGGGGTCGAACAGCGCATCAGGGCGTGGTGGGGCAAGGGGCACGAGGGATGGAGGTTCCCTGCAGGGCTTCGCGACGGCATGTTACCCGAAATCAACGCAAAACGGCGTTATGGGTTCCTGACGTGGCGGGGAGTCTGGCAGCCCCTGACGCAATGTGGGCAGAGGCGACCGAAGGCGCATCTCCCTCGTCTTCAAGGTGCGGCCTGCGAGCACTGCTGTCAACATTCGATTACACCATATGGTGTCAATATGGTGTTACGCTATTGGCTCGGCGCGAAAACCAAACGGGGAGGAGCGGAAGCTCCTCCCCGTTGGTCTGACAACCGGCCCTGGAAGGATCAGTTGCCGCGCAGGTTGTCGTTGTTGTCGCGCTCGGCGAACGGAATGGGGTAGCAGGTGTCGTTACCCACGTTCCCGTAGCCGGGCTTGAAGTACGGCTGACCGGCCGCCGTAATCGTGCCCGCCACCGAGGCCGGCGACCGACGCATGTCCGCCACACGCTTGCCTTCGAGGTAGAACTCGAGCGCGCGCTGGTTGAACAGCTCCGTCTTGACGCTCACCGCATCGGACGGGCCGCTGTAGGCCGGACGGCCGTTGGCAGCGCGACGCGCGTTGATGAGAGCCAGCTGGGTCTGCACGTTGCCCGAGGCTTCGGCCGCGATGTAGTCCGCTTCCAGCTTGGAAGCGAGACGAATCGGCGAATCGAAGGCCGGGAACTTGGTCTGCTGGTGGAAGCCACCCGGCACCGCGTCCTGCGGTGCCGCCGTGGCCGGCGGCGTGCCACCCTGCACGCGATAGGTCACCCGCGGATCACCTTGGCGGTACCAGGGCGCCACACTGATGGAACCACGCGTGAAGGAGAACGACCAGAGGTCGTTGCTGAGGCGGCCGCGGTTGGCGAGGTCGTCCGTATAACGCATGTTGGAAACGAACCCGGCCGGCACAAGGGCGGCGTCAGCGGCGGCGCCGCTGTTGTCACCCTTCTGCAGCTTGGCACGGGCGCGTCCGACCAGCGACGCGTTTGCCAGCTCTACGCCTTCGGCCGACCCATTGGCGCGACCCACCGTGTTGGCACGGTCGAACCAGAAGATGGCCGAATCCAGCATCTGCGCCGTGGTCAGCTCCGGTCCACCGGAGAAGGTGCCGGTGCAGAAGTCCGACGCCATCTGCAGGATGGCGAAGCCACGGAACGTGGCCGCACGCGCCACCGAGATATTGCGCTCGGGTTCCGGCAGGCTGAGATCCAGCACCAGCTTGGCCGAGGCAATGGCACGCGAGAGCGGGCCCCAGACTTCGGTGTTGAGCGAACCGTTGAGTGGCGTGATGTTGCGGAAGCCGAACTCGTTACGGGTGGGGAACGTGTCGGACACGTTCGCCTCCTCCGAGAACCAGGCGCCGTACATGGCCAGCACACCGATCATGTCCACATAGTTCTGTTGGGCCGACAGGGCGAGCGTGTTGCCGCTGGCCGTCGGATCCACCGTGGACGCGTCGATGAGGTTGGGGTTGGTGACGGTGACGAATTCGTCACCGCAGGCGGCGGCGCCCATGACCAGCAGGGCTCCCGCCGTGGTGCGCGTAACCGCGCGGGCGATCTTATGCATGATGGCTCGCGGTTCAGAAGGTAAGGTTGAGACGGACGACCGCGCGACGCGGGATCGGCGCCGTGAGGAAGTCCTCGCGCGAGAACGCACCCGTCTGCGCGTTCACTTCCGGATCAAAGCCCGAGAAGTTGGTCCACAGCTTCACGTTCTGCATGGCGAAGGTGACCGAGGCGCTCTGGAAACGGCTGGCAATGCGCGTGGTGAGCGACTGCGGCAGCGTGTAGGTGGCCGAGAGCTCACGGAAGCGGATGAAATCACCCTCTTCGATGAAGCCAGCGCGTGCGTCGTTGATGGTCACGGCCGCGCCGGTGGCTTCCGACACGAACGGGCCGAAGCGACGGATACGCTCCTCACGCGACAGGATCGTCGTGTCGAGGCGCACGTTCGAGCGCACGAGCTGCGTCTCACGGAAGAAGCGCGTGTTGTTGTACACCGTGAAGTCCTTCTTGGCGTCGATCATGGCCGTGACGCGGAAGTTCTTCGCGATGGTGAAGGTGTTGGTGAGGTTCCACTCGAGCGTCGGGAACAGGTTGCCGACAGGCGCCAGCGTATCCGTTACCACCGCACGGCCGTTCTGCAGGTCCACTTCCTTCACGACCTTGGCCACCATCACGCCGAGCTGCTGACCGACGATCGTACGACCCACGCCGCCCAGTGCAAACGGCGACTGGCCGCCAAGGCTGAGGAGTTCGTTGCGCAGCGTGTTGGCCGCACCACGGACATCCCAGCGGAAGTTGCTGCTGTTGATGGCCTGCACGTTCACGGCCAGCTCCCAACCGGAGTTGAGCACCGAGCCGAGGTTGGCGAGCGGGTTGTTGTTGAAGCCGAGCGACGGCGGAATGGGGCGGGCGATGATGAGGTCGTCCGTCTGCTTCCGGAAGTAGGTCAGCTCGGTGGAGACGCGGTTGTCGAGGAAACCGGCGTCCAGACCGGCTTCGAACTCCGTACCGCGCTCGGGCTTGAGCTCGCTGTTGCCGGGGTTGCCCAGCACGGCGCCGGCGCCCGTGGAACCCGTGATGTTGTACGAGGCGGAGTTGAGCGTCTGCAGCGCGTCACCCGGCTGCGGCGAGCGGCCGGTGGTGCCCCACGCGGCGCGCAGGCGCAGCGTGTTGATGGTGCTGGCGAGCGGGAGGAAGAAGTCCTCTTCGCCGATGGCCCAGGAGCCACCGATCTTGGGCAGCACGAAGGTCGGCGAGTTGTCACCGAACGACGAGTTGCGGTCGATGCGCACACCCACCTGCAGGAAGCGCTTGTTGTTGTTGCCGATCTGCAGCTGGCCGAGGTAGCCGTACTGGCGCTGCTCGGTGAAGCCGCTGGTGCCGGTCGTGGTAGCCGCCGAGTTCACCGAGTTGTTGTCGTTGGTGACGAAGCCGATACCCGTGGATCCCACGTTCTGGTTGCGCGTGGAGATGGCCTGGAGACCGAACGAGAGGTTCGTTTCCCACGTCGTGCCCCACTGCTTCTTCATGTTGCCGAGGTAGTCGAACGTATAGCGCTCAGCTGTGCGGGCCGTCTGCGTATTGCTGCCACCGTCCGTCTGACCGCCATACCAGAGGCTGTCATTGCGGGGGAAGAAGCTGGTCTGCAGATCGTTGGCGATATCCATACCGCCGGTGAAGCGGTTGGTGAACCACGCCGTCGGCGAGTAGTTGGCCGTCACGGCTGTCGTCACGCGCTTGCTGAGCAGCTCGCGATCGATGGAGTTGATGGCGTTGTACTTGCGCAGCGAGTACCAGCCGTCCTGCGTGGCGTCGCGGTTGGGCGCGTCGCTGCGGGTGAGCGGGCTGCCCAGCAAGCCGCCGCCGAGCCAGCCGAAGACGTTGTTGTCGTTGTCGGGCAGGCGGGTGCTGGTCTGCGCGAGACCCAGGCTGGCCTCAACGTTCAGCTTCGGGTTGGCGATGTAGTTGGCGTTGGAGCGCACGTTGTAGCGGTTGAACGCCTCGTTGGGCAGCGTGCCCGTCGAGTTGTCCGAGCCGTACGAGAGCGCGTAGCCGTAGTTCTGCCCACCGCCACGAATGCCGTAGTTGAACACCTGCTCGTCACCCTTGCGGAACACGCCCACCCGGTTGAGAGGGTTGTCCGACACCAGCGTACCCACCGCCTGACCGCGGCAGAGCGGGTTGGTGCTCGTGGTGGCCACCGAGGACGCCGTGCAGGCGGCGAAGTTGTCGGGGATGGTGACGTGATCCACGCTGGACTGGCCCTGCTCGAAACGCAGCGTCTGCTGGAACGAGTTGGAGCCCGTGCGGCCCTTCTTGGTGATGATCTGGATCACGCCGGCCGAGGCGTCGGCGCCGTACAGGGTGGCCGCAGCCGGGCCCTTCACGACTTCGATGCTCTCGATTTCTTCCGGGTTCAGGTCATTGAACCGGTCGTATGCCTGGCCCGACTGGCCAGAGCCGGTGATGCCCTCATTGACGCGGACGCCGTCGATGAAGATGAGGGGCTGGTTGGAGAGGTTGATGGACGAGGCGCCGCGGATGCGGATCTGCGTGGCCGTGCCCTTGGTGCCGGACTGGCTGCTGAGCGCCACGCCGGGAACACGGGACTGGAGCAGATTGGCCACGTTGGTGACCGGGGCATCCTTGATGACGTCTGCTGCAGTAACGGAGGCCACGAGGGCGGCCTGCGCCTTGCGCTCCTGGTTACCGGCGGTACCCGTGACGACCACCTCGGAGAGATTGATCACGGACGCGGACATCTCGAGGTTGAGCGTGGCCGTCTGGCCCGCCACAACGCGGATGGTATCCTGCTTGGCCTTGTAGCCAATGCGGAACGCTGAAACTCCCGTGACGCCAGGGCGTACGTTCAGGAGGCGGTACTCGCCCTCCCGATTGGTCTGCGTTTCGAAGGCCGTACCCGAGATCACCACTCGCACATCGGCGAGGGGGGCCTTGGTCGCGGCGTCGGTGACTTTCCCGCTGATCGTGCCGGTTTGGGCCTGGAGGCCCGCGGCAGGGAGAGCGAACAGCAGGGAAGCGGCGACGGCCGCCAAGCGAGAAACCTTCGCTCGGTGGGACATCAACATCTCCTTCCTAGACTAGGGATGGAACCGGCAACGGGAAGGTTGCCGGCTAGGTCACGCGAGTCCGGCTGCAAGGGGTGGGACGAAACGCAGCCGAGTGATCCTCCCGTGACCGGGCGGAATATCGTGGGATATCTCACTGCTTTGTAGTGGGAGGGACGAATTCCCGTGACATGGCCGTGTCGCTGCCGTGACGGGACGAGTACCCCACACCCTTGCCCATCCAAACAAGTGCCGCTGCAAACGCGTCACACGATTGGTCCCTGTGTCCAACGGTGACGAGGTGATTGTCACTCGTCCGCGACGTTGGAGCGGGGTATTCCTCTGAGATTGCCGGGGTTTCCCGACTTGACGGGCCATGTGCCCGTGGGCACGTTGACGTCGCGGTACCTGCCCTCCTGCCGACCCGATGACGCCCTACGTCACTTTTCTGCTGTACGCGCTGGCCATCGTTGGCTTTGTGGGCCTCGCGCTGGCCCTCAACGCCTGGCTTGGTCCCAAGCCCAAGGCCAGCGCCACCAAGCTCGAACCCTTCGAGTGCGGCGCCCTCCCGGTCGAGGCGCTGAATGTGAAGGCGGTACCCATCAAGTACTACGCGGTCGCCATCATCTTCTTGTTGTTCGACCTCGAGACCATGTTCCTTTTCATCTGGACGCTGGGCGCCCGCCCGCTGTCCGGCTTCATGGTTTTCACGTTCTTCTTCTTTACGGTGTTGCTGGTGCTCTGCCTGCTCTATGTGTACCGCAGTCGCATCCTCGACGCCGTGACCGAGTAAGCGCATGTACGGCAAACGTTTGCCCATTCTCGACATGGGCCCCGGTCTCGCCGGCGCCACCGGTGTCGGCTCACTGCCCCTCGGCGGCGGGGCGGGCTCGGCCTCGCTGGCCCGCCCTGGGCAGTCCAAGGCCGCCTCCTTCGAGTTTCTGACAACCCGTAAGGATGAGCTCGTCGGCTGGGCGCGGAAATTCTCGCTCTTCCCATATCCCTTCGTCACGGCCTGCTGCGCCATGGAGTTCATGGCCGTCAGCGCGTCGCATTACGACACCGACCGATTCGGGGCCGCGCTGCCGCGCTTCTCGCCGCGCCAGGCTGACCTCCTCATGGTGGTGGGAACGGTCACGCAGAAGCAGGCGCCCATTCTGCTCAAGGTGTACGAGCAGATGTGCGAGCCCAAGTGGGTCATGGCCTTCGGCGTCTGTGCGAGTACCGGCGGTTTCTATCAGAACTACGCCTCGCTGCCAGGCATCGATCGCATCATTCCGGTGGACATCTACGTGCCCGGCTGTCCGCCGCGCCCTGAGATGGTCATCGACGGCATCATGCGCCTGCAGGAGAAGATCGCGGCTTCCCGGCATCCCATCGTCAACGAGCGCTTCTGATGGGCACGGGGGACCTGCTCAATCAGTTGCACGCGCGCTACGCGCCGGCGCACGAGGGGGGAGACAGCGCGGACGCACCCGTTGGGGCTGTGCGGTCGCGCGGCATGTCGCACGGGGTGCTGGTGCTGGAGCTGGACCGCGAGGCCCTGCTGGACACGGTGCGCGCCCTGCGCGACCAGCACGGCTTCGATCTGTTCCTCGACGTGACGGCCGTGGACTGGCCCGATGCGCCGCTGCGTTTCGAGGTGGTGTGGCACTTCTACAGCACCACCGACAAGGTGCGCGTGCGTCTCAAGACCCGGGTCGCGGCCGACGATACCGAGGTCGACTCGCTGACGTCGCTCTACGGTTCAGCCGGTTACATGGAGCGCGAATGTCACGACATGTACGGCATTCGCTTCCGCGGCAACGACGACCTGCGCCCCATCCTGTTGTACGAAGGCTTCCGCGGGCATCCGCTGCGAAAGGATTATCCCAAGCAGAAGGAACAGCCCCTCGTGCCGTACCGTCCGCCCCAGAGCGCCCTTGTCCGCTGACCTCGTGACCTCGGCCATCCCGAGCCCGATTCGCACGACGCTCACGCCGTCGCGCGAAGACACGGTGGTGGTGAACATCGGCCCCTCGCATCCGGCCACGCACGGCACGGTGCAGATCGTGGCCGAACTGGATGGCGAGAAGGTGCTGCGCACCGATGTGCACTGCGGCTACCTGCACCGCGGCTTTGAAAAGGAGTGCGAGGATCACACCTGGCACAATCTCATCCCGTATGTCGACCGGCTGAACTACTGCTCGGCGCTCATTAACAACTTCGCGTATTGCGAAGGGGTGGAGCGGCTCATGGGCATCGAGATCACGCCGCGCACGAAGTATCTGCGCACGCTGCTGGCCGAGTACTCGCGGGTGGCCGACCACCTCACCTGTGTGGCCGCGCAGCTCATGGAGCTGGGCGCGATGACGGCGTTCCTCTATCTGGTCACGGTGCGTGACCATATGTACGAGCACCTTGCCGCCATCACCGGCGCGCGTGTCACCTACTCGTTCGGCCGCATCGGGGGATTGGCGTTCGACGTGCCGGCCGGCTGGTTCACGCGCCTCGAGGAAATTCTCGTGGAGTACGAGGACTATGTGGCGCGCGTGCATGCCTTGGTCGACCGCAATCGCATCTTCATCGACCGCATGCGGGATGTGGGCGTGCTCAGCACTGCGGACGCCCTGCACTGGGGCTTCACGGGGCCCGTGCTGCGTTCGACCGGCGTACCACGCGATCTGCGCCGCGATACGCCGTATCTGGCGTACGCCGAGCTCGACTTCGAGGTGCCGGTGGGCATCAAGGGCGACAACTACGATCGCTACTACGTGCGCATGCGGGAAATGGACGAATCGGTGTACATGATGCGCCAGCTCGTCGACCTCATGCCCGAGGGGCCCATCAATGTCGATGACCACCGCTGCGTGTTTCCGGAGAAGCAGCTGGTGTACACGGAGATCGAGTCCCTCATCAATCACTTCAAGCTGGTCATGGAAGGGCCGGTCGTGCCGGCGGGTGATGTGTATGTCGCACACGAGGGAGCCAATGGAGAACTCGGCTTCTATCTCGTATCCAACGGCAGCGGTACGCCGCACAAGGTACACGTGCGTTCGCCGTCCTTTGTGCACATGGGCGGCATTCACCGCATGCTCGACGGCTATCAGCTGGCCGACATCGTCACCTCCTTCGGTTCGGTGAACATGATCGGCGGCGAATGCGACCGATGACCACGCACGATTCTGCGATGAACGGCATGCCCAACGGCATACAGCATCTCATTCCCGAGTTCGAGCGCTGGAAGCAGCGCTACCCGGCCGGGTTCGAAGGATCGCTCACCATCCCCTGTCTTCAGCGCATCCAGCAGGAGCGAGGCTACATCGCCGATTCGGACATCGACGAGCTGGTGGCCTATCTCGGGGTGTCGCGCATTCAGGTCGATGAAGTGCTGGCCTTCTACACCATGTTCACGCGCGAGCCGCTGGGCCGGCATCATCTGCAAGTGTGCCACAACGCGTCGTGCTCGCTGCGTGGTGCCGAGGGGCTGGTACGCTACCTCTGCGACAAGTTGGGCATTCAGCCCGGTGAGACCACGGCCGACGGCAAGTTCACGCTGAGCACCGTGGAGTGTCTCGCGTCCTGCGGCACCGCCCCCATGATGATGGTGAACGAGGCCTACCACGAGGATCTCACCCCCGCCAAGGTCGACGCGCTGCTCGAGGAGCTCGCCCGATGACCGCGCCGACTGCAGAAGCGCCGACGCTCTCGGGGCGGAAGTTCTTCATGAATTTTCCGGTGACCGCCGACTCCCATACGCTGGCGGCGTACCGCGCGCGGGGCGGTTATCAGGCACTGGCCAAGGTGCTGGGCGGCATGCAGCCCACCGAGGTCACCAAGGAAGTGGCCGCAGCCGGCCTGTTGGGCCATGGCGGGGCGGCCTTTCCGGCCGGGCGCAAATGGGGCGTGGTACGACTCAACGACGGCGAACCGCACTACGTGTGCATGAACGCCGACGAAGGAGAGCCCGGCACGTTCAAGGATCGCTGGCTGCTGGAACATGTGCCGCACATGTGCCTCGAGGGACTCATCATTGCGAGCTTCGCGCTGATGGGGCGGCATGCTTTCATCTACATTCGCGGTGAGTTCGATCTGCCGCATCGTCGCATGCAGGCGGCCATTGAGGAGGCCTACGCGGCCGGGCTGTTGGGCGAGAACATCATGGGCTCGGGCTACTCGCTCGATGTGGTGCTGTATCGCGGCGCCGGCTCCTACGTCTGCGGCGAGGCCTCGGCCATGCTGGCGTCGCTGGAAGGCAAGAAGGGGTGGCCGCGCAATCGGCCGCCGCGCCTGACGGTGAAGGGCCTGTACCAGAAGCCCACCGTGGTGAACAACGTGGAGACGCTGGCCAATGTGCCGGTCATCCTCACACTGGGCGCGGCCGAGTTCAAGAAGACCGGCATGCCGCGCAGCCCGGGCACGCAGATGATCTCCATCTCCGGTCACGTGAAGCGGCCGGGCGTGTACGAAGTCGAGTATGGCTACTCGTGGGAGAAGTTCCTTTACGAGGATTGCGGCGGCATGCTGGAGGATCGCGCGCTCAAGTGCGTCATCCCGGGTGGCGTGTCCACCAAGATCCTCGATGCGAACGAGATCAAGGGCGTGACGCTGGATCACAACAGCGCCGTGGCGGCCGGATCACAGCTTGGCTCCGGCGGCATGATTGCGGTGGCCGAGGGCACCTGCATGGTGCGTCTCGCGCGCGTCATTCAGCGCTTCTATCACCACGAGTCCTGTGGCCAGTGCACGCCCTGCCGCGAGGGCATGGGGTGGATGGAGCGCATCCTCGATCGCATTGTGCGCGGCGAGGGGCGTCCCGAGGACATCGATCGCTTGTATCACATCTCCACCGCCAACGACGGGACCACCATTTGCAGTCTGGGTGACTCCGCCGGCTATGCCTGCTCGGCCATCCTCGATCACTACCGCGAGGAGTTCGAGTACTACATCACCAATGGCCGTTCCATGTACGATGGCCGCCTGGCGTTGGCTGATCCGTTTGAGGGCGCCGTGCCGGTGCCAATGTACGCCGGCGCCGGGAGCGCCTCGTGAGCGTCGATCCGACGGTGACCATCGACTTCTTCATCAACGGCGTCCCGTGCACGGCCCATGACGGCGAGACCGTCATTCAGGCCGCGCGTCGGGCGGGCGTGAGCATTCCGCATTTCTGCTGGCACCCCAACCTGTCCGTGCCCGGCAACTGCCGCATCTGCATGGTGGAGGTGGAGTCGGACAACGGCGACCCGTGGTTCGACATCGGCTGCAACATGCCGGTCACGGCCGGCATGCGTGTGCTGACCGAGTCTGAGACGGTGAAGAAGTTGCGCCGCGACACGATGCAGTTCATCACGCTCAATCATCCGGTGGACTGCGGAATCTGCAACAAGTCGGGCGAGTGTCTGCTGCAGGATTATCACTACGAGCACAACGGCCGCCCGTCGCTGTCCATCGATCGCAAGAATCACGCGACCAAGTTCTATGCGTTGTCCGACCGCATCATGCTGGACAACGAGCGCTGCATCATGTGCACGCGCTGTGTGCGGTTTACCAACGAAGTGTCAAAGACCCATGCGCTGGGCGCCGTGCATCGTGGCGATCATTCACTCATCCGGCCGGCGGAAAACGCGGACTTCAACGAGGACGTGTATTCCGACAACGTCATCGACATCTGTCCGGTGGGCGCGCTGCTTTCGCGGGAGAATCTCGATCACGCCCGCGTGTGGTACACCAAGGCCACGCCGTCGGTCTGCCCGGGGTGTTCGCGCGGCTGCAGCATCGATGTGTGGCATCGCAAGCCCGAGTGGGCGCTCAAGGCGCTTGATCCGGCGCTCAATGCGCGCATCGAGCGGGTCACGCCGCGCGAAAACCCCGAGGTGAACGGCCCATGGATCTGCAACAAGGGTCGGGACCTGGCAAAGATCTGGGAGCGGCCACGGGCCACGACCGCGCTGGTTGGCGGCACGCCAGCCGGTTTGGATGAGGCGGTGGAGCGGGCGTCAGCAATTGTAGCGGCTGCCTCGCGCGGCGTGGTGCTGGTGTCGAGCTGGGGCTCCAACGAAGAACTGGCGGCGCTGCACCACGTGCTGCAGGACAAGCTGGCCTCGCGGTTCACGGCGCGCGTGAAAGCGGACCACGCGCCACAGCCCGGGGAGTTGCTCGAAGACGACATTCTCATCATGGCGGACAAGAACCCGAACCGCCGTGGGGCGTTGGCCTTGTTTACGCCGCTCGAGGGTGACCTGCCCGCGGCGCTCGTTGGCGCTGATGTCGTGCTGGTGTGGGGCGAGGGTGTGGCGGATGCGGACCTGCCGTCCACGGCACGGGTTGTCCGCCTGGGCAGCTACGCCCATGAGGCCGCGCTGCGCGCTGACGTGTTTCTGCCCATCAGCATTCAGACCGAGCGGAACGGGCACTATACCAATGCACAGGGCGTGGTGACGGCCTTCAAGGCTTGCTTTGAACCCAAGGGCGATGTGGTGCATGCCGAGGGCCTGTTTCAGGCGTTGGCCGGCAATCGCAAGGCCTTGCAGCGTGTGCTGGCCGGGGCGGTGTCATGAGCAGCGCCACGAACAGTTGGATGCCTGATCTCGTCGTGGCGCTGGTGTTCATCACCTACTGCATGGTGATGCTGCTGAGTTTTGGCGGTCTGCTGACCTGGGTGGAACGCAAACAGTCGGCGGTGATGTCGGACCGCGTGGGCGCCAATCGCGCCTATCTGCGCATTCCGTTCACGAACATCAAGCTGGTCTGGCTGGGACTGTTCCATGGCATGGCCGACGGTCTCAAGATGTTGCTGAAGGAGAACTTCAAGCCCAACGCACACGACAAGGTCGGCTACTTCCTCGCGCCGTTCATTGTCTTCACGCCGGTGCTGCTGGTGTTTGCGGTGGTGCCGTTTGGTGGCACACTGGTGCCGGGGCAGTTGGTGCCGGCGCTCGCGGATTGGTTTGGTTCACGCAGCTATCCCATGCAGATCGCCACGCTCGACGCGGGTCTGCTGGTGGTGTTCGCCTTCAGCAGCATGGGCATCATTGGCGCCATGCTCGCGGGCTGGGCGTCGGAGAACAAGTTCTCCCTGCTTGGGGGTCTGCGTGCCGGTTCGCAGATGATTTCGTACGAGCTGGTCATGGGGCTCACCGTTCTGGGCCTCATTCTGGTGTACGGCACGCTCGATCTCGGTGACATCGTGCGCCAGCAATCGGGCACGCTGGGCGGTGTGCTCCCTGCCTGGGGCATCTTCTATCAGCCGTTCGCGGCCTTCCTGTTTCTCACGGCGGCCATTGCCGAGAACAAGCGCATCCCCTTCGACTTGCCCGAAGCCGAGTCGGAGCTCATCGCTGGCTACTTCACGGAGTACAGCGCGATGAAGCTGGGCCTGTTCATGTTCTCCGAGTTCATCCAGATCGCCGTGGTGGGCGCCTTGTTCACCACGCTGTTCCTGGGTGGCTACAACCTGCCGTTCATGACCGATGCCGGGTTTCTGTTGCCCGGTGGCCGCGAAATCGCCCTGAGCCAGGCCGTCCGGGTGCCCCTGCAGATGCTGACCTTCCTGGGCAAGGTGGCGCTCATGTGCCTGCTGCAGATCCAGATCCGCTGGACGCTGCCGCGCTTCCGCTACGACCAGATGCTCGGGCTCTCGTGGAAGATGCTGCTGCCGCTTTCGCTGGCCAATCTGGCCATCACGGTGGTGGTGGTGTGGCTCGTACGGGGAGGGCAGTGAGCATGGACAACGAACAGCCAACGCCAACGCCTTCGGCACCGCGCCGCAGTACGGTACGCTACGCCCGCAAGCAGTACTGGAACGAGCCGGAGATGACCTGGTACGAGCGGGCCTATCTGCCCGAAGTACTGAAGGGGCTGGCCATCACGACGGGCGTGTTCCTGCGCAACATGGGCAAGTGGCTCACCGGCCGTCGCGGCGCCGTGACCACCTACTATCCGGAAGAACGCCGCGCGGACTTTGCGCCGCGCAACCGGGGCAAACACATCCTCACGCAGCGTCCCGATGGGTCGCCGCAATGCATCGCGTGCAACATGTGCGCGACCGTGTGCCCGGCCAAGGTCATCGAAATCGAGTCGGGCTTTGATCCCAACGATCCGGCGCACCCCAAGTATCCCGTGCGCTTCGAGATCGACTACTCGCGCTGCGTTTTCTGCGGTCTCTGTGTGGAGGCCTGCCCCGAGGACGCCATTCGCATGCAGGCCGATGTGCCGGGACTGGTGAGTGACGACCGCTACAACATGTGGCTGACGATGGACGAGATGCTCACCTGGAAGCCGCAGCAGGACGTGGCCAAGCCGTATCCCCCCAAACCGGTACCGCTGACGCGTGGTGAGTCGGCGCGGCGAGGACGCGACCAATAATCGACAGCATCATCCTGATCGTCTTCGGCGTGCTGGCGCTGACAAGCGCGGCGTCGATGCTGATCCTGCGGGAGCCCATGCGCGTGGCGCTGGCGCTCATCACGTCCATGACGTCACTGGCTGCGGTGTACGGTCTCATGGGTGTGCATTTCATCGCGGCCTTCCAGGTGCTCATCTACGTTGGCGCGGTGATGGTGTTCATGGTGTACGTCATCATGCTGCTGCAGCTGCGCGAGTCGTCCACCGCTGATCGGTGGTCGTCACTGCGCTGGCCCGGTGTGCTGGTGGCCGGACTGCTGCTGGCCGTGCTGGCGGTGGTGGCCCGCGGTGTCAATGCGGACCGCGTGCCGCGCGCGCCGCTCGGACAGTCGTTCACGCTGGTGGAGTTCTCTACCGACTTCCTCAGCCGCTACTGGCTGGAGTTCGAGCTCACCACGGTGTTTCTGGTGGGGGCAGTCGTTGCAGCGCTGGCGGTTATCGGTGTGAGCCGGCGGCAGGGCGCGGCTTCCGGTCCGTCCGTTGCTGCCGAGTCGGAGCGTCACCATGGATAAGGTGAGCTTCCTGTTGTTCGTATCCGGCGGGCTGTTCACCATCGGCTTGCTTGGCGTCATCATCCGCCGCAATGCGCTCGTCATGCTGATGTGCATGGAACTCATGCTCAACGGCGTGAACCTGAGTCTCGTGACCTTTTCGCAGCAGCGCGGCGATGCCGCCGGTGCGGTGATGGTGTTTCTCACCTTTGTCGTGGCCACTGCGGAGATTGCGCTGGCCATCCCCATCGTGCTCCTGCTGGTGCGCCAGTGGCGCTCGCTCGATGTGGATCGCTATTCCACGCTTCGGGGCTAGTCGCGCATGACGCATCCACTCGCGCTCATCGCGCTGCTCCCCCTTCTCGGATTTCTCGTCAACGGCGTCTTTGCGACGGCCATTGGCGGTCAGCGCTTCTCCAACCGGACGGCCGCTCTCGTGGGTTGCGCGGGGCCGATGATCGCCTTCGGGCTCACCATCGCCATGTTCCTGCAACTGCGCGCTGTCGACTACGTGCCCATTGTCGCGCCGCTGTATCGCTGGGCAGGCGTTGGCGCGCAGAGTTTTGACGTGGCCTTTCTGTTCGATCGGCTGTCGGCGGTCATGACCCTGGTGGTCACTGGTGTCGGGTCGGTTATCCATGTGTACTCGGCCGGCTACATGCACGACGACAAGAGCTTCGGGCGCTTCTTTGCGTACCTGAATCTCTTCCTGTTCTTCATGCTGCTGCTGGTGCTGGGCCGTTCCATGCTGGTGCTCTTTGTCGGCTGGGAGGGCGTCGGGCTCGCATCGTACCTGCTCATCGGCTTCTGGTTCGATGAGCCGGCCAATGCGGTGGCCGGTCGCAAGGCCTTCATCACCAATCGCATTGGTGATGCCGGATTTCTGCTGGGCATGTTCCTGCTGTATCGCACGTTTGGTACGCTGGACATGGACTACATCAACCAGGCCATCCTCGCGGGGCAGGGCGCCATTCTGCCGGCGGCTTTGGTCGGGCTGTTCCTGTTCATCGGCGCGACCGGCAAGTCGGCGCAGATTCCGCTGTACGTCTGGCTGCCCGATGCCATGGCTGGCCCGACACCCGTGTCCGCGCTCATTCATGCCGCCACCATGGTGACGGCGGGTGTGTATCTGGTGGCGCGCATGTCGGGGGTGTACATCATGGCGCCCGAGACCTCGCAACTCATTGCCGTGGTGGGTGTGCTCACGGCGTTCATGGCGGCCACGATCGCGCTGGTGCAAACCGACATCAAGAAGGTGTTGGCGTACAGCACCGTGTCGCAGCTGGGCTTCATGTTCCTGGCGCTCGGCGTGGGCGCCTATGGCGTGGCCATCTTTCATGTGGTCACGCACGCGTTCTTCAAGGCTTGCCTCTTCCTTGGCGCCGGTAGTGTGATTCATGCGCTTGGCGGTGAGCAGGATATCCGCCGCATGGGTGGCCTGCGGCGCCACATTCCCGTGACCTTCTGGACTTTCCTGGTGGCCACGGCCGCCATTGCCGGATTGCCGGGACTGGCGGGCTTCTTCTCCAAGGACGAGATCCTCTGGTTCGCGTATGCCAGTCAGTCGGGTGGGGCTGCGTGGCTGTGGGCGCTCGCCGCGCTCACGGCGTTCCTGACGGCGTTCTACATGTTCCGTCTGCTGTGGCTGGTATTCTTCGGCGCCTCGCGCATGGCGCCCGAGGTGGAACACCATGTGCACGAGTCGCCGCTCAGCATGACCGGTGTGCTTGGCGTGCTGGCGCTGCTCTCGGCGGTTGGTGGCTATATCCATATCCCCGAGTTCCTCTCGCCCATGCTGCCGCTGCCGGCCATCGTGCCGGCGCTTGAGCATCACGAGCACACGTTGCTGTATGTGTCGATCGGCATTGCGGTTTCCGGTGTGGCGCTGGCCGTGTGGTTGTACAGCGGGCCGTCCGAACGGGTGAACGCGATTGCGCGCGCCATGGCGCCGGTCGGTGCCCTGCTGCGAGGCAAGTACTTCGTGGATGAGTTGTACGACCGCCTGCTGGTGCGACCGCTGGTATGGATTTCCGAGCATGTGCTGCTGCGCGGCAGTGACCGCATGCTGCTGGACGGCAGCCTGCACGGGCTGGCCGGTCTGACGCAGCGTCTCGCAGGCGGTCTGTCCCGTTTGCAGACGGGTCAACTGCAATGGTATGCGTTGCTGGTGATGGTTGGGTTGGTGGCCGTGGTGCTGTGGGGGTGGCGCGGTGTCTGATGCGCTGCTGCTCAATCTCGTGCTGTGGTTGCCGGTGGCCGGGCTGTTGCCGCTGGCGCTGGTGCGCGGGAACGCCACGACTTCACGTCTGGTCACGACCGGCGTGATGCTGCTGCAGTTTGTGATGGCGCTGTGGTTGTATCGCCAGTTCGATGGCAGTGATCTCGCTTTGCAGGCGGCGACCAACATCCCGTGGATTGCCGACTGGGGCGTGGCCTACCACGTCGGTCTCGACGGGCTCAACATCCTGCTGGTGCTGCTCACCGCCTTCCTCGGGCCACTGGTGGTCGTTGGGGCGTGGCGCAGCATCGAAAAGGATGTGGCGCTGTTTCACGCCATGCTGCTGCTGCTACAGTTTGCCATGATGGGAGCACTCGTGGCCCAGGATCTCTTCCTGTTCTACGTGTTCTGGGAAGCCATGCTCATTCCGATGTTCTTCATGATCGGAATCTGGGGTGGGGCGCGGCGTTCCTACGCGACCATGAAGTTCGTGCTGTACACCGCGTTCGGCAGCATTCTCATGCTTGGCGCCATCATCTACCTGGTGTGGGCGCTGCAGCAGCAGGGCGGGGTGGCGTCATTCGCCTTCGCCGATCTGTTGCGTGTGGCACTTCCCGTCGAGGTGCAGGTGTGGCTGCTGGCGGCCTTCGTGCTGTCGTTTGCCATCAAGGTGCCCATGGTGCCGCTGCACACCTGGCTGCCTGATGCGCACGTTGAGGCGCCCACGCCGGGCTCGGTGATTCTGGCCGGTGTGCTGCTCAAGATGGGCACCTACGGTTTCATCAAACTGGGTTTCCCGCTGTTCCCCGACGCCACGCGCCTGTTCACGCCATGGCTCATGACGCTGTCGGTGGTGAGCATCGTGTACGGTGCCTGTCTGGCTCTGGTGCAGCAGGATATCAAGAAGATCATCGCCTACTCGTCCATCAGCCATCTGGGCTATGTCATGCTGGGTCTGCTCAGTCTCGACCTCGCAGGCATTCAGGGCGCGATCGTGCAGATGGTGAGTCATGGCATCGTGGCGGCCGGTCTCTTCCTCCTGGTCGGCGTCGTCTATGAACGCTGCCATACGCGTGAGCTGAGCGCATACGGCGGCTTGGCGCGGCAGATGCCGATGTACGCGTTGTTCTTCGTGTTGTTCATGCTGGCCTCGGTGGGCCTGCCCACCACCAGCGGGTTCACGGGTGAGTTCCTTGTGCTGTTGGGTGCCTTCAACGCCGCCTGGCCACAGCACCTCGATGGCAACAACCTCCCGCTCTGGCTCGCCATGGCGGCCGTGTCGGGCGTGGTGCTTGGTGCGCTCTATATGCTGCGCTTTGCGCTCACCTTCCTCTTTGGTGCACCCAAGGCGCCGCATCAGCCGTTGGCCGACGTCACGCCCCGTGAGATGAGTGTGCTCGGAGTCCTGGTGGTCGCCGTCTTCCTGTTGGGACTGTTCCCCGACGGAGCGCTGCGCAAAACGGAGTTGGCGGCGCGCCGCTATCAGGAGCAGGTCATGACTTCCCGGGTGCCCGCCGATGCCCGATAATCAGGTTCTTCTCGCACTGCTGCCCGAGCATCTGTTGCTGCTCGGGATGCTGACGCTGATCGTGCTGTCTCTCGGGCGTCGCGGTGTGGTGACCGCCGTGGCCCTTGGGGTGGGCGTCGTGGCCGTGCTGGGTGCCGTGGTGGCGTCGTTTGTGCTGGCCGCACAGGGCCTGAACGCCAACTTGTTCGACGGGCAGTTGCTGGTCACGCCTGGTGTGTATGTCACCAAGGCGTTGCTGCTGGCGCTCAGCATTCCGGTGCTGCTCATGTCGCGCACCGACTTCGAGGGGGCGGAGTTTCCGCTGCTGTTGCTGGCCTCGTTGTATGGGCTCAGTCTGTTGCCCAGTGCGCAGAGTGCGCTGGTGCTCTTTCTCGGGCTCGAGATGCTCTCGGTGCCCGTCTACGCGCTCATTGTGCTGGCCATGCGCCGGGCAGAAAGTGCGGAAGCGGCGCTCAAGTATCTCGTGCTGAGTGGCACCGCCTCCGCGGTGTTGCTCATGGGCATCGCCCTGCTGTACGGGACCACCGGCAGCATGCAGGTCTCGGCCGTGGCAGAGGCCATGACCATGGCGGACCCGGTGGCCACGACGGCGTTGGTGCTCGTGGTAGCGGCGCTGTTCCTCAAGGGGGCGGTCGTGCCGTTTCATGGGTGGGCACCCGATACCTACGAGGGCGCCAGTGTACCGGTGACGGCGTACATGGCCACGTTGTCCAAGGCCGCCGTACTCGTGGTGGGTCTGCAGCTCTTCCAGGGCGTGACGGTGCAGGGGCCCCTCGTGCAGCTGCTGGCCGTGCTGCCGCTGGCGAGCATCGTGTGGGGCAACGTGGCCGCCATGCGGCAGACTTCCCTGCGCCGCATGATCGCGTACTCCTCCATCGCGCACGCGGGCTATCTGTTCTACGCCTTTCTGGGTGATCCGGCCACGCGCGGCGACGCCGTGGTGTTCTATCTCGTCACCTACGCTGCCGGCAATCTGCTGGCTTTCGCCGTGTTGCCGCCGCACGGCAACGACGTGACCCGTGATACATTGGGCTCACTCGACGGATTGTTCAGACACCGGCCCATGGCCGCGGCGCTGATGGCGGTGGCCATGTTTTCACTGGCGGGCCTGCCGCCCTTCCCGGGCTTCACGGCCAAGTTCCTCATCTTCCGCACCGTGGTGACGGCCGGCTATCCGGTGTACGCTGTGCTGGGCCTCGTGGGGAGCTTCCTCGGACTGTTCTTCTATCTGCGCGTGGTGCAGCGCGTGTTCATGCGCCCCGTGGCCGAGGGCGCGCGGCCGGCGGCTGAACAGCTCCTGCTCCCCGGTGACGGCCTCTCCCGTACGGCCGGCGTGTTGTGCGGCGTAGCGACGCTGCTGCTGACGCTCGTTCCCGGCTGGATTCTTTCGCGCGTCTGACCGACGCGCTTTTCCAACGACTCATGACCACCACAGAACTGCCGGTCGCCAAGCGCGGCGCGGCACTGCTCAACGACGCCGAACTCAACAAGGGTACGGCCTTTACCCAGGCCGAGCGCGACGCGCTTGGCCTTCGCGGCCTGCTGCCGCCGCGAGTGATGACGCAGGACGAGCAGTTGGCGCGCATCCTGCCAGGCGTGCGTTCGCGTCCCACGCCGCTCGACCAGTATTCGTATCTCGTTTCGCTGAACGATCGCAACGTGACGTTGTTCTATCGCCTCGTGATGGATCATCTCGAGGAGCTGATGCCGGTGTTGTACACGCCCACGGTGGGCCAGGCCTGCGAGGAGTTCGGACGCATCTTCCGGCGCAGCCGCGGGCTCTTCATCAGCGCCGAAGATCGTGGGCGGGTGCGCGAAGTGCTGGCGCATTGGCCCAGCGACGATGTGCGCATGATCGTGGTGACCGATGGCGAGCGCATTCTTGGTCTTGGCGATCTCGGGGCCAACGGCATGGGCATTCCAATCGGCAAGCTCACGCTGTACACGGCCTGCGCCGGCGTGCCGCCGCATCAGTGTCTGCCCATCGCCATTGACGTGGGAACGGACAACGCCGAGCTGCGCGAAAGTGACGCATACATGGGCCTGCGACAGCCTCGGCTTCGGGGAGCGGAGTACGATGCGCTGCTCACGGAGTTCGTGGAGGCCGTGCAGGAACGCTTCCCGCTCGCGTGCATCCAGTTCGAGGATTTCGGCAACCACAACGCGTTTGCCCTGCTGGAGACCTGGCGCGACAAGGTCTGCACCTTCAACGATGACATCCAGGGCACCGCGTCGGTGACGCTGGCGGGTCTGTTGTCGGCGTCGCGCCTTGTTGGTGTGCCGCTGCGCGACATGCGCCTGCTGTTCCTTGGCGCAGGCGAAGCGGGCATCGGCATCGGCGATCTGGTGGTGGAAGCGCTGGTGGAGGACGGCATGTCGGTGGATGAAGCGCGCCGCCACTGCTGGTTCGTGGACAGCAAGGGCCTCGTGGAGTCTTCACGCACGGATCTCGCCTCGCACAAGCGTCGGTTCGCGCACGACCATGCGCCAACACGCAGCCTGCTCGAAGCGGTGGAGACGCTCAAGCCGCACGCGCTCATTGGTGTGTCCGGCACACCCGGGACCTTCACCACGGCGGTGCTCGAGGCCATGGCCCGACATCATCCGCGTCCGGTGGTGATGGCGTTGTCCAACCCGACGTCCAAGGCTGAATGCACGGCGCGCGAGGCCTATACGGCCACCGATGGTCACGCCGTGTTCGCGAGCGGTAGCCCCTTTGCGCCGGTGACCCACAAGCGGCGCACCCATGTGCCGGGGCAGGGCAACAACGCGTACATCTTCCCAGGTGTCGGGTTGGGTGTGCTGGTGGCCCAGTCCACGCGCGTGACCGAGGAAATGTTTGCGGCTGCGGCGAGGATCCTGGCGGACATGGTCACGGCCGATGACCTGGCCATGGGGCGCATCTATCCGGCGCTGTCCCGCATTCGTGAGGTGTCGCGCGCGATCGCGGTGGAGGTGGCCCGCATTGCGTTCGATCGTGGGCTCGCACGCGCGCCGCGTCCCGTGGACATTGCCGTGGCGGTCAGTGACACCATGTACGAACCGGTGTATCGGCCCTACGTCGGCGCCTGACACGTCCGACGTGGTTGCAGCTCCGTCAGCCCAATTGACGGAGCTGCGACGGCTCGTCAATGCTGATCATTTGGTTGGCGAGATCCGCAGCCGGAACACATTCCGCACCGTGCGCCGCGAGCCAGCCGGCCACTGAGCGAGACTCCGAGTGCTTGAGGGCGTCCGCCGCCGTGAGCATGACCGCACGCGGAATGAGCGCAAACAGTGGTTGTCGCCGTTCGCCATCGTGCGCCACGCGTGCTGCGTCCGTGTACCCGGTGCGGTGTCCCACGAGACGCTGCACCAGTGCGGCGGAGACGAACGGGACATCGCCCGCGCACACAAACGCCCAGGGCGTTGGCAGGTGATGCGCGGCGGCGGCAATGCCGGCCAGCGGGCCGAGTCCCGGTTCCGCATCGCAGATAACCTCACATGGCCCGAAGGGCAGCCGGTCGTGTGCGAGCTGGCGATACGCATCGAGTGATCGATTGGCCACCAGCAGCACCTGCGAGACGGAGCCGTCAAGACCGTCCAGAACGTGCTGGACCAACGGACGACCGCCAAAAGGCAGCAAGGGCTTGTCTGCGCCGCCCATGCGTTGACCCTCGCCTCCACAGAGCACTACCGCCGTGATGTCCGCGGCCGTAATGTCGGCCGCGATCACGGTGAGACCGCCACACGCGTGTTCAGCATGCCGTTCACTCTCGCGTTCACTCTCGCGTTCACTCCCGGCAGCAGCGAGCTACTCATCGATGCGACGCAGCAGCTGCTCCGCCGCGCGGCGTGCCAGCGGATGCCATGACTCCGACGCGGGGGCGAGCCCCGTCACCAGCGCCAGCAGTTCCTTGCGCTGGGATGGGGCCCAGAACTTTTCGATGTGATCGAGTACGCCGGCCACGGCATCGGTTTCCGGATAAGGCGCAAAGAAGGCTGCGATCTGGTTGGCCATGCGCAGCACATCGGGTGGGCCGTCATTCACGTGGTGATCACCGGTGGGCATGGTAAGACTCCGGTGCTGGTGCTGAGATCGAGGCTGGCGCGTGCTCAAAGTGGGCCACCTGCGGCTCAGTACGCCCGTCACGGGCCACGCTGCAGAGGGGCAGGCCCAGATGTCTCGACCACTGCAGCGCCATGCTGGTTGGGGCCGACCAGGTGGCAAGAAGCCGCGCTGCGGTATGCGCCGTCTTGTGCACCAGTTCATAGCTGCCGCGGCTGGACATCACGACAAACCCATCGCGCGCCAGCTCCGGGTCTGCATTGGGCCCGTAGAGTGCGCCAACGAGCTTGTCGAGCGCATTGTGACGTCCCACGTCCTCGCGGACGAGCACGACCTCGCCGGACGGCAGGCACCAGGCGGCGGCGTGTGCGGAGTGCGTGAGGGCGTTGAGCGGCTGGCGCTGATGCATCTGGGCGAAGGCGGAAAGCACGATGCCGTCAGGTATCGCCGGGGGATGGACGCGGGGCAGGGCCTGCGTGCGGGTGGCCAGCTGCGCGAGGCTCTCCATGCCACAGAGGCCGCAACTGCTGTTGGGCATGCCCGTTTGGTTTGGTGAATGCTGTACACTGGCCAGGTTGGCGTTCAGCTGCACCTCCACCCGATACTCACCCAACAGGTGATGCTCCTGCACCGACGCGATGGATGCGGGTTCGATCACACCAAACTCGGTGCGCAGCACACCGCGCGCGAGATCGGCCAGGTCGGCAGGCGTCGCCATGAGCACCACCAGCGGCTGACCGTTCAGCATGATCTGCACCGCGGCTTCGTCCACAATACCCCACGAGACCGTCCGCTCGGCGACACCACGGCCGATGTGAACGGATTCGTGGACCACACCTGCTTGCCGAGTCCGCGCAGCGGCCTCAGTCAACGGGACGCACCTCGACGGCCGTCACCTTGTACTCCGGGCAGTTGGTGGCCCAGTCGGAGTACTCGGTAGTAACCACGTTGGCTGCGGCTTCGGGATGATGGAAGGTGGTGTACACAATGCCTTCCGGTACGCGGTCGGTCACCTGCGCATGCAGCGTGATGGCGCCCTTTCGACTGGCCAACTGCACACCATCCCCTGTGCCGATTCCACGAAGCTCCGCGTCGTGCGGATGGATTTCCAGCACGTCTTCGGTGTGCCAGGTACTGTTGGCCGTGCGACGTGTCTGGGTGCCCACGTTGTACTGCGAAAGAATGCGACCGGTCGTAAGCAGCAGCGGATAGCGCCGCGTGGACCGCTCATCGGTGGGCACGTACTGTGTGAGCAGGAAGCGCCCCTTGCCGCGCACAAAGCCCTGCTCGTGCATGATCCGTGTTCCGCGCGGCGTCTCGGCGGTGCAGGGCCACTGCACACTGCCCACCTCGTCGAGATAGGCAAAGGACACGCCGGAGAACGATGGCGTGAGCGCCGCAATCTCATCCATGATGGCCGACGCGGACGGGTAGCTCATCGGATAGCCCATGGCCGTGGCCAATCGGCACACGGCCTCCCACTCGTGCAGTCCGCTGCGCGGCGGCGAGGTGGGACGTACGCGGTTGATGCGTCGTTCGGCGTTGGTGAAGGTGCCGTCCTTCTCGAGAAAGGCCGTGCCGGGCAGGAACACGTGTGCGTACTTGGCCGTCTCGTTGAGGAACAGGTCCTGCACCACCACACAGTCCATGGCTTCAAGTGCCTGCACGACATGTGTGGTGTCGGGATCGGACTGCGCGAGATCTTCGCCCTGTATGAACATGCCGCGGAACGAGCCACCGCGCGCCGAGGCCAGCATGTTGGGAATGCGCAGGCCGGGCTCGGGGTCGAGCGACACCTGCCACGCACTTTCGAAGACACCGCGCACGGCACTATCCGAGATATGCCGGTAGCCGGGAAGTTCGTGCGGAAAGGATCCCATGTCGCAGGACCCCTGCACGTTGTTCTGTCCACGCAGGGGATTGACGCCCGTGCCCTCGCGGCCCACCTGGCCGGCCACCATGGCCAGATTGGCGATGCCCAGGACCATGGTGCTGCCCTGGCTGTGCTCGGTCACGCCCAGGCCATAATAAATGGCACTGTTGCCGCCGGTGGCGTAGAGACGAGCGGCGGCGCGCAGTTCGGCTGCCGGAACACCGGTGATGGACTCGGTTGCTTCCGGAGCATGCTCGGGACGCGCAATGAACTCGCGCCATTGCGCGAACGATACCGTGTCGCAGCGTTCCTGTACAAAGGTCTCGTTGACCAGCCCCTCGGTGACGATGACATGCGCCAACGCGTTGATGACCGCCACATTGGTGCCGGGCCTGAGCTGCAGGTGGTGCGTGGCGGTGATGTGTGGGCTGCGCACGAGGTCGATGCGCCGCGGGTCGATGACAATGAGCTTGGCGCCCTGACGCAGGCGCCGCTTCATGCGTGACGCAAACACCGGATGCGCATCGGTGGGGTTGGCGCCAATGACCACAATGACGTCCGCGTGCGCCACGCTGCGGAAGTCCTGCGTGCCCGCCGACGTGCCGAAGGTCTGCTTGAGGCCGTAGCCCGTGGGTGAGTGACAGACCCGCGCGCAGGTATCCACGTTGTTGTTGTGGAACGCGGCGCGCACCATCTTCTGCACCACGTACACTTCTTCGTTGGTGCAGCGCGATGAGGTGACGCCACCGATGGCCTCGCGGCCGTGCGCGGCCTGAATGGCCTGGAATCTCGACGCCGCAAAGGCGATGGCTTCATCCCACGACACCTGACGCCAATCGTCGGAAATACGCTCGCGGATCATGGGCCGCAGCACGCGGTCAGGATGCGTGGCGTACCCCCACGCAAACCGGCCCTTCACACAGGAGTGCCCTTCGTTGGCGCCGCCACTGCTGTCAGGCGTCATGCGCACCACGTCGGTGCCCTTGAGCTCCGCAACGAAGGAGCAGCCCACGCCGCAGTAGGCGCAGGTGGTCTTGACCTGCCGGTCCGGTTGCCCCGCGTCGATGACCGTTTTCTCGATGAGGGTTGCCGTGGGGCAGGCCTGCACGCAGGCGCCGCAGGACACACACTCGGACTCGAGGAAACTCTCCTCCATACCAGCCGCAACCTTGCTGGCGAACCCACGGTCGGTGATGCTGAGCGCCAGCGTGCCCTGGATTTCGTCACAGGCGCGGACGCAGCGTGAGCACACGATGCACTTGGCCGGATCGAAACTGAAATACGGATTCGACTCGTCCTTCTGCGCCTGCAGATGGTTGGCACCATCGTAGCCATAGCGCACTTCGCGCAGTCCGACCGCCCCCGCCATGTCCTGCAATTCACAGTCGCCGTTGGCGGCGCAGGTGAGACAGTCCAGCGGGTGATCGGAGATGTACAGCTCCATCACGTTGCGGCGTACACGCGCCACGGTGGGCGACTGCGTGCGCACCACCATGCCTGCTTCCAGCGGAGTGGTGCACGAGGCGGGCAAACCCTTTCTTCCCTCGATCTCCACCACACACAAGCGGCAGGAGCCGAAGGCCTTGAGTGAGTCGGTGGCGCAGAGCTTGGGAATGTTCACGCCGGCAGCCCTGGCCGCCTGAAGCACGGACGTGCCAGGCGGCACGGCCACTTCCATGCCATCGATACGTGCGGTGATCATGCCACCTCCTGGGTGACCGATTCCTGGATGGTCAATTCCGCAGCCGTGGACGCCGACGTCAGCAGGTCGGCGGTGAAGTGCGTCATGATGCTGCGCACGGGCAGAGGCGTGAGGCCGCCCATGGCGCAGAGCGAGCCGAACTCCATGGTTTCGCAGAGTTCGCCCAGCAGCTCCCAGTTGGCGCGGACGTTTTCACCTCGGCGCAGCTTGGCAATGACCTCAACCCCCCGTGTGGAGCCGATGCGGCAGGGCGTACACTTGCCGCAGGACTCGATGGCGCAGAACTCCATCGCAAACTGCGCCATGGCGCCGAGATTGACCGAGTCGTCAAAGAGCACGATGCCACCGTGACCCAGCATGGCACCAATACCCGCGAAGTGCTCGTAGCTGAGCGGCGTGTCCCACTGCGATGCCGGCAGGTAGGCGCCAAGCGGTCCGCCCACCTGCACGGCGCGAAGAGCCCGTCCGCTGCGAGTCCCACCGGCAAAGGTCTCCAGCAGTTCACGGAGCGTGATGCCGAACGGGACTTCCACCAGCCCGCCCTGCGCTACATTGCCGGCCAACTGAAATGGCATGGTGCCACGCGAACGGTCCACACCAAAGCCCGCATACTGCGCCGCACCCTGCGCCAGCACATCCGGCACGGCGGCCAGCGTGAGCACGTTGTTGATGACGGTGGGACAGCCAAAGAGACCTTCCACGGCGGGGAGTGGAGGCTTGCTGCGCACCTGGCCCCGTCGCCCTTCGAGGCTCTCCAGCAACGCGGTCTCTTCGCCGCAAATGTACGCGCCCGCTCCGACACGCAGCGCGATGTCAAATGCGTGCGGCGTGTCCAGCACACGCGAGCCGAGCAGGCCGGCCTCACGTGCACGATGCAACGCCGCTTCGAACGTGCGAATGGTGCGCGGATACTCCGAGCGCAGATACACGTAGCCCTGCCGCGCGCCCACGGCGAGGCCGGCGATGATCATCCCCTCCATGAGGCGGAAGGGATCGGCTTCCATGATCAGCCGATCGGCAAACGTGCCGGAGTCTCCCTCGTCCGCATTGCAAACCACGTAGCGGGTTGCCGCGGTCGTCTGCTGCACCGTGCGCCACTTGATGCCGGTGGGAAAGGCGGCTCCGCCGCGTCCACGCAGGCCCGAGTCGATGACCTCCTGCACGATGGCGGGCCGCTCGAGCTGCAACGCACGCTGCAAGCCATGGAGACCACCGGTGTCGCGGTACTCATCAAGTGAGAGCGGGTCGATGCGGCCCACCCGCGAGAACATCAGCCGACGCTGCATACGGAACCACGGATGATCCTCCACCAGACCGATGCCGTGCGCGTGTGACTGGCCGGGCAGGTCCTGGCTGTCACGCTCCGCATGCAGCAGATCGAGCAGGGCGGGGACATCGGCGGAAGACAGCCGGGAAAAGCCAACACGCCCCTTCGCCGTGTCGATTTCCACCAGGGGCTCGAGCCAGGCCGCGCCTCGTGAGCCGTTGCGCACCAGCTGCAACTCGGCATCGACATGTCGCGCAGCCCACTCCTGTACGGCAGCGGCCACGTCATCGGCACCCACCGACGCCGCCGCCGTGTCACTGGGGACGTAGACCCGCCAGGCCGTCATGGGTCGGGTCGCTCCACGTGGGCGGCGGTGTCTGGGTAGTCGGCCAGCAAGCGCTCAAGGCGCTCCGGCGTGACGCGGCCATAGACGGTCTCGCCAATACGCAGTGACGGACCGAGGGCACAGTTGCCGAGGCAGTAGGTGGCCTGCGCGTGCCAGCGCTGGTTGGGGACCACCTCTCCCAATGCGGCCCCGCGCCGACGCGTCAAGTACGCATCGAGATCCTGACAGCCCACCGCGCGACAGGCTTCGGCCATGCACACCTGGACCACCGTGTCGCCAACAGGCGACTCGCGGAAGTCGTGATAGAACGTCACCACACCGTGCACTTCGGCGCGTGAGAGATTGAAGTGCGCGGCAATGGCGCGCGTCGCGGCGTGGGAAACACAGCCCACGCGCGCCTGCACCTGATGCAACAACGGCAGCAGGTACTCGGCGCGCGGGGGAAAGGCTGCGAAGAGCTCATGCAGGACGGCGAGTTCATCACCATCCGGCATGGCCGACGCGAACGCGGACGCAGGATGCGTCATGACGCCTCAGCGATAGCGCTCCATGAGGGAATCGAGTGCCGCCTTGCCGGGGCACAGCGACTCGAACGGCAGGTCCACCAGGGGCGTGGCCGGCGTGCGCAGGTAGTCATGCATGTCGCGCCCGTTCTCATCCACGAAGAGCAGGCCGGTGGCAATCTCGCCGCGTGTCTGACAGGCCCGCACATGTGCGTAGGCCGACTCGCGGTTGGTGGGGTTGTAGTCCGACGCGGTGGCGCGCAGACGAACCATGCCACCGTCGTGCAACGTTACGGTGCGCACCTCCTCGTCCGTCTCAGGCACCGTGATTTCGCGCTGCAGGGGCACGAAGTCGGTGTGCACGGCTTCCACCTCATGCTCGCGCGTGAACGCGTAGCTCTTGGTGGACCCTTCGTGATCGTTGAAGCTCACGCAGGGCGAGATGATGTCGATGATGGCAAAGCCCTTGTGCGCGATACCCGCCTTGATGATGGGCACGAGCTGCTTCTTGTCTCCGGAGAAGGAGCGCGCAACGAACGTGGCGCCGAGGGTGAGGGCCAGCAGCACCGGATCAATGGGGGTCTGCTCGTTGGCTTCGCCCTTCTTGGACTTGGAGCCCACATCGGCCGATGCGGAGAACTGCCCCTTGGTCAGGCCATAGACGCCGTTGTTCTCCAGCAGGTAAAGCATGTTCACATTGCGCCGAATGGCGTGTGACAGCTGCCCGAGCCCAATGGACAGCGAGTCACCGTCGCCCGACACACCGATGTAGGTCAGACTGCGATTGGCCGCGGCCGCACCCGAGGTGACCGACGGCATGCGGCCGTGCACGGAGTTGAAGCCGTGCGACTGCTTCATGAAGTACGCGGTCGTCTTGGACGAGCAGCCGATGCCGCTCATCTTGCCGATGCGATGAGGCTCGAGCTCGAGTTCCCAGCCAGCCTGTACCACGGCGGCCGTCACGGAGTCGTGTCCGCAGCCGGCACAGAGCGTGGACATGGCGCCTTCGTAGTCCCGCAACGTGAGGCCGAGGCCGTTGGTGCGCGAGCTGGGGTGCCGAACGGGAGGTTTGGCGATGGAAGTCATGCGGGCACCTGCGCGAGATGGCGGAGCACACCGTCCACGACCACCTTGGCGGTAAGCGGCATGCCGCCGTAGTCGAGAATGGAGGTCATGCTGTCACGGGGAATGCCAAGCTCCACCGCCAGCAGGGCGCGGAGTTGGGCGTCGCGATTCTGTTCGATGACGAAGTTGCGATCGTGCGCGTCGAAGAACTCACGCACCTCGCTGCCGAAGGGGAAGGCGCGGATGCGCATGACATCGACTGTTACCCCCTGGTCGCGCAAACGGTCGGCAGCTTCGCGTACGGCGGCGTCACAGCCACCAATGGTGACCAGCCCCACCTCGGCGCCAGGCTGAAGCGTGAAGACCGGCTTGGGCATGACCGTGGCCGCGTGCTCAAACTTGCGCTTGAGACGATCGACGAGCTCCTGATACGCGTCGGAGTCCTCGGTGTACGCCGCGTGCTTGTCGTGGCCGGAACCGCGCACGAAGTAGGCGCCCTTGCCGCCCACGCCGGGCAGTGTGCGGGCGGCAATGCCGTCGCCGTCCACGTCGAGATAGCGCGAGAACTTCTGGATCTTGTCGAGGTCTTCCTTGTGCAGGACCTTGCCGCGATCGGGCCGGTAGCTGTCGTCCCAGCTGAGCCGCTTCACCATCCAGTCGTTCATGCCGATGTCGAGATCGGTGGCGACGAAGACCGGTGTCTGGAAGCGCTCCGCCAAGTCAAACGATTGCACCGCCAACTCGAACGCCTCACCCGGGTTGGCCGGGAAGAGCACGAGGTGCTTGGTGTCGCCGTGTGAGGCGTAGGCCAGTGACAGGAGGTCGGCCTGTTGCGTACGGGTGGGCATACCCGTGGCCGGTCCGCAGCGCTGAATGTCGAAGAAGACCGCCGGAATGTCGGTGTAGTACGCGAGCCCGATGAACTCCTGCATCAGCGAGATGCCGGGGCCCGAGGTGTTCGTGAACGCGCGTGCACCCGCCCAACCGGCGCCGATGATGATGCCGGCAGCGGCCAGCTCGTCCTCGGCTTGCAGAATGGCAAACTTGTGTTCGCCCGTGGCCTTGTCCACGCGATACTTCTCGCAGAAGGCCTTGAACTGCTCCATGAGGGCGGTGGCCGGCGTGATGGGATACCACGCGCCTACGGTCGCGCCGGCAAATACCGCGCCCAGCGCACAGGCCGTGTTGCCATCGATGAGGATGGAGTCGCTGGTGGCATCCATCTTCTCGAGATGGAAGGGCAGCGGGCACTGGAAGTTGGCCTTGGCGTACTCGTAGCCCAGCTGGATGGCCTTGTGGTTGGACTCGAGCAGCTTGGGCTTCTTGCCGTACTTCTCCGAGAGCATGCCCGACACCACGTCCATGTCGATGTTGAGCAGCGCCGCGAGCGACCCGGCATACACGATGTTGCGCAGCAGCGTGCGGTCGCGATCGCCCTGGAAGTTCTCCACGCAGATGCGGCCGAAGGGAATCCCCATGATGGTGATGCCTTCGCGCACGAGATCGGGATCGAGCGGCCACGACGAGTCGTAGAGCAGGAAGCCGCCCGGCCGGACGGTGGCCACGTCCTTGGCGTAGGTGGACGGATTGAGCGCCACCACCAGGTCCACTTCGCTCGGACGCGCCGTGTAGCCGTCCTTGCTGACGCGGATCTCGTACCAGGTGGGCAACCCCTGGATGTTGGAGGGGAAGATGTTCTTGCCCGTCACCGGGATGCCCATGCGGAAGATGGCCTGCATGAGCAAACCGTTGGCACTGGCGGAGCCGGTGCCGTTGACGGTGCCGATCTTGAACGAGAAATCGTTGACGCCGTTCATACGCTGGCCATCCCGGCGAGCATGCCCGCCACGGGCTTTCTGAGATCAAAGAGTTGCATGTCCCACGCGGCGGTGGGGCAGCGTTCGGCGCAGAGTCCGCAGTGCAGGCAGACGTCTTCGTCTTTCACCATGACACGCTTGGTCTGCGGCAGGCCGTCGGACACGTAGATGGCCTGATCGGTGTTGAGCGCGGGCGCCGAGAGGCGCGTGCGCAGATCGGCTTCTGATGTGCCGTTGGTGGTGATGGTGAGACAGTTGGTGGGGCAGATGTCCACGCAGGCGTCGCACTCGATGCACTGTGACGCGGTGAAGTGCGTTTGGATGTCGCAGTTGAGACAGCGCCCGACCTCGGTGGCGATCTGCTCCGCCGTGAAACCCAACTCGACTTCCGTGACGAGATCTTTGAAGCGCTTGCTCAGGTCCTCGTGCTGCATCTTGGCGCGCTTGGCCGACTCGTAGTCGTTGTCGTAGGCCCACGAATGCATGCCCACCTTGGCGCTCACCAGCGACATGCCGTAGGCGGGCCGATCGTTCACATCGCGGCCGTGACACTGCGCGTCAATGGAGATGGCGGCCGCATGACCGTGCGCCACGGCCCAGATGATGTTCTCGGGGCCCCAGGCGGCATCACCACCGAAGAACACCTTGGGATGCGTGCTCTGATGGGTGGTCTTGTCCACCTTGGGCATGCCCTTGGCGTCGAACTCCACGCCGATGTCGCGCTCGATCCACTCGAAGGCGTTGTCCTGGCCAATGGCGAGAATGACCTGATCGCAGGGAATGACGACCGTGCCGGTGACCGTGCTCGTCTGCTTGCCGCTGGCGTCTTCGGTCCACTGCAGGACTTCGAACTCCATGCCCACGAGCCTGCCGTTCTCCACGACCATGCGCTTGGGCGCGTGGTTCTCGATGATCTCGACCAGCTCTTCTTCGGCGTCTTCGAGTTCCCACGGCGAGGCCTTGAAGTGCTTGCGGCCGCGCCGCGCCACCACCTTGACGTCGGTGGCGCCGAGGCGCTTGGAGGTGCGGCAGCAGTCCATGGCCGTGTTGCCCACACCAATGATGATGACCCGCGGGCCGAGCTTGTCGATGTGTCCGAAGTGCACGTTGGCGAGAAACTCGATGCCGATGTGCACCGACTCCGGCGCGTCCCAGCGACCGGGGATGTCGAGTTCCTTGCCCTTGGGTGCGCCGCTGCCCACGAACACGGCGTCGTAGCCCTCGTCGAGCAGGCCCTTGAGACTGGTGACGGCCGTGCCGTATTTCATGGTGGCACCCATGTCGATGACATAGGCGCATTCCTCGTCGAGCACCTGCGCGGGCAGGCGGAAGGACGGGATGTTGATGCGCATGAGGCCACCGGGCGTGGCGTTGCGCTCGAAAATGGTGACGTCGTACCCCAGCGGCAGCAGGTCGTTGGCGACGGTGAGCGACGCCGGCCCCGCACCCACCAGCGCGACGCGCTTGCCGTTCTTGACCGCCGGCGCCTTGGGCAGGTGCGCGCTGATGTCGTCGCGATGATCGGCGGCCACGCGCTTGAGCCGGCAGATGGCCACCGGCTTTTCTTCCACGCGGCCGCGGCGGCAGGCGGGCTCACAGGGGCGGTCGCACACGCGCCCCAGAATGCCCGGGAAGACGTTGGATTCGCGATTGAGGAGATACGACTCGGTGTACCGCCCCTGGGCAATCAGGCGGATGTAGCCGGGGACGTTGGTATGGGCCGGACAGGCCCACTGGCAATCCACGACCCGGTGGTAGTATTGCGGGTCGGAGACATCGGTTGCTGCCATGTGGCGGGGCTCCTGGGGAGAGATGTACTGGTATCGCTAGCATGGGCTGTGGACCGACGCTCGGCAAGAAGGGAAACCCGGATCTTCACGTCCCGAATGGAGAGATTTCGATGGCCAGCGCGTACGACGTGATCGTGGTCGGCATCGGCGGGATGGGCAGTGCGGCGGCGTATCATCTCGCCGCGCGCGGTCAGCGGGTGCTCGGGCTCGAGCAGCACGGTCTCGGCCACGCGTTCGGATCCTCGCACGGGCTGACGCGGATCATCCGGTTGGCCTACTTCGAGGACCCGTCGTACGTGCCGCTGCTGCGGCGGGCGTTCACGCTCTGGCGCGACCTGGAGCAGGGGTTGTCCGAGCCGTTGTTGCACGTGACGGGCGGGCTCGATGTGGGGTGGGCGGGAAGTCCGGTGTTCGACGGCTCGCTGGAGAGCTGTCGGGTGCACGGTCTCGATCATGAGGTGCTCGACGGCCAGCGACTCTCGGCGCGCTTTCCGGGTTGGCGGCCGGCGCCCGGGGCGATGGCGGTGTACCAGCCCGACGCCGGATTTCTTACCCCGGAGCGGTGCATTCAGGCGCACGCCGCGCGGGCAGAGGCGCATGGGGCCGTGATCCGGACCCATGAGCGCGTCATCGAGGTGACGACGAACGCTGGTTCGGTGACGGTGCGCACCGAACGGGGCACGTATTCGGCCGGTCAGGTGGTGCTCACGGCCGGACCGTGGATGGGCGATCTGGTGCCTGCGCTGCGGGGGGTGCTGCAGCCGGAGCGGCAGGTGCTGGGGTGGTTCGGCATCGCCGACACGGCGGCGTTTGCACCGGCGAACTTCCCCGTGTTCGTGATGGACGCCGAGGAAGGGCAGTACTACGGCTTCCCGCGATACGGCGCGCCCGGTTTCAAGATCGGCAAGTATCACCATCGCTTCGAGCGCGTGCATCCGGACACCATGTCACGCGTGTGCGAGTCCGAGGACGAAGCAGCGTTGCGGGCCGCGGTATCGCGGTATTTCCCTGGCGCGAACGGCCCGTTGCAGCAGTCGGCGACGTGCCTGTTCACGAATACCCCCGACGAACATTTCATCATCGACCGGGCACCTGGGGCGCCGGAGTTGCTGGTGGTATCTGCCTGCTCGGGGCACGGCTTCAAGTTCAGCAGCGTGATCGGGGAAATCTGTGCGGATGTGGTGACGGGGGGCGCCACCGCGCACGACATCGGGTTGTTCGGGGTGGGGCGGTTCGGGGCGGGCGCGTCGTTGGCCGACGGCCCGCGCGTCTCGTAGGGCGCGCTCCCCAGAACTGTGGCCCCAACGCCGCATTCATCAGTCCGCCGTCGTTGGGACAGATCGTGGCGGCGTGCGATAAGCCGCTGTCGTTGTGCGGTTTAGCCATCCCGTCAGCCCAGGTGTCAACTTTGTGATGCGATTGGCCCAACTCTTGCTGTCGGCTGACTCAGCCGGCCCCCGTTCCGCGATCGGTGCGCTACGGCACCCGGTGCTCGCTGCCGTGAGCCTCTGCGCAGCTCCCTCCGACTGCCCCTACCTGGGGAGTCCCCGCTTTCATCACATCAAGGAGTCGCCGTTTTTATGCCCAACCACACGCGCCGGTCGCTCTCGAACCTCGTGGCCAAGGGCAGCGCCCTGCTGCTTGCCGCTACATTGACCCTCGCGCCGCGAGCCGAAGCCCAGGGCTTTCGCTACACGTATACCGGCCAGACGTTTGCCGTGGCGTTCGGGGAGCTAACAACGAACGATCGTCTGACGTTCTCGTTCGACATCGGGATCATGTTGGGTGGCACCGTGCTCCCTATCAACGTGACGCCAGACGCCTGGTACCTCACCGTCGGTGCCGCCTCGGGGAACGACCAGACGCAAGGCGCGAAGCTCGAGCAACTCACGTTGAGAGTGCTCGGCGACGGCAGCATCGACGCGGCCTGCATCACGGCGAGCACGCCCGATGCCAGCGTGTTCGTGAACAACGGCACCAGCGTTGGTTCGATGCTGGTGATGACGTCCTGTAGCAGCACAGCCACTACTCTGGAAACCGGTACCGTCGTCGACGGGGGCGGATTCAACAACGCAACACCAGCAGGATCGCGCTATGGCACTTGGTCGGTCTCGGCCATCCAGCCTCCCGTCACCCCGCCGGTCACCGTCCCGGAGCCCGGTTCGCTGGCCCTTACAGGGGCGGGCCTGCTGGCGCTGGCGGCAGCGCGCCGTCGTCGGTCGGCGAACCGCGCGGCCTGAGCCTCGGCCCGCCTCGCTGAATGGTCTCTGTGCCGCCGTCGCGCGTTGTTGTGGCGGCGATGAGGCGAGATGCGGTGTGACACGATGCCCTGTCGGCGAATGCTGGCAGGGCTGTCGTTTTTCTGATGACGGTGTGAGGTGCGCCGGGGTAGCACTCGCATGCGACGTATCCTTTGCCCACCGCCGGCGCACTGTTCGGCGCCCGGCGCGCTCACGACCCTGCACATCGCTCTCGCGTGGTGCATGCTCGCTGCGGCCCCCACCGCGCTGCCCGCTCAGTCGCACGACACGCTGGCCGTTGGCACGTACGCCTACGGCACCGTCGACCGGCGGGCCGCTGTGTCGCCGCTGGCCGAGTACCTTGGCAACGCACTGCAGCGTCCTGTTCGCGTGGTGGTCGCGCCCGATCCGGTGGCGCTGGCCGACTCGGTGCAGCGCGAACGGGTGGACGTGGTGGTCACGAACACGTTCGGTTACCTGCTCCTCGCCGATGCGGTGCCGCAGCGCGCCGTGGCCGTGTCCGTGTTTCACGTGCCACCCGGAGTGCGCACGCACTACAGCGCCGTGCTAGCGACCACGGATGATGGCCTTCGCGACCTTGCCGCGCTCAAGGCGAAGGCGCACACGACTGCCGTAGCGTTCGTGAGCCCGGGCTCGACGACCGGCAACCTCGTGCCGCGGCTTGCGTTGGCCGCGCGCGGGGTTGGCGATCTCGACGCGCAGGTGCGACGTGTCACCTATGCTGGCACGCACGCGGCGGCGTTCGATCTGCTGCGCACCGGCGCCGTGCAGGTGGCGGGGCTGGCTACCGAAGAATACGAACGCCAGCTGGCGCGCCTCACCCACAGCGAGCGGACACGTTTTCGTGTGCTGTGGGAATCGCCCGACATTCGACTGGGGCCGGTGGCGGTACGAGCGAGTCTACCCGCCACAGTGCGCGAACGCGTGCGCACAGCGCTGGTTGGGCTCGAGCAGCGAGACCCGCCAGCGTTCGCGGCCCTCCGCGCCGGATGGACAGAGGCACGTCTGGCCGACGGGCTGGTCGCAGCGACAGACAGCAGCTACGCCGAGGTGCGCCAGTTGTTTGGTCAGGGAGAAACACTGGCGGCGCTGATCGCGCGGTTTTCGCGGTAGAGGACATCGGGACGAACGCACACGACGACGCTTCCACCTCGCCGAAAGCTCACGTGCCGACCCCGACATATCACTCCTTCGCCGTGCCCGGTCGCTTCACGCCCAGCTGGCTCGTGATGAAGCCGAACGTATCGCCGAGGTCCGCCAGCCCAATGCCCCCGTGCCCTCCGGTGGTGTCGGCGCGCAGGAGTACCGGGCGGTCGCACGACTGCGCCGCTTGCAGCGCTGCCGCGAATTTGAAGGCGTTCCACGCCGGAACAACTTGATCGTTGAAGGCGGTCGTGATCAGCGTGGACGGATAGCAGGCGCCTGGCCGCACGTTGTGCAGCGACGAACTCGCGCGCAGGAACGGCACGTGGGTAGGGTTCTGTGGCGAGCCATACTGCGCGCTGTGCGCGCCCGGGTCGAAGCGCAGCAGGTCCGTGGGCGGCACGTTCGCGATGGCGACGCGGAACAGTTCCGGGCGCTGGTTGATGACAGACGTCACGAGCAGTCCGCCGTTGGAGCCGCCGAGGATGGCGAGCCGTTCTGCCGACGTATACCGCTCGCGGATCAGAAACTCCGCGGCGGCAATGAAGTCGTCGAAGGTCGTCTGTTTCCGGCCGAGCATTGCGGCCTCGTACCACCCCCGCCCGAACTCACCGCCGCCACGCAGTGATGGCGCCGCCAGCACGAAGCCGAGTTCCAGCAGGGCAATCGCCCCGACTCCAAAGTTCGGCAACTCGATCGAACTCGATGCACCGTACCCAGTCAAGACGGTGGGGTGAGAGCCGTCCATCGCCAGTCCACGACGGTGCGCCACGAACATCGGCACCTTCACACCGTCCTTCGCCGTGTACCAAACCTGCCGGATCTCGTACGGGTCGGCGGGTGATGGCGTCTTGAGGTCGAGCTCCGCCGTGTCGCGGCCGGTTGTGAGGGCGTAGCGACGTCGCGTGGGGACGAATCCTTCGACCGCGCGCACCACGAGCGCGCCTGCCGTATCGGACTGGATGCTCGTGATCGTCGACATCGGCCGGATCGGCAGCTCGCGGACGAGGCGCCCATCGCGTTCGTACACCCGTATTCCGTGCTGCACGTTCCGCACGAACCGCACCACGAAGCGACCGTCTATCTCCTCGACGCGGTCGATCACATCGTCGCTTGGCGGCACGACCTCGCGCCACTGCTGGGCGGCGGGTGTGCGAATGGAAAAAACCACCAGTCGGCAACGCGGTGCGCCGCGATCGGTGAACAGGTAGAGACTATCGCCGCGCGTGGCCACCACGCGGTACGCGGCGTCTCGTGTGGCCGAGAGCGCGACCAGCGCACCATCGATCGCCGGGCGCGCCGGATCGCGCAGGTCGAGCACGTGCAGGCGCGAGTCGATCTGCCCCAGGTCATCCACGTAGGGGCCGGTCCCTTCGGAAACGAAGAGGAAGCGGCCGTCGGCGGAGAACTCCTGGTCGACGTTCACGTCGGTCACCGTGGCACCCATGCGCAGGATGACCAGGTCGCTCGCCTGCGGCGTACCGGCCACGTGATAGTACACACCGGGGCCCGCCCGCTTGGCACGGCTAGTCAGCGCGGGCTTGGAGGCCCGAACGTAAAAGAAGCCGCGACCATCCTGCGTCCACAGCATCGCGTGTCCGTACAAGCCCTCAAGTCGTTCCGCGAGGTCGGCGCCATCGGCTACCCGCCGGATGCGCCCCTCCGACCAATCACTGCCGTTGGTGGAGACCTGGTACGCCGCATAGCGCCGATCGGGGGACACCCATACGCCGTCGAGCGACTCGCCGGCCGCCAGTGATGAGTCAGTGACCAGCGGCGCCTCGCGTTCAGCGCGGCGCGTTGACGGTTCGCGCCAAAAGGCGGTCAGCTCGTCCACCCGCGTCAGCAACCACGGTCGCACGTCGTTGTCGCGCAGATACGGGAGGGCCAGTGCCGTCTGCGCCGCCGCCCAGTCGCGTACCTCGCGCTCGTCGAGCTGCTCGAGCCAACGGTACGGGTCGCGGATTCTCGTACCGTAATAGTCATCGACGACGCCAACCGTACGCGTCACCGGATAGGGCGGTCGGGAAGGGCGGGGATCACGCTGCGCGGACGCAGCCAACGGCCCAGATGTCAGGAGCAGCAGGGCGAACAGCATCGCACGCGTCATCGATGTCCTCTTGTGTTCGACCGCGCGGGATGATCACGGGCCTCCGTCGCGCGCGGGGCCTCTTGTATCCATCACTCTGGCTATGCGAACGCCCGGACTCGAACCGGGATGGGTTGCCCCGCCAGCTCCTAAGGCTGGTGCGTCTACCAATTTCGCCACGTCCGCAAACCGGGCCCGATGTCTCGGGCCCAGCATCGCAAGATAATCAAGTCGACGGGGACTGCGGCAGCGCGGCCTCGGCCTCCAGGAACCCAAGCAGCTGCGCCAGGGAGCGCTCCACGTCAGTCAGCGTGCCTGCCGGGTGAATCGTGCACAGCCGGAGCGCCGGGCGCTCGCCCAGCATGGTGGACATGATGAGCGCCTGCCCCTCGAGGCGCATGCGATCCACGGCCCGTGCCGTCACCGCATCCACCGCGGCCGGCGACAGGGACGGGTGGCGGTAGCGAAAGGTGATGATGCCCATCTGCGCCGGTGTGACGATCTCCCACGACGGCGACGCCCGCAACACGCGCTCTGCATGCTCGGCCTGCAGGAAGCCGGACTCGATGGCTTCACGAAACGCCGGCAGGCCAAAGGCCCTGAGGGAGAGCCACAGCTTGATGGCCTTGGCGCTGCGCGTGAGCTGAATGCCCCGGTCGTAAAAGTTGACGTCGGCCTGCACATGCCGCGCGACGTCGGCGAGGTAGTCGGCGTGGTCGTCGTCCCCCACGTGAAAGGCGTGCACCAGGTGACGCGGATCGCGCACCAGCAGACAGCCCAACTCGTACGGCTGGAACAGCCACTTGTGCGGATCGAGCGTGATGGAGTCGGCGCGCTCCATGCCTTCGAGCAGCGCGCGCCCACGCGGCGTAAAGGCCGCCGCCGCCCCGTACGCGCCGTCCACGTGCATCCAGACATCATGCTCGGCGCAGAGGTCGGCCACCTGGTGCAGCGGGTCAATGGCGCCCGTGTTGGTGGTACCGGCATTCGCCACGACACACAGCGGGCGACGTCCTGCTGCCAGGTCGGCTTCAATGGCCGCCCGCAGGGCCGGCACCGACAAACGCAGCGTCGCGTCGGTGGGAATGAGGCGGCGCTGATCGCGCGCGAAGCCCAGCACCCGCAGTGCCTTGAACAACGAGGAATGCGTTTGATCGGAGCAGTAGACAACGGCCCGCGCATCGTGCGCGCCCATCTTGACCTCGCGGGCGGTGACGAGAGCCGTGAGGTTGGCCATGGAGCCACCACTTACGAAGATGCCGCTGCTGCCGGTCGGCATGCCACAGAGCCTGCACAGCCACTCGAGGACCGTCAGCTCGATTTGCGAGGCCGCCGAGGAGGCGAGCCAATGCCCGGCAAAGAGATTGTGGCCACTGACCAGGAAATCGGCCACGGCACTCACGAAATTCGTGGGGCTGGGGACGAACGCGTAGAAACGCGGATGGTCGGCGTGGAAGGCATTGGGGAAGACCTCGCGGGCCAGCAGGTCCAGCAGGTCTTCCGGCGGCGTGGCCTGTTCGGGCAGGTCCGTGTGCAGCCGGGCGACCGCATCGGACTTTGTGATGGTCGTCGCAGGCGGCAGGTCACGCCGCGTGGCAAAATGGTGTATGACCATCTCGAGCGCGCGCTCGCCCAGGGCGCGCATCTCGGTACGGGACAGTTCGAGAGGAGTCGTCACGTGCCAAATGTAGTCGCAATCACACAACCGGAGGCAGCATGCACCACAGACTCAAACGCACGCGGTGGAGCCGGGTGACGGGCTATATGATGGCGCTCACGTTGGGCGTGGCCGGAACGGCCCAGGCCCAGGCGGGCGCAGGACGCGGGTTGTTCGTGGGTCTGCAGTATGCCGGCGCGTCGGTGAGCGTGAAGGAGGCGGCGGAGAATCTGGAGTTCGGCAGCGGCTTTGGTCTGCACGCCGGCTTCGGCATGAGCGACAAGGTGTCGGTGCTCGTGAACTTCGACCGCAATGTGCTGAACCGTCGGCGCGACGATGAGAACGTGACCGTGTCGCAGTATGACGCGCTGCTGCGTTACCAGCTTTTCCCCGGCGCGGACTCCCCGATTCGCGTATTCGGCACTGCCGGCGCAACGGGCCGTGCGGCGAGTGGCAGCACGGAGTTTGAAGGCGTCGCGCCAACGGCTGGTGCGGGCGTGCAACTCCACGTGTCGTCGAGCGTTGCGCTGACTGGCACGGCCCTTTGGACCTTTGGCAACCTGACGAGTCTGCGGCAAATCACGGATGGCGGCACAACGCGTGAGACGTTCCGTTCGACTGGCACACGGGTGCAGGTGGGCGCATCGCTGTATCTCTTCCGCTGAACGCTGGACAATTTCACAAACACATCGGGGCGTCTGGTCATTGGCCAGACGCCCCGACGCATATTGCCAGGTGTGGTGACGGCCTACAGGCCTACGGCATCAGCCACCAACACGCAGGTTGACCACGCGCTGGCCGAGCCGCGGATCCAGCGACTGCACGAGTAGACTCACATAGTCGCCATCCTTGAGACCACCAAGAATGTCCTGCAGGTCGGCCACGCTGCGAATGTCGCGACGCGGCGTGGGATAAAGCACAGCCAGCACGATGTCGCTGCCGGCAAAGAGGCGATCGCGCGCCGGGCCGTCTTCTGCGACGTCGGCCACACGCACACCACGACCGTTCGTGCGCAAACGCGTGGCGACATCGGCGGGCAACGGCTCCACGGACAGACCGAGCTTGCCGGACGCCGGGTTGGCCTTGCTGGCCGCATCCTCGGTATTCACGGCCAGCGCCGCATTGGTCTCCGCTTCCACCAGCTTGACCTTGAAGGTCTTCTTGGTGCCGAAGCGCATGACCTCCACCGGAATGACGTCGCCCACGCGCCGCTGACGCACGGCGCGCTGCAGCGAGCTCACACGATCCACCGGCTTGCCGTCCACGGTAATGATGAGGTCACCGACCTCGATGCCCGCCGCCTTGGCCGGGCCCGCATCCGCCGGGTTGAAGCCCGCGACCTTCACACCGCCAACGCGGGAGAGGCCGTTGATGCCGGCGTCCTCGGGGAGCGCGGCCTGGACGGACACACCCATGACCGGAAGACGCACGCGACCATCCTTGATGAGCGCGTCGGTGACGTTCTTGACCAGCGTGATGGGAATGGCAAAGCCGTAGCCCGAGTAGAAACCCGTCTGGCTGGCAATGGCGCTGTTGAGGCCAATGACCTCACCACGCATGTTGATGAGCGGGCCACCCGAGTTGCCGGGATTGATGGCCGCATCGGTCTGGATGAAATCGGAGACCGTGAAGCTGCCGGCGTTGGGCAGGTTGATTTCCGAGCCGCGGCCCTTGGCCGAGATGATGCCGGCCGTGACGGTGAAGTCGAGGCCGAGCGGATTGCCGACCGCCAACACCCACTCACCAATGCGTGTGGTCTCGTCATCGCCGATGTTGAGCGTGGGCAGACCACGCGCGTCGATCTTGAGCACCGCCACATCGGTGGTGGAATCGCTGCCGATGACTCGCGCCTTGAAGATGCGCCCGTCGCTGAGCGTGATGGACACCTGATCGGCGTCGGCCACGACATGGTGGTTGGTGACGATGTATCCGTCACCGCTCAGGATGAAGCCCGAGCCCTCGCCGCGCTGCTGCCGCGGCTGCGGCGCGCCGAACTGCTCGAGAAAGTCCTCCATGCCCTGCGGCACGCGGCCGCGCATGTTGGCACGCGGACGGGCCGTGCGTGAAGTGTTCACCGCAACGACGCCGGGCGTGACGCGCTCGGCGATGTCGGCAAAGGTGGACGTGCCCTCGGGACTGGAGGGGCCACGCACGACCGCCGGACGATTGCCGGTGGTGCTCTGGGCCCAACTGATCTTCGTCCAGTCCATGCCGGACGCAAAGAGCACACCGCCGGCGAAGCACACAGCGGAGGCGGTGGCAAAGCGGAATCGGGAGTAGCGTGCAGCCATGGTTCGGTCAGGTTGGTGTCACAGGGTCCAACTACACACGGAGATCAGACACCGAAGCCCCGCCGGGAGTTTCCGACGGGGCCTGATGGAACATACGCCGATCCGGCCCTCGGGGGAGGGTGCCGTGCCGGATTACTTCTTGTCGTCGACGATTTCGTAGTCGGCCTCGACCACGTCTTCGGCCTTGGCGCCACTGGCACCGGCCGCGGCCTCGCCCTCGGGCGCTGCGCCCTCGGCCTCGGACGGCGCCGACTGCTGCTGATAAAAGGCCTGGCCTGCCTCGCTGTAGGCCTTGCTCAGCTCTTCCTGGGCCGCGCGGATCTCGGCGATGTCGTCACCACGCAGCGCCTTGCGCGAACGCTCGACGGCCGCGTCGATGCGCTCCTTGAGATTCGCCGGGACCTTGTCGCCCCACTCCTTCACGTTCTTTTCGACTTCGTAGGTCTGCGAGTCGAGACGGTTGCGCGTGTCGATTTCCTCGCGACGCTTCTTGTCCTCGGCCGCGTTCTTCTCCGCGTCCTTGACCATCTTGTCGATGTCGTTGTCGGAGAGCCCGCTCGACGCTTCGATGCGGATCTTCTGTTCCTTGGCCGTCGCCTTGTCGCGCGCCGTCACGTGCAGGATGCCGTTGGCGTCGATGTCAAACGTGACCTCGACCTGCGGCATGCCGCGCGGTGCGGGCGGGATGCCCGTGAGCTGGAACTTGCCGATCGTGCGGTTATACACCGCCAGATCGCGCTCGCCCTGCAGCACGTGGATTTCCACCGTCGTCTGGTTGTCGTCGGCCGTGGAGAAGGTTTCGGCCTTCTTCGTCGGGATGGTGGTGTTGCGCGGGATGAGCACCGTCATCACGCCACCGAGCGTTTCGATGCCGAGCGAGAGCGGCGTCACGTCGAGCAGGAGCACGTCCTTCTGCTCGCCGGTGAGCACGGCGCCCTGGATGGCGGCGCCAACGGCCACCACTTCGTCCGGATTCACGCCCTTGTTGGGCTCCTTGCCGAAGAACTCCTTGACGACCTGCTGGATCTTCGGAATGCGCGTCGAGCCACCCACGAGGATGACCTCGTCGACTTCGCTCGGCTGCATACCGGCGTCCTTGAGCGCCTGCTTCATGGGCTCGAGCGTGCGCTGCACGAGATCGTCCACGAGCTGCTCAAACTTGGCACGCGTGAGCGTGTAGTTGAGGTGCTTGGGGCCCGAGGCGTCGGCGGTGATGAAGGGCAGGTTGATGTCGGTCGTGCTCGCGCTCGACAGCTCCATCTTGGCCTTCTCGCCGGCTTCCTTGAGACGCTGCAGCGCCATCGGGTCCTTGGACAGGTCGATGGCCTGGTCGCGCTTGAACTCCGCCACCAGCCAGTCGATGACACGCTGGTCGAAGTCGTCACCGCCGAGGTGCGTATCGCCGTTGGTGGACTTCACCTCGAACTGGCGCGTGCCATCCACGTCGTAGAGCTCGAGGATGGAAATGTCATAGGTGCCGCCACCCAGGTCGAACACGGCCACCTTTTCGTCCTTCTTCTTGTTCTTGTCGAGACCGTAGGCCAGTGCGGCCGCGGTGGGCTCGTTGACGATGCGCAGCACTTCGAGGCCGGCAATCTTGCCGGCGTCCTTGGTGGCCTGACGCTGGGCGTCGTTGAAGTAGGCCGGGACGGTCACCACGGCCTTGGATACGCTATGTCCGAGGTAGTCTTCGGCCGTCTGCTTCATCTTCTGCAGGATCATGGCCGAGATCTCGGGCGGCGTGTAGCGCTTGCCGCCCACTTCCACGGCCGCCACGTCGTTCGGGCCGGCAACGAGCTTATAGGGCACGCGCGCCTGCTCGCTCTGCGCCTCGGCCACGCGGCGGCCCATGAAGCGCTTGATCGAGAAGATGGTGTTTTGCGGATTGGTGACGGCCTGCCGCTTGGCGATCTGGCCAACGAGGCGCTCGCCGTCCTTGGTAAAGCCGACCACCGAGGGGGTGGTGCGGCCGCCTTCTGCGTTCGGAATGACGACGGGATCGCCACCTTCGAGCACCGCCACCACGGAGTTGGTGGTGCCAAGGTCGATGCCGATAACTTTTTCAGCCATGGAAGTCTCGATTGAGGTCCAGGCGTGGCGGGGTCGTACGTACCAGGGCGACCGATTCGCCCGTTCCCGCCACGGCTACCCTTGCCATTGGCAATGGTTGGGCCGAGAATCTTCTGCCTAGTCGGCGCAGGTACGAGGTTGGGGGGAGGATTTCTGACTGCCGGAACGGCAGGCTGTCATTTTGACCACCAGATGAGCCACAGGCTGCCATGTTTCCGTATGCCGATGACAACCCGACGCTGCGCCGCCCGGTGGTCACGATCGGGCTTCTGGCGCTCACCTGGGCGGTGTGGATCCTCGTCCAGGGAGCCGGGAGTCCGTTCCCGCTGGCGGTGAGCGTCTGCGATCTGGGCTTTGTACCGGGCGAGATCTCCGGCCGGGCCCCGCTGGGATTTGGCGTCCCGCTGGGCCGTGTCGGCAACCAGGAGCTGGCCTGCGTCATCGACGACCAGTCGATCAACTGGTTTACCCCGGTCCTGTCGATCTTCCTGCACGGGAGCTGGGGCCACCTGATCGGTAACTCGTTGTACCTCTGGGTATTCGGCAACAATGTCGAGGACAGCATGGGGCGCGTGCGTTTCTTCGCTTTCTACCTGCTGACGGGGATCACCGCGGCCTTTGCCCACCTCGCGGTGGATCCGGCGTCTCCCGTGCCCACCGTGGGCGCGTCCGGCGCCATCTCGGGCATCATGGGGGCCTATCTGCTGCTGTATCCCAGCGTGCGTGTCCGCACCTTCATTCCCCCGTTCTTTTTCGTCGGCTTACCGGCCTGGCTGGTGCTGGTGTTCTGGTTCCTCAGTCAAGTGGTGGCCGGACTGCCCGAGCTCTCGCCCCTCAGGCGCGAAATCTCCGGCGGCGTGGCAGTGTGGGCGCACGTTGGCGGCTTTGTGGCCGGAGCGCTGCTCGTCCGCTGGTTTGCACGCGACGAGTTTGTCCGCCGTCGGCGTGCGGTATCGGACGCCAGAGCGGTTTGGCACTGAACTGTTCGTCTGCGCGGGTGTTCCCGCGCACGTGTATCGCTCGTGTCACGAACCTTCGCGAGTTCGTGACATGCCGTGGCGCCGCAGGCCGGTTGGCGCGATTCTTCCTGCTCGCGCCGCAATGGCGCCAACCGTACTCAGCCCACACGATCCCGTGAAGCTTTTCTCCAAAGACGAGACGTTCTTCGACCTGTTCCGCCAGCAGGCTGTCTACATCGGCGATGCCGCCACTCTGCTGCGCACCATGTTCGAGAACCCGTCCAACGCGGCGCAGATCTCGGTGCAGATCAAAAAGGTCGAAACCGATGGCGACGCCATCGTGCACACGATCAATCAGCGCATCGACACGAGCTTTGTCACCCCGCTCGACCGCGAAGACATTCACCTGCTGGCCAAGCGCCTCGACAACGTCATCGATCTCATCAACGGGGCCTCGCGCCGCGTGGTGATGTTCCGCGTGTCCACGGCGCGCGACGGTGGGGTGCAGATGGCCGATGTGCTGGTGCGCTGCGGCAAGGAGATTCTTGCGTCGGTAGGGGATGTGACCAAGCGCCAGCGCATGATGGAGCATGGCCGTCTCATCAAGCAGCTCGAGGAAGAGGGCGACGTGCTGTACGCCCAGTCGGTGGGTGCGCTGTTCGAGCGCGACGAACCGGCCATCGAGGTGCTCAAGTGGAAGGAAATCTTCGACGCCCTCGAGGAGGCCATCGACGAGTGCGAGGACGTGTCCAACGCCCTCGAGAGCATCGCGCTCAAGAACAGCTGACGCGAAGCACCCATATCACGTGGTTACCTTCGTCCTGTTCATCGTGGTCGTCGCGCTGGCGTTCGACTTCATCAACGGCTTCCACGATTCCGCCAATTCCATCGCCACGATCGTCGGCACCCGGGTTCTGAGCCCGCTGGCCGCCGTGGTCTGGGCCGCTGTCTTCAACTTCTCGGCGCTGTTCTTCGTCGGTACCGCTGTGGCCAAGTCCGTGGCTGCGGGCTTCATCGATCTCGCGGTCGTCGACGCCAACGTCATCCTCGGTGGCCTGCTCGGCGCCATCATCTGGAATCTCATCACCTGGTGGTTCGGCATTCCGTCGAGCTCCTCGCACGCTCTCATTGGCGGTTATGCGGGAGCCGCGGTGGCCAAGGCCGGCTTTGCCGCGCTGCTGTGGGGCAAGAAGTGGATCGAGACCCTCTCGGCCATCGTTCTTTCGCCCACACTTGGCGCACTCATGGGCTTCCTGCTCATGGTCATCGTCTTCAGCACCTTCCGCAACATCGCCAAGAACAAGTCGGAGAAGTTCTTCCGGGTGGCGCAGCTCACCAGTTCTGCCTTGCTGTCGCTGGCGCACGGTGGCAATGACGCGCAGAAGACCATGGGTATCATCGTGGGCTTGCTCGTTGCCACGCAGGCCACGTTTGCCAACCAGACCGGTTTCCTCGCGCACTTTCATGTGACGTCGCTGGACACCATTCCGGTGTGGGTGGAGCTCAGTGCCTATACGATGATCTCGTTGGGCACACTGTTTGGCGGCTGGCGCATCGTGCATACCATGGGCACCCGCATCACCAAGCTCCGTCCGGTGGGCGGGTTCTGCGCCGAGACGGGCGGCGCCATGGTCATTCTGGCTGCATCCAAGTTCGGCATTCCGGTGAGCACGACGCACACCATCACCGGCGCGATTGTCGGTGTGGGCGCCACCAATCGTCTCTCGGCCGTACGCTGGGGCCTCGCCGGACGCATTGTCTGGGCGTGGGTGGTCACCATTCCCGCCAGCGCGGCCATGGCCGCGCTGAGTTACTGGTTGCTCGCCGCATTCAATCCCCTCTGACCGGAGGCGCGCGGCCGTCCGATGACGGCCGCGCGCATCGTGGTGGCCACGCAGAAGTCTTCGGCGACCTCGCTCGCCCTGCCATATCTGAATCGCGAGCTGTCCTGGCTCGACTTCAATGCCCGTGTACTCGAGGAAGCCCTCGACGAGCGGGTGCCGCTGCTGGAGCGGCTCAAGTTCCTCGCCATTTTCAGCACCAACCTCGACGAGTTCTACATGGTGCGGGTGGCCGGCCTGCGGCGAAAGGCCACGGCCGGTGCGTCGCAGTATGCCTCGGACCCGCTCACGCCCGCGGAGCAGCTGATTGCCATTCGCGAGCGCGTGGCGAGCCTGCTGGAGCGTCGGCGGACGGTGCTGCGCCGCGAACTGTTGCCGGCGCTTGCGGTGCGCGGCATTCAGCTCGTGCCCATGCCGGCCCTGGACGATGACGAACGCGAACGCGTGCAGGCGTTCTTTGACGCACAGGTGTTCCCTGTGCTCACCCCGCTTGCGGTGGATCCGGGACATCCGTTCCCCTATATCTCCAATTTGTCGCTGTCGCTGGCGGTGGACATTGTCGATCCCGTCACGGGCAAGGAGCACTTCGCGCGCGTAAAGGTTCCGCGCCTGCTCTCGCGCTGGGTGTCCACAGGACACGGGCATCGCTACGTGCCGCTCGAGGAAGTCATCGCGAGCAACCTGGGGTCGCTCTTTCCCGGCATGGAAGTCCGGCGTTCGTTCCTGTTTCGCATTACGCGCTACTCGGATCTGGACCTCGGCCAGATGGACCAGCCGGAGGACCTGCTGGAGACCATCGAGCAGCAGGTGTTTCAGCGTCGGTTCGGCGAAGTGGTGCGTCTCGAAATCCAGCGCGACATGCCGGAGGCCATTCGCAGTCTGTTGCTTGAGGAGCTGGGCGCGAGCGAAACGCAGGAAGTCGCGCCACTGCAGGCAGCCGACGTGCATGAGCTCGACGAACTGCTGGAGTTGGGTGACTTGATGCAGTTGGCAGGCATCGACATGCCGGAGCTGCACGATCCGCCACACTCACCGCTGACGCCGCCGGCCTTTCGCGATTCGCGCAACATGTTCGACGTCATCAGGGAGCGTGATGTCCTGGTGCATCACCCCTACGAGTCGTTTGGCAGTTCGGTGGAAGCTTTCCTCGAGGCGGCGGCCAATGATCCGCAGGTGCTGGCCATCAAGCTCACGCTGTACCGCACCTCGGGCGATACCGCCATCGTGCGGGCGCTCACCGAGGCAGCGGAAGCCGGCAAGCAGGTGGCAGTGCTGATCGAGCTGCAGGCGCGTTTCGATGAGCAGAACAACATCGGCTTCGCGCGCACGATGGAAAACTTCGGCATTCACGTGGCCTATGGTTTGCCAGGGCTCAAGACGCACACCAAGACGGTGCTGGTGGTGCGGCGTGAGGCGGATGGCATCCGGCGCTATGTGCATCTGGGAACGGGCAACTACAACTCGAAGACGGCGCGGCTCTACACCGACATCGGCCTGTTCACCTGCCATCCGGAAATCGGCGCCGATTTGAGCGATCTGTTCAATTCGCTCACGGGGGTGTCACGGCAGAAGTTCTACCGCCGTTTGGCCGTGGCCCCGGTGGGGCTGCGCGCCAAGGTGCTGGAACTCATCGACCGCGAGACGGCACATGCCATGGCCGGGCGCGGTGGACGCATCATTGCCAAGATGAACGCGCTGGTCGATCCGGAGGTGATTGCGGCGCTTTATCGGGCGTCGCAGGCCGGTGTGGAAGTCGATCTCATCGTGCGGGGCATCTGCTGTCTCATGCCCGGCGTGAAGGGCATCAGTGAGCGCATTCGTGTCATCAGCATCATCGGACGCTTTCTCGAGCATTCCCGCGTGGCGTTCTTCGCCAATGGGGGGCGACCGGAGTATTACATCGGCTCGGCCGACTGGATGCCCCGCAACTTCGATCGGCGCGTGGAAACGATGGTGCCCATCGATGATCCACAGTTGCATCCCGGACTCGAGCGGGTGCTGGCGACCTGTCTGGCCGACAACCGGCAGGCCTGGGAGCTCGGATCAGATGGGCAGTACCGTCGCCGCGAGGCCAGCGGCAAGGCCTCGCGTGCCACACAGGCCACGCTCATTCGCCACCCCTGGGGCGCGCCCGATCCGCCCCCCGCAGTTACTCGATCTCGCCGTCGTCGTCCGTCATGACCTCGGTGCCGTCGGGCATCAGCACCACGACCGGTCGGTCGAGTACGGCTTCGAGCAGGTGACGTTTGCGACTGGCGCCCCAGCATTCGAGACGAATGTTGGTGGCGCCGTCTGCTTCCGTGGGCATCACGCGCAGTGCGTCGCTGGTCCATTTGACCGCCACACCACCAACAGCGGCCACGTGCCCGCGGTCCATGCCATCGGCAAAACGCAGAATGGCTGACAGTTTGGTGATGCGCTCGCGCATGTTGCGATCCAGCTGACCGAATCCCGGGTGCTTGAGCTTGGGCGGTGCGCCACGATGGTAGCGCGCCACGTGCGCGATGGCCACCTGTTCGGCAGGTGTCATGCCCAGCAGCTCGGCATGCGAAATGAGATGGAACGAATGCTTGTGATGCTTCTCATAGTTGATGTGGTATCCCACATCGTGCAGCAGAGCGGCGTCGGCCAGCATGCGACGGTCATCGGCCGACAGCCCGAGACGCGGTGCGAGGGCATCAAAGAGCTGCAGTGACAGCGCGCGCACCTGCTTGGCGTGCGGCGCTTCGTAGTGACAGCGCTCGGCGAACTCGCGCACCGAACGCTCGCGCGCTTCGCCGGGGTCTGCCACCACGGGTGTGACGCGCGCCGTCTCCAGCAGTAGCCCCTCGCGAATGCCGTAGGCGGACACGAGCAGGTCGTGCGGATCAAAACGGGACAGCACTTCGGCGGCCACCGCGAGTCCGGCCACGATGATGTCGGAGCGCGCAGGGTTGAGACCGGGAACGAGTCGTCGCTCGTCACTGTCGAGGCGTTGCAGCCAGTCGAGCGCGTGTTCGAGCTCCACACGCGTGACGCGCGTACCGTGCGGCGAGCGCACGGCGACATGCTGCCGCGCCAGCACGATACCGGCGAGGTTGGTGAAGGTCCCGCCCGACCCGATGATCTGCGCGCCGCGCCAGTCTTTCACGGGCACCGCCTTCTTGAGCCCATCGCGCACATACTCGCGCAGGGCGCGCACGCGACGCGGACGCACGGCCGGTGTGAGAAAGCGCTCGGTCATGCGAACGGCGCCAAAGGGCAGGGAGGCCACGCGCTCGATGAGGCCATCCTTGGATAGCACCACCTCGAGGGATCCGCCGCCGATATCCATGACCACCGTTCGTCCGGCGCCCAGCTCGAAGTGGGCCAGCGCACTCCGAAAGGAGAGCAGGGCCTCTTCCTCACCCGTGAGCACGCGCACCCGTTCGCCCGTGGCCTCGTACACCTGCTCGGTGAATTCGATGGCGTTGCCGGCGTCCCGAACCGCGCTCGTGGCCACGATCTCGAGCCTTACCGCCCCCAACTGCCGCGCCAGCACCACCATGCGCTGCACGGCCGCCACCGCCTGGGCAATGGCATCGGTGGAAAGCAGGCCGGTGGACTCCAGGCCATCGCCGAGTCGTGGCATGGCCTTCATTTCATCGACGACGCGGATCTGTCCGGCCAACGACACGTCCGCAATGATCTGCCGCACGGAGTTCGACCCGATGTCGATGGCGGCGATGCGGACATCGCTGCCGCTCGCTGCTGAACGGGTGGCGCCCGGGGCCGTCATGGCGCGACCGGCTCAAAGTGGTGATGCGAGACGCAGATCATGAGGACAAACTACCTCGTGCAGACTACCGGCGCTTGGAGGCCCGGCCACGTGCCCTCAGTGCGGATGCGCGCGCGCTGCGGCTGCAGGCAGTTGGTCGAGGCGCTGCAGCACGTCCTCAGCCACACTGGTGGGTAAGGTGACGTAGCCGAGGCTCGAGGTGATGGCGCTCCCGTCGCGCAGGGCCCAGTGCAGGAAGTCCACCAGCTGGCGGGTACGCGGCTCGCCGAGCACGGTAGGCGAAAAAATCAGCCAGGTGAATGAGGCGATGGGATACGACGCCTGACCGGGGGCGTCCACCAGCGACAAACGGTAGTCGTTGGGCCGGGTCATGTTTGCGGCTTCGCGCTCCAGTACCTCGTCTGCGGCGGCCGCAATCTCGTACGGCATGGGTGAAACGAAGCGCCCCGCGCGATTCCGGAGGTGCGCAAGCGGCAAACGGTTCTGTCGTGCGTATACCGCTTCCACATAGCCAATGGCGCCCACGGTCTGCTTGACGAGACCGGCCACTCCTTCATTGCCATGCGCGCCGCGCCCCACGGGCCAGTCCACGGTGCTCCCGCGGCCGGGGCTGCGCGCCCAGTCTGTGCTGACGGTGGCCAGATAGTCGCTGAAAATGTAGGACGTGCCACTGTCATCGTCGCGCACAACGACAATGACCGAGTCGTCCGGCAAGTCGCGCTCCGGATTGAGCGACTCGAGACGTGCGTCGTTCCAGCGCGTGATGCGTCCGCGGAAGATGTCCGTCAGTACGTCGGCGCTGAGGCGCAGCGGCCGACCCGCGCCCGGCAGGTTGTAGGTGATGGCAACGGCACCAACGGCCGTGGGGATGTGCAGCACCTGCGCGCCGACGCGGCGGAGCTGCGCGTCGCTCATGGGCACATCGGTCGCACCAAAGTCTGCGGTGCGGTTGATGATGTGGCGAATGCCCTCACCGGAGCCTTCGGCGCGGTAGTTGATGCGTACCTGCGCCTGCGGTGCGTATTCGTTGAACCACCGGGCGTACAACGGGTAGGGAAAGGTGGCGCCGCCACCGGTCAGATCCACACTGGTGGAACTCGCAAACGCCGCGCGGGCACTGTCGCTCACGGGCTGCGACTCATTCTCTGCCTGGTCCTCCCGTGGGCTGCAGGCCGCAACGCCGAAGAGCGCGAGCCCCAGCAGCACGGTGGCGCGGAGCGGACGTCGGCCGTCACGAACCTTCACGCGTCTCACAGCTCGTTGGCGTAGCCGAGGAACTTGAATCGTCCGCCACGCTCGACGATGGTGCCGAAGAAGCGACCGCGTACGGTCTCTGTCCCGTTCACTCGGAACGACAGCTCACAGCGGCTCCAGGTGCGATTCTCGCCTTCCACCACGCCGGAGTCCGGGCAACTGAGTGTGGGCGCAGACAGCGGCTTGCCGGCAAAACGGCGCAGCATCTTGGGCAGTCCATCGTTGGAGCTGGCGAGAATCTGACCCCAGAGCAACTGCGGTGGCGCTTCGTATGGTGGAGCCACCATGGGTGAGCTCGGGAAATACAGGTAGGCAAACTCCGCCCGGTCCAGCAGCAGGGCATTGAGTGTGGCGGTATCGCTGGCGGAAACGGCCCGCAGCCAGCGTGTCACCAGAGCGTCGCGAGAGTTCTCGGCGTTGCGCAAACCATCAGGCGCGGTCATGCCCTCGCGGAAACGTCGGAGCTGCTCATCCATGGGCAGGATGGAATCCACCACGCCGCCGGCGGCTGCGACCTCCGCCACGTGGGCGGATTGAGAATCTGCGGCGGTACGCAGGGGGGTGTCTGTGCTCTCGCCGCAGGCCGAGAGGGCGGCGGCAAAAATGAACGCCGCACACGGGAGACCCCGTGTGCGGCGAACGGACTGCAGTCGAACGGTCATCAGTTGCGGGCGTAGTTGGTCCAGCCTTCCCACCACTTCGTGCCGCCCGGCGCCGCAGCGCCGCGGTACGCCGTCGGGGTGATGAAGGTGCCGACACGCGCCGCGATGCGCGGATCGTTGCTGAAGCTGGCCAGGCCGCCCGTGCCGATGGGCGAGTTGGCGGCTGGCGACCAGTCGAGGCTGGCGCCGTTGGTCGGCGTGGCAGGCAGTGCCGTGAAGAGGCTGCTGGCCGTGACCGTGCTCGCACCCACCACGATGTTGGAGTTGCGGGCCGTGAAGGCCGACTCCTGACCGAAGTTGCTGCCAGCGGCGTCGAAGTTGTTGCCGTTCACGAGACCGCCGTTCTCGGCGAAGTACAGGTTGCGCACGATGAGCGAGTCCACCTGGAAGCGGTTGTTCGTCGTGGAGTCACGCAGCGAGATGCCGCCACGGCCCCAGCGCGCGATCACGCCATTGAGGTAGTAGCCACCCGTGCCGCGGCGCAAGACCGCACCCACGCCGCCGCTGCCCGGCACCGTCACGCCCGAGGCCGGACCGATGAGGGTGAAGTTGGCAAACACGTTCATGTTCCAGAGGCCTTCGTCGCGGCCGGCGCTCTGCGCATTGGCACCGCTCGGCGCCACGCAACCACCGCCATTGCAACCGTCGATCTCGAAGCCCTGCGGATCGCTGGACACGGCACCCGCACCCGGACGCGGCGTCAGGTACGTGCTCTGCAGGCCGATCATGAACTGGTTGAGGCCGCGGTAGCCCTCGGAACCGTCGAAGTGGTCGTCACCGGACTCGTAGGACACGAGGTACTTGCCGTTCACCGTGCCACCGAACCACTCGAAGTTGTCGTCGAGGCCGGCCAGCGCCTGCACGTATTCCACCGTCGTGCCGCTGCCCACGGCGGCAAAGGTGTAGGAGTTGAGCTCGGCGTCCGTCAGCGTGGCATAGCCGGCAAACTCCACGCGTACATAGCGCAGCGTGCCGCTGTTGTCGTTGTCCACCGTGCCGCCGGTGTACACGATGCCGTTCGGGTCGGCGCCAACGACCGAGCCGTTCGAGCCCTCGACAATCACGTTGCCGGTGCGGTTGGCGCGGGCGTTGCCCACGATGATCAGACCACCCCAGTCACCCGGCGACCGGTTGCCCGGCGCGCGCTGCGAGGTGAAGACGATTGGCTGGGTGGCCGTGCCATTGGCCTGAATGCGCGCGCCACGCAGCACGAAGAGCGCGGAGCCGAGGGCCGTGGTGTCACCGACAATCCGCGTGCCGGCGTTGATGGTGAGCGTCGCGCCGCTGTTCACGTACACGAAGCCGCGCAGCACGTAGTTGGTGTCGGGCGTGAGCGTGCGATTGGCGGAAATGGAACCGGCGAGTACCACCGTGGGGTTCTGCGCCACGGCGTACGCCACGGTCACATTGGCCGTGGCGTTCGACGTCACGGTAGCCGGCGAACCGGTGATGGTGGCGTTGTAGCGCGTCGTGCCACTCGTGACCTGTGCAGCGGACACCGAGTAGCTGCCGGGAGCCACGCTCAGCGTCTGCGTGGCCGTGAGGGTCTGCGTGAAGTTGCTCGGGCCCGTCACGGTGACCGTGCCAGTCGTACCCGTCGGCAAGCCGGAGATGGTGACAGCGAGCGAGCCGTTGGTCGGCGTCGGCGGCGTCGTGGGGCCGTCTTCATCATCGCTGCAGGCCGCCAGTGCAAATGCGGCCAGCGTGGTGAGGGCGAGGGCGCGGAAGCGCGCAGTCATCGTCATCGGATATCCAGGTTTGGGGAACACGTGGCATCGGCAGGTCGACACCGCTCACCACAATCACGCTGGCTCATATGGCGAAAGCGTCATGGCCCGGTCACGGTTGTGTCACCGTGCCGGGCCATGCGCATCACACTGTCACGAGCGTCACACCGGGCACCTGGCCCGGCGCGCCTTTACTGCCGCCAGCTCAGCCCCATCGAGAAGCTGCGGCCGCTGTTGAACCCTTCGCGCTCGAGGTTGCCCTGCATGAACCGCGTGCGGGCATCGAGCAGGTTGCGCGCATCGACGCGCGCCGACAGGCTGCCAGCCACCGGAATGCGCAGCGACAGGTCGATAAGGTGACGCGGCTTCTCCACGATGTTGGGCAGGGGTACGACACCGGCAGCCGTGATGCGCTCACCCACCACGTTGTAGAGCAGCGTGGCGTTGGTGCTGCCCGAGAGGTTGCTGTAGGTGAGGCCGGTGTTCACCACATACGGGGCCTGACCCACGAGGCGACGCTGCGCGTCCGTCACCGTGAGGCCGCCCGTCGAGTCGAGCTTCACACGCGAACTCATGAGCGTCACGTTGCTGAAGCCGGTGAACGCTTCACCCCAGGTGCCGAGGAAGCCAAGCTGCTTGCGCAGTTCGAGCTCCACACCGTAGTTGGTGGCACTGAGGGCGTTCTGGAATCGCGCCTGATACGCGCCCGACGTGGCCTGCTCGAGACGCTCAATGGGCCGATCGAAGCGCTTGGCGAACACGCCGATGCTGAAGACCTCACCCGGATTCGGGAAGGCTTCCCAGCGCAGGTCCACGTTGTCGATGAGCGAGCGCACGAGATTGGCGTTGCCCGTGACGCTGACGCCGCCGAGCACGTCGCGGAAGGTCACCGGCGCCAGCTCGCGGTACTCCGGACGGGCGAGGGTGCGCGTGATGCCGAAGCGCAGATTCTGGTTGTCCGTGAGACGCGTGTTGAGGAGCAGCGAGGGCAGCACATCGGTGTTGTCGAGTGCGGCGTTGGTGGTAAAGCCACCCTGCGTGCTCGCGGCGACGTCGATCTTCGCCTGTTCGACACGGGCACCGGCGATCATGCGTGTGCGGCTGGTGAGGCCCCAGTCGGCCATGAGGTATGCGGCTGCCGTGCGATCGTCGGCCGAGTACGAACCGGCCTGACCGATGGGCTGCACATTGATGTTGCTGCAGCCGTCACAGGCCTGGCCGGCGCCGAAGATCACATCGGGCGACTGACGCACCACGTCCTGCGAGGCACGGGAGATGAACGCGTAGATGGGTGCGTCGGCGCGCCGGTCGGTGGTGCGCAGGTAGGCGCCCACCTTGAGCGTGTTCTGGTTGGCGACGTTGCCGATAGCCAGCGTATGGTCCACCTGACCGGTGAGGTTGTTCTCCTCGAGGTCGAAATACAGACGGCGCGCACCATCCAGTGAGGCGAGGATCTGGTAGCCGCCTTCAGGCGCGCGCACATACACCACGTCGGAACGGTCAGGCTCGCGGCGCGACGTGTTGCCGTACGACAGCTGCCACGCCGTCTTGTTGCGCTCGCTCAGCTGGTGCTCGCCGCTGCCCGTGAGCGTCGCCACACCGCGCTCCACATAGCGGAGCGTGGTGCGCTGAATGCTGTCGTTCAGGTTTTCGTCAAAGCCCCGATCGGTGCGGGCCTCGTTGTCGGCGCTGCGTGTGATGGTGCTGTTGAGCGACAGACGCGAGTTCTTGCCAAGCAGGGTGGACACGTTCGCAATGCCGCCCCACTGCGCACTGCTGCGGCCGGTCTGGCCACGCAGCTCGGTGAGCGGCACAACCGTGTTGTTGGCGCCCTGGTTGCCGATGGCGTAGCGCTCGTCGGCGCGCACTTCTTCGCTGTAGCCGTAGTTGCCGCTCAGCACGTAGCCGATGCGCTTGCCCAGAATGGTGTTGCCGCCGGTGGACAGACCAAACGAGCCGTTCATGCCGCCGTTGCGCTGCGTCGGCGACCAGACGTTGCGCTGTTGGAGCGCCATCTGGTTGAACTGTTGCTGACTCACATTGCCCAGGAAGTTGGCCTGGGAAATGGCCGACGGAATGCGGCGATTGGACGACGCCATGCCAAACAGCTCGCCGCCGGCGCGCGGAGCAAAGGGCAGCGACTGACCGAACACCCGGTCGCCGAATCCGAAGCTCGAGGAGTAGTTGATCTGACGACGCGCGGGGAATTCGCGCGTGCGGATGTTCACGTTCGCTCCGGCAAAGTCGCCCGGCTGGTCCGGCGTGAAGGTCTTGCTGGTCGTGACGTCCTGCAGCAGCGAGGCCGGGAAGAGGTCGAGCGGAACCACCTTGCGCTCGGGCTCCGGGCTCGGAATGCGCGCACCATTGAGTGACGCCGTGGTGTAACGCTCACTCAGACCGCGCACCTGCAGATACTTGCCGTCCTGCACGGTCACGCCGCTCACGCGCTGCGCGGCGGCGGCCGCGTCGCCATCGGGGCTGCGTGCGATCTGCTCGGCCGTGATGGCATTCACCACGTTGGTGGCGTTCTTCTGCTGATTGAGGGCCTCGTTGACCGTGCCCTTTTCCTTCGTGGCCGTCACGCTCACGGCAGCGAGTTGCAGCTCAGCGGCAGAAAGCGAGACCGACTGTTCGACCGTGCCACCTGCCGGTACGATGATGCCGGTGACCGTCTTGGGTCCGTAGCCGATGCGTCGCACATTCAGTGTGACGGTACCGGCAGAAATGTTGGCGATGCTGAAGCGGCCGTCGATGCCGGTCTGCGTACCGAGCGTGGTGCCCACCACCTGCACGCCGGCATCGGTGATGCCCTGGCCGCTCGCCGCGTCGACGACGCGGCCGGTGATGCGACCGGTGGCTCCGGCCGTCGGAGCGCCCTGCGCGCCGATGGGAGACGAGACGGAAAGAGCAAGCAGCAGCGCGGGGACGACGGCGATCAGGGTCGCAGGCATCGAGCGACGCGCGATCCGGGAGAACACCTTGACGTAAGTCCGCATGGAGAGTCGTGATGAAAGAAGCGGTGCGTAACGGCCGACCCCACGAGGTCGGGCGGATGTCGTCAAAGCTCCGTGACTCACGTCTCGATCAGCGCACGGGCGTGCAACGAATCGGTCACGGCCGTGGGCCCTCCCCGTGCGCGCTTGTGACAAAGACCTCGGCAGGACACGACGGGATATCGGGCCGGGGGCGGCGCTGGGCGGTGGCAATTGTGGTATGGGGCGTTCGCCCGTCTGGTGCGGACGGCCCTTCGGTTGTATTGTCGCGACAGTATGGTGCCACCAGATCCGACTCTGCCGCGGCGGCGCGTCGCTTCGCCCCCGCCCACCGACCCGCAAACGCGGGCGGAATCGCTTGCCGTTGCCGCCCGAGCCCTGCGGTCGGCCGAACATGTCTGCGTGCTGACCGGGGCCGGCGTTTCTGCCGAAAGCGGTATTCCCACGTTTCGTGAGGCGCAAACTGGCGTCTGGGCCCAGTTTAGCCCGCAGGAGCTGGCCACGCCCGGGGCGTTTGCCAGTAACCCGGGCCGTGTGTGGCAGTGGTATGCCGGGCGACGGTCCACCGTGCGGGCAGCGCAACCCAACCCCGCCCATCTGGCCCTGGCCTCACTGGCGCAGCGGGTGTCGCATGCCACGCTCATAACGCAGAATGTGGACGACCTGCACGAACGGGCCGGGAGCCGGGACATCATCCGCCTGCACGGTTCGCTGCTGCACATGCGCTGCAGTGCCAGCTGTGCGGGTTCCGTGGAGGTTGCCGAACCGGCCAGCGCCGAGCCGCCGCCATGTCCGACCTGCGGATCGCCCATGCGCCCCGATGTTGTATGGTTCGGCGAGTCCATCCCCATGGGACCCTTCGAGGCGGCGCGTCAGGCCGCCATTGCCTGCGACGTATTCCTGTCGGTTGGGACATCCAATGTGGTGGAGCCGGCGGCGTCGTTGCCCTGGATTGCCGCCACCCATGGCGCCACGGTGATCGTGGTCAATCCCACCATGGAAGGTCAGCGCAAGGGCCCCAGCATCCTGCCACTCGAGGGGCCCGCGGCGGTGCTTCTGCCGCGTCTTGTTGCAGAAGCCTTTGCCGGTCGGCGCCCGCGACGTCAGTCGGAGTAGCGGTCAGCCCGATTGGCCTTCGTGTCGGCCGGTGTCCTCGAACGGATCACTGTACGGACCCGAGGCCGGCGTCGGGAACCAGGCGGCAATGGTCGTACCGGCACCCACGGTGCTCTCTGCGCGTACGCGACCGCCGTGCGCCTCGGTGAGGTGGCGGACGATGGCCAGACCGAGGCCGGTGCCGCCGGCCTCGCGTGAGCGGCCGGGGTCGGCCCGGTAGAAGCGCTCAAAGATGCGCGGCAGATGTTCGGCGGCAATGCCACTGCCGGTATCGCGCACGCCAATCCAGGTGCCGTCGTCTTCGACCTGCGAAAAAAGCTCCACCTTGCCGCTGGCGGTGTGACGCAGGGCATTCTCGGCCAGGTTGCTGAGGATCTGCCGCGCCGCGGTTTGGTCCGCAAAGACCATCGGCGCCCTCAGCTCTGTGCGAAGCTGCACGCCCTTGGCCTGGGCACGCTGCTGCATTGGCGCCAGCACCTCAGTGGCCACAGCATCCAGTTCGAGCCAGTCCGGATCCGGCACCCATCCGCCCGACTCAATGCGCGAAAGATCCAGCAGGTCATCCACGATGCGCTGCATGCGCAGCACATTGGACGCCGCCATGCCGAGGAATTGATGGCGCAGTTCCTGAGGCAAGTCGTCGTCCTGCAGCGTTTCCACGAAGCCGCTGATGATGGTAAGCGGCGTGCGCAGCTCGTGTGACACATTGGCCACAAAGTCGCTGCGGACCGTTTCGAGGCGACGAATGGTGGTCAAGTCAAGCAGGGCCAGCACGGCTCCGCCGCCGCGCAGCGGGCGCACGGTCAGCACCATGGTGCGTTCGTCTACGCGAATTTCCCGCACGATGGTGGCGGATCCGGACAGCACGAGTTGCAGGGAATCCTGCAGGCCCGCGACCGACGGCAGTTCGCTGAAGGGGAAGGGCAGGGTCTGACGCAAGCCGAGCAGTTGTCGACCGCGATCATTGATGCGCACGACGCGCTTCCGTGCGTCCACGGCCACGACGCCTTCATTGAGCGATTCGGTGAGCGCGACGAGTAGCGCCTCTTCCGACTGCAACTCCCAGAGCCGGGTCTCGAGCTGCTCGCTCATGCGGCGCAGCGCTTCGGCCAGATCGCCGACCTCTCCACCGGTAATGGTGCGCGAGGGACGACGCGAGAGGTCGCCGGCGGCCAGTGCGCGCGCGATGTCGCGCAGTTCCTCGATGGGCCGGGCCACCGGCCGCGCGAGGGCGCGCGCGAGAATGAGGCCGATGACCAGCGTGGCCACACCGGCAATGCCGATGTCCCGACGGATCTGTCGCAGCAATTCGTCGTTGCTGCGGTCGTAGGCCGTGGGCGTCGTTTCCTCGGCGCGCACGTGATGGCGCACGCGCCACTCCACGGCGGCCAGCACGAGCGCCATGAGCAACGCGATGATGAGGAAGCTGTTGAACGCCAGTCGTTGAGTCAGCCGCACGGCGTCAATGTACCCGGAAGCGCGCCGGGGTGCGTGTCAGCTGACGCGCGATGGGGTGGCCCGGAGGCGGTAGCCGAATCCGCGTACGGTCTCGATGAGCTCACCGGCGCTGCCCAGCTTGGTGCGCAGGCGCTGCACGTGCATGTCGACGGTGCGCGTCTGAATATCGGGCGCCGCCTCCCACACTGTTTCGAGCAGGTGGCCGCGACCCTGCACCCGGCCACGACGTTCAGCCAGCGTAAGCAGCAGCTTGAACTCGGTTGGCGTGAGTTCGACGTGTTCACCATTGACGCGCACGGTCATGGCGGCGCGATCAATCTGCAGCGGACCGATGACGAGGGCGTCGGCACTGGTGGGCACCGTGTTGCCGGTGCGGCGCAGAATGGCTGCCACCCGCAGCACCAGTTCGGCCGGTGAGAACGGCTTGGTGAGGTAGTCGTCGGCGCCGAGTGACAGGCCACGGATGCGATCGGGCTCTTCGCGGCGCGCCGTGAGCATGAGCACAGCCACGTCCCGTGTGCTGTCATCAGCGCGCAATTGCTCCAGCACATCGAACCCCGAGATACCGGGCAGCATGAGATCGAGCACAATGAGCGACGGGCGATCGCGGCGCGCGAGTTCGAGCGCGTCCTGGCCGGACGAGGCCGTGGACACCCGATAGCCGGCCTTGGCCAGGTGATAGGCCACGAGGGCGACGATTTCGGGCTCGTCGTCCACCACCAGAATGCGATCGGGATTGCTCGGCGCTGGATTCATCGAAGGATCAGGTCGGTCCGGGGTCCACCGGCACAGCCATCGTGTGCAGTGGGGTCGGCATCGCCCCGTTCGGGTGCAGACGCCGTTGGATCTTGGCAACGATCATCTCGATCGCCACCGTGTTGCTGCCGCCACGCGGGACAATGACGTCGGCGTAGCGTTTGCTGGGTTCCACGAACTGCAGGTGCATGGGCTGCACGGTCGTGAGGTACTGGTCGAGTACCGATTCGAGCGTGCGCCCGCGGGCCGCCGTGTCGCGCCGGATGCGCCGGATGAGGCGCACATCGGCATCGGCATCCACGAACACCTTCACATCGCACAGGCCGCGCACGCCGTGATCGGCCAGCAACAGGATGCCGTCGAGCACAATGACATCTGCCGGTTCGATCCGCCGCGTGTGCGGACTGCGGGCATGCGACGCGAACTCGTAGATCGGCATGTCCACCCCCTCGCCGCGCGCCAGCGCCGCGAGGTGGGTCACCAGCAGGTCCACATCGAAGGCGTCCGGATGATCCCAGTTGACCTGGTGCCGCTGGTCGAGTGAGAGATGCCGGAAGTCCCGGTAGTACGCGTCCATCTCGAGGAACGCCACAGAGGCTTCGGGGAGGGCCTCCGCCACCTTGCGGGCCACGGTGGATTTCCCCGAGCCGGTCCCGCCCGCGATGCCGATGATCAACGGTTTCATAGGCGGAAGTTCCGGTTCGTCCACGACACGATCACCAACCTCGACGTCAGTCGTGACCGGACCGCCACGACGGGGTAACAAGTCTGTATCGGTGGCCCGGAACCGACGGCAGCGTGTCACGGGAAGTTCGCGGCCCGGTGAAGGGGGGGCAAGCTGGCCTCCACGTCCCCGGGCGGACCGACTAGCATTCCCCTATGGGACGAACACATGGCGACACGGGCCGGAACGGCCCGGTCCGGGCCCCGCTGGGGCTTCGGCATTTGGCGGTCGGCGCCCTCCTGCTTGGGCAGCCACTTTGGGCTGAGTACGGCACGGGGGAGACCTCGGCGGGCCGGCTTGAGGCCCAATCCCGCACGGAAGTGCTCATTGCCGCCACCACCGACGTGCACGGACGGCTGCGCGGTTGGGACTACTATGCCAATGCCGCCGACGCGGGCCACTCACTGGCCGCCGCGGCCACCATTGTCGATTCGCTGCGCCGGGCCAACCCCGACGGTGTCGTGCTGGTGGAAGGCGGCGACATTCTGCAGGGCAACCCGCTGACGTATGTGGCGGCAAAGGTGCGGCCCACGCCAGTGCACCCCGTCATCGCGGCCATGAACGTCATGCGCTACGACGCGGCGGTGCTGGGCAATCACGAGTTCAACTATGGCGTGCCGCTGCTCCAGCGCGCGGTCAGCCAAGCCGGATTCCCCTTCCTCGCCGCCAATGTGCGCGACGCGAAGGGCAAGTTGTTTGTGGCGCCGTGGACCATGGTGACGCGACGTGGTGTGCGCATTGCCATTGTTGGCGGGACGACGCCCGGATCCATGGTGTGGGATCGCGAACATCTCGCGGCCGCTGGCCTCACGGTCACGGACATCGTGCCGGCCATCAAGGCCAGCGTTGCCGAGGCGCGGCGTCGAAAGGCCGACGTTGTCGTTGCACTGGTGCACTCCGGCTTGAGCGAGCCAGCCAGTTACGACACTGTCGCTACCGGCTTGCCGTCGGAGAATGTGGCCGCGCGCCTGCCGCGCGAGGTGCCAGGGCTCGATGTGGTGGTGTTTGGCCACTCGCATCGCGAAGTCGTGGACAGTGTCATCAACGGCGTGCGTGTGGTGCAGCCTCGCAACTGGGCGGGTTCAGTTGGCGTGGCCATACTGAGTCTCGAGAAGCAGAAGGGACGCTGGAAGGTGACGGGACATCGCGGGGCGTCCGTGCGTGTGGCAGGTCATGCGGAGCATCCCGCCGTGCTCTCGGCCGCTGCCACCTCGCATCGCAACACACTCGAGTGGGTCACCACCCCTGTTGGCCGCACGACCACGGCGTGGACGGCAGACAGTGCCCGCGTGGTGGATGCGCCTATCACTGATTTTGTGAACGAAGTCATGCGGCGGACGGCCGGCGCGGACTTGTCGGCCACCGCCGTGTTCTCCCTCGAAACAGGACTCGACAGCGGTGCCATTACGCTGGCCGAGATCTCGCGCCTGTATCCGTACGACAACACGCTCAAGGCCGTTCAAGTGAGCGGCGCGCAGCTGAAGGCATTTCTCGAACACGCCACGCGCTACTACCGCTCGCTGACGGGTGGTGGTGAGGTCCCGGGTGGCGGTCTGGTAGACCCGTCGGTGCCCGGCTTCAACTTCGATGTGGTCGCCGGCGCCACGTACCGCATTGACCTGCGCAAGCCGCTCGGTGAGCGCATCGTTGGTCTTGCCGTGAAGGGCAAGGCGGTGCAGCCGGACGACCGCTTCACGCTTGCCCTCAACAACTACAGGCAGGGTGGCGGTGGTGGTTACGCCATGCTGGCCGGCGCGCCGGTGGTGCATGACAAGGGCCTCGACATCCGGCAGTTGCTGATTGAAGAGGTGCAGCGGGTTGGCACACTCGACCCTGCCGCTTACGCTGAGCGCAATTGGTCCATCGAACCGGAGGCCGTGCGGCCTCTAGCCATTGCCGAGCAGCGCCGCAATCGAAGCGCGGAGCAGGGTGGGCGGGCGCTCGGTGCCGCTGGGAGTACGCGCCGTGTGGGCACCGCGTCGGCGCCCGTGGTGCGTGTCATTGCCATGAGCGATTTCCACGCCGCACTGCGTCCCTCGTTTGATCAGGGCAACAATCCCGTCGGTGGCGCCGTGGCGCTGTCTGCGGCCATTCGTCGCTTGCAGGCGGAGTGTGCGGCGCCGGCCTGTCAGCATGTGGTGGTGGACGCCGGCGACATGTTTACCGGTACGCCGGCGTCTGACTGGGCGGGCGGCCGTCCCACGGTCGACGTAATGAATCGCCTCGACGTGGCGGCCGGTGCGCTTGGCAATCACGAGTTCGATTTTGGCCAGGACACACTGCGGCAGCGCATCGCGGAGCTCCGGCACGCGGTGCTCGGTGTGAATGTGCGCGGACCGGATGGGCAGCGGCCGACGTGGCTGCGCGCCGACACCATTGTGGATCGCGGCGGAGTGAAGATCGGTATTGTGGGCGCGGCCGGCACCCACACACCGGGTTCAGCCAGTCGGCGCAAGGTGGGCAGTCTCACCTTCCTCGACCCGGTGCCGCTGTTTGCCGAACGTACCCGCGCCCTGCGCGCAGCGGGCGCACAGGTGGTGGTCGCCGTCATTCATGATGGCGGCCGCTGTGAGCGCGATCGCCCCACCGTGTGCAGCGGCAGCGGAATCGAGATTGGTCAGCGGCTCGGCGCACTCGGGGCCGATCGTCCCGATGCCTATGTGATGGGGCACGCGCACGTGAACGTCGCGCTCGACTTTGCCGGCATGCCGGCCGTGGAGCCGACTTCCAGCGGACGCGGTATCGCCGTCATCGACATTCCGTTGGGAGGCGGCGCAGCTCGCAGTTTCATCGTGGCGGTGCGTGGCGACTCCGTGAGCGGCGCGCACCCGCAGCTTGATTCCATTGTGGCGGTGTCCACCGCGCGGGTCCGCGACAAGCTCACGCAGCCCGTTGGTACGGTGGCCGAGCCGCTGCGGCGCACGGGTAGTCAGTACGGGCTTGGCAACTTGCTGGCCGATGCCATTCGTGTGATGGGGCAGGGCGACGCCGGGTTATGGAACAATGGTGGCATTCGCGCGGACTTGCGCGCCGGCCCACTGACGTTTGGCGACGTGCACTACGTGGTGCCGTTTGGCAATTTGCTGGCGCGCGTGCGGGTGCGCGGACGCGACCTGCCGTACATGCTGGAGACGGCGCTCAACGATCGCGGTCCGGATGTACACCTGAGCGGTTTCCTCGTGGACTTCGATTTGTCGCGCCCACGTGGCCAGCGCATTGTGGCCGTGAAGGACAGCACCGGCCGACCGGTGGATGCGTCACGCATATACACCTTGGTGTTCAACGACTTCATGGTGGAGAACGATTTCCGCGAAACCATGTCGCGCGCGGTATCCACGGAATTCACCACCGTGCGAGACATCGACGCGTTCTCCGAATATCTGCGGCGCTTGCCGCAGCCCATTCGCGCGGACAGCACACCCCGATTCCGTCCGCTCACCTCGGGCAGCAACTGATGACCAACTCAGAGATCCGGATCTTCGTGAACGAGCGGGGCGTGTCGGTACCGGCCGGCAGCACGGCGCTCGACGCCGTGCGCGCGCTGTTCCCCGACGACGCGGCAGGCATTGAGGCCGGTCGCCTGCGCCTCACCGACAGTCGTGGCCTTCCCATCGAGGCCGATACTCGGCCGCCCAGCGGGGCCATCTTCCGTGTAGTCGCACAGCGTGAACGCGCGCACGAGGAAACGACGTGAGCCACGCTGCTCTCGCAGAAATCGTGCAGCGTCTGCCGAAGGCGGAGCTGCATTGCCATCTCGACGGGTCGCTGCGGCCCGGTACGTTGCTTGAGCTTTCACAGGCGCGTGGCCTTACGCTGCCGGTGTCGGAGGTGTCGGAGCTTGCACAATGGATGCGCGCCGACAATGCGGCAGATCTCGAGTCGTATCTCGCGCGCTTCGGCACGACACTGGCTGTCATGCAGAGTGCCGCCGAGCTGGAGCGGGTGGCGCACGAGCTGGTGCTCGATGCGGCGCTCGACGGCACACGATACATCGAGGTGCGCTTCTGCCCCGCGCTCAACGTGCGCGGCGGGCTTTTGCTGACCGATGTCATGGACGCCGTGCTCAAGGGGCTTGCACGAGGAGAACGCGAAACGGGCACCGTCGCGCGCACTATCGTGTGCGCGCTGCGCAGTCTGCCCGTGCCGCACACCCAGGAGATGGCGGAGCTGGCCGTGGCCTACAAGTCACGCGGCGTGGTGGCCTTTGACCTGGCCGGCGGTGAGGCGGGCAACCCAGCCACGCAGCATGCCGCGTCGTTCGACTATGCGCGCGCGCACAACCTGGCGGTCACGGTGCACGCCGGTGAGGGCGATGGCGCGCACAGCATTCATCAGGCGGTGCATCGCTGTGGCGCCCTGCGCATTGGGCATGGCACCCGCCTACACGAAGATGCCGAACTCGAAGCCTGGGTGGTGGACCGGCAGATTCCGCTCGAGGTCTGCCCCACCAGCAACGTGCAGACTCGTGTTGTGCCGTCCTTCGCCTCGCATCCGCTCGCGCGTTACGTGTCGCTTGGCGCCGTCGTGACCATCAACACCGACAATCGCCTCGTGAGTGGCGTATCACTCACCGACGAGTATCTGGGTTGCATGCAGCATCTCGGCTTTGATCTTGCTGCACTCGGGCATTTGTCGGTCGCAGCGTTCGGCGCCGCCTTCCTGCCGTTGGCGCAGCGCCGAAGCCTGCAGGAACAGGCCGAGCGCGATATTGCACGGCTGCTGGCCGATACCCCGGACTCGCTGCATCGCATGGAGACTGCCGCATGACCGGCACCGCAAGTCAGCAGGAGGCGTCGGCCTACGGCGCAGCGGCCGCCGAGCAGGCGGCGCAATACGTGAAAGCACGCGTCGGTGCGGAATGGCGCCCTCCGGTGGTCGGTATCGTGCTCGGCTCGGGCCTTGGAGGTCTGGCCGATCGCATTGAGAACGCGCTGCGCATTCCGTTTTCCCACGTGCCCGGATTCCCGGTCGTCACGGTGGCCGGGCACGCCGGCCAATTGCTGGTGGGCACCTTGGGAGGCGTACCTGTCGTGGCGCTCGCGGGCCGCTTTCACCTGTACGAGGGGCATGACGCGGCACTGGCCGCTTTCCCTGTGCGCGTGCTGCATGCACTGGGGGCGCCCGTCTATCTCGCGTCCAACGCAGCAGGAGGCGTGCGGCGCACGTTCGCACCCGGTGACCTCATGGTCATTGCCGACCACATGAATCTCATGTTCCGCAATCCGCTCATCGGCTCGGCAGAGCCGGGCGACGAGCGTTTCCCGGACATGTCCGATCCCTACGACCGCGACCTGCGGGCGCTGCTGCACACCGCCGGGAGCGCCGCACACGTGCCGTTGCAGGAAGGTGTGTACTGCGGTCTGTTGGGACCCACCTACGAAACGCCGGCCGAGGTGCGCATGCTCGAGCGACTCGGCGTGGATGCGGTGGGGATGTCCACCGTACCCG